>Ga0208770_1000795_pt1 | contig 18069 bp, 20 predicted proteins | sample AntAceMetag02UK9_FD_184771 | JGI IMG/M metagenome (GOLD analysis project Ga0208770, IMG submission 184771) | Saline lake microbial communities from Ace Lake, Antarctica - Antarctic Ace Lake Metagenome 02UK9 (SPAdes) (version 2) | ecosystem: Environmental > Aquatic > Non-marine Saline and... | reverse complement strand
AGTTCTTGATTTTCTTAAGAAAATTTGAAATGTTCAGAACGTACTTTATAAGGGCCCATAGCTCAGCAGGTAGAGCATCTGACTTTTAATCAGAGTGTCACTGGTTCGAACCCAGTTGGGCTCACCATTCTTCACGGTTTGGTGGGTTTTGTCCTTCTCGTCTCTTTCGATTCTAACCACATTCAGTAAATAAAACAAACTGATAGATAATCATATACCTAAATCCGAATATAATCACTTATTTCTCATTATATATAAATTTAACTAATGAGTAACATAGTAAAAGCAGTTTCTATTATTTGTGTAACAGTTCTAATTATGTCTGTTTTATATTTTAATTAAATTATTCGATTTAAAAACAATAAAGCCCCAAAATTAAGGGGCTTTATTTATTTGATTAATTATTTTAGTTAAAGTATGTCGTTGTCATCAATAATTCCATCATTGTTAGTATCTAAATTTATTGATGTCCAATCACTATTTCTTTGACCTATATTTACACTTTCAACTGTCGTAGTTAACTCAGCTTCTGTTGTAATTACTCCTGTTGCCAAATTAGCAATTTCTGTTTCTAGGGTTGCTATTTCAGTTTCTAGAGTTCCAACTTCTGCATTAAGTGTTGTTGTTTGAGTTTCAACATTTACTATTTCAGTTTGAGTATTATTTAGTTCGGCTGAAGTTGTATTTAACTGATCATTTAGATTTGTAATTTCCGTTTGAGTTGTAGCAATTTCAACTTCAGTTAAAGTGGTATCCTCTAATTGAGTTGTTAGCTCAGTAATTTGATTATTCAAAGTACTAACCACAGCTTCAAGTGTTGTTGCTTGTGCATTAAGTGTTGTTGCTTGTGTTGAAAGTGCAGCAATCTCTTCCAATGTTCCTGGAATAGAAGTCAAATTATTTTGAATAGTTTGATTATTCAAAGTGATTTGATTATTATAAGCTTCAATTTGATTTTGAAGATCTAATACTCCAGTTTCCTGCGGTGTACCAAAGTTAGCTTGTAATGCACCAACACTTCCTGGCAATCCAAGACTTCTAGCAATCAAAACCATTGCCTTGATATTTTTAGCTTCTGTATTTAAGTTTACTGTTTTTGCAAACTTATTAATTGCTTTAACAAGATCAGCATCATTTTTTGCTTTTGTTAAAGCTTTATCTAATTTATCTACAGCCTTGTCAGCTTTTTTTTCAGATTTTTCTGCTTTCTTTGCCGCTTTCTCAAGCGCTTTTTCTGCTTTGTCTTCAGCTTTCTCAGCAGCTTCTTCTGCTTTCTTTGCTGCTTTCTTGTCTGCTTTGTCGTGTTCGTCAGCAAAAGCTATAGATCCTAATTCATCAATACCCGTAATACTACTTACAACAATACTAGCAGAGTATGAAAAAATGGTAGCTAACGCTAAAATTAAAGTCTTTTGAATAAAAACCTTTTTTTTTATTAAATGTCATTATTTTCTCCTTTTTTTATTTGTTACTAACTAAGACGATTCTAAAATATATTTATTCGATTATTGAATAAAATTCTTCAGATCTATTGATAAGCTAATAAATTCAATAGATTTATCTATTATCCTTATCGACATTCTATAGCTTTCTTAAGAGTTTCTTGAATTGATCTCTATATAAGAAAATACAAATATCTCTCTTGCTAGAAGCTAAGAAGGGGTGGGGTTTAAAAATCAGATACTAATAAAAATATGGATTTAAAAGATTTAATCAAATATGATTATAGAACATGAATAATCCGCCTTTTAATAAAATCATTCTCTCCTGAAACTCAGAGAACTATGAATAAAATTATCAATTTTGGTTTAAATTTTGATAATATTGGAGGAGCAAAACTTCAAGAAGAATTATCTAAATAATCTGATAAATAATTTGATATGAAAAAATTTAAAAATTCAGTTAATAATTTCTTTAATTGGCTATCAAAAACAGAATTAGTAGAGCTTGATACAGTTGATATAAATGAAGATCCTATAAGGCCAGATCTTGATATTGAATTTAGAACTTCTTATGGAAGAAAAATATATGGATTAAAATCCAGTAAAAATATAGAAGGTTTTATTTGTGTAGCATTCACAAATGAAGTTCCTCAAACTGTAAAAGAGTTAGATTTAATGAGTAAAAATGCTTTTCATGAAAATAATGGAAATATAGCTGTTGCATATACGGTTTGGTCTAGAAAACGGGGAGCAGGTAAACAAACTATTTATAATGCAAAATTATTTATTAAAGAAGAAATGAAATTAGTAAAAAGATTTATTACTCTTTCTCCTTTATCTCCTATAGCTACTCACTTTCACATCAAGCATGGTGCAAAATTAATTAACATTAATACAACATCTCAAAACTTTGAATATGATTTTTAAATTTATTAATTTATAAATTCAATTGTGTTTTATTGTAATGTTAGATGAATTAAAAAAGTGGGTTTGGGACCTATCCCAGTTAAGATAAATTGAACTTCCTTCTGAAATTTTAGAATTAACATCTAGTTTTGCAGTTATTTCTGCACCTGTTGAAATCTTAATATAACACAATAAGTGCTCTCCTAGATTTTCAATATGTCTGACATTGCCTGAGATTTTACTATCATCACTTGAAGCAATTACTATATGTTCAGGACGAATTCCTAATTTGGAACTTTGATCTGGAATGTCAATATTTTTAACCACTAATTCAGATTCATTTAAGTCGATAATGTTCATTCTTGGACTTCCGATAAACTCTGCTACAAATTGGTTCTTGGGAGATGTATATAATTCAATTGGTGAGCCAACTTGTTCTATCATACCATTATTAAGAACAACTATTCTATCAGCTAAAGTAATAGCTTCTACTTGATCATGAGTAACATAAATCATAGTTGTGGATAGTTGCTTATGTAGTTTAGCTATTTCAATTCTTGTTTGAACTCTTAAGGCTGCATCTAAATTAGATAACGGCTCATCAAAAAGAAATACTTTAGGATTTCTCACAATAGCCCTTCCAATAGCAACCCTTTGTCTTTGACCTCCAGATAATTGTTTAGGGAGACGATCTAAATAAGAATTAATTTCTAAAACAGTTGCTACTTCTTTTACTCTTTGTTCAATCTCATTTTTGGGAACTTTTGCCATTTTAAGACCAAAAGACATATTTTCTTTTACTGTCATGTGAGGGAAAAGTGCATATGATTGAAAAACCATAGCTATACCTCTTTCAGCAGCTACGATATCATTGACAATCTGATTATCTATTTGAATAGTTCCTTTAGTAATTTCTTCAAGTCCGGCGATCATTCTTAGAAGTGTCGATTTTCCGCAACCAGAAGGACCAACAAAAACAATAAACTCTCCTGACTTAATTTCTAAATCAACGCCATGAATAACTTCGTTTTTGTCATATGATTTATATAAATCAATAAGTTTTACATTAGACATTTATATTAACCCTTCACACATAATTATTTCAGCCTCTTTCTTAGATTTATTTTTCATGATAATTTCATTATTACTTTTTAAGTAGATGGTATCTCTAAATTTCATACAGAGACTTTTTTCGTGACCTGGAATATCGGCTATTATATTATCATTAAGACTCAAAAAACAAACATCATGAATAAATGATATAGGTGGGCTTTTTTGACCTGGCTTCAATTTAATCAAATTAACTTTTAAATATTTAGTTTTAACATAAGTTCCAAATAATAATTCTTGATTTGGACCATAAAGTGACCAAATAATATCTTCTTTATTTAAAATAAAAAATGAATTTTCTTTTTTAAAATTTATATTTGGATACTCAAAAATTTTTTTTTGATAAATATTTTTTTTTAAAAAAGGTTTTTTCTTCGCGTACACTCCAGATGTACCAGTAAGAGGAGGTGGTGAAAAGAACTCTAAAACCTGTAATTCCTTATTACTATAATTAAATGCATGATGCCAAGTGTCTTTTCTAAAAAAAACTGATTGCCCTTCTTCTACTTTATGAATCTCTCCTGTTTGAGGGTTACTGATAATTAAAATTCCTGATAGTACATATAAAAATTCATCTGCTCCAAATATAGTTCTATATTCATTTGAATGTTTAAAATTAGATCCAGGTTTAATTCCAAATATAATTTGATGAATGCTCTTATTAGACACATAAATCCAATCCTTTACATAACCTGATACTTTATCTCCCCATAAATGAACTTTTAAATTAGAGAATTTAATAAAAGTATTTTTCTTATAATCTGGTTTTGGTGAAGGGCTATAGGCCATCATGATTCCTATCGTGATCAAGATAACTTTTTTTAGTTTTGATTTTTTTTTTAAATTTTAATGTTTTGAAAGTGCTATTTATTTTAATTTCAGAATTTTTTTTTGATGATTCATAAATTTTAATCATAATTTCATTAACATGAAAAGCATGATCTAATTTAATTAATGGTTTTGTTTTCTTTAATAGAGACTCTATTAAGTGAGTAAAGCCCGAAGTCCAAGGCCAATTAGCATAGGGAGTTTTATATAATTCCCAAGACGATTTTGAGTTTCTCCATATTTCGTATCCCTTTGGCTCCCAATCATCTCCAAGCATTTGAATCGTTCCTTGAGAGCCATACAGTTCAATTGCTGGAGAATTGTACTGTTGCATTGTAAATCCTGTTGTTACCGTTCCAATACAACCACTTTTAAAGGTAAGAATAATTTGAAAATTATCATCTGTTTTTACTTTTAGATTTTTTTTATTAATTTTTCTATATTTTGAAGATAGTGATGATTTAGCATAAATACTTTTGACAGGTCCAAGCAATCCTGTGAGTGTTGTTATGTTATAAACTCCTAAATCAAATAATGGACCTCCACCAGTTCTATAATACCATTCCCCCCAATTTGGTCCAGCCCATCCATATCTTGCTCTTGCTAAAGATACTTTACCTATATTATTTTTTTTTAATTCCTGATCTATAGCCTGATAAGTAGGACTTAAAATTACAAATGGAGCCGGTATAAGCATTTTTTTTGATGATTTTGCAATTTTCATTAGCTCATTTAGCTCTTTCATATTAGTTGCCATTGGCTTTTCAACTAAAACATGCTTCTCACTTAATAAAGCTTCTTTAGCTATTTTGGAATGCGCACTCATAGACGTTAGAATTAAAACAACATCAATAGATTTATCTTGTAAGATTTTTTTATAATCTTTATAAAAATTTTCAAAATAAAATTTTTTATTTAGGACCGGCAATAAGTCTATATTGCTATCAGATACAGATTTAAGATTTATAATTTTCTTAAAAATATATTTATTGATTATTTCCATATAGGGACCTTGCATGACTGAACCACACCCAATGATACCTAAGTTAATCAATTTATTTTAAGTAACCTAAATGGTCTTTTTGAAAATATATCATTGTGTCAAGTAGGTCTTTTGCAGAATTATAATTATCAACAACTGGATCAGATAAGAGTGCTTGAAATGCTAATTCTTTTGACTCCTCAAGGACGGCCTGCGTTGTTAGTCGAATAGTTCCAACTTGATTAACTAATATTGAAGCAAAATTATCTGGATAATTATCTAATGTAATTCCCTTAATTCCATCTTTTCCGACAATAGCCGGTACCTCAACTACTATGTCATTAGGTATTTGCTTAATAAAATTATTATTCAAAATATTAACTGCGGCTTCTTCCATTTGCTTATCTTCAACAATAGCTTCCATTAATTCTACTAGTCTTTCTTTTGATTCTCTCTCTCTATCAAAATAAAAACTATGCATTTCTTTTGAGCGATAAACAGTCATACAATTTTCTTTATAGCTTTTATAAAAATGAAGAATTGCCTTATGGTCAGCAATACTATGCGCCCATGGTAAATATTCGCCTAAATGACTATCAGTAGTAATTGGAAGATAATTATAAGTCTCAAGTAGTTTCAAAAATATTCCTCTTTCAGCTCCTGGACTTGTTAATTGTTCATTCATTTTTTCAAAATCAATAACGTAATTTTTATAATATTCTAAAGCTTTTTCCCGAATTATAGGGTAGGCATCTTTTTGTGTGTCTTTGTATTTAACCTCAGTTAAAATACTAATATGGTTTAGTCCGCCAGCACGATATTCAATATTTGAGAAATCTGTTTGTAATAATTCAGGAAGATCTCTTTCCATTTCGGCAATTGCATGACAGAGACCTATGAACTTCATTTTTGGAAATTTTACATTTACAGCATGACAGATTCTTTGCATAGGATTGCTAAAATTAAAGACAGTTGCTTCAGGGCAAATCTTATTTATATCTTCACATATTTTTAAAATAGGCGGAATGATTCTAAGAGAGTGAAATAATCCACCAGGTCCACCATTTTCAGCATAAATTTGTTTTATCCCAAATTGTTGAGGGAACTTCCAATCTTCATCCCATAATTCAAATCTAGGTGAAACTTCAATAGATATTACAACAAAAGTTGCATTTTTAAGTGCCTCCTCTCTATTTTCTTTAGAGGTAACAGTAAAATTCACTCCCCATTCTGATTTGTATTTTTCTGCTACATCTTGTGTTTCTTTTAAGGCTTTTATATTTGTGTCATGCAGAACAATTTCACTACCAATAAGTGATTTTGATTTAAAAATATCTGATATTGCTTCCAGTCCAAAATTTGCGCTTCCAGCACCAATTAAAACTATTTTTTCTGACATATTTGCTCCTTTTTAATTTTCTTAAATTGTTTAATTAAGTATGTGAACCTATACCTAATTGAATTTTAATAATTTTTATAATCCCATTTAAGTCAAAAATATTATAAAATTCAACTAGTTATAAAGTTAAATTTAAGACTTAAAATGTATGCTTAATAATTAATATTATTAAAATTTGATTTTAATTTAACTATGAAGTTTAATCATTATTAGGAAATATAGTAAGGAGGAAATTATGAAAAAACTCATGATTTTTATTACGTTAATATTAACAGTATTTACTTTTAATATTAAAGCTGAAACTCTCAGAATTTTAGCAGAAGCTGGAGATGAAGCTACGTTAACAATAGCTGCAGCTCAATTTGAGGAGTCTAATCCGGGCGTTACGATTGAAGCTAGCTATTTAGGCTGGGATGATTTTATGGCAACAATTAAGTTAAAGTTAGCTGATAACAATCCACCAGATTTAGCTCATGGAAATCAAGGATTTACTGTGGATGGAACTTTAATTCAAAATGGATTAGTTATTCCTCTTGATGAATATGCAGATCAGTATGGTTGGAAAAACCTTTTTGCAGAAGGGTCGCTAGCAGAATTTTCTTGGAGCGATGATGGTTCTACTTGGGGTTCGGGCTCTCTATATGGAATAAGCCCTGTAGCTGAGGATGTAATTGTTTATTATAACAAAGAGAAACTCAAGTCACTTGGACTCTCAGTTCCATCAAATTTTGCTGAATTTGAAAATGCATTATCCGTATCTAATAACGCCGGAGAACTTCCTATTATTTTGGGTGGTGCTGATGGATGGCCTATAATTCATGTTTGGGGTCTTATTGAAGGTGCATTTGTAGAACCTGAACAAGTAAGAAGTTGGATTTTTAATGCTAAAGGCACTGAGTTTAAAACTTCTTCAAGAATGAAAGCCGCTAAGAAACTTGAAGAAATGACTAAAGCCGGATATTTCGGATCAGACTCTTTAGGTATAGGCTATGATGATGCTAACGCAATGTTTATCAATGGTGATGGTGTTTTTAATTTAACTGGAACATGGATGACCTCACAACTTAATGAAGGTATGGGAGATAACGTAGGTGCATTTGCAATGCCTAGAAACTCTAGCGGTGTAGCAGGAGGTGGGTCTTTTGCTCTACCTTGGCACATTAGTTCAAAATCTTCAAATCCTGATCTTGCTGCAAAATTTCTTGATCATCTGATGAGTAATGATTTTGTTGATGATTTGATGGAGATAGGAAGAGTTCCTGCTCAAGCTCCAACTATTAACCCTACTTCAAAATTACAAGCAGAAGTAATTTCAGCATCTAATGCTTTAGTAGGAGCAAATGCTAAGACATTTTATACTGATTGGTCTACACCGGGTATGTACGATACTGTAACTCAGGAGTTACAAAAACTTATCGGTGGAGCTGCTTCAGCTGATAATTTTATGGATGCGATGGCCGCTGAAAGTATAAAGTAAAGTTATTTATTATGGGGTCTATGAATAAATTCATAAACAATAGGCCCCATAAAAAAATTGATTATTCAAATTATTATTTCATTTTACCAGCCTTCCTTTTTTATATTATTTTTGTTTTATATCCATTGGCTGATACTTTTTATACGTCTTTTACTCAATGGAGCGGGATTGGAGAAAAAAAATGGGTAGGTTTAGAAAATTATTACAATAATCTTAATGATGTTAAAATCATATCTTCTATTAAACACTCATTTATATTAATTATTTTTTATTCTTTTTTCCCTATCATAATTGGTTTAGCTATTGCTGGTATAATGGTTAGGGTTAAAGTTAAAGGAATTGCATTTTATAGAGCTATTCTTTTTCTACCTCAAATACTCTCTATGATAGTTGTTGGTATTGCATGGAGATGGATCTACGCACCAAAAGGACCTTTAAATACCGGTCTTGATTTTTTAGGATTGGATAATTGGTCTAGAGCATGGCTTGGTTCTTTTGATTTCGCTTTACCATTTGTTGGTTTAATAGGAACTTGGGTAATGTTTGGTTTTGCAATGATTTTATTTATTGCCGGTGTTCAAAAAATTCCAACTGAATTATATGATGCAGCTAAAGTAGAAGGAGCGGGCCCTTTTGCAGAATTTTTTAACGTTACTTTACCGGCTCTAAAAGGTGAAATAATAGTAGCATTAGTTTTTACAGTCACTTTAGCTCTAAGAAACTTTGATCTAATTTATATCACTACAGGAGGCGGTCCTGGTACATCTACAATGATACCGTCAATGTTTATTTATAAGAAAGCATTTCAGATGAATCAAGTTGGATCCGCTTCATCTCTTGGAATAATGTTAACTTTATTGATATTTACACTTATTTCACTAATTCTGATAACTCTAAGAGATAAAAAATGAAACAAGTTAATCGTGAAAAACTTATAGCTCATTCAATTTTTATTTTTGGATGCATTCTTGTCTTATATCCATTTTTTTCTATTCTTTTCCTAGCTTTAAGTGAACCGGGTACAAGGGTTTCTGGATTTACTATTCCAACTGGAATATATTTTGACAATTTCATAAAAGCTTGGTCGGGGGGGAATTTTAGCTCTGGACTATACTCATCATTTGTTGTCGTGATTGGTGTTGTTTCCATAACAATTCTTTGTAGTGTTCCTGCCGCATATGCATTTGAAAAATTAGATATATTTGGAACCACACCTTTATTTGCAATATTACTATTGGGATTAGTATTACCTTATGAATCACTAATTATATCACTGTATTATTTAATGAGAGACTTTGGGATTGACGGTACTTATTGGTCTTTAATACTTCCTCAAATTGGACTATCAATACCTTTTAGTATCTTTTGGTTAAGGTCTAGTTTTAAAACAATTCCGATTAGTTTATCTGAGGCAGCTATGCTTGAAGGTGCAGGAAGAATTGTTATTTTAATTAAAATTTTATTACCTCAAATTAAGCCTGCAATTTTAACTTTAACAGTTTTGTTATTCATGTGGACTTGGAATGAATTTTTATTAGCATTAGTGATGATACAGGATGCTGATATGAGAACCGCACCATTAGCTTTAAGTTATTTTGCGGGAAATAAAAGATATGGTGATCCTGCTATTACTGCTGCCGCAGCTATCTGTGTAGCTCTTCCTGTTTTAATTGTTTATGTATTTCTTCAAAGAAGATTTATTTCCGGTATGGTCACAGGAGTAGATAAATAGTGTTAATAAAAAAATTTTCAAATAGTGATGATTTAGCAAAAATACTAGCAACTGAGATTTTAGCTAAATTAAAAAAAAATAAGAAATTTAATTTAGGATGTCCTGGTGGCAGATCTTTAATAAAAACTTATTATCATTTAGGTCAACTTTCTTATAGAAAAAAAATTAGTCTTCATAATCTAAATATAATTATGATGGATGAGTATGTTTTAAAAAAAAAAGGTAAATTTGAATTAATAAATTCTAAAAGTCACAATAGTTGTGTTAGATTTAGTAAACAAGTTATTAAAAAATTATTAAATTATAAAAAAAATAAAAATCAAAAATTAAAAGATAAAAATATTTATTTTCCTGAAATTCACAATCCAAAAAATTACGACATAATGATTAAAAGGTTGGGAGGAATAGATCTATTTTTATTAGCTTCAGGTAGTTCTGACGGCCATGTAGCTTTTAATAATTCAAACACTACTAAAAATAGTAAAACTCATATAATTAAGTTATCCTCGAGTACTAGAAAAGATAACATGAAAACTTTTCCAAATTTTAAGTCACTCAATGAAGTCCCCAAGTTTGGATTAACTGTAGGTCTAAAAACTATAACTGAATTATCAAAATCCGCTGTTTTAGTATTAACAGGTAAGGAAAAAAATCATGCCTTTTTTCAAACAATAGTTAATAAACGTTTTTATTCAAAATGGCCCGCTTCTATAATCTATAACTGCAAGAAGCCTAAAATTTATAGAGATAAATTGGAAAAAAATTAACTTTGAAAAAAGTATTAGGAATTGATATCGGAGGAACTAAAACCTCTATGGGAATTATTGACATTCATTCTGGTAAAATTTATAAAAAGTTAGAAATTTTATCTAAAACATTCAATGATGATAAAAAAAATTTATCAAATATAATTTCTAAATCAATTGAATTAATTGAAAATTTTAATATTAAAGAAATAGGTATTGGCGTTCCAGAACTAATTAATAACAAAGGAATAATTCGTGATTCTTATAATTTTAATTGGGATAATTTAAATCTTAGAAATTTTTATCCCAAATCATATAATATTAAAATTGATTCAGATGTACGTAATCATTTAAGGGCTGAAAAGTATTTTGGTTATGGTAAAAGTCATAAAAATTTTATCTATATTAATATAGGATCTGGAATTAGTTATGCATTAATGATAGATAATAAAATTTATAATGGAGCTAATGGATTTGCCATATCTTTTACTTCATCAAAAATTAATTTATTTAACCCAAATACTAATAAAACAACATCTTTAATTCCAGAAGATCTTTATTCTGGTAAATCTATTATTGATTATTTATCTAAGTTGAGATCAGATAGTCAAAAAGATATATATCTTAAAAAAATATCTAATTCTCTTTCTTCTATTATTGGCAACTTAATAAATACCGTAGATCCTGGTATGGTAGTCTTAGGTGGTGGTGTTGTTACCCATAACAAACAATTTAGAAAAGTTTTAATAGATAAAATTAGAGATTACATTCTTAGTTCTGATGTAAAAAAAATTAAGTTCAATATTTCCAAGTTAAAAAAAAATACTGGTCTTATAGGGTCAGCTCTTTTATTTAGATAACTTATTCAATTAAGCTTGTCACATTTTTAAGTTCAGTTACCCATTCTTTAATACTTTCTTGAAACTTTTCAGAAAGCCTATAAGTTTTTTTTCTCTTATCTTCGATGGAATTTTTTTTTATAAAAAAACCTTTTGATACACCTAAATTTAATGTATTTAAAATTGTCGATCTCGCACCAATCTTTCTTGGTATGACATGACATAAATCCTCATATGAAATTAACTCGTTTTTAAATGTTGCCTCAGCTATTTCTAAACAAATTGCGTGATTGATGCTAGAGGAGTCAAGAAAACGTACCTCATCATTTCGATCAAACCTTTTGTAGAAGTTGTCTTTCAGATTTTTTATTACTGACCCAACATCCATTTTAAAATTATAGCATAGAATATAGTTAAAAAATTGACTTTTATTATCTATTATTAAATATCAATAAATTATTAATATTTATCTTAATTTAAATTCTTTTTTGAAAATGATTATAGTCACCATACTTACAATAAACATAATAACTATGGGACTAAAAACATAATTAATACCGAAATTATTAGCAATATAACCCATAATAGTAGGTGCAATCATAAACACTCCGTAAATAGCGATAGATATAATTGTAATTCCAACTGTACTATCTACTCCTTTAATGGATGCTGATAAGCTATAACAAATTGGAACGATCGATGATGACCCGTACCCTACAATTGCAAAACCTATAATTGCCAAAATAAGCGTATTAAAATTTAAAAGTATGATAATGCCAATTAGGCTAAGGCTGACTAATAAAATTAGAAAAGAATAAACACCTAAGATGTCTTTAAGTCTATCACCAGTGAATCTACCTATGACCATAAATATATTAAAGCTAATGGTAGCTAAACCTATTTGAAATCCTTCTACTTTGATAAAATCTCTCATGTATAAAGAACCCCATGAATCAATCCCACCTTCGGTAAGAGCATCTGTGATTGATAGTAATACTAAAATAAATAATAAAAGAGGCCAAAGAAAAAAAATTGATTGTTCTTTCTTTTTGTCTTGCTCTTTTTCTTCCTCTAAGGTTAAGGCACAGATCAAAATAATTGGAGCAAGAATAACAACATAACAAATGACGTTAATAAAAAAATTAATTTGATATTCAACAAAGATACTTGTTATAAAAGCACCCGTTAATACTCCTAGGCTAAAAAAACCATGAAAAGAAGACATCATAGATTTTTGATATCGCTTTTCTATAATTGATGCTTGAAGATTGATAATTACTTCAAAAATTCCATAACAGCATCCAAATAGTGCAGAAAATATTAACATAATTTCAAAATTAGTAGTGAAGGGGATCAATAACCATAAGACATTCAACAATAAAGCAACAAATAGTGTTATAATTTTAGGTGTAAATAATTTAATGATTTTACTTGCAAACATCATTGTCACGATTGACCCTAAGGCAAAAGCAAAAAATAAATAACCTATACCTAGATAGTCTATGGATAATTGATCTTTAATGTTAGGGATACGTATCGTCCATAACCCAACATAAAAAGCTATAATAAAAAATAATATACGACATGCCCATGTGTCATTAATTTTATTTACGATGCTCATAATTTATTTCTTTTTTTTCTTCAGAATTATACCAATAACAATAATTCCAACACCCATTATCATTAATAGTTCACTATCATTCCAAAACCATTCAATGATATTCATATATTTTTACTAACCTAATTTATTAATTATTTCTAATCAATGGGTATACTTTAGGATCTAAATTTTTCATGGTTGTTTTAAGGATCATTAATAACGTTACTATACCAACAATGAAGAATATTAAAAATGTAACTGGCATATTAAATGCCCACTCTATATTGAATATATTATTGAGTATGAGATAAGAGGCTAAGGAACTCAGTAGTGTTGTAAATCCAATAGTAGTTAAAAATATTATTGTAAACTCTAATATACTGGTCTTAATAATAATAGATTTCTTTAATCCTAAAATCTTAAATATTAAATGTTGGTATAGTTGGCTTTTGCCCTGAACAAGTATAGCGCTACTTATAACTAAAAAGCCAATGACTATAATGACTAAAGAGAGTGTTAAAACCGCCAGACTGACTTTATTTAAGAGATTGTTAATTTTTTCTATATAACTTGCAACTTTTATGGACGAGATATTTGGAAAAATTTTAAGTAGTTCAGATTCATTAATATTTATATTATTAGGTAAATTTATAGTTGCTATAAACTCATGAGGAATTTTTTCTGCATAGGATATATTGAAAATCATTGCAAAGTTTATTGTGAAATCTGCATAATCCACTTTTCTAAAGTTTTTTACCGTACCTTGAACTTCTCTGCCATAAATAGAAAGTGTGATGATATCTTCTAGCTGAATACCTAAATCTATTGCTGCATCATAATCAAATGAGATTAATAAATCTTCAGTTGGGTTATTTGTCCACCATTGCCCTTCAATGATAGGATTGTTTTCTGCTGGCTCTTTTGACCAAGAAACTCTTCTTTCTCCCCTGATAACCCAAGATGAATTATTATTTCTATCTATATAAGACCTAGGATCTATGCCATTAATTTCTTTAATTCTTGCAGTTGCCAGAGGAACGATATTAATATCTGAATTAGAATCATAGGAGGTTAGTTCTTTTACAAATTCATTTTTGATGTCTTGATTGATATTGATAAAAAAATAATCAGGAACTTGATTATTTAATCCTTTATTGACAAATGATTGAAAGCTAAATCCTATATAGATAATAGTTAGTAAGAGCGTTATTCCCATTCCAAGTGTTGTTAAGATAATTGGAGCTAGAGATTGAGGACTTAAAATATTTCTTTTTGCAAGAATGTAAGATAATGAAAAAGAATGATGAAGTTTTAACATGAAGATTGTTAAAACTTTAAATGTAAAATAAAAAATTATAATAGAGGTTATAAATCCACATAGAAAAATAATATTCGTAAACCAAAGAGGGCTTTTCCAAGTGAATAAAAAAACTAATAATGCAACCAAAATACTATTAATCATTATTGTTTTTTTGGTTAAATTTAAATTTACAAATTCAAAAGAATTTCTAAACAAACTATTTGCTGAAAGTCTATGAATGGCATTTAACGCAGGTATTAAAAAAATGCTTATTGCTAAAATTGTAATCAATGCAACTCTCACAAAAATGCCTAAATTAAATACAGGCTGCAAGTCTAGTCCAAGGCTAGTGGGTAGGAATGTATTCATAAAGTGAGGAAACATGCCACTAAGAAAAAAAGCTATAATACACAATATAAATGTCAGTAATAATATTTGGTATCCATAGATCAATTGAATCATCCTAGAAGAAAGACCTAGGGATTTTTGTACTGCTATAGATGTCTGATTTTGATTGATGAATGCAATAATAGTATTAGCTATACCAATACCTGAAATTAGAATAGCTGTCAGAGAAATAAGACTTAGGAAATTACTGAAGTTATCTAATGTTCTTTGAAGAAAGTTCGATGTATTTTCAGGAAAGCGTAATCTAGTTTCAGGAATATCAATGAGAATTTCTTTTAAAGTATTTCTTGCATCTTTTACTTCAAGATCATCATTAAACTTTACTCTGTATTCATATTCTAGAAAATTTTCTAATGATTTTATGTCAAGTAAATTTAATCCTTCTTGGTTGATAAGAGCCAGATCACCAAATATTCCGGCACCACCAATATCAGGGATATCTAGTATAACAGAATTAACAATAAATTGATGATTACGAATTAAAATAGTATCACCAGCTTTGACATTAAGATTTCTGGAAAGATTTTCATTAATCAAAACTTGATTATGCTCTTTGTAAAATAATTTCAGACGATTTGGGTGTGATGTTGTGATGGAGCCGTAGAGTGGGTAGTGATCGTCTACTGCACGTAATTGTATAAATGCAGTTTTTGTATTCTCAATATTCTCATTAGACGCCATTGAGGTTAGGGATGTATTAAGAGATATTTTTCCAATAGATTTTATTTCTTCAATAATTGGTTGATCTAATGATTGTATATGTGTTTCAATTTCTGCATCACCTCCTAATATAGTTTGAGTATTTTTTTGTAACTCTTGATTAATGGAGAAATTGAGTGTGCTAATAAGAAATAAAACAAACGTACTAATAAATATTGTTATGATAATTACCCAACGCTGATGAAAATTCCGAATGAAATCTTTCCATGCCTGGTTATGAATAAACTGAAAACTTTTAAATAAGTTGACCATCATGAATAATAATTTGCCTATCACAACGTTGTGCTAATTCTTTGTCATGTGTTACTAAACAAAGACTAGATCCATGGGATTTCACGACATCAAATAAAGTTTGAGAAATGAGAAGACTATTTTCATCGTCAAGATTTCCAGTAGGTTCATCTGCTAAAATGATACTGGGTTTATTAATAACCGCTCTTGCGATTGCAACACGTTGTTGTTCACCGCCAGAGAGTTGACTAGGATAATGTTCTAATCTATGTCCTAGACCTAGTTTTATTAATAAATCTTTGGCTAACTCTAGAGAATTAGGTTGAAAGTCAATTTCTAAAGATAAAGCTACATTTTCAAGAGCGGTATAATTAGGGATTAAATAAAATGATTGAAAGATGATCCCAACATTTTTTTGACGATAATGAGATAATTCATTTTCAGTCATTTGAGATATCGTTTTTTTTTGAAAAATAATTGATCCTGAGCTAGTCTTTTCTAATCCTGCCATCAACATAATAAGAGAGGTTTTCCCCGATCCACTTTTTCCTACGATAGCAAGTGTTTCTTGATTTTTAATGTCAAGACTTACACCTTTAATAACTTCTGTTATCCGAGAACCATTTTGGTATTGTAAGTGAATATTGTTTAAAGTAATAAGGCTGTCCATGTTTAAGAATTTTATCCTATTCTTTTTTTTATTGAATGTATCCTTTACGCACGCCGCTCCTTTGAAGATCATTCTTTACGGAGATTCACTAATGGCTGGATTTGGATTGCCAGAGCAAGAACATCTTTCTTCTCAATTAGAAATAGATTTAAAATTGAATTACAATCTAGAAACTTTAGTAATTAATGGCTCAGTGTCTGGAGACACTTCCTCAAGTGGTCTTAATCGAATAGAATGGACACTTCAAGATAACGTGGACTTGGTTATTTTAAGTCTAGGGGCTAATGACATGCTGAGAGGGATAGATCCTAAAGTCATTAAAGATAATCTTCAAAAAATCATTCATATTATTCAAGAAAAAAATATTGATATTATTATTGCAGGAATGCAATCACCAAAATCTTATGGTGATATTTATAAAACTCAATTTGATAATATTTATTTTGATTTAGCTAAAGAAAATAACTTATTAATAATGCCTTTTTTATTGGAAGGGGTAGCTTTAAATCCTGATCTAAATCAACCAGATGGAAAACACCCAAATTTTCTAGGAATACAAATTATAAGCAAAAACCTATCGCACTATATAAATCAAAAACAAAAAAACTAATTTATTGAATTCAATATTTTAAAGTTTGTTAATTATTTTTGCATATCCTCAATTAGTTGTGTAATCATTTCTGGATATTTTGTTTTATAAAATTCTGGCAATTCATCATCGCTTTGTAATTCACCCATTTCATTCCATCTTAGGCCCTCATACTCTGTATCTCCTTGTTTCCACATTAAAAAAAAATCTATTTCTGTTATTCCATCATTAGGAATTTTTAGGAATTCGCACCTTTCGCTAAAATACATATAAAGAATAAGCATGTTAGCTTTAACTTTTTTCATCTCTTTTTCAGTATGTTCAATCATTTTGAGAATATTTTTTTATAAAATAACTTCTTCTAAGCCATGTTCACGATTAATGAATTTTTTTTCGATTTTAACAGCATCAAATTCTTCATTTACTAGCTCAAAGATTATATTTGGGTCAAAATCAGCACATGAATAAATATCGAGTTGGAGGAGGGCAGGACTAACTTCGTCCCATGTATGAAGTGCGATATGACTTGTTTCTATGATTGTTACAGAAGTCATTCCCTTGTTACCTTCAACATCACAATAAGTTGTATAGGGCCCACCTAGGATTTTCATATCTATGCTTTTGATAACTTTTCTAATCCAATCAGTTAAAGTATTTACATCTTCATTGCCTGGAGATTTATTAATATTAGCTCTAATGATTAAGTGTTTATGTTCTAAAGTCATACTTAAATCTTACTACCATAATATAATTTTACTACTTTTTATGACTTGCTATAAAAGATAATTAAAAGTTTAATTGATTAAGGGTTTATCAGAAAGAGCATATTGTTATTTAATAATAAATAATTTTTTCAATCATCTAAATCTTTATTCAATTATTCTTCTTAGAGCGAAAATAAATACAAATATTATTCCTATTCCTGTCAAAAGTAATGCTTCATTCCTTCTAAGTTCTTTTCGAAGTACTATTCCGCTTCCCAAACAAGAGATGGAACAAATTAATAAAAAGTATTCGCTGATAAAGCTCATTCTGATGGATTTTAATTTTATTTATTGATCTTATCAAACTATTTGATTGAAAAGTTTTC
>Ga0208770_1000787_pt1 | contig 18165 bp, 17 predicted proteins | sample AntAceMetag02UK9_FD_184771 | JGI IMG/M metagenome (GOLD analysis project Ga0208770, IMG submission 184771) | Saline lake microbial communities from Ace Lake, Antarctica - Antarctic Ace Lake Metagenome 02UK9 (SPAdes) (version 2) | ecosystem: Environmental > Aquatic > Non-marine Saline and... | reverse complement strand
CTACTAATTTTAATTTCATTCTTTTAGGAAGGCCACCCACATTATGATGTGATTTTATTTTTGAGGTTTGACTACCTGTAACAGATTTACTTTCAATTAAGTCCGGATAAAGAGTGCCTTGAGCGAGAAATTGAACATTTTTAATTTTATTAGCATATCTTTCAAATATTTTAATAAATAGATTTCCTATAATTTTTCGTTTTTTTTCTGGATCAGAAACATTTGTTAATTTTGTAATAAATTCTTTTTCTGCATTAACATAAATTAAATTCATCTTTAATTTTTTCTTAAATGTATTAACTACTTGCGTTTCTTCATTTTTTCTTAAAAGACCATTGTTAACAAAAATACAAGTTAGGTTTTTTCCAATTGCTTTACTTAACAATTGCGCAACAACACTACTATCGACACCTCCTGACAATCCACAAATTACTTTGTTGTTACCTACCTGTTCTTTAATTTCATTAATTAATTTTAATTTTTGATCTTTCGAGGACCAGTTTTTTTTAATTTTACATATTAGAAAAACAAAATTACGTAATAAAATTTTACCTTTATCCGTGTGTGTTACTTCTGGATGAAATTGTACTCCATAAAAATTATCTTTAACATTTTCAATTATTGTTAATTTAGAATTTTTTGTGGATGCTATAACTTTGAAATTTCTTGGCAATTTTGATACTTGATCAGCATGGCTCATCCAAACATTACTTGTCTTATCTTTACTAAAAAAATTTTTGGTTAAAATACTATTTGATACTTTATTTATAGTCGCAAGACCAAACTCCCTGTGTTTTGATTTTTTAACTTTACCACCTAACAGTTTTGACAATATCTGATGTCCAAAACATATACCTAAGATTGGAACTCCTAGTTTTAAAATCTTTTTATCAAATTTAAATTTATCATTTTCATAAACATTAAGAGGGCCACCAGAAAGAATTATTCCAGCTATATTTTCTTTTATAATTTGGGTTATCTTTATTTTTTTGTGGCTAACTATTTCTGAAAAAATCCCTAATTCTCTTACTCTTCTTGCAATTAATTGAGTAAATTGAGAACCAAAATCAATTATTAAAATTTTACTTAAATTATTATTAAGACTCATTTTTAGGTTCTAAATTCTTTAAGGATTCTAAAATAGAATTTTTTTTATTACATAATTTATTACAAATTTTAGAAAAATTATCTGCTAATTCTTTTACTTTGGAATAATTGGATCTTTTTAACTCTATTTCCATAAGCATATAATTAGCTTCTTCATTTTTAGGATCCAGTAAGAGCACCGTATCTATATTTTTTTTTTCTTCTTTTTTATTCTCTTCAAAATTATAAATTTTTGCTAAATATAAATATGAGTTTTGATCCTTTGGGTTAAAAACAATGCTTCTTTGAAGCAAAAATTTAGATTCTTCATACTTCTGTTCGTCATATTTATTTTTTCCTTTTTCAAAAAAATTGTTTTCTGCTAAAGAGTAGCTGCCAAAATTTAAAAACATAAATAGCACAATTGTTAATTTATTTATTTTTTTCATTAATATTTACTTTCATTTTTTACTTGATCAACATTATGAACCATACTTTCATAAAAACCTGCTTTTGTTATTTTTACAAAATTAGGTTTATTTTTAAGATTTTGAACTTTTTTTGCACCTAGATAGCCCATAGATGATTTTAAGCCTCCAATTAATTTATAAATTATACTTTTAACATCACCTTTGTATTTTACAAAACCTTCTACTCCCTCCGGAACATATTTAGATATATCTTTTTGTTTAGTTTGAAAATATCTATCAGCTGATCCTTTATTCATTGCTCCTACAGAGCCCATTCCTCTAAAACTTTTAAATAACTTACCATTTTTTTTAATTAGTTTTCCGGGTGTTTCGAGGCTTCCTGCAAACAAAGAACCTATCATTATTGCATCAGCACCTGCTGACAGTGCCTTAGCTAAATCACCAGAATATTTAATTCCACCATCTGAAATTATTTTTACTTTATTATTTTTAACACCTTTTTTAACAGCTAATATTGCACTTAACTGAGGCACACCAATACCCGCAACTAGTCTAGTTGTACAGATTGATCCTGGTCCAATTCCAACTTTAATAATATCTACTCCTAATTTTATTAAAAATTTTGCAGCTTCTGCAGTTGCAATATTTCCAGCACATAGAGTTGTTTTATTTGTTTTTAATTTTTTTATAGCTTTAATAATTTCTGCAACTTTTTTGCTATGTCCATGGGCTGTATCAACAACAATTAAATCCACTTTTTCTTTTAAAATAGCTTCTGCCCTTTTAAGCTCTAAGGGACCAGCTCCAACAGCAGCACCAACTAATAAGTTTAATTTTTTAACCTTTTTAATTTCGTCAATTTGTTTTTTAATATCAAGGTTTCTATGAATTACACCAATACCTCCAGCTTTAGCTATTGCTATAGCCATTTTACTCTCTGTAACCGTATCCATTGCAGAGGATAATAAAGGTACTTTTAATGTTAAATTAGATGATAATTTTGTACTGGTATCAACTTCAGAAGGTAGAACTTCTGAGTATTTTGGTGCCATTGTGACATCATCAAAGGTGAGAGCTTCTTTTATAGGATCCATAATCATTTATATATGATTCCCTTCAAAAAAAAAGTCCCTATCTTAAGATTTTACAAATAATAAAACTTTCCTTAGACTCTTTTCTGCTAGACTTAGGTTTAAATACCTTTACTTCTTTGAATAATTTTTTGCCTAAGGCAACTATTTCGTTAAATGATGAGCCTAAAAAAATCTTAGAGACAAATCGTCCTTCTTTAACCAGCATTTCTTTAGAAAAATTCATGGCTTCCATCGCAAGCTCACCTGTATAAATTGCATCTATATCTTTTATACCCGTTGTATTAACGGCCATATCGGATACGACAACATCGACTTTTGATTTGAATAAGCCTTTTATTTTCTCTTGAGAATCTAAATCAGTAAAATCACCTTTGATTTGGATTGTATTCTCAATTTCTTCCATACCCTTTATGTCGATTGAAACTAATCTTCCACTTTTTACTGTTCTTGAAATATATTGAGACCAGCTACCTGGCGATGCGCCTAAATCTATTACTGATATTCCATTTTTTAATATCTTAAATTTTTCATCTATTTCTATTAATTTATATGCTGATCTAGCTCGATAACCATCTACCTGAGATTGTCTAACATAAATATCTCTTTTTTGTTTATTAATCCAATTTTTTGAAATTCTATTCTTTTTCAATTAATGACCGAACCTTAAACTTTTTGATAAAATTTTATTTTCTAAAGTTTTGATGTTTATCTTTACCTCTTTATGTAATCTCATATCTTTATCACCATCCCAAATTCCAGAAGCAAGGTGTATTATACCTAATTTATGATTAGGCAGATAAGGCTCGACAAAGCTTTTTTCTTGTTCGTTAAATTTTGGTAAAAGATTACTAACTAACCAGTTGCAATTATGAGGCAAGAATTCAGTTTCTAAATCATCGATGTAAACAGACATATTAATAGCTAACTGTTCTGATCCAAAAATATTTCCAGCTTTTAATGTTTGTTCTAAATTTTTTTGCCATGTAATCCATCCAACTGAATTTTTTTCTAAAGAAAAAACACCAATATTAATGTGTGGAGCAAAGGCAAGTTTTCGCGCTTTATCTATTCCAATTTTTGATTTTATTGCATGTTTAAAATTTTGAGATTTAATTATTGCGAGTTGTCCAAATATCCAATTAACTTTAGACATTATTTTATATCCAGGTGTAAAAGTTTGAGTTATTCCCAATTTTCCATTTTCACAAGCTTTAAAATAAAGCTCTATTGAATTCCAATCCCCTACCCAAGCGTCACAATCAATCCATAAGAATTTTTCATAACTAGGAAAATATTTTGGTAAAAAGGCTCTAGATACTTGACTCTTTAACCACTCCCTTCCTTTTACTTTAAATGCTGGAACATCAATGTCCCATTCAGCTGATTTAATTTCGTCAACTTTTTTAGATAATATATTTCTTTGTTGCTCGGACAAACCTGCATCTAAAATGCAGATTGCTGTATCTTTGCTTTGTTCAAAACTTTTAATAGAATCGACTAATTCATTAAGTAATTCAAAGTAATTTGAGTCAGCCAGAGATACAATTACATTTTTTTTCATCTACAATATGTCTTCAAGATCATCATTATCATGATTTTCACCACTTAAAATTTTCTGTTTATAAATTTTTTGATAACTGAAGTATCCAAATGGAATTAGACAAATATAGATTAATCCACAAATGACCAAAACTTTAAATGTATATATTAATAAAAGTCCAAAAAATAACACAACACCAAATAATGCAAAAATTGTCATACGACGTGGTATGGAAATCTTTTTAAAAGCAAATGTTGGAACTTTACTGATTAATAAAAATGAAATCAAAATGAAGAATGTTGGTACAACTATATCGTAGTTAATTTTGATTAAATTTATCTCACTTAAGCTTAATATTAACGGCATCAACACCAAAATTCCACCCGCTGGAGACGGTACACCTTCGAAGTAATTATCTTTCCATGATGGTTCTGAGTTTGAGCTTACATTAAACCGCGCAAGTCTAAGAGCAACACAAACCACAAAAATCATTGTAAGTAACCAGCCAAATTTACCTAAATTATTTAAAGACCAGAAATACATTATAAAAGCTGGTGCTACACCAAAACTAATTAAATCTGCTAATGAGTCTAATTCTTTTCCAACCAAGGAAGTTCCTTTTAACATCCTTGCAACCCTACCATCTAATGTATCAAAAATTGCTGCAAAAATGATAGCTATAATAGATAACTCAAACTTTTCATCTAATGCAAATTTAATAGAACTTAACCCAATACATACATTTATTAATGTCAGTGCATTGGGTAAAAGCATTCTAGCTTTTTTATCCGATACAATTTTAAAATTATTTTTAGGTTGTTCCATAAGCTATCTTTTAGCTAATAGCGTTTCACCAGCAATTGTCTTTTGTCCTACTTTAACTAACGTTTCATAATTTTCAAAATAAACATCAGCCCTACTTCCAAATCTTATCATTCCAATTCTTTCACCTTGTTGCAAATTTTGATCCTTTGAAGATTCACATACAATTCTTCTGGCAATTAAACCTGCAATCTGAACAACAATAACGTCTTCTCCGTGGCTATTCGTTATCTTGTAATAATTTCTTTCATTATCTTCACTTGCTTTATCAAGTGATGCATTTAAAAATTTTCCAGGCTTATAAAGTATTTCTGAAATTTTACCTTCACAAGGCGTTCTATTTACGTGACAATCAAATACGTTCATAAAAATACTAATCTTAGTGAATTTTCTATCTTCTAAACCTAGCTCTTTTGGTCCATCAACCTCATGAACCATTAAAACCTCACCATCTGCTGGACTCGTTAGGTAATTTTCATCATTTATTGAAATCCGTTCAGGATCTCTAAAAAAATAATAAACCCATATAGATAATACCAGACCAATTAATCCTAGAAAGGTACTGAGGAAGTAAAAAAAAATTGTTGCAATAATAGCTATAGCTAAAAATTTGTATCCTTCAGAATGAATTTTTGGGAAAATTTTCTCTAACATAAGCTTCTATTTGATAATTTTTTATTAATATGTATATAAAGCACTATATTACAATTACTATTATATATTATTCATTTATGGCTAAAATAAAGGTTAAAAATCCAGTTGTTGAACTAGATGGTGATGAAATGACTAGAGTCATTTGGGAATTCATTAAAAGTAAACTGATTTTACCATATTTAGATTTAGATATTAAATACTATGATCTTGGCATGAAAAGCCGGGATGATACAGATGATGTAATAACCATAGATTCTGCTAAGGCAATTAAAGAACATAACGTTGGTATAAAATGCGCAACAATTACTCCAGATGAAGCACGTGTCGAAGAGTTTGAGTTAAAAAAAATGTGGAGATCTCCAAATGGAACTATCCGAAATATTCTTGGAGGTACAGTTTTTAGAGAGCCCATAATTTGTAAAAATATTCCAAAACTTGTTCCAACTTGGACAGATCCTTTAATTATTGGAAGACATGCTTTTGGTGATCAATATAGAGCAACAGATTTTAAAGTCCCAGGTAAAGGTAAAATGGAAGTTAAATGGACTGCAGAAGATGGTAGTGATGAAATTAAATATGAGGTCTTTAATTTTCCTGGACCAGGAATTGCTTTATCAATGTACAATTTAGATAAATCTATAGAAGACTTTGCAAGATCTTGCTTTAACTACGGAATAATAAAAAAATGGCCTGTGTATCTTTCTACAAAGAATACCATTCTAAAAATTTATGATGGCAGATTCAAAGATATCTTCCAGGAAATTTTTGATAAAGAATTTAAATCTGATTTTGATAAACTTAATATCACCTATGAACATAGACTAATTGATGACATGGTTGCTTGTGCAATGAAATGGAGTGGTAAATATATTTGGGCTTGTAAAAATTATGATGGTGATGTTCAGTCTGATACCGTAGCTCAAGGATATGGATCGTTAGGATTAATGACAAGTGTGCTTCTTGCACCTGATGGAAAAACAATGGAAGCTGAAGCAGCTCATGGAACTGTAACTAGGCACTATAGAATGCATCAAGAAGGTAAAGAAACATCTACAAATCCTATTGCATCAATTTTTGCTTGGACCAGAGGTTTGGCTCATAGAGGAAAATTAGATGGCAATGAAGATTTAATTAAATTTTCAACTACATTGGAAAAAGTTTGTATTGATTGTGTTGAAAATGGATCAATGACAAAAGACTTGGCAATTTTAATTGGGCCCTCAAGCAATTACTTAACTACTAATCAATTTTTAGATGAACTGGATGGTCAGCTTAAGAAAACGCTTAATTAATTAATTTTTTAATGTTTTCAAAAGACTGTTCAATTTTATCAGGCAACGTTCCGCCAGCTTGTGCAAAGTCAGCTCTTCCACCACCACCTTTACCACCAATAACTTCTGAACCAGCTCTAACAATTTTTACAGCATCAAACTTACCCTCTAATGTTTCGGTAACACCTACAGCTAATCCAACTTTATTGTCATTGATTGCATAAATTATTACTAATCCCTCACCAATTTCTTTTTTTCCTTCATCTATTAGCTTACGTAGATCTTTAAATGGTAAATCTACAATATTTTGAAACCTAACTTTAAATCCATTAATAATTTGATCATTGATTGTATTTTTTTCTTTATCTTTTAATATTGAACTAACTGAAAGTTGATCAAATTGTTTATTAAGGTCTTTTATCAAGGTTGCTTGATCACTATTTTGAAGATTAGGTTTTCCCCCTAATTTAATAATCTTTGTCTCTAATTCTTTTATAACTGCCTCATTTTTTTGATCTGACAGATTAGATAAGTTTTCTTTCTCTTTTAAAAAATCAACTAACTGCGTGTCTCTTAATGCTTCAATTCTCCTTACGCCTGCTGCAATAGATGATTGGCTTATAACCTTAAATTTTCCAATGTCAGCTGTATTTACAACGTGCGTTCCTCCACAGAGTTCTGTTGAGAAAAATTTATCTTCCTCGTCCCCCATAGACAAAACTCTCACTTCATCACCATATTTTTCTCCAAATAAAGCTAAGGCACCATTCTCAACGGCTTCTTTAGGTGTCATTATTCTTGTTTTCACCTCTGACTTTTTTTGAATTATTGAGTTAACATAATGTTCAATTTTTCCCATCTCTTCTTCTGAGATAGGCTTCATATGACTAAAGTCAAATCTTAATCGATCAGACTGAACTAAAGATCCTTTTTGAGTTACATGCTCACCCAAAACTCTTCTTAACGCTTCGTGCAATAAATGAGTAGCAGAATGGTAGGCTCTAATATTATTTCTTCTCTGTATATCTATTTTTAATTCAACACTGTCTTTTAATTTAACCGAACCTTTTATAACTTTTCCATAATGAACAAATAAATCCCCTAGTTTTTTTTGAACATCAGCTACTTCAAATTCAAAAACCTCATTAGAAATTATTCCTGTATCAGCAACTTGCCCCCCTGACTCGCCATAAAAAGGTGTTTGATTTGTAATTATAATTCCTTCATCATTTTCTTGTAGGTCTTGAACCTCTTTATTATTTTTAAGAATTAAAGTAATTACACCTTCTGCTTTGTCTGTGGAATATCCTAAAAAATCAGTTGCTCCTAAACGATCTTTTATATCAAACCATATTTGATCTATGGAACTATCCCCTGATCCTTTCCAATTTTTTTTTGCTAATTCTTTGCTTTCTTTCATTAATGAATCAAACTTCTCCCCATCTACAGTCAGTGATTTATTTTTCAAAATATCTTCAGTTAAATCTAATGGAAAACCAAATGTATCATAAAGTTTAAATGCCACTTCACCAGGTAATATTTTTTCCACTTTCTCTAACTCTTCATTTAATATTTTTATTCCTCTATCCAATAAAACTAAAAACTTTTCTTCTTCTGTTTTTAAAGTTTCTTTTATTAATGACTGTGCTCTTTCTAGTTCAGGATAATTGTTAGACATTTCTTCTAGGAGTGTTTTAAAGATATTATAGAAGACTGGTTTTTTGGAACCTAGCAAATGTGAATGTCTCATTCCACGTCTCATAATTCTTCTAAGCACATATCCTCTACCTTCATTAGATGGTAAAACTCCTTCTGCTAATAAAAATGAACTTGCTCGTAAGTGATCTGCTATCACTCTAAAGCTAGATTGGTTAACTTCATCTACTTTAACGTTTAATGTGTCAGATGCAGATAGTATTAGTTTTTTAAAATGATCTGTTTCATAGTTATCGTGTGTTCCTTGCATTAGTGCAGCTATTCTCTCAAGACCCATACCAGTATCCACAGATGGTTTAGGTAAATCTATTCTTTTATCTTTTGAAATTTGCTCATATTGCATGAATACTAAATTCCATATTTCTATAAACCGGTTGCCGTCTTCATTTGTAGTACCAGGCAAGCCACCTTCTAAATGCTCACCATGATCATAAAATATTTCTGAGCATGGTCCACAAGGTCCTGTATCGCCCATAGACCAAAAGTTATCTGATGTTGCTATCTTGATTATTCTATCATCACTAAAACCAGCTATTTTCTTCCAAAAGTTGAATGCCTCTTCATCATCATGGTAAACTGTTACATAAAGACGATTTTTATCAATCCCAAACTCTTTAGTTATTAAATTCCATGCGTAACTAATTGCTTCTTCTTTAAAATAATCTCCAAATGAGAAATTTCCAAGCATTTCAAAAAATGTATGGTGCCTTGGTGTATAACCTACATTTTCAAGGTCGTTATGCTTACCACCTGCCCTTACACATTTTTGTGAGGTTGTGGCTCTTACATAGTCTCTTTTTTCCAATCCAGTGAATACATTTTTAAATTGTACCATTCCTGAATTTGCAAACATTAATGTCGGATCATTATTTGGAACTAAATTGCTAGACTCAACTATCCTGTGATCATTCTTTCTAAAATAATCTAAAAAAGTTGTTCTAATTTGATTTAGTGTTTTGTCAGCCATACATTTAAAATACAGCTTTTTTATTTGATGTCTAGATAAGTGTAGGGAAAAAAGGCGCTTAAATTAAGCGCCTTTTAATAATTAAAGATGACTTTAACTAATTCTTTTTAGATGGAGATGTTACTTCTTCTTTTATTTCCACTTTAGGATCCTCTATTTGATCTTTTGCTGCTTTTTCTGGATCAAGAGGGTTACCTTCAATTTTTTTTGCTATCACTCCAGCTTTTTCTCTAATTGCCATTTCAATTTCTGCTGCAATTTTAGGATTTTGCTCTAAATAAGTTTTAGCATTTTCTCTTCCTTGTCCAATTTTTTCACCTTTATAAGCATACCAAGCTCCAGCTTTTTCAACAATGTCAGCTTTTGCACCAAGGTCAACTAATTCACCTACTTTACTAATACCCTTGCCATACATTAGGTCAAATTCAACAACTTTAAATGGTGGTGCTACTTTATTTTTAACTACTTTAACTCTTGTTGAGTTACCAATAATTTCATCTCCGTTTTTAATGGCACCAATTCTTCTGATATCTAATCTAACAGATGAATAGAACTTAAGTGCATTTCCACCAGATGTAGTCTCTGGACTTCCAAACATAACTCCAATTTTCATTCTAATTTGATTAATAAAAATCATCATTGTATTTGTGCTTGAGATTGAGCCTGTTAACTTTCTTAAAGCTTGACTCATTAATCTTGATTGAAGTCCTACGTGGTGATCTCCCATTTCTCCTTCAATTTCAGCTCTAGGCGTTAGTGCTGCAACAGAGTCAATTACGATAACAGAAATTGATCCTGATTTAACTAAAGTATCAGCTATTTCTAGAGCTTGCTCACCAGTATCAGGTTGTGAAATCAATAATTCTTCAGTGTCTACACCAAGTTTTTTTGCATAAATTGGATCTAAAGCGTGTTCTGCATCTATAAATGCACATGTTCCTCCAGCTTTTTGAGCCTCTGCTAATACCTGTAATGCTAAGGTTGTTTTACCAGATGATTCTGGTCCATAGACTTCAACAACTCTTCCTTTTGGTAAACCACCTATTCCAAGAGCCACATCTAAGCTTAATGATCCAGTTGAAACTGACTCGATGTCCATTGCTCTTCTTTGGCCAAGTTTCATTACTGATCCTTTTCCAAAGTTATCGATAATTTGGGCCATTGCCGCGTCTAAAGCTTTGCTTTTTTCGTTGCCTTCTGCTTGCTGTGCTTTTGTAGATTTAACTACTTTTAAGTTGTTTTTAGTCATTTTATGCCTTTTTATTAAATAATTAGTGTTCGAATCGTGTATTAAATGTACACATTTTGTTCTTATTTTCAATAGTTATTTTTTTTATAATAAAATGGCTTTATTACTGTATTTTTAAGTAATTACTATTCAACAAACCAATAGCTTGAAGAAGTTTAAACTGTGAAAGTAAGTAGTTTCTTTCTGAATCTGCTAGGCTTATTTTTGAACTTAATAAAATTGAGTTTGACTGAATAACATCAAGTGTAGATCTTCCAAGGCCAGTTTCATACTCAACTGTTATTCCTTCGTTTGCTGTTTCAGCTGCTTTAACTTGAGCGGTAACAGCATTCAATAAACTTTTTGATACTTGAAAGCTTGACCATGCGCTTGCAATGTTTGCATCATTTGTTTTTAAAGCATTGTCTAGTAATAATTTTTTTCTATTTTTTAAATTTTTACTTTTATTTAAAGAAGCAGTATTTTTTCCACCTTTAAAAATTGGCCATGAAATAGTTGCTTTTAATATTTCTTTATCACGCTCACCAATACTTGAGCTTATATTGTCTGACTTTGAACTATTAAACGATAAAGATGCAGATGGTGATAGGTCAGATCTAGCTATTGTTACATCTTTTTCTGATTGCTCATACTCCAGTCTTGAGATAATTAAATTTGGATTAGTTGTTTTTGAAATTTCAATTGCTTCATTTAAGTCTTTTGGTAATTCAAATGTTAGATCTGAATTCTTACTTAAGGTATTGGTATTAACAATTGGACCTATAATTTTTTCATACATCAGCTTAGCTGTAACTGTTTCATTTTTTGCTTGTAAAAATTGTGCTTGTGCGCCAGCAAAGGAAGACTCAGATTGTGCTAAATCAGATATAGTAATTTGACCTCTTTCTAATCTTGCTTGATTGGTCTCAACTTGTCTCTTTAACAGGTTGACATTATTTTGATTAATTTTAAGTTTTTCATCAGAAAAAATTAGACCTGAATAAGCTTCTATAGCTTGGTACAAAATCTCTTGTTCAGTTTTTAAAAGTTTTGCTTCAGCTAAAGTTAATCCAATTTTACTTTTTTCTATGCTGGCTATACCTGCAAATCCTTGAAATAATTTTTGCTCAATATTTATTGATTGAGTTTTTGGATCGACATCTGTAAAGGATGAATTGGCACCCGTTCCATCAGTTAGCTTTTCTGTATTTTCTTGGCTCTTAGAACCTGACAACGTTAAACTTGGTAAAAATTCACTTCTTGATATTTTTACTTCTTCTCTAGAAACTTGAATATTTTCACGCTCTGCATTTAATACTGGATTTTCATTGTACGCTTGTAATAATGCTTTTGACAAAGGTATAGAAAAAGCTTTTTCATTAAAAAGAATAATAGATAAGAGTATTAAGATTATTTTTTTCATTAATTTTTAAATTTTATCTTTTCGATCTGATGATTGCTATTTAAATTCATTATAACTGATGAGCTTTTTATCGCATCTTTAAACATTTGTTGAGTAATTCTTTGATAAGTCTGCATAAAGTTTATCACATCACCATTGCTCATAATCTTTAGGTTTTTCTTGTTTTTTGTTTGAACCCAGAGCTTTCTCTCCTGTTTTAATCTCCACTCTCTTAATAAGCCAAAGTTTTTAGCCTTTAAGTATAACAATCCATCTAATTGCTTGAATAAGGTTTTGTATTTAGTTTTTAATTGATTGTTAACATAAGTTCTCCATTTAGCTCCTTGATCATAAACTTTTTCAAGGGAATTAATTGGTTTTTTAAGCTGACTGTTTAACTGAGGTCTTGCTCCAACACACCAGCCTTCAAAAATTACTACATCAGGCTTTGTTTTGATTTTATACCATAATCTCTTTTGGCACCTATCATCTATTGCTTTATTAAATGTTGGAATTTGTAAACTTTGAAAGTTTTTATCTTTAATTTTTTTAAAAAAATTTAACATTAAATCTACATCGTGGGTTCCAGGCACTCCTCTCGTCATTAATAAAGGGTGTTTATTTTTAGATAATAATTTTCTATCTTTTCTTGTCTTATAAAAATCATCAATAGAAACTTTAAAAACATTTAACTTGAAATATTTTTTTAAAATCAAAGTTAAAATTGATGAGATAGTTGTTTTGCCTGAACCTTGTCCTCCAGCTAAACCAATTATTAATGGTTTTTTCTTATTAACTCTTTTTGATATCCAAAAACTAACAGGAATTAGAAAAGATTTAATCATCTTATCTTTGTTTTTAAATTTATCCTTCTTGGTTTCTTGAGATGAAATAAATTTAAAACAATCTTTTTTTATCTTGTTAAAACAATCATTAACTTCTTGCATAAAAAATTACTTATTATCAAGAGGATGGTTTTGACCATCATTCACAGCAACATCTTTTAAATCAAAAGTATTTATTTCATCTACACATCCAAGATTAAACCCTGTCATAGCTGGATTGGCTCTTGGATTGTGATGCGTATAAATTCCACAATTAGAACAAAAATAGTGTTTTGCGATTTTTGAATGAAATTGATAAAGCGTTAGCTTGTCTTCACCTTTAATAATCTTAAAATCTTCATTCTTAACCATGGACATAATTGCTCCTTTTCTCTTACAAATAGAACAATTACATTTTAAAACTTTTTCCAAATTATCAGGCACATTTATTTCTACTTCTACTTCTCCACAATGGCATTTTAGTTTTTTCATTTATATTTCTCCTTTATTTTTTATATCAATCTCAAACATTGCTTCATTTCTTCTGTTCATAGGTAGTGTGAAAGGTCCATCATAAGTTGCTTTAATAGGTGCGCTCAAAATTGATATGTCGTCTTTTTTCAATTCATTTTCTAAAATGCTCTTATGTTTAGTAAAATTTTTATCAGAAGCTCTTCCTGAGTATTTAATAACTGCATAATAACCTTCTTTAATGTTTAAAATCTTTATATCTGGGTTAGATGGAACTGGTGTATTTTCTTTATTAAATTTTAAAGGTAAGTAAAATTGCATAGTCATATTTCCTTTTTTTTCTACCTGGGTAACTGGTGTTGTCATTTTAATTTCTTCATTTTTATCATTGTTGCCCGATATGTAGTTAAATAATTTTCTAAAACTGCTACCTTCATTTGACATTGATGTTTCAATAACTAAACGATCAGAGTATTTTCTGATTTCATAAATACTATTTTTTTTTACCACTTCATAATTTGCTTCTTCATAAGCCATACTGTTAGAAGTTATAATTAAGCCAAGAAACACAATTGATAGAATTTTTTTCATTTTAATATGAGGTATAAACTATCTCTGGTTGAAGTTATCCACAAGAGCACAAAATGTAGTTTCAATGTTCACGTTTTGATTCACTTTTGATTCAGTTACAGACTCAGAATACAACTTCTTGCGTGCATTGTATAACTGATCTATAAATCAGAACAAAACAAGAACATGAAATTAACTATTCCCTTTTATTTACATAAAGCAGGTGCAGGTTTCCCCTCTCCTGCAACAGATTACATCGAAGAAGATGTGGATCTTAACATTCATCTGATCAAAAATGTTCCAGCAACTTTCATTATCAGAGTTCAAGGAAAATCGATGACCGATGTTGGTATTTATGATGGTGACCTATTAGTTGTTGATAGAAGTTTAAAACCTAAAAATTTTTCAACAGTTGTTGCAAATGTTCATGATGAATTAGTTGTTAAAAGTTTTGTTAAATCAAAAAATGGTCAATTTCTAACATCAGGTTCAAAAAATATTGAGGATAAAATAATTATTGGTGATGAAATGGAAGTATTTATTTGGGGAGTTGTGACTTATGTCATCCATTCAACGTACTAAAAAAATAGCACTTGTTGATTGCAATTCTTTTTATGTTTCTTGTGAAAGATTATTTAATCCTAAAATTAGAAATAAACCTGTCGTTGTTTTGTCTAATAATGATGGCTGTATTATTGCAAGATCAAATGAAGCAAAGTCTCTTGGCATCAAGATGGGTGAGCCTTACTTTAAAGCTAAAGATATAATACTTAGAAATAATGTTTATGTTTTTTCTTCAAATTACTCTTTGTATGGAGATTTATCTAGAAGAGTGATGAGAACTTTAAAAAGATTTAATCCTGAACTAGAAATATATTCAGTAGATGAGGCTTTTTTAGATTTAAGTAATTATCCAGATGATGAAGTAGAAGATATAGGAAAAGAAATTAGAAGTATTGTTTTACAGTGGACAGGAATACCAACTAGCATTGGCATTGCTAAAACAAAAACCTTAAGCAAGATTGCAAATCATATAGCAAAGAAAAAACAATCTGGTGTAACAAACTTAATAGGAATTGAAAATATTGATCCATTACTAGAAAAGATAGATATCAACAATGTGTGGGGAGTTGGTAAACAATTAACTAAATTTTATCATCAGAATGGAATTTATAATGCCAAACAATTAAAAAATATGTCAAATACTTGGATTAAAAAAAGTTCTAATGTTTTAAGTTCTAGGACAGCGTTAGAACTTAGAGGGATTTCTTGCATTCCTCTAGAAACTAAAACTTCAAAAAGAAAAAGTTGTGTAGTGTCAAGATCATTTGGTACAAGAGTTGAAAAGTTTCAAGAGTTACAAGAAGCAGTAGCAAGTTATTGCTTAAATGCTTCGGAAAAAATTAGATCAGAATCTTTAATAGCAAAATCGATAACAGTTTCTGTTAGAACAAGCCCCTTTCAAAATAGAGGCGTATATTATTCAAATGCTAAAACTATAGATTTTCCAATAGCTACCAACAATAGTATTGAAATAGTTAAAACTGCTTTAGTTGCATTAAATAAAATCTTTATAAATGGATATAGATATCAAAAGGCAGGCATAACATTAACTGGCTTGGTTAGTTCAAGTGGCAGTAAAAATTTATTTTCTACTGAAAAAGATGAAAAAATTAAAGGCTTAATGAGAGCTATTGATAGTACAAATTATAGATATGGCCGATCAACACTAAGCTTGGCCAGTGCAGGAGTAAATAAAAAATGGAATATGAGAAGAGACCACTCTTCAAAAATAGATACTGCTGACTTCCATTCACTACCAATAATAAAGGCTATTTAAGCTGATCTACGCTGCTAATGTTTTCTAAGGAGCTTTCAAATTCTAGAATATTTTCTCTCTGAGAAAGTATAATTACCGAAATCATCATAATAACAACTCCTGTTACAGGCAATAATGTAATCAATGATAGATTGCCAGTAATTAGAAATAAGTAAACAATTAAAAAAAGTATAGATCTAATCAATAGTGTTATTTTAAAAACAGCTATAATTGATAGTGAATGTTTTAATAAGTTAATAAAACTCATTTTCGATGGCCCAAAAAATCTCTTACCTCTTATTGATGGGACAGATTTTCTATCTTTAAATAATTTAGCAACAGTGCCTGAAAAACTACTCCATGCTGACTTTTCTTTTATCATCTTATTAACTGCAAATTTAGGTAGGCAAATAAAATTACCAAACTTAATAGACTGTCCAGTAAAAACAAAAGTTAAATATTTGTGTAAAAGATAACAAAGTTTAAAGAAAAATCCTTCAGATCTTTTTACTCTATTGGCTGTAATGACTTTATCAGGATAATCATTTGTCTTGTCAATAAGCAGAGTTATTTCTTCCACTCTATCTTCGCCATCTCCATCCATTGGAATGATATAATCATAATCTTCATGTTCAGCAATATATCTTAAACCCGATGCATTACATCTGGCATGTCCCTTATTTTTTTTCATATTGAGTATCTTAATAGACTTAAGATTGTTGAAATTAAAATCATTAACGGGTCTTTCTTCAGTAGAACAATCGTTTACAATTGTAACTGAAAATTCATGGTTTAAATCATTAACATGCAAGTCTATATCTTCTAAAAGTTTAAAAGCAGACTTCCAATCGTTATATATGGGGATTAAAATCTTTATTTTATTCATCTATTTCCTACACAAATATTATCAATGCAAATAAATTTTGATAATGAATTAAGTTTATCCTTTGTAATCAACCCTTCCCAAACTGGCCTAGAATTGAGGTGATATGATAAATTTCCAGCGTACCATTCGTCGCCAAGGACAACGTTTATTGGCAATGTGTGATTTTGTTTCCATAAGTATTCAGTTTTAATTGCTATTTCTTTGCCCAAATAATCTGTTCTTTTATCTGTTTCTGTAATTGAAATATAGGCATAAGCAAAAGGTGAGAAAATAAACAAAATTAAAAACGCTGATATGAACCCATTTAACTTTTTAAGATTTATTTGTGCTTGAAAAATGTAGATAATTAATACGCCAAAAAATAAATAAAATGGGGTCATCCACATTGTTCTTATTTTAGATCCTGTCAATACTGAGGTTAAGAACATTAATCCAATTGGAATTAGATTAATAAATATTAAGAACAATAATTTCTTATCTTTTAAGGACACTTTAAACTTAATCTTTTTTATTAAAAAAAATGACATTATAAAAAATGGAATCAATATTCCTATTTGTTTACCTAAAAATATTAAAGGGTAAGTTATATGATCTAATAAGTTTGCATTCTCAAGCCCTGTTCTAGCCAACCCATACGTAAATGTAATATAATCATTATTAGCCAACCAAATTAAATGGGGGACCAACAAAACAATAAAAACCTCCAAAGATATTAGATATTTGAAATCAAATTTTTTATATTTCTTTATAAAAATTATATAAAAAAATAATAAATCTATTGATATTAAAAGATAAATAAAAAGATATTTTGATAAAAAACCTATAGCTGCAAAAACTCCAAGCAAAAAACAATCCTTAAAAGTTATTGTTTGTTTATCAAATAATTTCCACGAATAATAAACACATAACGACCAAAAAGGTAATTGGCATACATTCACATTAAATTCAGGTGTTGTAAAATTATAGAAATAGATACCCTCTAAAAGAAGTACAGATATTAAACTTAAAGTTTTATTCTTAAATAGCTCTTCAGCAAATTTAAAAACAATAATAAATGCAGTTACTACAAATAATTGACTTAATAAGTAATAAGCCCAGTCCTGTGATCCAAAAAGTTGGTAAATAACTTCAGGAAAAAATGCACTTGCTGGTGGATGTTTATTAAATCCCCAATCTAAATTACCTCCCCAAGCCAAGGCTTCAATTGTATCAAGTGGTAAATTGTTATTTGTTAATGTGGGAACCAATGTCCATAAGATTAAATGAATTATAAGAAAACTATAAAACAATTTATTTATATTGTTTTTATTGATTAACATTTCATTGATTTTATATGAATTAAGCTTGCTTGACACGTATTAATTGCTGAATATACTCCGGCCAC
>Ga0208770_1000783_pt1 | contig 18208 bp, 17 predicted proteins | sample AntAceMetag02UK9_FD_184771 | JGI IMG/M metagenome (GOLD analysis project Ga0208770, IMG submission 184771) | Saline lake microbial communities from Ace Lake, Antarctica - Antarctic Ace Lake Metagenome 02UK9 (SPAdes) (version 2) | ecosystem: Environmental > Aquatic > Non-marine Saline and... | reverse complement strand
ATTATTTTTTGCAATAAGATTAGCAGCTCATAGATTGCCAGCTTCAATGGCTGTAGCTGCTCTAATAACATGTACTTTATTCTCAACAGCAACAGGAATTATAGGTGCTGTAGTAACTTTAATGGGCTTACTTGCATGGCCTGCAATGGTTAAAGCAGGATATGATAAGAAATTTGCTTCAGGAGTGATTTGTGCGGGTGGATGTCTAGGTATTTTAATACCACCAAGCATTATGTTAATTGTTTATTCGGTAATTGCTCAGCTATCACCTTTAAGATTATTTGCAGCAGCGATTTTCCCAGGGCTTTTACTAGCGGGACTATACATAGCTTATGCTGTAATTAGAGCCTGGATGGATCCATCAATTGCACCCAAACCAAATGCATCTGATATTCCACCTAGAGCAGAAATTTTAAAAGAGGTGCTAGTTTCTTTTGTTCCTCTTTTTGGTTTAATAATGTTAGTGCTTGGAACAATTTTAGCGGGCATAGCAACACCAGCAGAAGCAGCAGCTGCAGGAGCTTTTGGTGCGATACTTTTATCTTGGTTTTATAAAACTCTTAAATGGCAAAGTTTTAAAGAATCTGTTTTTCTAACAGCAAAAACTACAGCAATGATCATGTGGTTGTTTATTGGTTCTTGGACTTTCTCTTCAGTATTTTCTTATTTAGGTGGTCATGAAATTTTTGAGCATTTCTTTAAATCAATAGAAATAACAACTTGGCAGTTTTTAATAATTACACAAATAATAATTTTTCTTTTAGGATGGCCATTAGAATGGACTGAAATTTTAATTATATTTGTTCCAATATTTTTACCGTTGTTAGAGGTATTTAATGTTAACCCATATTTCTTTGCAATGTTAATTGCTCTTAATTTACAAACATCCTTTTTAACACCCCCCATGGCCATGTCCGCCTATTATTTAAAAGGTGTTCAAAAAAACAATGTTGAACTGATGGAGATATTTGCAGGAATTATGCCATTCTTGGCCATAGTAATATTTGCGATGTTCCTTATGTACATGTTTCCAGGTATTGCTTTGTGGTTACCAGAAACATTATTTGCAGATTAAATAACTGTTGTGTGCCTAAAATATAGACTTTATAAATTATAGAAAATCAACATTATTCATTAATTAACTGTTGAACATTAGAATTTTTTAAAAATCTTATAAAATATTAAAAATTTATATAGGTGAGTGACCAATACTCATACCACCACAAACATATAGTGATTGCCCCGTAATGAAAGAAGATTTTTCAGACAGAAAAAAATCTATTGCGTGAGCTACTTCCTCAGGTTTACCAAATCTTCCCATTGGATTTTGTTGTAAAAATTCTTTTTTATATTTTTTAGTTTGGTTATTATTTTTCCTCTGTAATTCAGTAAGTATAGGTCCTGGTGAGATAATGTTTACGGTTATGTTTCTTTTTGCAAGTTCTAGAGCCCAAGTTCTTGAAAAACCATAAAGACCAGCTTTTGCTGCAGAATAACTTGTTCTATTTTCTCTACCCAAGACAGCTCGACTTGCCACATTAATTATTCTACCAATTTTATTTTTGATCATTTGATCAACAAATCCTTTAGATAAATGAACTGTTGCTTTTAAATTTAAATTAATAGATTTTTCAAATGTTTCTAAATCAAACTCTTTTATTGATTGACCAAAAGATGCACCTGCATTATTAACAATTCCATAGATATTATAATTTTTTTTAATTTCCTTAATTAATTTATTTATTTCAGAAGAATTAGATAAGTCACATTCATAAAATTTCCCAGGAAATTTTTTAGCTTTTTTTCTAGACACACCTATAACTTGAAATTTTTTTGAGATTAGTTTAGCTGTAGCTAGACCAATTCCTCTACTTGCTCCAGTAATTATAACTGTTTTCATTTTTCACCTGTTAATTAAGGTTTATAGCAGTAAATACCGTTTACTAAAGCTTGTTTAACAATTCAATCTGATGATATATTATTTTTATTAAATTAACAATGGAGAGAATATAATGAAAATCTTAAATAAGCTAAAGTTACTTTTAGCTCTATTATTTTTACCATTAGCACTTATTACAAATGCTAACGCATTTCCTGATAAAGGAGTGACTTTAATAGTTGCTTATGGTGCTGGAGGTGGAACTGATAGAACCGCTAGATTACTTGCTAAAGATCTTGAAACTACAATCGGTCAACCTGTTACAGTAAAAAATGTTACTGGTGGTGGTGGATGGAACGGCTGGGGAACTATTGCATCATCTGATCCAGATGGTTATACGATTGGTTATATCAATGTGCCAAATATGTACAAAGGTTATTTAGATAAGACTATTGGTAGAAAAGAAAACCTAAATTCTTTTACTCTATTAATGAATCATGTAACTGATTATTGCGTATGGGCAGTTAGAAAAGATAGTCCATATCAATCTGTTAAAGATGTAATTGATGCTGCTAAAAAAAATCCTGGTAGTATAAGCATTACCGCACATGGAAATGGCAATGATGATCACTTGGCAATTCTCAGAATGGAAGATATGACTAAGACAAAATTTAAAGTTGTAATGAACAAAAGTACAGCTGATTCTAAAACACAAGTTTTGGGTGGTTTTGTAGACGTTCTAGGTGCAAATGTTAGTGAAATTGCCGCACAAGTGAAAAGTGGCGAGCTTAGGCTTCTTGGTGTTATGTCTGAAAAAGAAAACAAGTTCTTACCTGGTGGTAAAACTTTTAAAGAACAAGGCTATAACCAAGTATGGGCAGTATCAAGAGGTATTGCAGCTCCAGCTGGATTACCAAAAAATGTTCAGAAGGATTTACTTGCAGCTTTAGAAAAAACCTTAAGCTCTAGTGCACATGCTATTGCTTTAGAAAAATCAAGTTTGGCTCCAGAAGTTGTTAAGGGTTCTGCTTATAAAAAACTTTTAAAAAATACCGAAAAGGATATTAAAAAGTTGATGGGTTGGTAAAAACTAACTTAATTTATGGCTCCATTTACAAAATTGGAGCCATATAAAAAAATTTCAATTTAATGAGTAGAATAAAGTCCAATATTGTTATCAGTTTATTACTAGCATTTATAAGCTTAGTTCTTTATTTTTTTGCTAAGGATTTCCCAGATACTTCAAAAAATTTTCCTATTATAATTTTATTGATTATATTATTGTTGTCACTAGGACAAATAGGAGTTTCCGTCTATAGGTTTAAGAATTTAAATCAAAAAAATTTTAACATACCAATAACCCCTTTACTTGTTTTTGGCTTATCATTTTTTTGTGTTATTTTAATGGAATATATAGGTTTTTTTTCTTCCTTTGCTATCCTTTTTATTTCTTTATTATTTTTGTTTAAAATTAAAAATAAAAAATCATACCTTCTTGGAGCAATCATATTGTTTTTTTTTATTTTTATAGTTTTTGAATTTGGATTAAAGGTTTCATTATTAAAGATAGGATTTTAGAATATTAAAATGGATAGTTTTGAAATTCTATTAAATTTATTTTCATTTGCAAACGTAGCTGCAGTAATTTTTGGTGTTTGTATAGGTTTATTAATAGGAATGCTTCCTGGTTTAACAGCCAACCTTGGTGTTGCATTATTACTGCCAATTACATATGGGCTTGAACCAACTTCTGCTTTATTGTTATTAGTTAGCGTTTACACATCAGCAATATATGGTGGATCTTTCCCAGCTATTTTAATCAATGCACCTGGCACTTCAGCTTCAGCAGCTACAGCCATAGATGGTTATGTTTTAACCAAAGAGGGAAAATTTAATACTGCAATTAGAATTTCAACATTTGCCTCTGTCTTTGGTGGAATTGTTAGTGGTTTTGCTCTTTTATTTATTGCACCACCTTTATCATTAATATCTTTAAAGTTTGGTCCGGCACAATACTTTATGTTAGCTATATTTGGATTAACTATAATAGGTACACTTTCTTCTGGTAATTTTGTAAAAGGTTTAATTGCTGGATCAATTGGTCTTTTTCTAAGTACAATTGGTTCAGACCTAGACTCTGGTTATCCAAGATTTGTTTTTGGCTTTACTGGACTAGTATCGGGCATTAATTTTGTACCTGCTGTTATAGGACTATTTTCACTATCTCAAGCTTTAGTATTGTCTGAAGATCCTCTGAAAACAATTCAATTAAATAAGGTTAAAACAGATAGATGGCAATTTTTACCAAAACTTATTGAAGCTCATAAAGTAGTTATTACTTGTTTTGTATCTTCAATTATTGGAGTTTTAGTTGGAATTCTTCCAGGAGCAGGTGGAGATATTGCTTCATGGGTAAGTTACAATGAAGCAAAAAGATTTAGTAAAAATAAATTAGAATTTGGAAAAGGAAGTCTAAAAGGTATAGCAGCATCTGAGGCGGCTAATAATGCTGTTACAGGTTCATCATTGATTCCACTATTAACATTAGGGATTCCAGGTAGCACTACTGCTGCAATTTTATTGGGAGCTTTACTGATACACGGTCTTGTTCCGGGTAGAGAATTGTTTACCATTAATGGTCATATTACTTATTCAGTTATTTGGGGTTTTATATTTGCAAATCTATTTATGGGTTTTGTGGGTCTATTTGTTGCTAGGTATTTTGGAAAAATAGCTAAAATTCCAAATTATTTTTTAGCACCTGCTATTATAATATTATCTGTGGTTGGTTCTTACGCAATTGGTAACAATATTCAAGACGTTTATACAATGATTATTTTTGGTCTATTTGGCTATTTGATGAGAAAATTTAATTATCCACCAGCACCTCTTATTTTGGGTTTAATACTTGGACCAATTGCAGAAACAGGATTTAGGCAATCACAAATTTTAGCCAATGAGGGTGTATTATTATATATCTTGAATAATAATATTTCTTTAATACTATTTGTATTAACAGTAATTTCAATCTTTAGTGCTATTTATTTAGAATTAACAAAAAAAACTAATTATGAAAAAAATATCTCTTAAAAGAATACCAATATATTTATTTTTTGGTTTTTTTGGGAGTGGTAAGAGTACACTTATAAATAAATTACTTGATGATAAAGTGTTAAAAAAAACTGCACTTATTATTAACGAACAAGGTGATACTGATTTTAACAATATAATATTTGAAAAAAATAGAGATAAGATATTTGATATTAACTCGGGATGCATGTGTTGTGTTAAAAAATCAAAAATCGGCCTAACCTTTGAAAGTATTAGTAAAAAAAAAAATATTGAAAGAGTAATTCTTGAAACTAGTGGAATTTCTTCTCCTGAAATTGTTACACAGCTTCTGATTAATGACTTTAGTATAATTAGAAATTTTGAATTAAAAAAAATTATTACGGTTTTAGACCCAATTAAAGCATTGGAAAATCTAGATACTTGGGATGAAACTAAACAAGGCGTGTATTTGGCTAATGATTTAATCATTTCTAAAAATGATTTAGTGTCTAAAGAAGAAATTAAATCATTAAAAAATGAGTTAAAAAAACTAAATTTTGAAAAAAAAATATTTAATTCAAATAACTATTTATCTAAAAATTTATTATCAGAAACATCTATCGATCAAATAATTACACAGAAAAATAATAATAATTACAATAGTCACAAAGAAAAATTAATATCTGAAGAAATTAGAACTATAAATTTGGAAAATTCTATTATTTGTTCTTATGAAGGTGTTGTTATGTGGATGGACTTAATTTCTATTTTTAAAAGTGATAGAATTTTAAGAAGTAAATCTATACTTAATATAGATGGTCAACCAGCAATACTTGAGTCTGTAAGGCAAGTTTTTCATCCAATTAGATATTTAAAGAAATGGCCTTATAAAAATAAAACTAATAAATTATTTTTCGTTTGTAAGAAAGGTATTGATAAATTGGAAATTTTGAAAACTATGGATTGTTTAAATATTAAAGTGGGTAAAGCACCAAAAAATAAACTTATCAATGTTAAAGAATTTTCTAAATTTAAAAAATTACTTTTAGATCAAAATTCTTATAGATAATCAGGTATTTTCCAATTTCCAGGGGCAACTGTCAATGCAGATTTATTATGACCCTCTCTTCTATCAACCTCAATTTTTCCTTCTTTTATAACAATTTCGATATTCTCTTTTTTTTGTAAAATTTTTACATCTTTGTCCGGTTCGCCATTTACCATAATCAAATCTGCTACTTTTCCCTCTTCTATACTACCGATTATTTTATCTAATTTTAAAGCTCTAGCAGCATTAATTGTAGTAGTTTGTAGAGCTTCTGAATTATCCATTCCAAGATTGACATAAATTTCTAGTTCATTTGCATTTGTCCCCATTTCAGGATCAAAACCTAAGTCAGTGCCCATTGCAATATTTACACCTTTGTCTCTCATTTTTTGGAAAGTTTCAAATGCGTAAGGTTGAATTTTTTTCATTTTTTTTAATGTAAATTCTGGTGTTCCAATTTTTCGCCTAATATCTATTGCGTGATCAGTTCTATGAGATAGTGTCGGCGTTACATAAATCCCACTATCAACTATCATTTGTAGAGCCTCTTCATCTGTGAAAACCATATGTTCAATAGTATCTGCTCCAGCTTTAATCGACATTTTTTGAGCATTTGGTGTAAAACAATGCACGGCAGCAATTTTATGAAAATTATGAGCCTCATCTACGATTGCATTAATTTCTTCTTGAGTCATATTAATAATATCTGGCTCTTCTTTGTCTGTTCCACCACCACCAGATGCACAAGTTTTAACAACATCAACTCCAGTTCTTAAATTTTCTCTAGTTTGTTTTCTTAGTTCGTAAGGGCCATCAGCTGTTGAGTCTTTTGGTCTTATGGCTGCTCTTGGCATAATTAAATCTAAGTGTGATCCAGTAATATGTGACCATCCAGCAACCAACATTCTGGGACCAGGAAATAATCCCAGGTCAATCGAGTCTCTTACTGCACAAATTTCAGCAGTCAGTAATCCCCTTGAAGTGGCCAAACCTAAATCTCTTAAAGTTGTAAATCCCATATCAAAACACATTTGGGCATGAAATAAAGAATACATTTGTTGTAACTCTGGTCTGATCTCCCATTGAGCAACTCTAAAATTATGAAATGTCATACAGTTAAACATTGCAGTATGAAGGTGACAGTCAATCATGCCTGGCATAATTGTTTTATTTTTAGCATCAATTACATTATCGTACTTATGTAATTCAGCTTTTTCTTTTGGAATAATTTTATTAATTAAATTTTCTTTAATTAATATTACCTTATCTTTAATAATTTTTTTATTAATTGAATCAAATATTCTTGAATTTGTAATAGCAATCATGATAAAGTAAGAGTATGTTAATATTAATTACGATTCAACACTAATTAATGTACAAATATAGAGAAATAAAATTTAGCAATACACTGAATAGTCAAATTGTTCTACCCGTACATGAATTTATTGGTAATAAAAAGGGTTTAGTTTTAGGAATTACCTGCACTGTTCATGGCGATGAAACTTTTCCAGCATTATTTTTAAAAAATTTTTTTGAAAAATTAAAAGAAGTAAATTTTAAAGGTAAAATTTTAGCAACTTCTGTTGCAAATTCTTTAGCAATGACGGCATTTAGTAGACAAACTCCCGAACAGCACGGTAAAACAGATCTACATGAAGTGTTCCCAGGATCAGCCACAGGAAATATTACTCAGAGAATGGCATTTGCAGTAAAAGAAAATATAATAGATAAAGCAGACGTTATTATAGATTATCATTGTGGTGGATCAGGTGGAAGACTGCAAGAGAGAGTAGATATAAATCTACATGCAAATGAAGAGATTAAAAAAAAATCTTTAGAACTTGCCAGGTCTTTTGGAACTTTTTTTATTCACGAAAATAATCTAAAAGGAACAGCGGTGAATTATGCTAATACACTTAATAAAATAGCATTTAACGCTGAAACAGGTGGTGTTTATTTATCAAAAGAAGATAGAAGTTATTATTTAAAAAATGCATTAAGTGGCATTTTTAATGTTATGAAAAAACTTAAAATGACTGAAGGTAAATTTAAAAACCCTAAACAAATTTTATTTGATACTGAGGCGAGAAAAGAAATTAATCCAAACTTTTCAGGTTTTTTAGTTTCAAACTTTGAGTCTCATAAAGATCTAGGAAAACTAATTAAAAAAGGTGAGTCTCTTGGTTACGTATTTGACATGTTTAGCTTGAAAAAAGTTGAAGATCTAATTTCTCCTGTAGATGGATATTTATTTTTTTCAAGGTATTCTGGTGTATTAGATGTGGGCACTAAAGCTTATGCGATAGCTGATAAAAACCTAATTAAAGAAATCTAGCTTGATCAAAGCAATCAAAACAGGAAAAAAAGACAATGTTGCTACAGTAATTAACAATGTTGAAGTGGGTCAAGTTATAAATATCTTTAATAAAGATGGCTCATTTTATAAAATAAAATCTAAAGCAAAAATTTTATTTGGACATAAAATTTCTATTAAAGATATTAATATTGATGAGTTTATAATTAAATACGACACCTCAATAGGAAGGGCAAAAAAAAAAATACCACAAGGTTTCAATGTTCATGTGAATGAAATTCAAAGCAAATATGACATTAATAAAAAAACTAGAACTGATAAAATTATTAAGATTAATTTGCCTGAGTTTAAAAAAAAAATAAGTGCAATTCTTAAAAAACATATTCCTAACAAAGACATTAAAAAGATTTTGTTAAACTACTTATTAGAAGCTGAAATGAAAGGTGTAAAAACTCATGGAATAAGAAGACTTCCATTGATTATTGAAAGAATACAAAACAAATCAATAAACCTAAATCCTAAATTAAAATTTAAATGGCATGGATCTATGCTTATTGTAGATGCTGATAATACTTTAGGGCATTATGCAATGATTAAAAGTATTGAACAAATAAAAAAAAAAATATCAAAAAAAGTATCAATTACTTGCACTATAAAAAACTCTACTCATTTTGGTTATGCTGGGTATTATTCTTCTAAAATTTCTGACCTTAATTGCATTTCATTTGTGTCTTCGAATGGTCCACCATTAATGTCTCCATTAGGTTACAAAGAAGCTGTGGTTAGCAATAACCCATTATCTATCTCTGCAAAAATTAACAATAATAAGTATTTTGAAGCTGATTTAGCAACAAGTGTTACATCTAGATCTAATATCTTAAACGCTATCAAGAAAAATCAAACTATAGATGAAGGACTAATTATGAATTCAAAAGGATTTATGACAACTAATGTTGATGAAGCAAAAGCTGGAATATTAATTCCTATGCAAAATTATAAGGGTTATGCTTTGGCACTTGGTCTTGAGTTGTTAACCGGAGTACTTTCTGGGGGACCAATTCTTAGCGATGTTAAACATAAAGATAGAAACTCAAGACACAAAGAAAAGATTAGTCATTTTATATTAGCAATTAAAAATAGTAATCATAAAAGTATTACTAATTTTATTTCTATAATCGAAAAAACAAAAAAAAATAAGAATAAAAAAAATTCATGGCCTGGAATGAAAAAATATAAAAATTTTATAACCTCAAATAAAAATAATAAAATTGAACTTAATGAGCTAGATTATAAAAATCTAGATAGAATATAAAATGATTGGCTATATTAGATCTAATAAAAAAGTTGGTATCCGAAACCATATTATAATTATGTCAGCAGCAGATAATGTTAATCCACTATCAAGAAAAATTTCAAAGAAAAATAAGGGTTCAATATTTGTTTCTGCAAGCTATGGTAGGGGTCAACTTGGTCAAGATCATGAAAATTATTTGAATGCTATGTCGGGCATTATTGATAATCCCAATGTTTACAAAACTATATTACTTAGCATGGATGGGGATAGTGCTGACTGGATAATCAATAAATCAAAAAGAAAAAAAGATATTCACAAAATTACATTAATTGAAAGCAAAAGCGTGAATCATTGTATTCGTGAAGCAATAGATGTTTTTAAATTATTTAAAAAAAATATTAAAAATATAAAAAAAAAGAAATTTAACTTAAGTGATTTAATTCTAGGATTAGAGTGTGGTGGGTCTGACACTACTTCAGGTCTCATAGCCAACCCCTCCTTAGGTGTTTTTGTTGACAAACTGATAGCTAAAAAAGGATCTGCAATCTTTTCAGAACCTGTGGAATGCTTGGGTGGTGAAGAAAATTTAATCAAAAGGTGTAAAAATAAGATTATTAAGCAAAAAATATTAAGCGTAGTTAATAAATACGCTAAGATTGCTAGTGACAATGGAGTTAATTTAACCGGATTAAATCCCACTCCAGATAATATTAGGGGAGGCTTAAGCACCATAGAGGAAAAATCTTTAGGAGCAATATCTAAATCAGGAACAGGAATAATATCTGGTGTGTTAGATTTTGGTGAAAGAATAGAAAAAAAAGGCCTATATTTATTAGATGCACCTGCAGCTGCTGTAGAAAATTTAACCAGCCTAGCCGCTTCAGGATGTCAACTCATTGTATTTACTACAGGAGGAGGTAATCCAGTAGGGAATCCTATTTCACCTACAATTAAAATTACTGCAAACAAAAATACATATGAAAAATTTAAAGATCTTATTGATATAGATTTATCTGAAATTTTAGAGTCGATAAATTATAAAAAAGGCTCACTTAAAATTGAGAATAAAATTATCAACGTTATTAAAGGTAACAAAACAGCTTCTGAAAAAAATGATTATTTAGAATTAAATATAAGTAGATTTGGACCTTCAATATGACAATAAAAGTTTTAGTTTTAGGTAAAATTCATCATAGAGGAATTGACTTATTAAAAGATCAAAAGAACTTTGAAATAATTTTAGAGGAAGATAAACCAAAAAATTTATTAAAAATTTGTAAAAAAATAAATGCAGTAATTGTAAGAATGACTCCAATAGATCAAAATTTTATAAATGCCTCAAAAAATTTAGAAATAGTATCAAGACATGGGGTTGGATATAATACAGTAAATGTTGATAAATTAACTGAAAATAATATTCCTTTATTTGTTACAGAAGATGTTAATTCAACTGCGGTAGCCGAACATGCATTCTCGATGATGATTTCGTATACAAAAAATATAATTGAGCACAATAATGCTGTAATAAATCAAAACTTTAAAATTAGAGATAGCTATAAAGCGGTAGAACTTTTTGGAAAAAAAGTTTTGGTCATAGGATATGGTAGAATTGGGGTAAAATTTGCCAATTTATGCAAAGCATTTGAAATGAAAGTTTTTGTTGCAGATAAATTTTTAGATAAATCAAAAGTAAAATATGAAACGAATTTTTCTAATAAATTTGAAGATTTTCTTGCTGATGTTGATTTTATTTCATTACATACCCCCCATGAAGTAGGTACACCAGCAATGTTTGGTAGAAAACAATTTAAAATAATGAAGTCTAACTCAGTAATTATAAACACTTCAAGGGGAGATTTAATCGATGAAACTGAACTTATAAAAGCACTAAAAGAAAAAATAATTGGTGGAGCCTGTCTTGATGTCTTTAACCCTGAACCACCATTAAATACAAGTTTTTTATTAAGTTCTGGTAATGTTATTCTATCACCTCATTCTGCTGCTTATACAAAGGAAGCAATTGAAAAAATGTCTTTATCATGTTGTCAAAATGTAATTAGTTTTTTTTCAAAAAAATTTGATCAAAATTTAATAATAAATTACAAAGATATTAAACTGTAATGAAAAAATTAGTTATTCAAGGACTTGGAAAATGGGGAGAAGTTTTAGTTAAATCTCTAGCTAAAAGTAAAATTGCTAAATTTACAGTTGTTATTTCTAGAAAACCAAATTTAATTAAATCTTTATGCGTCAAATATAGATTAAAAGCTCATACAACCATGAAAGAAGCGATAGCCAAAAATAAAATTGATGGAATTGTCTTATGTACCCCTCATTCATTGCATGCTAAACAGATAATTGAATACTCCAAATTTAAAAAACCTATTTTTGTAGAAAAACCACTTGCGTTAAAATCAACTGAAGCTCAAAAAGCTATCCAAATTACAAATAAAAATAAAATTTTATTAGCTGTTGGTCAAAATCGAAGGTTTCTTAGTACTTTTTTATATTTAAAAAATATTATAAAAAAAAAAAACTTGGGTAAAATACTTCACATAGAAGCAAATTTTTCTGGTCCTAGTGGTTTTAGGCATGCGGAAAGTAGTTGGAGGTCTAATGCTTTAGAAAGTCCTGCTGGAGGGATGACGGGTAAGGGAATTCATATGACGGATTTAATGATAAGCTTATTAGGAAATATTAACAGTGTTCAGGCAAGAAGCAAAAAACAGTTTTTAAAAAATGATATGGATGATACAACAGATATTATTATTGAATTTAAAAATGGTGCAACAGGATATTTAAGCACATTAACAGCTACAGCAGACACATGGAGACTACAAGTTTTTGGAACAAAAGGTTGGGCTGAAATTAGAGATCAGCACAATTTTTATATCAAGATGAATAATCAAAGAATTAAAAAAAAAAATATTAAAAAAATTGATACAGAAAAAGCTGAACTTGAAATATTTGTTAATTCTTTTAAAAACCACAGTAAGTATCCAGTTAAACTAGACGAAGCGTACAATAATATCAAACTATTAGAAAACATTAATTTATCTATTAAGAAAAATAAGTTAATAAAGTTTAACTAAGATGAAAAATTTTTTTAAAGAAAATATTAAAGATAATAAATTTCAATTAGGATTATGGTCTAACCTAGGAAGTGAAATTGCTGCTGATACGATTGGTGGAGCTGGTTTTGATTGGATTTTATTAGATATGGAACATTCAGCAAATACTATTAAATCAGTGTTAAGTCAAACACAGGCGATAGAATCTAGAGGAAAAACATCAGTGATTGTAAGGCCAGCTTGGAATGATCCTGTTTTAATCAAGCCATTATTAGACAATGGATTAAATTCATTAATTATACCGATGGTTAATACTAGTGAAGAAGCTCATAATGCAGTTAAAGCATGTCTATATCCACCCAAAGGAATTAGAGGAGTTGCAATGTCTCAAAGAGGGAATGACTATGGTAGAGTAAAAGATTATCTCAAATTTATTGAAGAAAATATGTGTATAATTCCTCAATTAGAAACTAAAATTTCTATTGAAAATTTATCCTCAATAGCAAATGTTGAAGGTATTTCTGGTTTATTTATAGGACCTGCGGATCTATCAGCAGACCTAGGAATTATTGGTGACTTTGACAATAAAGATCTTTGGAATGTAATTGAAAAAGCAGTTAAGGAAATTAAATTTAATAATAAACCTGTTGGAACATTGATTGGGAGAAAAGACTTAGTTCAAAGATGTATTGATATAGGATTTGATTTTGTTGCTTGTGGAACTGATTCTACGCTACTGGCTAGAACCTCAGATGATTTAGTTAAAACTTTTAAAAAACAAATAAATTAAAATGATAGATATATTTTCTCTTACAGCCAACAAGTTAGTTGAAAAATTAAAAGAAGGCGAAATTTCTTCTGTGGAAGTGTGCACTTTATATATTGAACGAATTGAAAAATTTGAAAAGGACGTTAAAGCTTGGGAATATTTTGATAAAAAAAAACTTTTAGAAAAAGCTGAAGAGGCAGATGAATACAGAAAATCAGGAAAACCTCTAGGTTCATTACATGGATTACCAATTGCGGTTAAAGATATAATAGGTACTTTTGAAATGCCTACCGAATGTGGTACTTCGTTAAGAAAGAAAATGCCAAGTTCACAAGATTCTGAAGTTGTTAATTTACTTAAGATTGCAGGAGCAATAGTGATGGGAAAAACTGTGACTACAGAACTTGCATATTTTCATCCAGGAAAAACTACTAACCCACATGATAATTCAAGAACGCCTGGTGGATCTTCAAGTGGTTCTGCAGCTGCAGTAGCAGCACACATGGCACCACTATCAATTGGATCACAAACTAATGGTTCAATTATTAGACCAGCTTCTTATTGTGGGGTTGTTGGTTATAAACCATCTTATGGATTAATTTCCCGAAGTGGAGTTATGAGACAATCTGATAAACTAGACCATATTGGAGTATTTGGAAAAACTGTTGAAGATGTTGCCTTATTTGCAAAATCATTAATTAAAAAAGATTTATATGATTCATCAACTATTCATTATGCATCAGATGAAATGTTAAATGTTTGTAAAAAAGGACCATTATATGAGCCAAAATTTATTTTTTACAAAACTAAAAATTGGAAAAATGTAGACAAAGAATCTCAAAAATCTTTTGAATTTTTTATTAAGACTTTTGAAAAAAATATCGAAGTATTTGATACACCTTCTTATTTTAATGCGATTCCTCAATATATAAAAATAATTCAAGAAACTGATATGGCTAATAATTTTCAAAACTATTATAAAAAATCTAAAAAAAAACTTTCTAAAGAAATGATTAGTGCAATTGAAAGAGGCCTAAAATACTCAGCAAAAGATTATGTAGAAGCAGTAGATTTTATGAAAAGAAGTTATGAGTCCTACAAAGAGGTATTTGAAGACTATCATGGAATATTAAGTCCATCCACAACTGGGGTTGCTCCTAAAGGATTAAAGAGCACAGGAAGCCCAGAATTTTGTTCAATTTGGACTTATATGGGTCTACCGACTATTTCATTGCCTTTACTTACTGGTGCAAATAATTTACCATTAGGTGTACAGTTAATTGGAGACAAACTAGATGATTTAAGGTTTCTAGGTGTAGCTAATTGGTTAGAAAAAAATTGTAAAAAATATGCTAAATAAAATAACAACTCTTTTAGGGTCACTTCTTGCAACATTATTTCTTGTTGGTCTAGCAACAACTTTAACACGATCTTCAATGATAGGTTTTTGGGATGTGCTACCAGTTTATATTTTAATGGCTATAGCAATTTTCATGATGTTCTACGAAGCTTTCTTCGATAAAAAATAATTTTCTAATCTTAGTGAATAATTCTAAATATAACAATTTAGCTTTTTTATTAATATTTATTCAGCCAATTTTTATGGCTAGTAATTTAATAGTAGCAAGAGGAGGTGTTGAATATGTTCCTCCGATTTCTTTAGCATTTTGGAGATGGGCAGTAGTATTTTTATTATTATTACCTTTTACTTTTAGTTCTTTAAAAAAAAATTTTAAATTCGTAAAGCAAGAATATAAAAGAATATTTTTTATTGGTTCAATGGGTTGTGGTGTTTGTGGAGCTTTCCCATTTTTAGCTGGTCAAACAACTACTGTCACCAACATGGGAATTATATATTCATCTTCGCCAATATTCATAATTCTTATTTCTAGTATTTTTTTTAAAGAAAAAATAAACCTTTTTAGGATTGCAGGACTTATTTCTTGTTTGATGGGTGTTTTTGCTATCATTATAAAAGGTGATTTATCTATGTTAATTAGCCTTAAATTTACAATTGGAGATTTATGGATGTTAGCCTCTGCAATAGGATGGGCTCTTTATTCTATTTATCTATTTTACTGGAAAACAAATCTAAAAATTTTTGACAGGTTTACTTTAATTGCATTTTTTGGTGTAGTTAGCTTGCTACCATTTTATCTAATCGAAGAGGCTTTTTTTGTAAGAACATCATTTAATTCAGACTTTTTTATGTGGGTTTTATTTGCAGCTATCTCACCAGGAATTATAGCATTCACCTTATATACAATGGCACAAAAGAAACTTGGTGCATCAATTACTGGTTTTACACTTTATATTTTTACCGTCTATAGCGCTATTTATGGTTTTTTATTTTTTAATGAACAGCTTGAATATTACCATTACATAGGAACAATATTAGTTTTTGGTGGTGTTTATATTGTTAAAAGAAAAGTTTAAATTAAGCCACAATCTGACCAAATAATTTACAAATTTCATTTCTATAAATAGATAGTGAAAAAATTTATTATAATATCGTTTTACTTAATTTTTATTTCAGGCTCTGTAATTGCAGAAAATATAGAATCTTCAGCAAATAATCTTTTTCATATAGGACAAATGAATTCACATAATAAAAATTTTGCTCTTTTTTTTAAAACTAGAGATAAAGCTATTTTAGCAAGAGGGGAGGATTATAATTATGTTACAGATTTTCCTCAGGATTTATATATCTATAATTATGAAACGAAAATTTCATCACCATTAATTTCATACGAATGGTTTCCTTCACAGGCAAAACACCTCTTAGAAGGTTATGATTATCCAGTTTTTCCAGAAGACTTTGCTTATTATTTATTAAAAGATAACAACACTTTAGTTATGATTAGTGCAATTAAAAATATAAGAAAAAATTTCAAATTTGATATTGCTAATAAAAAATTAAATTCATATCCATCAAATGGTAAGTTTGATTTTATAATTTCATCAATTGCCAAAAATTGTGGACATTCAAATCTTAAAGAAAATTATAAATGTAGCTACTACAAACCTTTAATTTCTAATAATCTGATTAATTAATTTGAGTAAATGCTTCAGCAAATTTTTCTGCATTAAAAATTTGTAAATCATCTTCTTTTTCACCAAGTCCAAGAGCAATTATTGGAAGCTTATATTTTTTAGCAAGTGCCAATAAAATTCCTCCTTTTGCGGTACCATCTAATTTTGTCATTATCAAACCAGTGAGAGGTATAATTTTATTAAACTCTTCAACTTGACTGATAACATTTTGGCCAGAGGTTGCGTCAAGCACCAGGATTACATCGTGAGGAGCATCTGGATCTATTTTTTTAGTTACATGGGCAATTTTTTTGTATTCTTCCATTAAATTTTTTTTATTCTGTAATCTCCCTGCCGTATCGATCAAAACATGATTAAAATCACCCTTTAATGCTTCTTCTATTGCCTTGTAGGCAACTGATGCGGGGTCTGACCCTTGAGTAGACTTTGTAATTTGTACATCAATTTTATTAGCCCAACTTTCTAATTGCTCTATAGCAGCTGCTCTAAACGTATCGCAGGCAGAAAACATAACTTTGTTACCATTAGATTTTAAAATTTTACCAACTTTTCCAATAGTTGTTGTTTTTCCAACCCCATTAACTCCTGATACTAGGACTGCGTTGAGCTTTTCTTTTTTATTAAAAAAATTTTCATTTTCCAAAGGTTTCATTAAAGTGATTATATAGTTTCTAAGAATTAAATTTACCTCATTCATAATATCTTTTTTTGGGTCAATTTTTTCTTTAGCAATAATTTTTTTAATTTCTTCAGCTGCAACAAGACCAACATCTGATTGAATCAAATATTCTTCAATTTGATCTAATGTTTTGTCATCTATTTCTTTTTTTACAATTATATCTCTTAAACCAGACGTAAATGCAGAAGCGCTTTTTTTAAAACCAATTTTAAATTTATCAAAAATTCCCATTATAATTTAATATCGATATTTTTGATATCAGACACGGGTCCTTTCATATGAATGCTATTTCTTTCATCAATAGAAATTGTTAAATTACCTAATGCAAATTCTATATCTGTAGTTTTTTCTACCAGATTATTAATATTAGCTGCAACAGCAGTTGCACAAGCTGCGGTACCACAAGCCTTAGTAAGTCCAGCCCCTCTTTCCCAAACTTTTACTTTTATTAAATTTTTATTCATAATTTTTGCCAAGGTCACATTACATTTTTCTGGAAATAGTGGATGATTTTCAATTTTTGGACCAATAGTTTGTAAGTCAAATGCTTCAATATCGTCTACAAAAAAAATTATGTGTGGATTGCCTACATTTATGGCTGTTCCACCAATATGTTTGGTGTCATTTCTGTCTACAATTTCAATTTTTAAGTCTTGTGTATCTATCTGCTTACCCAAAGGAATCTCTTGCCAATTAACTTTTGGTATACCGATTTCAGTCTCAACTAAATTATTTCCTAAAATTTTTGATTTTAGAGGGCCAGAAGCTGTTAAGAGTGTTATTTCCTTTTTACCACTTTCTTTTGATAAAAGATCTGCCACACACCTGGTACCATTTCCACAGGCACCAGATGCACTTCCATCTGAATTATAGAATTCTACATCTGCATCTATTTCTTTATTTTTATTAATTAAAATGAGTTGATCACATCCAATGAAATTACGATCACATACTTTAATTATTTGATCTTTGTTTAAATTAAAATTCTGGCTTCTTTGATCGATAATTACAAAATCATTACCCAAACCATCCATTTTAAATGCTTTAAT
>Ga0208770_1000768_pt1 | contig 18454 bp, 24 predicted proteins | sample AntAceMetag02UK9_FD_184771 | JGI IMG/M metagenome (GOLD analysis project Ga0208770, IMG submission 184771) | Saline lake microbial communities from Ace Lake, Antarctica - Antarctic Ace Lake Metagenome 02UK9 (SPAdes) (version 2) | ecosystem: Environmental > Aquatic > Non-marine Saline and... | reverse complement strand
TACGTTAAATAAGACTTGACCAGCACTTGCAGCCGTTAGCTTAACTTCGAAATATGCAGAAGCCCGCATTTCGTAAGATTTATTTTCTGTGTTGAAACGCTCTTCAACACTCATGAATGGACTGTTTTGCGTTCCAAAATAAAACGTCTGAGCTAAGTTCATTTTATCACGAACTTGCAAGCCATTGCGATAAAACACTAGTACGCTATCGCCTGTGAATAAATCGCCCCAAACATCCGCAACACCAGCATTTGCTGAGTTAGCTAACTCGCCAAACACTATAATTTCCTCAACGCCAAGCAAGGCAGCTAAAGTAGTTTTGGTTAAGCTTTGAGAAGATGTGTATTTAATTCTATCGTAAACACTAGATAAAGCGTTTGTTGTGATAGCATCAAATACAATTTGTGGCATAGCAATAACATTAGCTGCGTAACCGCAATTGATTCTAACACGCTCTTTTGCAGCAGCGATATTAGCTTCAATCGTGTTTGATGCAGCATTCCATTTAGTAGCAGGTACATTCACATTTGCAGCACCGTAAATAGCATTGAAACCACTTTCAGTAGCTGCCCAAGTTGCGTCACGAACGGCTTTAGCGTGTGCGTTACGCACTTCGATAAGTGATTCTAAACCTGCATTAGCTTTTTCGCCAAATAAGTCATTAGCGCCGTAACCGTAAACAAATTCCTCTGGAACTGGCTTAATTATACCGTAATCGCTCATCACATACGGCTTCATTTCGCCCTTTGATGGCTCCATGTATTTGTAAGATTCGCCTGGCGCTCTTTTAGTGTCAGCGGCTCCAAGTTTCTGTCTATCTCTTTCGAAATAAACGCCTTTATAATTTAGTTGACGCAAAACTGGAGCAACGCCAACAGCGCCTCCGAAAGTGCCAACGCCAGCTTTAATACCGTAATCAGTAAGAGATGGGCTGTAAGAGAATTGTGCTATATTAGGCATTTTGTTTTTCCTTTTATGCTAGTGTGTATGGTGCGGTTAGCTTTGCAAGTATTAGTTCACCGTTGGCTGTTGGTGCAACAAGTGCTTGCGCAATTGATACTTCTCCAGTCGTAGCTAGTACGAATCCGCCTGCTGTGTCAACCATAAGTAATGAACCCACTACTATACTTGTTGCTGTTGTAATCTTAACGGGAACAAACCCGTCTGTGATCACATCTACATCTTCGCCACTAGCTGCATTTACAACCACAACGCCATGCGCTAAATTACCAGCAGCTGCTGGATAAGATGCGGTGCGAGCTGTAAAATCAATCACTACACCACGCCCAACGGTTAAAGCTTCAGTAGCTTTAGCGCCCCATGATGCTATTTTTTTTATGCTTAATTCAAAAGCCATTTTATTTTCCTAGTTTAATTTGCTCAGATGCTTCTGCGTAAGCGTTAGCATAGTCTGAAATTTTTAATTTTTTTGTTTCCATAATTTCGTTAGTTCTAGCAACGATTTTATGTTCAAGATCAATAGAGCTTTCGGTGCCAAGATTAGCACGCCCAGATTCTTTTGTATTAGCAGACTGATCAGACTTGATACCATAAGCGTTTACATACAGCTTCATATCTTCCATCCGATCCGCTTTAGATTCTGCGTCAGAATCGGCTAAATAGGACTTGACACGCTTTTCTAACTTAGCTTTTACTTCGTCAGATACTTGTTTGCCCGATTTGCTAATTAATTCAGCTAGAACGGTTTCAGCTTCGTGCGATTGCACTTGTGCTTTCAACTCGTTTACTTCTATTTTATTAGCTTCAATCTTAGCATTTAGCCCCGTAATTAATTCGCTTTTAGCTTGAATATCGTCAGTTAACGCAGTTACTTTTGTTGTAAATGCTTTCACACTTTCAATAATAGTATCATCGCTTGCCGTCGCATCCATCGCTAAAACCGCTATGAGTTCTTTTTTCATCTCATTTTTTTGGTTTTGTTGTTTTTGATTAAAAAGCGCTTGAACTTCTTTAGGCGCTTTGGCTGTGATAAAATCAGAAGTAAAATTCATTGACGCAGCAACAGCTATTTCATTTGTTGCTCCCACAATTTCGTCTACAAAACCCATCTCTAGCGCTTGCTCAGCGCTTAAATAAGTTTCTTCATCCATCATTTTTTGCATTTGCGCAACGGGCAAGCCAGTCTTTGCAGAGTAAGCATTTGCATATGTTGCCGCTAAACTTTTTAAGTAGTCTATTTTCTTTTCAGCTTCTACATAATCGAATCGCCCAGCCGATATAGCAGGGTTGTGAATCATTATGAATGAGCCTTTTTCTATTGTGATCTTGTCAAACGCAAGCATTATACGAGTAGCTGCACTTGCTGCAATTCCGATAATTTTAATACTTGTCTGAGGTTCATAAGCTTTTATTAAAGAATGAATTGCCTCGCCTACATAGTATGAACCACCAGGACTAAAAATAGTCGCTTCAATCGGCTCGTTGCCTGTCTGCATTAACATAAAATTTATACTTTCAGCGTCGATTGGGTATTCTCCAACTATGCCAAATAAATCTAATTTCATAACGTGTCCATATTTAGAGTTACACCTTCAACAGCAAATGTTGCCATTCTTACATCAATCGAATCAGAGACAAATAAATCTCTTAAAGAACGGAATACTAAAGGTTGAGATGGTTGACCCGTTAAGTCTAATTCAAAATTATTTAACCGATTCATTGCAAGTCCTACTAATATGTTTACTGATCTTTTTTCGCCTTTGATTTGCTTCATTTTACCACCATCATTAGCAGCAAAAATAATCTGAACATCAAAAGTTCCATTTGTTAATGTGCCATTCGTGTTAAGATTATCAGCTTGCACCCCCGTTGAGCGCAAAAAAACGGCTGGTTTGCTCTTAACTTTACTTAAAATAAAATGTAATAAATCATCTGGGCTGGTTGTTTCAAAGTACCTATTAACCTCAAATACGCTGTTCGTAGCGCTTAAAACCGTTTCAATTTGGTCTTCAATTTCAGTATCAAAATCTACCCAACTCATATAAAATTCGATTGACTAAATTGACTGTTAGCTTGCGGAGAAACGCTTACTTGCGCTCCGCCCTGCGTTGAAACAGATCCATCGGCTAATAACAAATTTATATTAGCCGAACCCTTTCCAATGTCTTTAAACCACCTTAGCACATTATCGTATTGAGCTTGGATTCCTGCATCAATTTGGTCACGTCTGCCATAAAGAAAGTATTTCACGATAACAAAAATAGCTTTCTTAATGCTATTAGGGCTTGTTCCGTCAGGCGCTTGAAGCGGAATAATGTACCGACCCGATAAATAGCTTTCTACTGTTTCCTCTGCACTTTCTCCGAACTGCATTAATATGCTGTCTACACTCGTTTCGGAATTTGGAGCGTCGTCAGTCATAGACCCCTGCAATGATTCAGGAATCTCATTTACTAGCTCAGCAAGTGTAATGTATCGAAGGGCCATAAAAATAAGTTAGAGCTGTCTAACATTTAAAGTTAGGCTAATATAAACAAATTATTTTTGTAAATTGCAACACATTAAAAAAACATTTATTTATTCTTATGGCCTCACTAGATAGCAATTTGTACTCTGAGTTTTTAGAAACTAAGCAAATGTCGAGGTACGTTACCGTATTTACGACGTTGAATATGCAGTTTGTTCAGCAAATAATTGGCTCAGCTGAGTCGGGTAAAATAGGCGACCTTTACCAATTATATGAGTTTATAGAAGCAAGTGATGCCAGACTGAAAGGCATGATTAACAATAGACGTAAAGCCGTTTCAAAATTTAAGTACTTAATAAGCGCAGGCAATAGAGATAATCCAAAATCAATTGAGGCTGCCGACTTTGTTGCTGGTAACTTAGAAGCGCTAAAATGGAAAGCGTATATAGCGCAATTAATGGACGGCAGAGCTTACGGGGTACAAATGCACCAAAAAGTATGGAAAGCAAAAGAGGGTAAACTATGCATAGATCAGCTAGTCCCGGTAGATAAAAGCAAATACGAGCAAAACAACCAATACTTAATTGAAGAAAAAACGGCTTTTGGCGAATTACTTATTTCAGAATATTTGACTGGCTCACGTGTTATATCAGCTCAAAGCTTAGTTGATGAAAGTGTACTAACGCTGGCCGTTGACAAAGAAATAAAAGGAAAGTACGACTTACAAGGATTCATGCGGGGTATTGCAAGATGGTACTTAATAAAGCTATTCGCTGTAATGAATTGGAGCCAGTACGCAGAAAAATACGGCCATCCAGTAGTGACAGCTACTGTCAGCGAAGATATGCTAAAAAAGAATAGGTCTTTAATTACGCAGCTGCTAAGCTCGGTTGGCTCTAATCGCTACGGGCTAATGCTGCAAGGAATGGACTATAAAATTCATAACGGTTCAAATTCAGCTAATGTTGAAGTTTATGAAAAGCTAATTGCCCTCGCAAATACAGAGATGGCTATCGGTATTTTAGGGCAAAATCTTACAACAGACGTAAGCGGAGGTTCTTTAGCTGCATCTAAAACGCATCTTGAAGTATTAAGCAATATTATCGAAGATGATGCAGAGTGGATAGACGAGATTATCAACGATCAAATAGTTAATTCTTTAGTTCGTGTTAACTTCCCCGATTTAGCTTATGAAGACTATCCAAATTATCAAACGCATATCCCTGAAGAAATTGATATTCAAAAAATCTCAAACGGTTTACTACAAGCTTCTCGCATCGTTCCTATTCCCGTTTCACATATTTACAAAAAACTAGGCATTCCTGAACCGCAAGATAACGAAGAAACTATAGGCGGTAACGGTTCATCTTTATTAGATTCCATTGTCAATTCGTAGACAAATAATCCCCGATTTAGAAAATGCGTTTTCAAATGCAAAGCTAGGCGTTTCGGCTGCCCGTGTAGGTACTGCTGCGCAATCGGCTATTTTAGAGCGCACCGATAAAGGTAAATTTCTCGGTGGGTCGCTATCAAATGCAGGCTATTCGACTAATCCGATATCAGCTTGGAAAATTGGAGATGTTACGTATTTAAAAAACGGCTCGATTAATGTTAAAGCTGCTCGGATCGGGCCGGTTAAGTTTGCATCTAATGATATCCGATTTGGTAAAAAAGGCGCTGTGATTTTAGGAGGCTACAAAGCATTTAGAAAAGCATCAGGTAGGGAATCTAATAAAGTTACTTTGCTCTTGTCTGGAGCCATGTTAAATAGTTTAAATTTTGCTTACACAATCGCTCGTAACGTGGCGAAAATAGTTATAGCTGTTACTCCAGATCAAATGAATAAAGCGTTTTTTACAAATAAAAATCGTGAATGGTTAGGGCTGAGTAACCCCGAACTTGATAAAATTGAACGTGATTTGTCCAACGATATTGAGCGTAGTTTGAGGGGTTAGGGTTGGTTTGTGCGCTTTGGGTGAGTTATTCCACATATACAGGCGTTAAGTATATTCTTTCACAGTCGTTTTTACTTATACCACATTCCCAAGCACCACAAACTTCATACCCATCATTATCAAACTTTGCTACCATTAGTAGTTCATTGTTTGCTGATACCCATAAATGCTGACCTATTTTTACATCTTCAAATTTCATAATTATCTAATTTAAAAGAGCATAACACGGTATATAAAAAATTTCGCTTTGCTCCACATTTCATATACTATTCGTTATGTGCCAATTAAAGGGCACTGACACACACGCATTAATTCAATTAATTCTGATTTCTCATTAAGTGTTGTTAAGTGATTTTCGGTAGAGTTTATATAAACTTGCCAATCTCCGTAATGATGATTTTCTAATATTGAAATTTCTGAAAAGTGATCAACTTGCTGTTCTAGTGTCATATCTCCAACAACTTGTGGACAAGGAGAAATTAATATGTCGCAGTCGTAGCCATCAATTTTGAAATAAACTCTAAATTGTTTCCAACGATTATCAAACCATCTTTCTGCTTTAGAAAATCCTTTTGAAATAAGAAAATCGGCACATAACAAGCGGTTAGCGTCATTGCCTTTTTCGTGGTTAATTGTAATTTTGTTTTCCATATCAAATTTATTTTAAAGTTAAAGTTTTGTGTTTCAAAGTCTGCAACGAACGCCAATCGCCCATCCGTTGCGCATCCCACATGTCGTGGTCATGATCATAGCCCGACCCGATATTCAGCCGAAAGACTCCAGTAGACTTCTGATGTATATTCAGCATCATATTCGACTAAAGGCAGTACCTTTTTAAGTTCTAGCTCAACGTATTGAGCGAGTTCTATTTCCTGCCCACATGGCCACAATTCATAGCTGTGTTGGTATTCAGTTCCCAACCCATGGTCGAAGCTTTCATCCACTTTAACCGTTTTTGTGCCGGTATGTTCGTTTACTTTCTGCGCTATGTTATTTAGCGCCTCATATATTTGGTCAGTCATTATCTTTTCCATTTTGTGTTTAAAAAAAAGGGCGCTACTCAATGAACTAAGCAACGCCCCAACCCTAGACTAAACTAATTTAATTAAGCTTAAATTTTGTTGTATAGAAACAAGTAAAGCAGCGCCAGTCATTACACAAGGCTTTGACGCAAAGAATAAACCATCATCATACAATCCGTCTTTGTTTATTTCTGTGATTGGGTTTGGGCTAGTGTGATACATTGTATTTGCGGTTGTGTTTGTGTTTCTTAATTTTCTTAAATATACACCATTAAAAACTACTTGTCAAGTGTAAAGTGAAACTATTTTAAATTATTTTCACTCACATCATTTAATAACGCAAATTCACCGAAATAATGCAAAGCAGCTTTATTGTACGCTATCGCTGCCTCTAGCTCAGTTGCGAACGTGCCTAGATAGATATTTTTGTAGTTAAATTGTATCTTTGCTTTAAAAGGCTTTACCCTATTATCACTGTATTTGTAAACCCCTTTGTACTTGCTAGACCCCCCTTTTCGGATTTTTTGATTTCGGCTATTTTCTGCATTAGTGCATAGCCTTAGATTGCTTTTTCTGTTATCTAATGTATCGTGGTTTATGTGGTCAACATGCACTTTGCTATCTTCTACGCCCATAATAAAGCGGTGCATATATATGTTTTTTCTTATTTGCTTACCGTCTTTATAGCCGATATGTTGCCTTCGATCCGCATATCCAGTTCCCCAGTTATTATAACACCACTTAAATTCGCTCACCCGCTCGAAGTCGTCAGCATCTACTATTGCGAATTTGCCTAGTGTTAGTTCGATTTTATTCATTTTCGTCAGTTTTTGGCCTTTTATATGATATTACTTCATAATCTAAGCCATCTACCCAATCTTGACATTCACTTACGTCATAAGATTTAATCTTTTTACCGTCTTTATCAGATATTAGAAGATCGATATTTGAATCGTAACACCCATTATTTGAACTATATCCAGCAATTTTAACAGAAAAGCCTTTAATCGGCTTTAATTCAATTCCATATCCTTTTATTCTATTAAAAAACTTTTCATTAGTTAAATTAAAACTTAACCCGTCAAAGTCACTAACTTTTACATCAGAAAAACAGAGGAAATGAAATTCGCAGCATTCTTGAATATGCGATGATGATAATCTTGTTCCATCGTCAAAAACTATTGTTTCATTTTCTATCTTTACTACTTTTAAGTTTTTCATATTAATCCGGTTAGTTGATTTTGTGTTGTCAAGTATAATACTAAATTAATCGCAATAAAAAAAGTTTATTCCCAATCTTTATCAAACGGCACTAACTGATGCCTACAATTGTATCCCCCCCCGTACACAGTTGGAGGTTGTGGTCCCGTATCATTTGTAATCATTTCCCAGTATTCCCAACTTCTAATTAATCCTACATGCTCAGCGCAAAAAGACCGTGTAAGATTATCCATTGGGCCATAATATTTAGCCGTCTCAATTCCGCTTTTTTTACCCTGCTCTTTTCGAATTGTGCGATCTATTGCGAATAAAGACGTATTAGCTACCGTACCAGCGTATTTGGGTAGTATGCCACTTTTGCTAATCAAGTCGCTTTTAAGCTGGGCGAAACTTACGGATTCATTATCAAATACGGTGTTTCGATAATTTAACAATGTGCGAGATAATTCAATTTCTTGTGCTTCCGTGCCTCTTCTTACAGAGTCCATCACATAGCCTAGTTGCTCTAAAACGGCTGGTATGACTCGTGCATCGTCGCCAATTTTTAAGTTATCTAAGTCTAATTTATTCCATACTACATCTGCCGTATTGATTCTTTTATTAATAATGTCAATCAAGTCTGGAGTAAGCTTAGTAATGCCAGCTTGATCAAAGTAAAACGGTAAGTTATTTACCATGTCATCCATCCGATTCGCATTAGCAAAAACTGGTTTAATCCGCTTACCATCTGAACTCATTTGCATCTGTGATAGCTCAGCTATTAGCGACCGACTAAATGCCCGTTTAAATTTGTGATTGCGCTCTAGTATCTGAGCAAACCATCGATCCATATTTTTTGAATCGGCTGCTAAGGCTTTATCTAACCTATCTGTAAATTCACTCATATCATTACGCCTTGCTCATAGATTTGGTCTGTTAATGATTCGAGACCTGAAGTTGTTATCTCTGGTCTGAATAGCTGCGTGTTTGTAGCATATCGAATTGAATCAATGCCATGATTCCATTTATCAATTGGTTTATTAAGTGCCTGCCCATTCCGATCTTTTGCCCACGTGTACGAGCTAAACTCTTCGACTAATTCTTTAGAGCTTCTTAGTACATTTATTTTATAGCGTTTGAGCTGGTCAATTCCATTCATTACGCTATCTTTACCCTTTTCAGCACCTTCTAAAAAGAACCCGAAGCGATTCAATTCTTCTATACTCTTTGGCTCAGCTGAGTCTGCTATAATCTTTTGCGATCCATTTATATTCAATTCCCTTAGCTTCTTTGCTATGTCGCTATTCGTTAAGCCCGTTTCATATATTAATTGCCTAGTGTATAATTCGCCACTAAATAAAGCGGTTTCAGTTAGTACGGTTGGATCATTTGTATAGCCAAAATCTAAACCAAAAACTTTCCATTTAGGATACTTCGGAAATTCGTCGACCTCTTCAAATTCAGGAAATATTAAGCCTTCTAAGCGCCCTAGCTCGCCTAATCCGTACACTTTCCATCTATATTCGTTTGCCGTCTTTCTTGCTATATTTTGCGGTGTTGGCTCGTAGCCTAGGATTGACTTTAAGATAGTCGGATGAATAAAATCGTTATCTCTGTAAGTCGAGTTAAACCAATCCACATCATCTCGCCCCTTTAGCATATCATGCGCCCAAAAGCTAGCGGATGGATTAAAATCAATAATACTTTTAACATTTGTTCTTATTCTTAATTGCTCAAATACATTCTTAGATATGCCGTTGGCTTCGTTTAAAAAACAGTAATCTCTTTTACCATTCTTTGCATCCTGCTCATCTGCATAAGAAGTAAATTCAATAATGCTGCCCGTTTTAAAATAGTATATGTAGTCGGATTTGTTAAATCGGTCTATCTGTTGACTAAAAAAAGACGTTGAATCAACTACATTTTTTGCATCTCTAATAGCGCCTTTTTTTAAATTAGGTAAATCTGAGCCGACGACGGTAATAACTTTGTTTCGCTGCGTTGAAGCAATAGTAAATAGCCCTTGTATGATGCTATACGTTTTTGAGCTACTGGAACCACCTTCATGAACTACAATAGATTTGAGGCTATCTAATGTAGCTTTATATAGCCAGTTAACATCCATTATTTTTTAATTTGTGGGGCATTTACAACTGTTACAATAAATTCAGTTTCAATATCCGTTTTAATCTCGCTACGTTCAGGCGCATTTAGCCCTAGAAGCTTGTTAATTTCTTTCTGCACTTCTCTACACTCCTTTAAGTCAGGTCGTGGACTAGCGGTCATATTTAAGCGATACAATTCAGTAAGTCGGGCATAAGCTAAGAGCGTTTCGTTTCTTTTCGATTCGTCTGAGATGTAAGCAAGCGTGCTGAAGATTTTTTCAAATTCCTCATTTACTTTTGGAAGTGGGATATTCCAGCTTTCCGAAACTTCATTGATAACATCGTCTGCAAAGTCTTTAGTTTGCGATAATTCAGACATGATCCGGGCTTTGATAGTACTTCTATCGTCTCCGTTCATTAGCATTTCTGCTATTTCTCTTTGTTTATTGCTGCTTAGTGTCATTTTAAAGTGTCCTTTATTTGATACAAATTACAAAAAAAGTGTCTAAAATGGTGGAATTCGGAAATAATCGTGTAAGTAGCGCTTGTTTCGGTGAGCTTCATCTCATGTAGAATTTGGCTTTTGCTTTGCTTATCTGTCCCCACTTTGAATTCTACTGCGCCATATTTGCCATCTAAGCTCACTAAACTCATATCAGCTACACCTTCTACCAATCCCTTAGCTTTGAGCCTGCTAAGGGCGATTTTAAGAGCTCGACGGCTTAGCATTGGAGCGTTGTTGTTATTGCTCCAAAACAGGCCTCGAAATTGTGGGTAATTGTTCCATGCCCATTGGAAGCATTTAGCTTGCAGCTGATCGTGTGATAGGCCGTCTTTATTTACGTTTTTACTCATGTTGTTTTAGCTCGTTTAATTGGTTTGAATTGGGATGAATTAGCATTGTAACAGGTAACAGATGGGTAACAGATAAAAAAGGGCTATGTGTTACCTTCTAAGTTCTTATTTACTAACTACTTAACTACTATTAAATATAGATAACAGATAAATATAATAATAAGAGTATATAGAAATATTATTTTTATATGACATGGCTATATAAAATTTCATTTTATAAAAGTTTGCCGTTCTATGTGTTCTATCTGTTACCTTTTGCACTTTATCCCCCCTAAAACGGTGCGTCGTAATCACTTACAGAGGTAACAGATAAATCGTCATTTTCACGTAAAAAATACGCTCTTTTAGTACCTTGTTTAGACTTGACAAGTTTTTTTTCAAAACCGAGGTGTTTTAATTCAATGCCAAGTTTTCGAGAATTGAGCTTTTGCGATGTTCTTTGCTCGATATATACCTTAATTTCTGTGTTTGAAAGTGCAAGTCTATTTGGGGTGTTTTCGGTTGCTGGGGAGAAGTATTTTTGTATTAGTTCGGCTTCGATTGAAGCTTGGTAATAGTATTGTGTATTTCTGTTGAGTAGCTCTATATCGTCGCTGCTAAGGTGGAAGCTTTCGCCCGCTTTATATGCGTGGTAGGCTTCGCACCATAGGGCTGTTTTGTCTATTTTATTATACATTTGATGATCGTAGGATAAAAGCTCAATGGGGATTATTCGCCTATTCCCCGTTGGGTCGGAGATTATTTCTAGGTTGTTGGTTGTACCGCAGAATGCAGCAATCCGCCTTATATCTTCGTTTGTAGTGCCATAAGGCTTGCGAAGATTAAACCATTGAGCAGATGTAAGCTTTTTCAAAAGGCTTATATCGTGCTTATCCATATTCTCCATTTCGTCGTTAAGTAGTATAGCTTTTGAACACATAAGAAGCTTATCGTCGTTACTTCCGTTAAATTCACTTTCGCCAAAAAGCAGTTGAATTTCTTGCGGTATTAAGTGCCTTAGCCAAAAAGTCTTGCCCGTATTTTGTTTGGTTCCCGCAAGGACTAGGACTAGTGGGGAGTGGTGTTTAAACCACATTGCAACAGCTCCAACAAGCCATTTGCGGATAAAATGGTAGGCGTAGTTATCGATGGTTCCTGTCGTTGTGTGTATCGTATCAGCTAAAGCTTTGATGTAGCCAGTCTTTGTGTGATTTGATGCGTGCGTTTTGAAAAACTCTTTTATTGGGTTGTAGTTGGTGATAAAGTTTGATTTTATGGTTGAGAAAACAAGGTCTTTAGTAGCTTTTGGAAATAGTTGGCGGCATTCAATATAGATGCTGTTCATGTCACGGTCTGTGACAGCGTCGTTTTTTTTAGCAAACTCATATTTTAGCGTTATTTCATTATATCGCATTGGATAATGTAACCGAATAAAGTTTTTTATCTGCTGAATTAGGTCTCCATCGTCTGTGGTCGTGTCTTCGTCTGAAGTAGAAAAAACTTGTTCAACTAGGGCTTTAGAGCGTTCGGGTTCTATGCCCTCGATTGCTTGAAGCGTTTTTATAGCGTCTTCGGGCGTCGATCTTTGTTTCTTTGCGTTCCGAGCGACGAGCTTAATAGATTGCGTTTCGGGCGTTGATATTTGTAGGCCTGCTTGCTTTGCGTAGTAGTAGAAAGTTGATATAGTTTTTTGCTTAACGCCTTTAAATGAGTTATATTTTTTTTCGCATTGTTTTGGGTTGTATTCTGGATGATTAGCGCTTATTGCTTGAAAGTAGCTTAGTCCAGCTGTTCCATATTCTGAGTAAATAGCTTGGCCGATAGCGATCCACGTATAATAATCGGCTGTTAAGTCTATTCGTCGATCTTGAATTTGCTGAAGTATATAAGAAAAGTCATCTTGTGAGCTGATATAAATTTTCGGATATAGTATTTCTTTGGGCTTTTTTGGCGGTAGCTGAGTAAATTGGGTTGAATCTGCATTTAAGTGTAAGTCTGGGTCTGAGCTAAAAAAGCGTAGCCTATTAACATTTTTGCATGCACGATCTATTTGCAGTTGATATTGTTTGCTGTAATAAGCTTCGAGCGCATCGAAATGTTCACGATGTTTTTTACCGTCTATCTTAACGATTATACATAGCCCGGTATGCGAAACAGATAAGAAGCCAGAGAATGTATATGGGTCAGCGTATAGAAGCGCTCTAGCCTCGTCTAAGTCATCAATATGGTCAAAATCTATGGCAATTAGTCCGCTGTGTTGTTGCAGTGAATTAGCTTCTTTATTTGCAAAAGTGCCCGAAACGGTAAAGCATGGAACGTGCCAGGCTTTGTAATCTCTGCGTTCTTTTTCGTCGGTAATTTTAGCTAATTCGTCTACTTTTGTTTGATATTGCCCCGTCCGAATTTTTTCGAGTAGCCCAAGAATTGGTGCGTCTATTAATTGATTTGATGTTGAGTTAGTAAAGAATGTTACGTTCATAATTTAACCTTAAAATTTGTGTAGTCTTTAGCGCCTTGCAGTTGATGTTGCACCCAGCCCGATTTGTAGCCTTTCAATTTAGCGAATAGTTTTAAATCTTCTGGGTTTCTTTGTCGTAATATTCGAACTATAAAGCCTGTTTTATATTTTTTGTGGGCTTGTAGTTCGATAAGTTCGGGAACAGATAGCTCAGCTATTGGCTTATCTTTTACGTTTTTGAGCGTTTCAGAAAGTAAGAAAGTTTCTCCGTTTATGGTGTTGTCTTTTGCTTTAATTTGGAATTTATGAGCGCATTCTGGGCAAACTAAAATAGATGGAGCGAGTAGCATGTGGCATTTGGGGCACTCTTTAACGCCTTGAACCCCGTCGGATCGGTCGCTTGGCTGCGGTGGGTGCTTGAATAGCTTTTCCCAATCTCGCCTAGCTTCCCAAAGCAGGTGTTTAATAGCGTTGTTACCTAAATCTACAATAGTAAATTTGCTTTTATTTGTTTCAGGGCTAAGGCGTGAGCCTCGTCCGCACATTTGCAGCCAAAGCGTTAGGGATGTCGTTGAACGGTGTACCATTATACATTCAATAGCTGGGTGGTCGTAGCCCGTTGTGAGTATACCACAATTTACTAGAACTCCGTCGCTTGATTCGTGAAACTCTAATATATTAAGCTCATTTTGGTTGGGGTGCTGCTTAGAATGAACTAGAAAAGCGTTTGGGTTCAGCTCTTTTAAGCGTTCGTGTGTCTTTATTGTGTGATCTACGTTAACGCAAAAAACTAAGGTTTTTTTACCTTGTGCATGTTTTTTGTAAGCTTGAATAAAGTCAGCTTTAGGCTTAGCTTGCTCTAGTTGTTGCAACTGTGAAGCGTCGGTGTATTCGCCCTGCCTCTTTTTAAGTTGACTTTCGTCGATTGAGCGGACTGCCCATGTTTCTGCGGGGTTTAAGTAGCCTAGTTCTATTAGGTCTGGCGTGTCTAGCTGAAAAGCTATGTCGTTATAGTAGTTATTTAACGGGTCTTTTTTTTTTGTTGCTAGTGGTGTCGCTGTTGCACCTATATAGAGCGAATCGGGGAAAATCTCAAAGATTTTTTTAAATGAGCCAATATGGGCTTCGTCTATAATTATTAGCGTTGGCGGTGGTATAGATTTAGCGTTACGACGCTTAACTGTCTCGACCATACCGATTATGCAGCGTGAGTAAATCGGTTCTTTTAGCTTAGCTTTAGCTGTGTAAGAAAAAGGTTTTATATCTAGTCTGTGAATTGCCTCGAATGTTTGGTCGAATAGCTTCGAGCGGTTTGTGAGTATTAGCACTCGATTAAAAGCATCTTTTGCTAAGTGTCGCTGGACGATATTACTAAAACAGAAAGTTTTTCCAGCACCGGTCGGGAGGCAAAAAATAACCCGTTTTGTACGGGCTAATTTTTTTGCTATCAGGTTATTTATGTTTATTTGGTAGGGTCTGAGGTTCATTTTTTTTGGTTTTGTGTTAGGCTTATAAAAGAGAAAGTTGTGATCGTTCGTACATTGCTGAGTTTACATTGCTTACTGCTTGATTGAAGTAAGATTCTTTAAGCTCAATTCCATATCCTTTTCTATTCATTTTTATAGCTTGATAGATTTCACTACCAACACCTAGAAATGGAGAGAAAACTACGTCGCCTTTGTTAGTATAAAGATGTATAAGCCTTTCGATAACTTCAATTTGCAGCGGACATATATGCTTTTCATCTTCAATATCTCTAGCCATTCTAAAAGATATAGTATCGCTTTGGTTTATATCCATCCAAACGGGCGATGCGTACTTTTGCCATAAGTCTACGGGTATATCTTTTTGTGATACGGGCTCGCTTCTTTCTCCGTCTTTTCTAAAGACTAAAACATAATCAGGGAAGCCTACCCTGCTTTTAGTTGAGTCTTTTTTTACTTGTTTATGCAATAGTCCTAAAGCTTTTGTCCGCTGCATTGCTACAACTGGATCTTTCCAAATAGTTATACGGCAATGATATATAAAGCCTTTAGATTCAAATATCTTTATTAAATCTCCGCTAAAGTCTTTTAAACCTATATATCCGTCTTTTGATTTTTTAGTAGGAATATCCATACAATGTACGGCTATATTTCTACCTTGCTTTAATATTCTAAATAAGTCTTCTACTAGATATTCGAAATGCTTATAAAACTCTTCATGGGTTGATGAATTGCCCATGTCTTCAATATTATTAGAGTACGTATAAAGGTCAGCAAAAGGAGGACTAAAAACAGAGAATCCAACAGACTCATCAGGAATAGCTTTAATTAGTTGAACGCTATCTCCTTTTTTTAATGTATAGTCGTCTGTTACAACTTCTTTATAGTCTTTATTTTCTTTTATTAGTTCCTCTGGTTTAGCATTTATAAACTCAGTCATTTTTTCTTGCATAATAGTGAAAGCCTTTTCTTTTTTTCTAATTGATTTAATTACATTAGTCATTGTGTCTGTTGTAATAATATAAATATTTACTTCTTTAGTTTGCCCAAATCGATATGATCTTCTTACTGCTTGGTATAAAGATTCAAAACTAAAATCAACGGTTGCAAATATTTGGTTTCTGCAATGTTGCCAATTCATACCAAAGCCAGCTATTTTTGTTTTAGTAATTAATACTCTAAACTTGCCTTGCCCAAAACCAATTAAATTAGCTTCTTTTTTTTCCATTGAATCTGATCCTTTTACTTCTACTGAATCAGGGATAAGTTCAAGTAATTTTTTACCTTCTTCGTTGTGTTTTATCCATATTATAAAAGGTTCATTTGTTTTATTTGCAATAGATGCAGTTTTTTGCAGCCTCTTATCCATTGTTCGTCTTACCTCAGCATTGAATCCAGTTGCTGAGATAGCAATGTCATTAAAAAGCGATTCTCCTTTATTTTCTGTAATGATTTTTGATTCAAAATAATTTATATCGGGGAGTGTGTAAGCATCTCCGTTGAATCCTAAATCTTTAGGATTACTAATCATTATCGCCCATGAATTTATAAATTTAAAAAATTCATCTTTAGCGTGTTTTTTCAACCTCCAGTCGCCAGTATTTGAAGCGTCATGAATAAAATACATTGATAGCATTTCTAGTCTTGACATAATATCTAAAAACTCTGTATGATTCCCTAATTCAACATAATCATTAGGGCTAGGCGTTGCGGTGCAGGCTAATTTATAAGGTGTGAATTTGAATGATTCTATTATTTGTGTTTTTATTTTACCTATAAAGTTTTTTATTATAGATGATTCATCTAAAACTATACCACTAAATAATTTAGTATTTATATTATTTAGCTGTTCATAATTAGTTATATAAATCCCTTTTTCTGTTTGATTTGTGTATTTCTGTACATTGATACCAAATTTAACACCTTCATTAATCGTTTGTTTAGATACAGCTAAAGGAGCTAGTATGAGAACAAGTCCATTTGTGTGTGTTTGGACTTGTTCAGCCCATGATAGTTGCATTAAAGTTTTACCAAGCCCCGTATTTGCAAATATAGCATATTTGCCTTTTTTAAGTGCTTGTTTAACTATTTTCTTTTGAAAATCAAATAAGTTTGTATTTAATTGATTTTCATTTATGTCAAAGCCTGAATCGACTATTTTTTTAATTTTTGATTTTATAAAGTCGTTATAATCCATCATTCAACTGCCCTAACTGTTAAGCTGCCTTTTGGCGATTCGTACAGACCTTTTTGGTCTGCGTCGTGAGCGTATGCGTTACGGTGTTCTAAGTCGTATATTATGGCATTCGCTATGGATTTTGCGGCGTTATCATCGTCTGCGTATAGATATAAATCTACTTCTAAAATGTAGCGTTTGGGTAGTGGTACTTGGCTCATTTCGTCTCCTTCATTTCGATTAGGATTCGATTGATATTATTTTGATCTATGTTTTCGTCTATGAAATAGACGAAAAAAGCGTCCGAATTTATTCGCTTGTCTTTAAACACTACGTGTCTATGTTTATCTAAACCAATCGGCACTTCAATTAGCTCAGGCTGATTTTTTTCTTTACTAATTTTATCAAACCTATCATTAATATATTCAGTTGATGCCAACATACCTTGTTGAAGTAGTTGAATATTATCTTCAAGCAATTTAATTCGTTCGTTTTTAGTCATAATATTCCTTGATTAAAATGGTAAGTCTTTTTCTGAAATATTGCTCTGTTTGCTCTGAGCTGGTGCGCTACTTTTAGCGGGTGCGTTAGAATCGCTTTTGCTACCTAGCATTTTCATTTCATTAATGTTAATGCTTGTAGCGTATTTTTTGACGTTGTTTTTGTCTTCATATTCACGGGTTTCTATACGTCCTTCGATATAAACTAAGCTACCTTTTCTCAAATATTGTTTGCATATTTCGCCTAGTTTTCCCCAAGATTGAATATTATGCCACTCGGTTTTTTCTTGTTGCTCGCCCGCTTTATTTTTAAACTTTTCGGACGTAGCGATACTGAAATTAGTTACGCTAGCGCCTCCGCTGAATGTTTTTATTTCAGGATCTTGACCAAGTCGGCCTATTAGTGTGGCTTTATTTAAGCTGCTCATAGTTTTATTAAGTTAGTTAGTTCGTGTCTGTTAGAAGGTCTAGCCAGTAGTTTAGTAGAGTTTTCTAAGTTGGCTCTACCTGTAGCTAGTTGTTTTGTGTCGTTAAATATAGTAAAAATAATTGAATCAGTTGACTTTAATTTAGTAAAATTTTCAGTTGTTGCGAATGTCTCAAAATTGATTAGAATATAATCAGATAGACTAGGCTCTTTTTCATTTTCGTAGTCTATGCTAGATATTTTAGCGTAAGCTACATTAATATCTTTGTGCTTTATTGTTAGATTCATGTTAGATCGGGTAGATTATTATTCATTGATGGTGTCTCGATTAGCTTCAAAACATACGAGGCATTTTGCACTAAATTTGTGCGCTGGTTGACGATTTGTGTTAGCTTGCTTTCAGCGCTTTTTAAATAGCGGTTTATTTCGCTTATCTCTTCGTCAGTTTCTGTAATCTCAGCTATTAGCTTTTGATACTTTTCAGCTAGAATTGCATTACTCATACGCTCGTACATTTAATTTTGATGCCGTTTAAAGATTCTTCGACTATTTCAAAAGCTCCTTTTGGGCAAATGTTTTTGCATTTTTTGATAAGGCGTTTAACCTCTTTGGTTGTTTTGCATATTAGCATAACGTCACCAATAGCCATACCTAACATTAAATTAACGTGCTTATCAATCTTTTTATATCTATTTCTTGGAGTGTATTTATCTTCTCGACTAATAAAGTTTTTAGCCAACGGTATTTTGAACGGATCAATTGAATTTGGATATTGATTTCTTAGCTCGCTTGCTGTTCTAAGTCCAAGAGGTCTGTATGAGTCTGTTTTTTTCCCACTACCGCCATTTGAGTAATTTATGGGTTTC
>Ga0208770_1000766_pt1 | contig 18483 bp, 15 predicted proteins | sample AntAceMetag02UK9_FD_184771 | JGI IMG/M metagenome (GOLD analysis project Ga0208770, IMG submission 184771) | Saline lake microbial communities from Ace Lake, Antarctica - Antarctic Ace Lake Metagenome 02UK9 (SPAdes) (version 2) | ecosystem: Environmental > Aquatic > Non-marine Saline and... | reverse complement strand
TTATCTTAATTCGTGGATCCTGTTTTGATCTCCCAGCCCGATTCTAAATCCAATAGCAAATTGAAAAAATTCTCAGTGAACATTTTTTGTCGTAAAATAGTCATTCCATTAAGATCAGGGTAGAACCCAATTTTCAGATCTTTATATCTCTTTTTTTCCCTAAGTACTTCGGGGTGTTTCACTGCAAAAAAGGCGAGAGCAAATATTATAAATGAAAATAGTAACCAAAGTACATCGATCATATTTTCAGTTATATAAAGCCAATTTTTACCAAAAACTATCCCAGAGATAAACACTAAAGTTAAGGTCACCCAAATAATAAGGTACACTGCTTTTATATTAAGCACACCTTTTAGAAAGCCAACATATTTATTTTGATTTTCAGAAAGAGTTTCATGAATCTCATAGTTGAGCAAAACTTTTTTACTGGCGTACCAAAAGCCGATGTTATAAATTAAAGAAACCAGACCCGAAATGGCGAAAAAGGGAAACAGCTCCTGATCCATTACGCGATAAATGAATGTCTGATTATTCATGGTTAAATAGGGAATATAAATGACCAGTTGAAGGAAAACGGGAATCAATGTAAGCTTGAATCGTTTTTGATTTATGTCGATGACCAAAAGCTTATGAATGTACAAGTAAAAGAAAGGGGCATAGGTGAATAATATGAGTTCTGGTATTAACAGCAATCTGGGCTGCCAATTGAATATGTCAGGACTAAAAGTCGATGCTCGACCTATTATTGATAAGGTGATAAGGACTAATAGAACGGTAAGAAACCCATTCGCGATTTTATTTTTATTTCTTATTGTATTGATCGCAATGATCAAGAGAAAGCCTTGTACAGATATAAGGGCTAAAAATATCATATAGATATTATAGGCACCTATGGAAATGTCTTCCCAAGATTCAATAACAACAGGTACTACTGCGCATGATTTTTTTTGGATATGAATTCTATTCGTTCTGGCTCGGCCGTTGACCCTACCTTCGACAGCTTCCCAGCCTCCCCGGGTGAATTTGTATTCAAGTGTGTCTTTGTTATGCTCAACCTCAATCCAAAACTGTCCCTTATCATCTCTTTCCAGCCGATGATTTTGTATGTCAGGATACCAGCTTGATAGTTCACTCGCCAAGAAGATAGAGGCATCATGTGGTGTTGACTTTGGTAAATGGCTAATGATAAATTTAGTGCTGTACTTTGTTGAATCTTGAGCATTTAAGTCTTGATTTAAAATCAGAATTAGAGACGTCACACAAAGAAAGTATCGCAACATAAGTGTTCAGGATATTAGTAAATTGATAATTATTGGAGCGATTAATAAGCTGAAATTAATAAAAATTCAACAGTTTCAATTTATAATTTGAAAGTTTCAAGTTATAAGATGAAGCGAATTAAGTTATGTTCTTATACATCTTTGATAAGATTTTTTACTAATTCCTAAAAGCTAAAAAGTATGAAGAAGTATTTACTAATATTTATTGGGTTAATCGGTTTTGAGCTAAGTGCTCAAATGACCAACGATGATCGAGTATTAATTCAAGGGTTCTATTGGGAGTCAGCCCATGACAAGAACGAAGACTGGTATGAATATGTCGAAACGCTAATCCCTGATATGACAAGTTCTGGTATTGATATGATTTGGCTTCCACCGCCAAGTGATGCTGGAGCATGGGAGGGTTATCTTCCCAGAGAGTTGAATAATTTCGCAAATGCGTATGGTACTTTGGCGGAACATCAGAGCTTACTTAATGCGCTCGATAACGCAGGCATTGATGCCATAGCTGACATAGTCGTTAATCACAGAGTTGGCTCATCAAACTGGGTCGATTTTACTAATCCTACGTGGGGTACAAATGCAATAACCGCAGACGATGAAGTCTGGAGTAATCCCGATTATTACTCCATTGGGCTAAGAGGGAATAATGATACTGGCACCCCTTATGCTGCGGCGAGAGATGTGGATCACACGCAAAATTTTGTTCAGGATGATATTAAGGCATTTTTGACAAACTTGAAGAGTTTCGGTTATGATGGTTGGAGGTATGATTTTGTCCACGGGTTTGATGAATACTATATATCACTGTATAATAATCACACAAGTCCAACCTATTCTGTAGGTGAAAATTGGACTTCTGACAAACAGGTTATTCAGGATTGGATTGATCAATCAGGATCTGGTGCGTTCGATTTCCCTACTTATTATGCTTTAAAAGGAGTAATCCGTGATAACAACTATTCTTATCTTGGAAATCAAGGAGCTGCTTCAGGCGGTATCGGTTGGGATGCGAAAAACTATACTACGTTTATAGAAAATCATGATACGCCTGATTATGACCCCAATAATAATGTACTAAATAGTAGTAATGTTGGCCTTGCCTATTCATACCTATTGACACATCCGGGAGTTCCTTGTATTTTCTGGAGTCATATGTACGAATGGGGTACGCCTGTTCACGATGAATTGTCAGCCTTGGTTCAAGTTCGAAAGGAAGCCGGTATTCATAGTCAAAGCCCATTAACCATTCATAAATCAGAAGCTGGTCTTTATGTGGCGTCTATTGCTGGCGATAATGCTACTGTTTATTTGAAAATGGGATATAATAATTGGGGTGATCCTGCAGCAGAAGGTATGGGAGGAAATTGGGATTTAGCAACTTCTGGAACGAATTATGCCGTCTGGATAGCGTCTGCTCCTCCAACTAATGGAAATATGATGGTGTATGCTCAAGGATACACACATGCATACGCATGGGATGGAAATCAAACCGCGCTACTCGGTACTTGGCCTGGTAGTTCATTGACTTCCAATGCTAATGGATGGCAGGAAATAACCATACCTTCAGACTGTAGTAACTTGATTTTTAGTAATAATGGCTCAGGTCAAACGGCAGATTTATACACATGTAATACCGATCCCTATTATTCCAATGGAATTTGGTACGCCTCAGCGCCGCAAAACAATGATTTGACAGTTTATACCCAAGGTTATACTCATTACTATGCTTGGGACAATAATTTAAACCCACTAGCCGGAGGATGGCCGGGTTCACCATTGCAGAATGATGGAAATGGCTGGATGAGAGGAGATCTACTTGCTAATTGTGCCAATGTGATTTTTAGTAATAATGGCTCAGGTCAAACGCCAGATTTGTACACTTGTGCTCCTGATGGATACTGGTATAATAATTCGTGGCATTCAAATAGCGGAAGTAGATTGACTGCAGAGGACTTGAATATAACAACGTCCCCAAATCCTTTTGTTTCCGATGTTACTATTAATTTCAAGTTAATGGATGAAGCTAAAGTCTCTATAAAGGTTTTCAATACTGCGGGTCAATCGATAAGCCTTTATAAAAACGCAATGAGCCAGGGTGATCAATCATTAAAAATCTTTAGAGATCAATTACCTCCATCAAACGGTCTATACATATTGAAATTAGCTATAGATGGGCAGGTTTTTAATCAGAAACTAGTGATCAAACAATAGTCGATTTTTCTTTATTTTAACAGTCAAAAAACAGTCGGCAATGAATTATTGCTGACTGTTTTTTTTGATAAATAGTATTAGCATGATTGACTTGAATAAGTCATTATTTCTGGAGGAGGCGATTTGAATTAGAAGTTGGCTAGGATTTAATAAAAAGCATATTATTTATGCAAACGATTGATATTCATTTTTCTTAACCGACGATATAAAAAAACGGATTTTTAATGATTAAACGGCTTTTCTTAATGCTCAAGCTATTAGATTAACGACAGTATTAAGGAAGAAGTATGAGAAGTTTTATTGCAGCGATTCTTATAGTCGCGGGGTTTTGTGTGGTTGCACAGACCAAATATCAAGTGCTCGGTACCGTCACAGATGAGCAAGGTGAACCGGTTATTGGAGCAGGCGTGCTGCTAGAAGAAATAGGCATTGGCACGATTACCGACCTCAAGGGGAAGTTTATTCTTTCAGCACCCAAGCGAAATTACAGTCTCATTATACAATACTTGGGAATGAAAGAATATCGGAATTCGATCTATCTCAATAGAGATCAGAATTTCAATATTGAAATGATTAGCACTTCACAGGAGCTACAAGCAGTCGTAAAAACAGCCAGAGCTGATGATTATAGAATTACAGCTATTCCTGGCGTTGAAAAACTCACATTTAAAGATCTAGAAAATGTACCTCAACTTATGGGGGAAATGGATGTAATTAATTCCATTCTATTATTACCAGGTGTATCAAGTACGGGTGAGGGTAGTAGTGGTTTCAATGTGCGTGGCGGGAAAGTAGATCAAAACCTGATCACATTGAATGGAGGGGAAATTTTCAATTCTTCACACTTATTAGGTTTTTTCTCCATATTCAACTCTGATGTAGTCAAAGAATTCACGCTATATAAAGGGCACATCCCTGCCAATTTAGGCGGACGGTTATCTTCGGCATTGGATATAAGAACAAGAGAAGGTAGTTATGAGGATGTAAAGAGTTCATTGACCGTTGGTACAGTGACTAGCAAGTTCACCTTCGAAGCGCCGATCATTAAAGACAAATTATCAATCTTAACAGCGGGTCGATTCGCATATCCTAATTGGTTAATCAAAAGGGTGCGTGATTTTGATGTTAAAAATAGCGAGGCAGGCTTTAATGATCAGAATGTTATTATTGGATACAGGATGAACGATCGGAACAGAGTAAACCTTTCCTTGTATCGAAGCTATGATAGATTCAGGTTTAGTGACGATTTTCAATTCGAATGGGGACACAAAAATGCAAGTTTATCTGTGCAGAATGCTTTGAAAGACAATTTGTTTCATGAGTTCGAGGCAAACTTGGTCGATTATGAAAACGAGCAATATGACGTTCCTGGGGACTTTGCTGTTCAGAATGGGATGAATTTTCTGTCAATTAAAGATAATTGGTATTATGAAGGAGAAAAACACGCAGTGAATGCAGGGATAGAATTCAAAAACTATACTCAAAAGCCAGAAAGACTTGTCTCAGGTTCACAGTCTGGCTTTGAATCACTTGATGTAGATAAAGATGAGGCGTATGTTTTAAGTGGTTATATCAACGATGATATAAAACTTGGAAAGTTGACATTATCTGCTGGTCTTAGGTATAATTTTTATGCTCAAACGGGTCGAGACCAAGTCTATGTTTATGAAAATGAAGCACCGAAAAGAATGACAAATATTGTAGATACGATTAATGTTGCATCAGGCAATGTCTCAGAATATAGTAACCTAGAACCTCGAATTGGTTTGAATTACTTGATTACAAAAAATATATCAATCAAAGCAAGTTATAACCAGGCTTACCAATATATACACTTAATATCAAACACAACATCGGCAACACCGATAGATCTATGGCAAGTAAGTACTTTCCATATTGAACCACAGATCGCCTCGAACTATTCTTTTGGGGTTAGTTTCACGGGTAATAAAAGGAAATGGCAAAATAGTTTTGATGTGTTCTATCGGGATATTGATAACATTTATGATTACAAAGATTTTGCAAGTCTACTGTTGAACAATCATTTAGAAACTGAGCTGATCAATGGGAAAGGGCGTTCTTATGGGTTTGAAGTTTTACTGGAAAAGCAAAAGGGAGCTTGGACAGGCTGGTTTGCTTATACATTGTCGAAAACCGAATATCTGATAGAAGGTGAATTTCCGGAAGAAACCATCAACGAAGGTCGCTGGTATCCGGCGAACTACGATCAACGACATAATCTTACCATCTCTCTGAGTCGAAATCTTGGAAAAAAAGCATTCTTCGCTTTTAATTCAGTATTCAATACGGGTAGACCATTTACAGGAGTCGAATCAAGTTATAATGTGAATGGTGCGGTAGTTCCTTTGTTTTCAGATAGAAACAAATATCGTATCCCTAATTATATCAGGTTTGATGTGAGCCTAGGATTTAAGTCGGTTGTTAAAACGGTTGATGACAAACTGAACTTTTCAATTTATAATTTATTTAATCGAACAAATGCATATTCTGTTTACTATCGTAAGCCTTCAAATGTAGCCATTATACCTTTCAGTTATCAACTGAGTGTTTTAGGCAGAGCGTTTCCTTCAATGACCTATACCATTAATTTTTAAGTCTTTTTCCATGGCTCTCGTCCATATTACATGATACTACTTCCATATATAGTTGTTGATTTTCAGGCCATTACTCCACCCAACAATTCCGCCTATAATATGTGGTGGGTGCTAGAGGAAACTTTTCAATTCAATGAAGTAGATTTTCCAGATGCTTTTGGGAACATCCCTCCACCCTTCTCTATTTTACAAATATATGGGCCAGGTGAAGTGAAATTATTTACAAAAACGGGGGATCGGGGAGATCAATATGATTTGAAAGAGGTATTCCCTAGAGATATTGAAGAATCCTTTTTGACCAAACATATCTTCACCACTTTCCAGTATTCAGTTTTTGATGAATACTACAATTATCTCCAAGACTTAGAGGTATTAGTTGAGAACTCAGGAAGTCTATTTGATACTCCACTAGGCCGAGCCATTGGAAATTTTTCAGCAATAGAAGATACTGATTCAGTTCCACTAGGTTATTTCTCTGCTGTTTTAACAGATACTACTAGAATTGCAGTCTATCCATCTCAGTTAAGTTTTACCATTCCGAATAAATGTGAATTTATTGAGGGGAAACCTCCAAGCGAGTATGATCTACAATGTCGTGATTGTGAGAATGTTGCTAGTAGTACTAAAGTAAGACCAAATTTTTGGAAACAATTATGAGGTATGTAATAGGGGCGATAGCATTGGTTTTTCTCTTGTCGTGCGAGGAGCGCTTTATTTTTGATACTGAGGAAAATAGCGAAACCAGAATAGTTATTAATGGTTTTATAAACCAGTCTACAGGGCCCTATTTTGTTTATATTTCACAAACACAAAATTCAGGTGCGCCTAGGCCCATTGTCGGTGCAACCGTGATTTTAATGGATCAAGAAAACAATACCAGCTCATTCAAAGAGATTGATCGCGGTATTTATAGGAATGATAATAAGGAAATTGTAGGGCAGCCAGGTTGGTCTTACTCCATAGATGTCACTCTTTTGTCCGGAGAGAGGTACCAGTCAGAACCAGATACCATTCCTCTTTTGAGCGTTGAGTATGATATGACTTGGAATGAATATCTGAAGCCTTTCACATCGGATTTAGGAGGAGATTTTAATTTGCCAGTAGTGGGGATCAATCTTGATGTCAATATATCGAGTAATAACGACCCTATTTTTTTGAACTGGTTGGGAGAGGAGCTTTATCAATTTGTTCCAACAGATTTTCCTGATCCTTTTGGTTCTATTCCGCCTCCCTGTTATGTCACGCAGCAGATTGGTACCGAGCAAGTAAACTTATTCTCTAATATTGGATTTGGAGGTGACCAATTACGTGTCAAAGATATATTTTGGCGAGAAATTGATGATACGTTTTTGAGAAAGCATATATTTTCCATTTATCAGTATTCCATTTCGGAACGTTATTATAACTATCTAAAAGGGGTGGAGTCGCTAGTTGAAAACGCTGGCTCTTTGTTTGACACTCCCCCAGGGCAAGTTGTTGGTAATTTTAAAACTATAGAAGGTATGACTAAAAAACCACTAGGCTTTTTCTCAGCATATATCTCTGATACGGTGCGAGTAGCCGTTTACCCAAGTGAGCTTGAAACGTTTATTTATGAAGAATGTCTTTATCGAGGAGGGTTCAATAGGGATTACGATAGGTTATGTGTTGATTGTCTTTTGCTACCAAGAAGTACATTTCATAAACCAGATTTCTGGATTAAATATTAAAAATCATGAACTTCCTTTGTGTTAAATATGGTTTAATTTTCAGTGGACTTATTGTTTTCGGTTGCGAGGCACGTTTTGATTTCAGGACTGATAGAGTCAATAGCACAAGGATAATTGTGGATGGTTTTATTCATCAAGGGAATAACCCGTATGTGGTTCGAATATCTCAGTTGGCGACAGCAGGAGCCCCAACACCTATAGCGCAGGCAAAAGTTAAAATTTACAATCAGGATAGTGTATCTGTCGAATTGAAAGAGGAAAAAACGGGTCTTTATGCTACGCTGGGAGACGATAAGTTTGGCTTTTCGGACGGTCTGTATTTCTTAAGTATTGAGCTTTCTTCAGGAACCAAGTATCGTTCGAGTTGGGAGGAAATGCCTTCTCAAGAAGTGAACAATGCACTTGGTTGGAGAGAATATCAACGAAGTTTGACTTCTGAATCGGGAACAGATTTTGAAATACCTGTAGTAGGTATTTCACTTTCGGCAACTTTAGATAAAGAGAGTAATAATGAGCCCTTATTTCTTTCATGGTTAGGGGAGGAGGTTTATCAGTTTATCCCTACTGATTTTCCTGATGCATTTGGGTCTATTCCACTTCCATGTTACATCCAACAAGTATTTGGAACTGACGAGATAAATCTTTTTTCAACTGTTGGGTTTAATGACAATGAGATAAACATTGACGAGATATTCTGGCGGGAAATTGACGATTCTTTTTTACGAAAACATATATTTTCTGTTTATGGGTTTTCACTTACTCAAGATCATTATCAATATTTGAGTGCTATCGAAGCACTGGTTGAAAATACTGGATCATTGTTTGACACACCTCCGGGCCAGGCTCAAGGGAATATGAGAGCATTAACCGATGGTTTTGAAGATCCTTTAGGATATTTTGGTGCAGTCTTGGCTGATACAGTGCGATTGGCAATCTATCCTAATAATTTGGAGACTTATATTGTTGATGATTGCCTTTTTGATGATGATAAGCCGGGATTCTTGGAGTACAGCCAGATATGTAATAGTTGCGGTTTATTACCTAGGGTTACCACGCGACCGGATTACTGGATATACTATTAGCATAATATTATTTAAGATAAGCTTAGTGAGAAAAAAATTATCGTATACTTTTCAAATAATTATCCTCCTTTCTTTATTTCGATGTGAGTCGAAATTTGATTTTAGAGAAGATAGGAGCAGCGTCAATCAACTGATAATTGCAGGCTATATCAATCAGTCCAATGGTCCCTATCATGTCGAGATTAGACAAACTTCCTTTCTAGGTGCTCCTCCTACAGCTTTTCTCAATGCCGAAGTAGTACTGCTAGACGATAGTGGTTCGAGAGAAGCTTTCAAAGATAATTTGGATGGAACATATACTTGTCCTGGCAATGTTGTTCGTGGATTTCCTGGCAGGTCTTATCACATAGAAGTCATACTGCCTGATGGAAGATCATATCGCTCCAAACCTGATAAGATGCCAAGCGTTGGATCTAGAGATCAAATGCACTGGCGCCAAGTAAAGGCTATTACAACGACAAACTTGGGAACTGACATAGAAACCAATGATGTAGAAGTTGGATTCACAACAAGACCAGAGAGTACCGATCCAGTTTTTTTACTTTGGAACGGTGAAGAAACGTATGAGTACAAGCCAACTGATTTTCCAGAATTCAATAATTTAACACCACCTCCGTGCTATATCACAGAGCCGATTGGTGCGGAGAAGATCAACATATTCACCACGGTCGGATATTCTCCTGATACCTTTAGAATCAATCGTTTGTTTACTAGAACTTTGGACAAATCATTTGCTACTAAGCATATCTTCTCCCTTTATCAATTGTCAATTTCAGAGGAAAACTATGAATATATGAAGAGCATTGAGTCATTGGCTGAAAATGTTGGTTCCTTATTTGATACGCCTCCAGGAAGAGCACTTGGAAATATAGAACCGCTGACTGATCCAAATGAGCCAGTTCAGGGGTTCTTTCAGGCAGTGCTAATGGACACTACAAGAATTGCCGTATTTCCTAGTGAGCTCAAAGACATAGTTTTTCCCTTCTTTGACGACTGTATCTTTATGGAAGGGTTTGAAGACTCTGAATTTTATTCTGAGACTTGCCTCGACTGCTTATTCTTGCCAAGAAGTTCGACCATTCGACCGGGTTATTGGGTAAAGACCAATTAATTTAAAGTTTTTCACACAATGATGGAATGGAAGCTTTAAATGAATTATTCAATATTTCTAAGATATTTTTCGTGAAATTATTTTCCACTTTTCTTCCGTCAATTTCAACGATTGGTGTCAATTCCCCCATTGTTCCAGTGGCGAAAGCTTGATCTGCATTATAAAAGTCAACCAAACTAAGATTTCTTTCTTCACATTCAATGCCTTCTTTATGTGCTAGTTCCATGACTAATCCACGAGTTATCCCTGGTAAACAGGCATCCGCAAAAGGCGTATATAACTTACCATTCTTGGTCATGAACATGTTTGTATCGTTCAGTTCAGCCACAAAACCTTGATGATCGAGCATGATTGCCGCGTCTACATTCGCATAGTTAGCCTGTATCTTTGCTAAGATATTATTCAGTAAATTATTATGATGGATTTTTGAATCGAGAAATTGCGGACTATTCCTCCGTTGAGTAGAGGTAATCACTTTTATCCCTGATTGATTATCATAAACAGGGGGTTTCCATTCAGCTAAAACAATAAGACAAGGTCCTGATTGGTTTACGCGTGGATCCATGCCAGAGGTGACTTTATCTCCACGAGACAAGGTGAGGCGTATGTGTGCGTCTTTGGTCATGCCATTAGCCAAGAGCGTTTGACTAATCGCAGATCGAATGGATTCAATGGTAGGTACAGATGTAAATGCCAATGCCTTAGCTGATTCTTGCATGCGAGTTAAATGTGACGATAAACAGAAAACACCGTCTTCATAAACTCTTAATCCTTCCCAAACTGCATCGCCACCTTGTACAGTACTGTCAAAAACTGATATTTTTGCATCTTCTCTTGAGTAAAGTCGATCACCAATCCATACTTGGATATTTTCATTCTTAGGGTTGAATTTTTGTAACATTTATTTGATAGCTAAGCTTATTAGTTCGTTGTAATATTTTTTTGATTCTTCGTATAATGTAACACAATCCTCGGGAAGTCTGCGCGAAGATGTAGGTTGTTTACTAAAACCAGAAGATTGATGAACATTGGCATACCAATATTTTGCCCAGATACCGTCTTGTGAACATTGATGAGGCGTCCAGCTGAGCATTTTGCTACTCATTGGAATCCCCACTTTACGACAGAGGATAGACAGAATTTTTTCTGGATTTTCTAATAAAATGCCTGAATCCAATATATGGAATTCATGGTTTTGAGATTTTAAAAATTGGACTATTTCAAATTGCCTTTTAATCCCAATATCAGCTTGTTTTGGGTTTTTTATTACTTGAGCAAAGGAAGCAATTAGTTGTTTTGGGTTTCTGATTAAAATAATGTTGCACCAATTTGAAATAAAGTTTAGATCCATATCAATAAGATGATGGGCCATATTCTTTATAAAAATATGATCATTAGAACCGCCAGCAACTTCGATTTCTTTTACAACTTCGGAGTAATCAGATTTTTGTGAGCTAATAATTTCTTCTCTTCCCGGATGTAAAGCACCTGTTTTCTCTAGATAATAGGCATAAAATGGCTCATCTACCGCAAACATGTCTTTCCTGTTGGCAAAAGAATACATTAATGCAGTTGAAACATTTCTAGGTGATGAAATGAGATTAAGAATCATGCACAATTAGTTTATATCTTGTTGAGCTGTGAAGGTAAGAAAGACCTGAAACATTTAAAAAGCATTATTTCGCGGTATAATCTCATGAATAAGACGACTTACTTAAAATTGATCATAAACATTATCGAACTATTGAAAAGGTTGATCGTTTCACTTATCGTGAAAAGATATATTTTCTTGTTCGTCATGATCGGTATGACCAGCTGTATGAATTTTCGGATGGATTTTGATGAGTTACAAGAAGCATTTGAGAATGAAAAATTGAGCCCAATATCTGATACAATAAAGATAGGGGAGCGTCATATACATTACATCCACACTCCTAAGTCAAAAAATGATGTTTTAATATTTGTACATGGATCACCCGGGTCTTGGAGTGCCTTTATAGATTACTTTAAAAGTGAGAAGCTATTAAGTGAATTTGATATTATCTCCGTTGATCGCCCGGGATATGGGGCATCAGATTATGGGATGCCTGAGACAAGTATCAAGACTCAGGTAAGTTTAATTAAAGAGGCCATTGCAGGTAAGTATAAAAAGCAGATTTGGATTGGACATTCTTTGGGAGGACCTGTAGTTGCTAGAATGGCGATGGATTACCCCGAAGAAGTAGACGGTCTTGTCTTGCTGGCTCCTTCCATTGATCCGGAAATGGAAAAATATGAATGGTATAGAACCTGGTTTAAGACCAAAATAATCGGTGCTGTCATGCCCACAGCTTTTTGGGTGAGCAATGAGGAGATTTTACCATTAAAGGCTGAACTCGAATTAATGATCCCATATTGGAAAGGTATTTCAGCAAAAACTATTATCATACACGGAACTGATGATCAACTCGTGCCAGTTCAAAATGCATATTTCGCAAAGAAAATGATGATTGATTCCTTAGTTACTCAAGTAATTATTGATGGAGCTGGGCACTTTATCCCCTGGTCTCATAAGGATTTGATTATCGATCAGATATTAACTTTGAAATAGCTGAGAAAAGAGAATTTCCTTTCTATTAGGTTATGATGATTCGTATGACTCCCCGATCAAATCTTGATACTCTTTTTATGGGTATCTTTTGGTGTAAGCTTACTGTTGAACTGAAGAAATGGACTCCATTCAAATGTTTTAATAGACGACAGTTTCTATAATTTTCCCTCGAGGGTTATAATAATACCAAGTGTCGCTCTCTTGGCCTTTTGAATACTGTGCTATAATGGCCTTTCTTCCATTGGTAAAATAGGTAATCCATTTGCCATCCTTGATATCTCCACGGTACTGGCCTTCTTCTTTAATGTTACCGCTATCAAAATAGGTTTTAGCTGCGCCATCTTTCCTACCATTCCGATAGTTGATGTCAGAAGCCACGTATTTATTATCAAAATAAGAGAGTAACTGACCGTTTCCTTCGTTGAAATTAGACTCCCTCAGTATTTCTCCTGTAATAGCATAGTATTCTCCAATCGTTGTGAGTAACCCATCTACCCAGAGTTGCTCGTGTTTGAGTTGTTCATTAGGGTAAAAAAGACCCCAAAGCCCATTTTTCAGATCTAGCTTATATCCACCAATCTCTTTCAGCTTTCCATCAGGATAATAATATAACCATTGGCCTGATCTAAGATCATTTATAAACTCTCCTTCGCTTTGGATACTACCATTTTCCAAAAAATATTTCCAAACGCCTTCTTTTTGATCTTTATCGTAGGAGCCAATATTAAAGAGATTGCCATTTTGATAAAAGCCCAACCATTTTCCTTCCTTCAGATCGAAGTAGTAATCCCCCTCAACGCTTTTTTGGCCATTGGCGTGGTATTCATGGTAAACTCCATTTAATTGACCATTTTTGAAGTTAAAGTCTTTTTGCAGGCGCTTATTCGGATAGAATATTTTCCAATTCCCTGTCTCTATATCATGCTTATAGTACTCAATGGATTTTGTTTTACCTGTCTCATAAAAGTACTCCGATTTCCCATTTAGTTTTCCTTTTTTGAAACGTTTTACATAGGACATTGATTGGGAGAACCCATTTGTGGTAGGTAGGTATTCGGTCCAAAGGCTATCCTTTTGTCCATATTTATAAAATCCTGTCAGTGCAAGCTCCCCATTATCATAATATTCCTTGTACCCTCCGTCTAATATTCCATCTTTATAATATGCAGTATTGATCAATACTCCATTTTCATCATATTTTGATTTGGCTCCATTTAGCTTTCCTTCGTCATAATTGACTAATTCTTTGAAATTCCCATTTGTATAATAATACTTCCAAAGACCTGTCTTTTTCTGGTCACTAATCTCTCCAACAACAGCATATCTTCCGTTTTCATATTTAACGGCATAGGTACCATCTTCCAATGTGTCAGAGGAAAAAATAACCTCTTCAAGTTTTACTATCTGGGCAGATATGTCTAAGAGGATATAGGTAAATAATAAGACGAATAATGCGCATTTTTTAACCATGGTTTGAAAGATTGTTCAAAAATCGAGCTAAACTATTAACAGCAAACGTATTTATTGTATCTATTTCGTCGATAGCCATTTTATTGGCTACTTTAATAAAACCATGCCCTTCAATTTGGTTTCTTATTGTAACCGAACTTATGACTGAGCTATGCAAATAATTATTATCGTTAAAATGATGCTCCCATGGGGTCGAATTAACGCAAAAGAAGAAATCGCTTTTTAGGGATTGACGGATTACTAATTCTTTCAATGTGTTTAATGCAATGCCGCTAATAACTAGGGAGCAACTGATCTCTTTACCCCACCAAATGAGCGTGCGAAAACTAAACATGGATTCCGGTTTAAAATACCTTGGACAATCAAGCACAAAATAGGGGAGTCCTTGATAATTTTCGCCTTTCGAAATTTTCGGTTTATCAAAGCTTACAAGTGATTGAAAGTTTTCGAATTCCTCAAATGATGCTTCTACATCTTTTGATAAATGTTCTAAAATATTTTCAAGCTTTTTGGCTAATGCTCTTTTTTTGAAAAATATGTCCTTTTCTTTCAGTAGTAAAACTTCTGACTTTGAGAGTAGATCCAAACTACCAACGAATTAACGCTGAAGCCCAAGTAAACCCACTTCCAAAAGCAGCTAGGCACACTAGATCACCTTCTTTTATTTTACCTTCCAAATGGGCTTCACTTAAAGCTATTGGAATAGATGCGGCCGTAGTATTACCGTACCTCATGATATTGTTATACACCTGCTCATTGCTTAAATTCATTTGCTTCTGAATATATTGACTGATTCTAAGATTAGCCTGATGAGGGATAAGCATATCAATTTGATTCGATTTGAAGCCATTTGCATTTAAAGCTTCATGAATTACTTCACTAAATCGAGTTACTGCATGTTTGAAGACGAAATTACCATTCATATATGGGTAATAGCTGATATCCTCAGGGTTATCCTCTTCTATTATTTTGTCAACCCATCTATTCGTGGAGGGCCCGACTAGCGCTAGTTCTTTTGCATGTTTGCCTTCGGAGTGAAGATGTGTGGATAATATTCCTTTGGTATTATCTTCCGATCTTGATAAAACTACTGCTCCGGCACCATCACCAAATATGACTGAAACATTTCTTCCACGAGTGGTCTTATCAAGGCCTCCACTGTGATATTCTGATCCTATGACTAGAATATTACTGTACATACCAGTCTTAATAAACTGGTCGGCAACTGAAAGGGAATAAATAAAGCCAGAACATTGATTCCGAACATCTAAAGCTCCTATTTCTTTGATTCCAAGTTGCTCTTGCACTTGAACGCCCGGGCCAGGGAAATAATAGTCGGGACTCAAAGTGGCGAAGACTATAAAATCAATGTCTTCTGCTGTGAGACCCGCATTTTTTATGGCTATTTTGGCAGCTTTAGTTCCCATCGTTGAGGGCATATCATCCGATTTAGGATCTATCCATCTTCTTTCTTTAATTCCGGTACGCTCCTGAATCCATTCATCATTAGTTTCCATAAATTCCTCTAGGTCTTTATTGGTTACCACATTATCGGGTACATAATGGCCAATTCCAGAGATTTTTGACGTGTACATGTTGCTATTTATTAATGAATGGCAAATTTAATATGCGAAACTTAATCTATTCAATTAATGTGATTTCAATTCTTCGATTAAGCTCTCTTCCGTCTTTTTCATCATCATTAGAGGCTAGTGGATTTAGCTCACCGAATCCTTTTGTTTGGAGTCGTGATGTGGTTATTCCTTGCTGCACAAGGTACGCCTTTACTGAATTGGCTCTATTCAATGACAAGCCAATGTTGTAGCTATGACTTCCAACATTGTCTGTGAACCCAGCTATTTGAATATTAGTTTTAGGGTATTTTGTCAACGTTCTTCTTAAGGTTTCGAGAACTGGTTCAGATTCGGCTGTTAATTTATCGGACTGAAAGTCGAAATAAATATTTTGAATGACAGTTTTTTTGCCGGTTCTGAATTTATTCCCCAACATTTCAATTGGTATTACTTTTTCGCTACTTCCAGTGTACAAAGTTTCTAGATTAGTATTGCTTAAAATATCATCAGGAATTTCGATTTTGAAATTCTGATTGGTTTGCGTTTTTCTAATAGTAGCTTCTTTGGTAGCGAATAAAGCATCATTCTTAAAGAATTCAACTTTAAAAGTCTCATTTGAAATTAGATTAATTGAAAATTCACCGTTACTGTCCGTTGATCCAACGATTGATTCATCCGTATACTCTATCGGGTGGAATTTTATGGTAATGTCTGATAAAGGCAAGTTGTCGAGGATATTGGTGACTCTACCCGTAACTTTTTGTTTTTCTATTTCAAAAAAGTAGTATATATCATAAAGTCCTTTACCATGTAATCTGTCTGATGAAAAATAACCAGTATTAGTTCCATGATTTATTTGAAATTGGAATTCATTATCTATCGTATTGATAGGAAAACCTAGATTGATTGGTTCCGACCAGTTTCCCTGAGATTCGTCCCAAAGTACCTTGAATACATCATAACCGCCTATAGATTCGGGTCTATTGGAACTAAAGTAAAGCGTTTTTTCATCATCTGATAAATAGGGGAAATCCTCATCATATTGTTCAGTATTAAAATTAAGTAGTTCGGGCTCGCTCCATGTATTTCCCGTTTTAAAAATCTTATAGATGTTAAATTGATTATCACCTTCGAATGAAGAGTAAAGAATCAATGTTTCATCATTGTTCATAAAAAAGTCAGACGAGATTCTTGTCCTTAAACTTTCGTCATACTCAATAGGGGGCGTCCAACCTGCATTTTCCTCATACCTACTGGCAAATAAATCTCCTCCGTTTTCTTGTTTGAAAAATAAAAGTCTATTGTCATTTGCTAAAATTTCCGCCCGAGTTTCGTATTTATTAAACTCACCAAAAACATTTATTTTAGATATATCACTCCACTTATCTTCAGTTTTGATAGCATGGTAGGCATGGAAAAAATCTGAGAATTTATCAGTTGATCTAAAAAATACCAGTTCATTATGACCCTTGAAAAAAGTTGGGGCCACTTCAGAATATTCTGTATTGATTGATTCAGGTAGTGGATACAATTCGTATTCGTCGACATTTTCATAGAACACTTTAGCTTCTTGTGCCCATTTTAGAAGTTCTTCAGTTTCTTGAAGGAGTTGTTTGCTTATGTAAACATCCATTTTTAGAAAAGCTCCTAGATGTCGAATGGCTTTGTCGAAATCGTATCTCAAGATATAGATACGTCCCATAAAATAGTTGTAAAACTCATCTGTAGCTCCTTTCTTTTTCTGAAAGGATTTTAGTTCACTGATATCTGTCCCCTTACCGGTCGATAAGTGATAGGCCAGAAGCTCTTGATATCTAAAGACTGATTTCTCATTTGGAAATTCTTCACTTAGTTTATTATATCCTTGATAAGCATTTTCATAATCTTCATCATAAAAAGACTCATCAGCCCTTCGTAATTGTTTTTTGAATGACTGTGAAAATGTCTGAAAGGAAAAAAAAAGCATCAGCGCAACTATTATCGATATTTTGGAATCTATGATTTTTATAGGAGTCATTTAAGTCTAACTTTAATTTAGGTAAATATATTAGATACAGGTAAAATGAATAATAATTCATGCTAATCATGCAACTTACGAATTTCTATTCTTCTATTTAGTTCACGACCATCTAGTTCATCGTCATTCGTAGCGATTGGGTCTGATTCACCATAGCCTTTAGCCATAATGAGACTTTTATTGGCACCCTTGGTAACTAACCAATTTTTTACTGATTGGGCTCGTTGAAGAGATGTCTGTAAGTTATTTGATTCAGAACCAACATTATCTGTATGTCCTCCAATTTCAATCAACATTGATTTATTGTCAACTAAAAGTTGAAATATTATTTCTAGCGTAGGATAGGAACCAGGATTAATATCGCTAGTCCCAGATTCGAAGTAAATATTTTGCGCGATAATTTTATTACCTACACTAAATTCAGACGCCATATTTTCAATTAAATTAGCGGTTTTTTTTGTCACGGGAGACTGACTTTGCTTTGAAATAGAAACTTTATCATTATTTAAATTCGACACGTCAGTGACTTTAGAATTGTTGCTTTGAGGTTTATTGTTAGAGGTTAAAGTCGATAATTCTTTTGAAAGAGTTTCGGTGGAAGTTTGAACTACTTTTTGATCGACTGTTATACCTTTTGAATAGAGGTAAAAATCTTTAATATGAGTTAAGTCTTCTTTGGAATCTTCGAGGACCTGGTAGTGTAAATTAAAGTCTGTCTGGCAGTATGGATCTCGATGATCATCGCCTCATTACAAAGGCTGGCTGATCAAATCGAGCGGTAATCTATCGCCAAATTTGATTGCTAATTGTTGTACTGTCAA
>Ga0208770_1000764_pt1 | contig 18499 bp, 20 predicted proteins | sample AntAceMetag02UK9_FD_184771 | JGI IMG/M metagenome (GOLD analysis project Ga0208770, IMG submission 184771) | Saline lake microbial communities from Ace Lake, Antarctica - Antarctic Ace Lake Metagenome 02UK9 (SPAdes) (version 2) | ecosystem: Environmental > Aquatic > Non-marine Saline and... | reverse complement strand
TTCTTCTTTGAACTTCAGCACCAAAACCTTCCGATCTAGTCTTTTCGTACATATCAATTAAGTTTTCACCCTTTGATCTAAATCCATACTTAACACCATCATATCTTGCTAAATTTGAAGAAGCTTCAGCTGGTGCAACTATATAGTAGGTTGGCAATGCATAATTTGTATGGGGTAGTGAAATTTCAACAATTACTGCACCACAATCTTTTGCATACTCAATTCCTTTAGTCCATAAGTCTTCAATTTCTTTTGGCATTCCATCAACCCTATATTCTTTCGGAATTCCAATTTTTTTACCTTTAATATTATTTGTTAATTCTTTGCTATATTCATTTCTTTTAAAATCAACTGATGTTGAATCTTTTTCATCATAAGTGCTGATGATTTCTTGAAGTAAAGCACAATCTTTTACATCTTTAGACATTGGTCCTGCTTGATCTAATGATGACGCAAAGGCAACAATTCCATATCTTGAGCAGCTACCATATGTAGGTTTTAAACCCACTGTCCCTGTAAATGAAGCGGGCTGTCTAATAGATCCACCGGTATCAGTTCCAATTGTAATAGGTGTTAAATTGGCAGCTAAGGCAGAGGCGGATCCTCCTGAAGAGCCTCCTGGGACCAAACCTTTAGCTATTGGACTTTGAACATTACCAAAAAAACTAGTTTCGTTAGAAGAACCCATTGCAAATTCATCACAATTTAATTTACCAAGTAAAATTGCTCCCTCGTTCCAAATATTTTGAGTAACAGTTGACTCATAAGGTGGAATAAAATTATTTAAAATTTTACTACCCGCCGTAGTTTTTACCCCATCGGTACAAAATAAATCTTTAACTGCCATTGGTACACCTGGAAGTTTCAGATCAAAATTAGGTTTTTCATCAAAGCTTCTTGCTTTAGCAAGTGCATTAGAAAAATCTTCTGTTATGTAAACATTTAGATCTCTAGATTTTTCTCCTCTTTCAATGAAAGCTTTTGTGGTTTCTTCAGAAGATATCTTTTTATCTTTAATATTTTTAACTAATTCAGTTAAAGTTAAGGAAGTAATATCTGACATTATTCAACAACTCTTGGTACCACAAAAAAATCTTCATTTTCCTCTGGTGAATTTTTTAATATTTGATCTCTAATATTTTTACTTTTAACCTCGTCAGTTCTTAACTTTAAAGTAGTCTCTGCAACAGAAGTTAAAGGTTCAATATTATCAGTATTAAGTTCATTTAATTTTTCTATAAAATCAAATATAGAATTAAGGTCCCCAGCCAATTTATCAGCCTTTGCATCATCAACGGAAATTCTTGATAATTTAGATATGTGCTTTATTGTTTTAAGATCAATTGTCATGTGATAATTAAATATGTCGGCAAACTACCACTTAAGTATAAAATATACAATATGATCACAATTGAAGAATTTAAATTAAAACACCCAAATAAAGTAAGATTTATTGGTTTAGATTTAGGATCAAAAAGGATCGGTATCTCTATATGCGATGAAAGACAATCAATAGCCACACCATTTAAAACTATAAATAAAACTAATACTAATGCGCTTATTGAAGAGCTTAAAATAATTATCGAAGAAAATAATATCGCTGGGATAATTGTAGGAAATCCTATCAATATGGATGGAAGTATGGGTAGATCAGCTCAGTCTGTTAATGATGTAGCTTTGAATATTTCGAAATCTATTGATCTACCAGTGATGCTATGGGATGAAAGACTTTCAACGGTTGGTGCTTTTAACCTCTCTAGTTTATTAGACGTTAATGTATCTAAAAGGGTTAAAACTATTGATCAAAATGCAGCTGCATTTATTTTACAGGGTGCTATAGATTATTTAAATAATTAATACTTGCCATAGTCATGGTTAATAGTTATAGAGTTAATTTTAATGGCAACTAAAACAAATAAAGCTATTAAGATCTCTCAAAAACACCTACTCGGTATTCAAGATCTATCCATTAATGACGTTAATCTAATTTTGGATGAGGCTAAGACTTTTATTAAACTTAACCAAAGCGAAAATAAAAAAACAAATATTCTAAACGGGAAAACTCAAATTAATTTATTTTTTGAGCCATCTACAAGAACACAAAGCTCTTTTGAGCTAGCTGGAAAAAGACTTGGTGCAGATGTGATGTCTATGAACATGGCAAATTCTGCAATTAAAAAAGGTGAAACACTTATAGATACAGCAATGACTTTGAATGCTATGCATCCAGATATTATTGTGATCCGACATCAAGATTCTGGAGCATGTAATCTTTTATCTCAAAAAGTAAATTGCGCAGTACTTAATGCTGGTGATGGAAGTCGTGAACACCCTACTCAGGCACTATTAGATGCTTTAACAATTATTAACCGAAAAAAAAAGATAGAAGGTTTAAGAATAGCAATTTGTGGGGATATAACTCATTCACGTGTTGCTAGATCAAATATCTACCTACTAAATATGTTGGGAGCAGAAGTTAATATTATCGCTCCTTCCAACCTAATGCCTGAGGAAATCGAAAAATTTGGAGTCAATACATTTACGGATATGAAAAAAGGTTTAAAGGATTGTGATATCGTAATGATGTTAAGATTACAGAATGAGAGAATGACCAGTTCATTTTTATCATCTAATAGAGAGTACTATGAATATTATGGTCTAACTCCTGATAAACTTTCACATGCAAAGGAAGATGCTCTAATTATGCATCCTGGGCCAATGAACAGAGGAATTGAAATAGATACGAAGTTAGCAGATGATATAAACAGAAGTGTAATTAAAGAACAGGTAGAGTTAGGTGTGGCTGTAAGAATGTCTTGTTTAAAAATATTTTGTAAATAAATGAAAAAACAATACTTTATAAATGCCAATATAATTGATCCTCATAATTCTATTAATGAAAATGGTGGACTTATTATAGGTGAAGATGGCTCAATTGAAGCGGTAGGGAAAAAAGTAAACATAAATAATATACCCTCAAGAGAAAAGTTTATAGATTTAAAAGGAAAATATATATTCCCAGGTTTAGTGGATATGCGTGTTTTTGCTGGTGAACCTGGTTATGAATATAAAGAGAATTTCAGAACCTTAAGCAACGCTGCTCTTGCTGGGGGAGTTACATCGGTTGTAACTATGCCTAACACAGATCCAATAATAGATAACGTTTCAATAGTAGATTTTTTAAAAAGACGTGGAAGAGATAAATCTAAAATTAATGTATTCCCAAGTGCAGCTCTTACAAAAAATATTGAAGGAATTAGTATGACTGAATTTGGTTTGCTGCAAAGTAGAGGCATAATTGGATTTACTGATGGCATAAAAACTATTCAAAATACTCAATTAATGTCTCGTATAATGAATTCAGCTAAAGATCTGGGGACTTTAATTATGCAACATGCTGAAGACTATGATTTATCAAAAAATGGTATGATTAACTCAGGTATAATAGCAACTAAACTTGGTTTATCTGGAATACCTTCTGTTGCAGAGAGAATAATTATTGAACGAGATTTAACATTATTAGAAAATATCAAGTGCAGATATCATATATCTCAAATATCAGCAGGGAAATCTGTTGAAATAATTCAAGAAAGAAAAGAAAAAGTTAAATTCACAACAGGTGTATCCATAAACAACCTTTCATTAAATGAAAATGATATTGGAGATTTTAAAACTTTTTTAAAACTTTCACCTCCTTTAAGAACAGAAGAGGATAGAATTGCACTTGTGCAAGGTTTAAAGAATGAGACAATTGACGTAATTGTTTCAGATCATAAACCTGAGGATGAAGAACAAAAACGATTAACATTCGCACAGGCAGCGACTGGCGCATCAGGTATTGAAACATTGCTATCTTTGAGTTTAGAGCTGTATCATAATGGTTCTGTAAAATTAGAAACTATAATCAAGGCCCTAACTTCAAATCCAGCTAAAGTATTAAAAATTAACAAAGGTAATCTTTCAGTTGGTAACGAAGCAGATTTTTGTATAGTTGATATTGATAAACCATGGATTGTAAAAAAAGAAAAACTTATCTCAAAATCTAAAAACACCTCGATAGAAGACAAAAAACTACAAGGTAAGGTCACAAATACATTTGTAAAAGGTGAAGAATTATTTAAATTATAATAATGGAATATTTATTTATTGCGTTGAGCTCATATTTACTAGGGTCAATACCTTTCGGTTTTCTACTTACTAAAATATTCTTAAAAAAAGACATTAGAGACATAGGTTCGGGGAATATAGGTGCCACAAATGCCCTCAGAACTGGTAATAAACCCTTAGGTTATGCTACATTAGTTTTAGATATAGCTAAAGCAGTACTTCCCGTTTTATATGTAAAGTTTAACTATCCAGATTATGTTTTTATAGCTTCTTTAAGTGCATTTTTAGGTCATGTATTTCCCGTATGGCTTAAATTTAAAGGAGGCAAGGGTGTGGCTACTTATGTTGGTATACTTTTTTCTATCAACTTAATTTTAGGTTTAATATTTATTATTAGTTGGGGTGTCACTTTTCTTGTTTCAAAATATTCATCACTATCATCACTTATTGCAAGTTTAGTTGTAGCATTATATCTAATATTTTTTGATAATTATGATTCAATTTTTTTTATAATTATGTTTGTTTTAATATTCTATACACATAGAGAAAACGTCAAACGCTTGAAAAATAAAGAAGAAACAAAAACAAAAATTTATTGATTTGACTATCAAAGGCTTTTAGGTAATTTGATTTGTAATGAATCTTGTCATAGTAGAAAGTCCAGCTAAAGCAAAAACTATCAATAAATACTTAGGTGATGACTATATTGTGTTAGCAAGTTATGGTCATATTAGAGATCTTCCTTCAAAAAATGGCTCAGTAGATCCTGAAAATCATTTTAAGATGGAATGGGAAGTTGATAGTTTTTCCAAAAAATATTTAAAAGAAATTACAGAAGCGGCTAAAATTTCTTCAAAAATAATACTCGCTACCGACCCAGACCGTGAAGGTGAGGCAATTGCATGGCACGTCAAAGAATACTTGAATGAAAAAAAATTAATTAAAGATAAGCATGTGGAAAGAGTTGTATTTAATGAAATTACAAAGAAGGCTGTAATTCATGGAGTTGAAAATCCTAGACAAATTGAACAGTTACTAGTTGATGCTTACATGGCAAGAAGAGCCCTGGACTATTTGGTGGGTTTTAACATCTCTCCTTTATTATGGACTAAGTTACCAGGATCAAAATCTGCAGGTCGCGTTCAATCAGTTGCATTAAAATTAATCACTGAAAGAGAGCATGAAATTGAATTATTTAATCCAGAAGAGTTTTGGACTTTAAGTATTAAATTCAATGATGGAAAAAAAAACTCTCTAATAGCAAGTATTAGTCAACTTGATGATATGAAAATAGAAAAATTTTCTTTCAAAACTAAAGCTAAAATAGAAAAAGCAATGGATGTCGTAAGCTCCAAAAAATTTCAAATAAGCGATATATCTAGTAAGATTGTTAATAGAAATCCGTCAGGACCCTTTACCACCTCAACCTTACAACAGGTATCCTCTGGTAGATTAGGTTTTGGTGCTTCTCGTACAATGCAAATTGCACAAAAATTATACCAAGGTATAGAGATTGAAGGCGAAACTATTGGTCTAATTACATACATGAGAACAGATGGAACTAACCTTTCAAAAGATGCCATAGATACTTTTAGAGAATATATAAATGATGAGTTTGGAAATAAATATGTGCCCGATGAACCAATTAGTTATACGGGTAAGAAAGCTAAAAACGCTCAAGAAGCACACGAAGCAATTAGACCAACAGATATTATGCGAGCACCAGATTCTGTTAAAAAGTATTTAAGTCCAGATCAGCATAAATTATATGATTTAATTTGGAGTAGAGCCTTATCCTCACAGATGCAACCAGCTCAATTTGATAGAAACACAATTACAATAAGTTCGGATGATAACAGAACAATATGTAAAGCAAATGGTTCTGTAATTAAATTTGATGGTTTTTTGAAAGTTATGAAGGATAATAAAAAAGAAGATGACGAGGATATACTTCCAGAAATGAAGAAAGGACCAATCAACATTGAAGCGTTATTAGATGAGCAACATTTTACACAGCCTCCACCACGATATTCTGAGGCAAGTTTAGTTAAAAAATTAGAAGAATTGGGTATTGGCAGACCCTCCACCTATGCAAGTATAATATCAGTTATATCTACCAGAGGTTATGCGGAGTCTATTAATAAAAGATTTCATCCAACCGATAGAGGTAAATTAATATCTGCATTCCTGGAAAAGCTTTTTCCAAAATATGTAGATTATAATTTTACAGCTGAATTAGAAAATCAATTAGATGATATTACCACTGGTAAAGAAGGATGGATTAAAGTTCTTGAAGTGTTTTGGAAGGATTTTAATCAAAATGTTTCAGATGTTAGAGAAAAAAGAACAAGAGAAGTACTGGATCTATTAAATGATAGTTTGGGTAGTTTAATTTTTGAAAGAGATAAGGATGGGAAAATAAATAGACAATGTAAACTGTGTAACACAGGTGCTTTAAGTTTAAAAAATAGCTTCAGGGGGGGGGCTTTTATAGGCTGTTCAAATTATCCTGATTGCAAGTTCACACGGCCACTATCAAAAGCTAAAACTGCTGCTCAATCACAATTAACTGAGCCAAAATTCATTGGGAAACATAATAATGGAAATGATATGTATCTAAAAAACGGAAGATTTGGTCCATATATACAATATGAAAAAATTGAAGAAATTAATGAAGAAATAATAATTGAAACAAAAAAGAAAAAGAAAATAAAAAAAAATAAAACAGAAAAAGTGAATGATAACTTAAAAAATATATCAATACCAAAAGGGATTTCTTTAGATAGTGTTGATCTTGATAGGGCAAAATTCTTATGTTCGTTACCTAAAAGTTTAGGTATTAACCCTGAAAATCAAAAGGATATAATATTAAATTCAGGAAGATTTGGTCCATATTTGAAATGTGAAAATAAATCAGCTAGAATTGAAAATGTTGAAGAAATCTTTTCAATTGGCTTAAATAGAGCAATAACTCTAATAGTAGAAGCTAAACCAGGTAGAATGTCGGCATCAATCATTAAAGATCTTGGTGAACATCCTGAAGACAAAAAGCCTGTTAGAGTAATGAAGGGGCAATATGGTCCGTATATTAAGTATAAATCTCTTAATGCAACAATTCCTGAGGAAAAGGACCCATTAGAACTTAATATGGAAGAAGCACTAATATTGATTGAGAAAAGAAAAGAATACGATAAAAACAAAAAAAGTAAAAAAAAAAAGAAAAAATGAAAAAAATAATATTTATAATTATGATAACATTTATTTTTAATAATAAAAATTCTATAGCTGAAATAATTGACTGTACTCAGTTCAACAAATTAAGTGCAAAATATTTAGAATGCACAGCAAATAACCTTAAAGAAAAAACCAAAGAAATTAAATTAAAAGCAGCTATTGGAGCAAAAGAACTGAAAGATAAAACCTCGGAAAATGCTAAAGAAAGTAAAGATAAATTTGACAAGTCAACATTTAAAGAAAAGCTTGTTAAATTTAAAAATAGTAAAACATTAACAGAGATTATGGAGAAATAAGAATGTCATATGAAAATAAAATAAAAGAATTAAATTTAGAATTACCCGAAGCTAGAGATCCTGTTGGCTCTTATGTGGCATCAAAAATAATAGGCAAAATGCTTTTTATCTCAGGACAAATTTCTATATCAGCAAATGGAGAATTGATTAAAGGAAAAATTGGCAAAGAGTTAAAAACAGAAGATGGCTATGAAGCTGCCAAAAGATGTGGTTTAGGTATAATCTCACAAGTAAAAAAAGCATGTAATGATGATTTATCAAAGATTAAATCATGTATAAAATTAACTGGGTTTGTTAATTCAACTGAAAATTTTACGGAACAACCTAAGGTAATTAATGGAGCTTCAGATCTAATCGTATCAGTTTTTGGTGAGTCTGGAATGCATACAAGGGCTGCAGTTAGCGCAAATAGTTTGCCTCTAGGTGTGTCTGTAGAGGTTGATGCAATTTTTGAATTAAATTAAGAACCTATCGCAAAATACTTAATTTTTTGCTCTTTCATTTTTTTAGCTGAATAAATGTTCCTCATATCAAAAATTTTATAATTTTTATTTTTAACAGTTTTGTTAAAGTTAATGGATTTAAAATCGTTCCATTCGGTGTGTATAATAATTAAATCTGAATTTGAAATAGCTGATTTAATATTATTTGAATAACTCACATTTTTAAAATTTTTAAACTCATTCTTTTCACCTGTTGGATCAAAATAATTTATTTTTGCACCCTTTTTAACCAAAGAAGGTATCATTGATAGGCAAGATGAATCTCTCATATCATCAGTATTTGCTTTAAAGGTAACACCTAAGAAGCATATCTTTTTATTTCTAACTTTATGATTCAATATATCAAAAACTCTTTTTAATAATAAAGATGATCTATTATGATTAGATTTAATAACGCTTTTAATGACAGAAAGATTTGTTTTAAATCTATCACTTGTAGAAACAATTGCTTTTGTATCTTTAGGAAAGCATGAACCACCGTAGGCTGGTCCTGCTCTTAAAAAACGACTGCCAATTCTTTTATCAAGCCCCATACCAATAGATATATCTTCAACATTAACACCTATTTTTTCACACAAGTTTGATAATTCATTAATAAAAGTTATTTTTGTGGCCAAAAAAGCATTCGAAGCATACTTGATTAATTCTGCCGCTCTTCTTGAAGTGTTAATATGTTTTGCTCCTTTGGATATAAGAGGTGAATAAAGATTTTTTAAAATTTTAATTGATCTTTTATTGTCGGTGCCAATAACAACTCTATCAGGATAACTGAAGTCCCTTATAGCCTCACCTTCTCTAAGGAATTCAGGGTTTGAAACTACAGAAAATAATCTTTTGGGTATTTTTTTTGAGATTATTTTTTCAATTTCATCTCCAGTAGTAACAGGTACAGTGGATTTGGTAATAATAATTTTAAACTTAGAGATAGAGCCAGTAATTTCTTTAGCAACATTGTAAACTTGGCTCAAGTCAGCGGCACTACTATTTTTTTTCGTGGGTGTTCCAACACATATGAAAATGATGTCTGATTTTGACACAGATTCATTTAAATTTGTTGAAAATTTTAATCTCTTATTTTTGAAATTTTTTAGAACTAGTTCGTCTAAGCCTGGTTCATAGATTGGAATAATTCCTTTTTTTAAATTTTTTATTTTATTCAAGTCTTTATCAACACATATAACGTCATTACCAAGGTCAGAAAAACATACACCACTAACTAACCCCACATAACCTGTGCCTATCATACAAAGTTTCATATCTTAGAAATTTCCAAAGTTGAATTAATATAACCTTTCATTGTTCCACAATCTAAATATTTACCATTAAAATTATGACCAATAAACTTATGGTTTTCACTTATTAAAGATTCAATAGCATCGGTAATATGAATTTCATTACCTTTACCAGGTTTGAGTAGAGATAATTTATTAAAAATTATTTTCGGTAAAATATATCTACCAATAACAGCATTATTTGATGGTGCTAGCTCAACAGTAGGTTTTTCTACAACATTTTTAATTAAAAAATTATTCTTATCAATTTTCTTTTTAACATTGTAAATGCCCCATCTTGAAACCTCATTTTTATTTACTTTCATACTGGCCATTACAGATGAATTATATTTTTTGTGAATGGCAATCATTGCTTTTGAGCAATTATTATTAATTATTAAATCATCAGGCAATAACATAAGAAAATATTCATCTTTAATATATTTTTTTGTTTTTAATACAGCATCTCCTGTTCCTAGAGGCTTGTCTTGAAAAACGAATTTAATCATTTTTTTATATTTTAATATTTTTTTATATTCCTTGATGATCCTTGGGTCTTTTTTATTTTTAATTATATCTTTATAAAATTTATCGTTATAAAAGTATTTTTTAATCATTAACTTTTTTTGAGAAATAATAAAAATTACTTCTTTAATCCCAGCATTAATACATTCATCCAAAATATATTCAATTCCAGGCTTTCCATTAATAGGTAAAAGCTCTTTAGCAAAAACACTTGTGAGAGGTAGTAATCTTGTTCCAAGACCTGCTAAAGGAATAATAGCTTGTTTAATCATATAAATGTTTTACTTATTAATATTATTATTACAAATGAAATTAATAAGACAAATTACTGATTTAAATAAGGCAATTAACAACGAAAAGGAATTAGGATTTGTTCCAACGATGGGTAATCTTCATAAAGGACATGCATCACTTGTTAATATATGTAAAAAAAAATGTAAAAAAACTTTAGTTAGTATTTTTGTAAATCCAACTCAATTCAATAATAAAAATGATTTTAAAACTTATCCACGAAGCCTCAATAAAGATATTAAATTACTTAATAAATTAAAAGTCGACTACCTTTATATCCCTTCTGTAAATCAAATTTATAATAATAATATACCCAATAAAATTTTATTAAATAAATCACAAAGAATACTTTGTGCAAAGTTTAGAATCGGTCATTTTGAAGGAGTGCTAGATGTTTTAAATCGTTTTACTAATCTTATAAAACCAAAAAAAATTTTTATGGGTAAAAAAGATTTTCAACAATTTTTTTTAGTTCGTAACTTTATTGAAAAAAAATATAAAGCCAAAGTTTTTGCATGTAAAACAATCCGAGATACAAATAAAGTAGCACTATCATCAAGAAATTCTTTATTAAATAAGGAGAGTTATAAAAAAGCCGGAATGATCGCAATTCAATTAATTGCTCTAAAAAAGTTATTAAAAAAAAATGTTAAATCTAAAAACTTAATTAAAAAAATAACATCTAGCCTTGTGGAAGAATTTAATATTAAAATAGAATATTTAGAATGTAGAAACTTAATTAATTTAAGTACAAATTTACAAAACAAGCCATTTAAGTTATTTGTTGCTTATTATTTAAAGGGTGTTCGACTTATAGATAATTTTTAAAAAAAGTAAGCACTTACTCCTAAAAATGATACAAAACCGATAACATCAGTAATTGTTGTTACAAACACACTAGATGCAATTGCAGGATCGATACCCATTTTTTTTAAAGTTATTGGTACAACTATGCCAAACAAGCCAGCTACCATCATTGTGACAATCATTGACATGGAAATAATTAACGAAAGTACACTATCGTGAAACCACAATTGTACTATCAGAGCACTAATTATTGCAAAAATAATTCCATTCAAAACTCCTATATTAAATTCTTTTAAAATATTTAGTGTAAAGTTATTTTTGGTTAAATCATTTGTAGCTAAGGTTCTAACTGTAATAGCCAAAGTTTGCATACCAGCATTACCACCCATAGAAGCAACAATTGGCATTAAAAAAGCTAATACAACCATCTGCTCAATTGTTGCACCAAATAAACTAATAACCCAGGTAGCTAAAAATGCTGTAAATAAATTTAATAATAACCAGTTAAATCTTCGTCTAGTTTTTTTGAAAACTCCATCTGTAATTTCTTCATCCCCTACCCCAGATAACCTTAGCGCATCCTCTTCCGCTTCCTCTTTAAGTACAGTTAAGACATCATCATACATAATCATCCCAACTAATTTGTTTGTTTTATCTACTACAGCAGCAGAATTTAAATTATAATTTTCAAACACATGACCAACTTCTTCTTTATCCATATCTACAGGTATTAATAATTGAGATGTGGACATAATAGAAAGCATCTTTGTTTCACGAGAAGTTGTTAAAACTTTAGATGAAGGGACGGTTCCAATTGGTTTAAAATCTTCATCGATTATAAAGATTTCTAAAAACTCAGCAGGAAGATCTTTGTTTTCTCTTAAATAATCGATCGTTTGACCTACAGACCAGTTACCAGGTACTGCTGTGAATTCTCTTTGCATTATTCTAGCAGCTGTATCTTCTGGATAACTTAAACTTTCTAGTAAGGCAAACCGATCTTTAGGTGGTAATGAACTTAATATTGCATTTTTATCTTTTTCATCTACATTTTCTAAAATTGTTATTGCATCATCTGACTCAAGGTTTTTTAAAAGCCTTACGATAGTTTCTGGAGAAAGATATGCTATGATCTCAGATTGTACCGACACATTTAATTCAATAAAAACTTGAGGGTCAATGTTGAAATTGTTAAGTTTAATTAAACTTTCTCTATCATTTTGACTCAAGTGTTCAATTATGTCAGCTGCATCGGCTGGGTGCATTTCATTAAAAGAATTAGTAATAAATTGAGCGTCGTTATTAGTAATTTTAGATGTAACAACTTTTATATACTCTTTATTAAACTCAAAATTAACTTTTTTATCTTTTATTTTTTTTATTAAAGACATAAATTTACCTATAAATTAGTTTTTGTACTATTAGTGTATAATTTAAATAATACAGTTTATAAATGAATATAGAAATAAAAAAGTCACCACAACCAGTAAAATATCAAGATGCAATAAGATTCCTAGAAGAAAGACTACTAGAAATTAATGATGGTAAAAAAGAAGATTTAATTTGGATATTGGAACATGAGGAAATTTATACGGCTGGTACTAGTTATAAAAAAGATGAAATTCTCAATAAAGATATAAAACTAATTAAAACAAATCGTGGTGGTAAAATTACGTACCATGGTCCAGGACAATTAATTTGTTATTTTGTAATAGATTTAAAAAAGAGAAAAAAAGATATAAGAAAATTTATAACTTTAATAGAAAAGACTATTATTGAAAGTTTATCAGAATTTAATATCTTATCATTTGGTGACCAAAAAAATGTAGGAATTTGGACAAATCATAAGGACAAGATAAGTAAGGTTGCAGCCATAGGGCTTAGGGTAAGTAAGTGGATCGCATATCACGGGTTCGCAATTAATGTTGATAACAATCTTTCTCATTATAAAAATATAATTCCTTGTGGCATTACAGATAAGGAAGTCATTAACCTTAAGGAAATAAACAACCAAGATTATAAAAATTTAGGTAAAATACTTATAGATAAATTTTCTAAGAATTTGGAAGTCTAAGTCTCTTAGTCTTCAAAAGTTTTTTAAAGTAGTCTGGTAATAAAGCTGTGTATGTGTATTTTTTATCATTAATCATGAACTTAATTTGATACGAATGAAGCATCAAATTTTTATTTATAGCCTTATCTGTATTGCTAAATTTATATTTTTGGTCACCATAAATTGGACATCCAACAGCATAAAGTTGTTTTCTTAATTGGTGTTTTCGACCTGTTATTGGTTTCATTTCAATAAGACTGCATATAGAGTTTTTATCTAATACCTTATAAAGTGTTCTTGCTTTTTCAACTATCTCGTTATCATTGTCATATCTTGTTAAGTCATCATTCCATTCACCAGAATCTTTTTGTAACTCCCCATGACATATTGCTAAGTAAGTTTTATGAACTTTTCTCAATCTAAATAAGGAGGTTAATAATTGAGCCGACTCTCTATGTTTGGCCATAATAAAAACTCCAGAAGTATCTTTATCTAATCGGTGAACAGAAAAAGGTTTAGTATTTTGAAAAATTTCACTACGTGCAAAGATGTCTACAAGGTTTTTTTTTGATTTAGTGCCACCTTGCACTGAAATACCAGCACTTTTATTTAACACAATAAAATCGTCATTGTTATCAATTATTAAATCTTCATTCTCTTTAACAACTTCTTCTGATGGTACAAATTTAATTGTTTTTTGAACTATAGTTTCTTTAAATTCAAAATTAAAAAGATCAATTGTATCTCCAGTGTAAACTTTATGAGAGCTTTTTACTTTTTTATTATTAATTTTAACCTTGCCACTTTTTAAACTTTTTTCAATTAACCCTTGAGGGTAATTTCCTAAATTATTACGTATCCACCTATCAATACGCATATCGTTAAATGTTGATTCAACGTTATATGACTTTTTCATGATGATATAATTTTATATAAAAAATTAAGCAGTAGCTAATTTTTTCTCTTCTGTTTTATCTTTTGTAGGATCTTTTTTCTTTTTATCAACTCTTTTTGCCTCAACATCTCTGTCTACGAATTCTATTACTGCCATTGAAGCATTATCACCATATCTAAACCCAGCTTTAATAATTCTAGTATATCCACCATTTCTAGTTTCGTATCTTTTAGATAAAGTTTTTTTAACTTTGTTTGCTGAGGTAATATCTTGGAGTTTAGACATTAACATCTTCGTAGTTTGTAGGGTTTCTTTCTTTCCTAGGGTTATAATTTTATCAGCCTGAGGTTTTAAGAATTTGGCTTTTGGAAGTGTTGTAGTAATCTGCTCATATTTAATTAAAGAGTTTAACATATTCTTTAATAAAGCTTTTCTATGTTCAGAAGTTCTATTTAACTTCTTATTAGCCATTCCATGTCTCATTAGATTTGCTCCTCTAACTTCTTAGACATTTCAGCAATATTTTCAGGTGGCCAGTTAGGTATTTCCATACCTAAATATAAAGACATACCAGTTAAAACTTCTTTTATTTCATTAAGTGACTTTCTTCCAAAATTTGGTGTTCTAAGCATTTCACCTTCTGATTTTTGAACTAAATCACCAATATAAATAATGTTATCATTTTTTAAGCAATTCATAGAACGAACTGATAATTCAAGTTCATCTACTTTTCTCAATAAATTTTTATTAAATGCAGGCTCAGAAGACACTTCTTTTATAGGAGCTTCTACTGGCTCATCAAAATTAACAAACATATTTAGTTGATCTTGGAAAATTCTAGCAGAGTAAGCAACAGCATCTTCAGCTGAAATTGAACCATTAGTTTCAACTTCCATGGTTAACTTATCGTAGTCCAAAACTTTTCCTTCTCTTGCAGTGCTTATTGAATAAGAAACTTTTTTAACTGGACTGTATAAAGAATCTATAGCAATTAAACCTAATGGTGGCTCTTCTGGTTTGTTCAATACTGCCGGTACATATCCCTTGCCAGTGCCAACGTTCATTTCCATGTGAAAATGTGTGTTTTCATCCAAGTTACAAATAACTAAATCTGGATTTAAAATTTCAATATCAGTAACTGGAGTTATATCAGAAGCTTTAATTTCGCCAGGGCCTTTAGCATCTAAGATAAGTTTTTTAGTCCCTTCTGCAGAACTTTTTAAAGCTAATGATTTAACGTTTAAAACTATATCTGTCACGTCTTCTCTGACACCTTTTATAGAAGTAAACTCATGCAATACACCATCAATTTGTATTGAAGTAACCGCAGCTCCTCTTATAGAAGAAAGTAAAATTCTTCTTAAAGAATTACCCAATGTTAAGCCGTATCCTTTTTCTAAAGGCTCAGCTATAATTTTAGCATGTGATTTATCATCACTAATTATAACATCTAATTGAGCTGGTTTAATTAATGCTTTCCAATTTTTAGCATTTACATTTAAACTTTCCATTTATTAAACTCTCCTTTTTTTTGGTGGTCTTACGCCGTTATGTGGCATTGGTGTAGTATCTTTTATTGAAAGAATTTTAAATCCTCTCGCTTGTAAAGCTCTTAATGCTGTTTCTCTTCCTGAACCAGGTCCTTTAACTTCAACTGATAAAGTTTTCATTCCATACTCTAAAGCTTTAGTGGCAGCAGAGTCGGCAGCAATTTGTGCTGCATATGGTGTTGATTTTCTTGAACCTTTAAATCCTTTTTGTCCAGCAGAAGCCCATGAAATAACATTTCCATTAGTATCTGCTATTGAAATTATTGTATTATTAAAAGTTGATTGCACATAAGCAACACCATTAAGAATATTTTTTTTAATTTTCTTTTTTTTTGAATATGAGCTTTTTCTAGATTTTTTATCTACTTTTTTATCTACTTTTTTATCTACAACAGATTCATTATTTTCAATTTTATCTACTTTAGCCATAAATTAATTATTTTTTAAGTGGTGTTAATTTTTTACCTGCGATTGCGATTGCTTTACCTTTTCTTGTTCTTGCATTACATCTTGTTCTTTGACCTCTAACAGGAAGTTTTTTTCTATGTCTAGATCCCCTGTAACACGCAAGATCAATTAATCTTTTTATAGTCAAAGAATAATCTCTTCTTAGGTCACCTTCTACTTTGAAATTTGCGTCAATATATTCTCTAATTTTTAAAATATCTTCATCAGTAAGTTCGTTGATTCTTTTTGCTTTTGGAATTTCTAATGAGGTGCAAATCTGATTTGAAAACTTATTACCTATACCATAGATGTACGTTAGTCCTATGTGGACAAGTTTATTTTGCGGAATGTTTACACCTGCTATACGAGCCATATTTTTGAGAATAAATTTAGCCTTTTATATAAGAAGATGTTCTAAAGTCAACGTCTTAAACTTTAAGAATATCATTGATTTTACTGTTAATTTGATCAATTTCAGATGCACCATCGATCTCTGTGAAGTTTAAATTCTTGATATAAAAATCCAAAACAGGCTTAGTAGAGCTCATATAGCTGTCATATCTATCTATAACTACATCTAAATTATCATCTTTTCTTTTCTTTAAATGCTCAACACCACATGGGTGTAATTCAATTTGATCTTTATTAAAATACTCATTTAATGTCATATTACATATTTCACAGGTCATACGACCCATAATACGTTTTTCAATAACATCCCTTGAAACGTTTAAAAATATAGTGTGACCAATAGTTTGTTTATATTCATTTAGAATGAGCTCTAAGTTAATAGCTTGCTCAACATTTCTGGGATATCCATCAAAAATAATTCTATCTCTAAATTTTAGATTTGTTATCGATTGTTTAAGTAAGTTATTAACAATCTCATCTGAAACAAACTTTCCCTTAGATATAAGCTGTCCAATTTCAGAGCCAAGATCTGTATTTAACTTAACTTCGTTTCTTAATAAATTTCCAGTTGAAAGCTGAAAGTAATTATATTTTTTAACTATAAATTGAGCTTGTGTTCCCTTTCCAGCACCCGGGGGACCAAATAAAATTATATTCACGACTACTCTACTTACCGAATTTTGTTTTTTTAATCAATTGCTCGTATTGAGAGCTCATTAATCTAGTTTGTATTTGTGTAACGGTATCAATTGCAACAACAACAACGATTAGAATTGAAGTACCTCCTAAATAAAAAGGTATTGGGTAATTTGCAATTAGGAACTCTGGCATTAAACATACAGTTGTAAGATAAAGAGCACCAATTGTTGTAAGTTTTGTAACAATTTTATCTATGTATAGTGCAGTGTTTTCACCAGGTCTAATTCCAGGAACAAAACCACCATATTTTCTTAAATTGTCTGCAGTCTCTGTTGGATTAAAGGTTATTGATGTATAGAAAAAGGTAAAGAAAACTATACCCGACGCATAAAGCAACATGTAGAGAGGTTGTCCTTGCGTGAAATAAGAACTTATATTTAAAAATGTATCACTATCAGAAAAGGTAAAGTTAGAAAATGTTACAGGTAATAACAATAATGCTGATGCAAAAATTGCAGGGATAACCCCGGCTTGATTTATTTTTAAAGGTAAGTGTGAAGACTCACCACCATACATTTTATTGCCCATTTGTCTTTTTGGGTAATTTATAAGAATCTTTCTTAATGCCCTTTCCATAAAAACAATAAACATGATTGTTGCAACCAATAGGACAAATATCCCTATGATCATAATAGTTGAAACAGCCCCTGTTCTACCTAATTCAAAAGTCGTTACTAGAGCTCTTGGAATTTCAGCAACAATGCCAGCAAAAATAATTAATGATATACCGTTACCAATTCCTCTTTGAGTAATCTGCTCACCTAACCACATAAGAAACATTGTACCGGCAACAATTGTAGAAACTGTTGTTATTTTAAAAAAAAAACCTGGATTAATAACTAGATCAGCTGAAGATTCTAAACCGATTGATAATCCATATCCTTGAACTGTAGCAAGTAAAACTGTTCCATATCTTGTTATTTGAGTAATTTTTGCTCTACCGGTTTCACCTTGTGACTTTAAATTTTTAAAATAATCAGAAACACCAGTTAATAACTGAACAATAATAGAAGATGAAATATAAGGCATTATTCCTAAAGCAAATATGGCCATTCTACTAACAGCTCCACCGGCAAAGACGTTAAACATGCCCATTAATCCTTTTTGATTACCACTCATCATTACCTGTAATTGTTCTGGATCAATTCCGGGAAGAGGTACAAAAGTACCAAATCTATATACCGCTAGGATAAATATTGTAAAAAGTATTCGATTTTTAAGATCATTAGTTTGAGAAGATGAGCTCATAATATCTTAATTATTTTTTTAACTGTATTGTTCCGCCAGCTTTCTCTAGTTTTTCTACTGCAGATTTTGAGATTAAGTCAGCTTCAATATTAACCTTGTCTTTAATCTCTCCAGTTCCAAGTATTTTTAGTTTATCTGAATTTTTGTTAATTAATTTAAGTT
>Ga0208770_1000761_pt1 | contig 18534 bp, 23 predicted proteins | sample AntAceMetag02UK9_FD_184771 | JGI IMG/M metagenome (GOLD analysis project Ga0208770, IMG submission 184771) | Saline lake microbial communities from Ace Lake, Antarctica - Antarctic Ace Lake Metagenome 02UK9 (SPAdes) (version 2) | ecosystem: Environmental > Aquatic > Non-marine Saline and... | reverse complement strand
AGCTTAATTTGTAAATTTTGTAAATTTAAATTTACAATAAGTTTCTTTGTTTTACAAGGTTTTTAACGATTTAATTAGATTTTGTAAATTTAGTAAATTATAAAGTTTACATGAACAATAAAAATACAAATAAAAATCAAGAAAATCAAAGAGAAATTAACGAAAACAACAATCAGAATCAATTTAGTCAATCAGGTATTTACCTAAGAGACGATCATTGTGATTGGGGTTCTAGTGGGATGAATGAATTCACTCAAGAATTTAGTGAAAAAAAATAAGTCCTCTTACCGTTAATTTATACGTAATTTAATTTTCTTAATACATAATCTAGAAAGACCTACTTATGAGCTCAGAAGCTAAAGTTTCATACGATTTAAAAAGATTCTTAGGAATTAAAAAAGACTACACTCCAGAAGAAGTAGAACGATTAAGAGGTTCTATCAAAATTGAATATTCTATGTGTAAGCATCAATCTAAAAAATTATGGGATCTGTTAAATTCAGAAAATTATATTAACACATTGGGTTCACTTTCTGGAAATCATGCTATTCAACATGCTAAAGCTGGATTAAAAGCAATTTATTTAAGTGGATGGCAAGTAGCAGCTGATGCAAACACTGCTGGTGAAATGTATCCTGATCAATCTTTATACCCATATGATAGTGCTCCAAAATTAGTCGAATCAATGAACAATGCTTTAATAAGAGCAGATCAAATTCAGCATATGGAATTACATGATGGTGACATGAAATCAAAAGATAGAACAGATTATATGCTACCAATTATTGCAGATGGTGAAGCAGGATTTGGTGGCCCATTAAATGTTTTTGAATTAACAAAAAAATTTATTAAAGCAGGTGCGGCTGGAGTTCATTTTGAAGATCAACTAGCTAGTGAAAAAAAATGTGGTCACATGGGTGGAAAAGTTTTAGTTCCAACTGGCACTATGATTAAAAATTTAAAAGCTGCAAGACTTGCTGCAGACATTGCAGATGTACCTTTGATAATTTTAGCAAGAACAGATGCTAATGCTGCGAAATTAATTACGAATGACTTTGATGAAAATGATAAACCATTCTTGACAGGAGAAAGATCTCCTGAAGGTTTTTATTATGTTAAACATGGAATTGAGCAGGCTATCTCAAGAGGTTTAGCTTACGCACCATATTCAGATTTAATCTGGTGTGAAACTGCAACACCAAATCTTGAGGAAGCAAAAAAGTTTGCAGACGCAATTCATGAAAAGTTTCCTGGTAAATTATTAGCTTACAATTGTTCTCCCTCGTTTAATTGGAAGAAGCATTTATCAGATGCTGAGATTTCAACATTCCAACAAAAAATTAGTGAGATGGGATATAAATTCCAGTTTATAACACTTGCTGGATTTCATACTCAAAATATTGCAATTTTTGAACTTGCTGAAAAATATAAAACAGAAGGAATGACTGCTTATTCTAAAATCCAAGAGCTTGAGTTTGCTAGAGAGAAGGATGGTTACACAAGTGTTAAACATCAAAGAGAAGTTGGGACATCTTACTTTGATGCAGTTTCAAACACTATAAGTAGCGGAAAAAGTTCTACAACTGCCATGGCAGGCTCTACAGAATCTGAACAGTTTTAATTATACTTTACTTAAACTTTAAATATGTTCTAATATTTAAATGCTTTTAAGTGGAATACTTTTAATCATTTTCTATATTTCTCATCGATATATTGTTGCTTGGATTATCTATTATAATAATAGTGATAAAAGATTTGGTAATTCTATTTGGCGTTGGACTTATGATTATAAGGTTATTGGTGAAAGAGATATTTCAGACCTTGATGATAAGCCCTTTGTAAGAAAAAGAAGAATTAGAAATCGGACTATTACCTTAATGTATTGTAATTTCTTTACAGGTTTTGTTATCTTCCTTTCTTTTGTAAGTAATTTGCTTATCCTGATATTATCTTAATTAAACCAGACAAACTGCGACATTAAATGCGATTGATAATCATTCGCAATGCTAATAATAAGCATTCTAACCTAATTAAATCAACAAAACGAAAGATAACAATGAAAAAACTTAAAATTATTGCATTTTTCATGGCTTTATTTGCAAACATGACGATTGCAGCTGAAGTTAATGTATTCAGTGCAAGACATTACGATTCAGATATTCAACTTTACGAAAAATTTACAGCAAAAACTGGAATAAAAGTAAACGTTGTATCTGGTAAAGATAAGGCTCTTCAAAAACGAATAACTGAAGAAGGTGCCGATTCAAAGGCTGACCTTTATATTACAGCTGACGCAGGAAGATTAGGCGCATTTGCTGCGAAAGGAATGTTCCAAAATTCTATGACTGCTGCAATTAAAGCTGCAGTTCCAGCAAACTTTAGAACTGCTAAATGGACTGGAATAGCTAAGAGAGCAAGAATTATGTATTACTCGCCAGAAAGAGTAAACGCAAATGAACTTAACGGTATGACTTACGAAGGTCTTGCTGATCCAAAATGGAAAGGTAGAGTTGTTATAAGAAAATCTAACAATATCTATAACCAATCTCTTGTTGCGTCATTAGTAAAAAACAATGGTAAAGCAGCAACCTGTTCTTGGGCAAAAGGTGTTGTGGCTAACATGGCTAGAGACTCTAAAGGAAATGATAGAGCTCAAATTTTAGCTGTAGCTGCAGGTGAAGCTGATCTAGCAGTAGCTAACACATACTACTATGCCTTGATGTTATCTGGAAAAAAAGGTGCTGAACAACAAGCAGCTGCTAAAAAAGTTTTACCTTTTTTCCCCAACCAAGGAGATAGAGGAACTCACATGAATATTAGTGGAGGAGGAGTTATTAAAACTGCACCAAACCCTGATAATGCAAAAAAACTACTTGAGTTTTTATTAACTAAAGAAGCACAAGAACACATAGTTAATAATACATTTGAATATCCAATGATTGATGGTGTTGAGCCTCATGCATTAGTTAAACAAATGGGTCTTGGATATAATCAAGATTTAGAAACTAAAGTTGCTAATTATGGAAAACAACAAGCTACAGCACTTGAGTGCATGTTAGCTGCAAGTTGGAAGTAATAAGCGAGTGAAAAAGAATTTATTTAACATTGATTTAGATAAATCTTCTGACATATATGGGTCTCAATCTCTGAAAGCTTGTGATCCATGTGCAGCAGAGTGTAAAAAAATCAATAGAAAAATAGATAATAGAAAATTATTAGATATTGAAGATAAAGAGGTTGCACATATCCTCTCTCCTTTTAATACATAATTTTCTTTTTAATGATTGTGCTCATAGTTCTACAAAAGGTATTTACCCTACCTAATTTAACTATGAGCACTAAAAAATTCAAATGCAAGTAGTTCAATTAAACAAACACTTAAAAAATAATAGGAATAGAATGATAGAAGGAAAAAAATGTTCAAACATAGTTTTGAAAACAAGAAAAATTGGAAAGTGGGTTGATGTTAATACTGATGATATATTCAAAGGTAAAAAAGTAATACTATTTTCATTACCAGGCGCATTTACACCAGTATGTTCTGAAAAACAGTTACCAGGATTTGAAGAAAATTATGATAAATTGTTAGGCCTGGGAATTAATGAGATTTATTGTATTAGTGTTAATGATGGCTTTGTTATGAATGCTTGGGCTGATCAACAAAAATTGAGAAAAGTTAAGGTATTACCTGATGGAAATGCAGATTTTACAAGGGCAATGGGCATGTTAGTAGACAAAAAACATATTGGCTTTGGTCAAAGAAGCTGGAGATATTGTACGATTATTAATGATGGCATAGTTGAAAAATGGTGGCAAGAGGACGGCATGAATAATGAGGGAAGTGATCCTGATCCATACGATCAAACAACTCCCAAAAACTGCATAGAATATCTATCTAAACAATAAAAGCTAAAAACTTAAAGCGTATAAGAAATTTTTAAGAATTAGCTCTATAATCTCTCTCTCAAATTGGTTTTAGAGTTGGTATTGACTTCCCTTGGTAACAAGGGAAGTTTCTTAAAAATAATTATTAAGGTAATATAAAATATGGGATTTGGAAAAATAAATATTTGGTATGCAGCATCTCTACTTATTTCTTTAGTAGTGGCAGCTCCAATTTTAACAGTATTTAGTAGTTTTTTTGAAACCACCGGAAACTATAGTTTAATTTTAAAGAATACTTTTCTTTACGATTACATTTATAATTCCTTAGTACTTTTAATAGGTGTTTTATTTTTAACATTTATAATTGGTGTTGGATGTGCTTACTTAGTTTCATTTTATAATTTTCCAGGTGTAAATTTCTTTAAATGGTCTTTGATCTTATCTTTTGCTGTCCCAGCATATATTTATGCATATTCCTTAACTGCCTTTTTTGAAAATTATGGAACAGCTTTTTCAATTTTAAAAAATTTATTTGGAGAAGGAAATTATAATTCTCATATTCCCAAATTTGATGGAATGACTGGTGCTATAATTTCAATATCATTTTCATTATTTGGTTATGTTTACGTTTTAACCAGAACATCATTTCACTATCAGTCACAAAATTTAATAGAACTTGGAAAAAATCTTGGCTTTTCTAAAAAAAAATCTTTTTTTAAAATAATACTTCCTTCGGCAAGACCTGCTATCGTTGCTGGTCTGTCGTTAGTTGCAATGGAAACTTTATCAGATTTCGGATCTGTATCTTTTTTTGGTATATCTACTTTTACTACAGGAATCTATAATGCTTGGATTTCTTTTGATGATCTTACTCTTGCTAACAGATTATCATTTTACCTATTAATTTTTATTCTTGGATTGTTTATTTTAGAAAATTTTTCAAGAAAAAAAGCCCAGTATCACACATCTTCTAAGGGTGGATTTAAATCTAAATCAGTTATCAATTTAAGTGGATATAAATCATTTTTAGCATTTTCTTTTTGCATGTTAGTTTTTTCTATAAGTTTTTTATTTCCTGTTCTACAAATGCTTTATTGGACAATTATTTTTCCAAAACATTTAGCTGATTTGGATTTAATTAACTTATTTTCAAATACTATAATTTTAGTAATTTTATCTAGCTGTTTGTTAATTGCCTTAGCTTTTATTTCAAATTATGGGAATAGAGTTTCTAAAAGTAAATTTTTAGAAGCGCTAACTACATTTTCAATATCAGGATATGCAATACCAGGGATTATTTTAGCGGTAGCATTCATTACTTTTATCTCATGGTTTGACAGCAGTATTCTAGGTCAATTTGAAATGAACAGTATAAAGCCAATTTTTATAGGCTCTATTCTTGGTCTAGTTTTGGTATATTTTATTAGATTTTATTCATTAGCAAGCAATGGAATTAAATCAGGATATTTAAAAATTAATTATTCCATTGATGAAGGTGCATATCTGCTTGGATATTCTAAATTCAAGACATTCAAAAACATACATGTCCCATATTTAAAAAATTCAATTTTATTGATAGGAATTTTATTAGCCATTGAAATCATTAAAGAGTTACCAATTACGCTAATTATGAGACCATTTAATTTTGAAACTTTTGCAACAAAGGCATATATCTATGCATCTCAAGATTTATTAGAGGCCGCAGCAGCTCCATCATTATTCCTTATAATTATTGCAAGTTTCTTTATTTTAATTACATCTAAATATATTCTTAAAGATTAAAAAATATGACAAAAAATTTTCTAGAAATCGATAATGTAACGTTTACTGCTAGTGCACAAAACAAAGTAAGTAATGTTTCGTTAACTATTGAAAATCAGGGAGACATTATTTGTTTATTAGGTCCATCTGGAATTGGTAAAACTACAATTCTTAGAACAATTGCTGGTTTGGAGAAAATTAATTCAGGAAAAATTATATTAAAAAATAAACTACTTTCTTCTAAAGATGTTCATATGGAACCAGAAGATAGGAATATATCAATGGCCTTTCAAGATAACTCACTTTTTCCCCATTATAATCTTTTAGAAAATATAAAATTTGGTGCTGAGAGAAATAAAAAGAAAAAGAAGGGTTTAAATATAAATGAAATAATTAAATTCCTTCATATTGATCACGTAATTGATAAGTTCCCTCATCAAATAAGTTCTGGTGAAGCACAAAGAGCCTCCTTAGCCAGATCTTTATTATCTAACCCAGATTTACTATTATTAGATGAACCTTTATCAAATGTTGATCAAAGTTTTAAAGAAGAAATTCAAGTTAAGTTAAAACAAATCCTAACTGAACAAAAAATAACAACTATCATTGTTACACACGATTCGTACGAAGCTTTTTACTTGGGTACAAAATGTGGAATAATTCTTGATGAACAATTAAAACAATTTGATGATCCATACAATGTTTACCATTTTCCAAATTCTGTAGAGGTGGTTAATTTTTTGAATAGAGGTATTTTAATTCCAGCAAAAGTCACAGGTGAAAATAGTTTAGAGAGTGTTGATTTAGGTACAATAACTGGAGATTTTATAAAACATTACCCAAAAGGATCTGAAGTTCAGCTTTTATTACAACCAGAGGATTTAGAACACGATGATCAAAGTAACTTAAAACTAGAAGTAGTTGATAGAAAATTTAGGGGAACGAATTTTATTTATACGCTTAAAACTGTGAGTAATAAATTAATACCCGTGTTTGTACATTCTCACCATATTCATCAACACGAAGTAGATGAAAAATTTGGTATCAAGAGACCAATTAATATTGATCATATAGTCTGTTTCTAATACAAAACTTAACTTAAAATGAACGATAGATTAAAAACCTTATCTAGAGGAATAATAGACGTAAGTCCTTTAATGATACCTGTGGTTCCATTTGGAATTATTTATGGTGTTATTGGAATGGAATTAGGTTTGGGTGCGTACATGACATTTGGAATGTCCATTATAATTTTTGGTGGAGCCTCTCAAATAGTTTTACTTCAGTTATTTTCAGGCGGAGCTTCATCTTTAGTTGCAATAACTTCTGTTGGTGCGGTAAATTCTAGACACTTATTATATGGGGCAGTTTTTTCTGAATATTTATCTCATTTAAAATTAACGTGGAAAATAATTTTGTCTTACGTGTTAATTGACCAAGCATTTGCTGTCTCAAATACTTATTTTAAGAAGAATAAAGAAAATGAATTTAAACATTACCACTTATTAGGTGCTGGCTTTACCTGTTGGATAGTTTGGCAGATATCAACAGTGTTAGGTATAGTTCTAGGATCAGTTATACCTGAAGAGTTAGGTTTAAGTTTCACTATTTCTTTAACCTTTTTGGCCTTGTTAATTAATGATTTTAGAAAATTTAAAAATATTATTGTGATGCTGGTATCAGGTATTGTTGCAACTATTGGCTACAATACAATACCATTTCAAGCATATATTATTGTTGCGGCCATAGCCGCTTTACTAGTTGCTACATTATTAACATTGATAACTTTAAAGAAAAATTAATGCATTGGTCGACAATTATTTATTGTGGAATTATTACTTATCTAACAAGGTTTTCTATGATTTTTTTATTAAAAGAAGACATATTAAACGATAAGACAAAAAAAATACTTTCTTATGTACCTTCCGCTATTTTCCCAGCAATAATCTTTCCACCAATATTTCTAGATAGTGCAGGTGCAATAGATATTGAAAATAATCCAAAAATATTAGCTGCTATATTTGCAATAATTATTGGTTATTTTAGTCGAAGTATTATTGCTACAATATTTGTGGGACTTATTTCTTATTGGTTTTTGATTTTTGTATATTACCAATAGAAAAACTTATAATTAAACCTCTCATGTTTCATAAATTTAAAGTTAGCAACGATTTACTTGGCATATTTTATATGCTTTTATGTCAATTCTCATTTGCAACAAATGACGCTTTTGTAAAAGCTATTTACGAAAACTATGATGAGATATTTGTCTTAAACCAAATCATTTTTATTAGGGGTATTTTTACATTACTTTTCATTTTATTATTTCTTTATATTAAGGAAGAACTTAATTTTAAATTAATCTTTACTTCAAATGAATTGAGAGTGAGAGGCATTTTAGAATCTTTAGCAGCTTTATTTTTTTTCATTGGTATTGCTCTATTACCCTTTGCAAATGTTTATATTTTATTAAGCATGGCACCAATTTTATTAACTGCATTTAGTGCAATATTTTTAAGAGAAAAAGTGAGATGGAGAAGATGGAGTGCAGTGTTATTGGGTTTTGTTGGTGTGGTGGTGGTAATTAATCCTGGAAAATTGGAGACTAGTTATTATTTTATCTTTCCTATAGTTGCAGCAATTATGCTTTCGATTAGAGACATGTATACAAAAAAATTTAAAAAAAATTATCCTAGTCTACAAATTGCATTTATGACCTGTTTTGTTGTTACAGCTCTTTTTGGCTTGTTGAGTATTTATAAATTTTATGATTTTAGTTTAAAGGATATATTTATTTTATTTATTGCTGCCTTTTTTCTAGCCCTAGGCTACATTTTTTCAATAGCAACAATCAAAATTGCACTAGTTTCTGTCACATCAACATTTAGATACTCAGTTATTTTATGGGGAATATTATATGGATATTTTTTATTTGATGAGGTGCCATTAACTAATACTTATATAGGAGCTTTAATAATTGTTATTAGTGGATTAATTATTATTTCAAGACAAAAAAAGATTGGGGTTATAAAATAAAATCATATTCTTGTTAATCGAACCTTTAAGATATATGATTAAAAAAATGAAAAAAATATTAATTATAATTTTTGCATTATTTACAATTAAAGCTTTTGCGGTCGATAAAAGTACAACTTTTAATAATGAAATTTTTCAAAAAGCTCAACTTGAAGGAAAAACAGTTGTTATTAATTCTTGGAATGAAACTTGCTCAACATGCAAGGCACAGATAAAAATTCTAGATCAAGCTGAAAAAGAATTTAAAAATGTTCTTTTTTTAAGTTTTGAACAGACTAAAGATATCGATATAGCAAAACAATTAGGTATTGATTATTGGACTACTATTGTTGTTTATAAAAACAATAAAGAAGTACAGAGAAGTATTGGCCAAATGGATAAAGCTAAAATTTACGAATTAATAAAATCTTAATCTCAAATAATTAAGCCTTTTAATGATTACTTGATGATCCAAAGAACGATATTTATTATATAAACTAAAATACCATAAAATAAGAACATGAGTATCTTATCTTTTCCTGTTTTTTCTTTCCAGTTTAATTTAAATAACACCGATGGAGAAGCCACTAATAGTATAATCCCAATTACAATTACCAGTAACGATAAGATTATAAATATATTCATAATTAATTATTTCCTAACAAGTTAACCATTAATACACCTATTATAATTAAACCTAAACCGATCATTGAATAAAGATTTGGCATTTGATTGAATCTAATTACACCAACAATTACAGTTGAAATAATTGTTAATCCAGCAAACGATGCATAAGTTATCCCCATTGGAATATTTTTCATCACAATAGATAATGCATACATACATAAAACGATTGTAATTCCTGTGATAATACTTGGAAAGAGAAGGGTAAACCCTTCAGCACTTTTTGCAAAACTATTTGATGTGACACCTAAAAAAACAGCTAAAATCAGAAATAAATATGAAGTTGTCATGTTCATTTAATTATCTTAAATGAAATCTTTTTAAAATTATATAACTACTTTAAAACCTTCAAAATCAGGCGATCCTACATATCCATCAAAATTGGGGGGCCCAAGATATAAATTTCCTTGTAGTGTAGGATTTTTATGAGCTAATTGAAATGAATCAGATTTTGTCCAGTTAATAAAGTCACTCTCGGTATTCCATTCACTATGAAAAATATAAAGAGATAATTCTTTATTCACTTTACCTTTGAATAAATTGAATTTCTTAAAGCCTTTCACACCATGAGTCTCTTGTTCACGATTTTTCCAAGCAGTTTCAAATTCATTTTCTTTGCCAGACATAACTTGAAGTCTACTCATTGCTAAATACATAAAATCTTATTTATTCATTATTTAAAGTTGGGATACTTAAGAAAATCCCAACTCTATTAATTAAGGAGATTTACTCTACAAACCGTGTAGTCGAAATATACATGAAGCTTTACCGTGACAAACGGTACTTTTATTAATTTTTTTTAATTACCACCAACCCATTACCCTGCCATTACCAGCAATAATTAAGAGACAAGTTAGAACATGAAGCAGAACCCAGAATGCTCTAAAAGCTAATGCTTTCTTCACATCTGTTTGTTTAATAGGTAAAAACTCAGGCTTATCTTCATCATTAATACCAATTGGCATCCCAACTGTTCTAGCCCATATTTTTAACCAACGCCTTTGACCAGTCATATTTTTAACTTTTGTATTATTTATTAATTTTGTAACTACGTTTATTGTAATTTATTTAAAAAAGTAGTGCAATTTTAGAAAAACTATTTGATGTGACACCTAAAAAATAGCTAATATTAAGAACTCACACAAAGTAGCGAGATTCATTTAATAATTCTAAATGAAACCCCGCTAAATATATAAAATTATTTGTTAACTTTTAAAAAGCTCCATAGCTTTAGCTAATAATTCTTCTGATTTTGCATGATCACCAGCATCATGAGCTGCCATACCTTGATCTCTTAGCATTTGTGCTTCTGCAATTTTATCATCTATACTTTTTGCCATCATTGGGCAAGAACCTGCATAAACTGAACTTGTGAAAAGTACTAAGAATAATGTTATTACTATTTTTTTCATATTTTCCTTTGTTTGATTATTAAAACTATTCAAACAATAGGAAAATAATAAGTTTTTGATATAACCAACATTGTCACTTTGTATGTGCAAAATGACCCAACTAGTTATTTTGGTATTTTTGTTGCACCTGTTTCTTGTAGATTGACAAAAAGATCATGTGACATTTTTTAATATCAAGTATGCAAAAAATTCATTAAATTTAAAATTGAATCTAAATTTATTACTGTAAAAAAAGATTAATATTGTTATTGTTTATTTATGATTGAAAAATTTAATAGTATTTTTTACTTAATTTTATTCTCAATTCATTTTTTAGGCTTGGGTTTTTATGCTTATCAAATGATTATTGATAACAAAAGATATAGAGAAAAATTTCAAATTGATGAAACAGCCGCAACCATCATGCGTATGACAGGTGCAATATTTCTAGGTTCTTTTTTAATGGCCATATATGTTATGTTTGTTAGACCAAATGGTGTTGAAGGAACGTGGGCATTTTTCAATTTAGTTTTTGTTCAAAACCTTTGCGTATTAATTGTTAATACTTACTCAATTAAGATTGATAAAACAGGTATGAGAAACGATTCTAATGAAGCTGTAATCGCTCCTTTAGTTTTTACAATTATTAGTGCAGTTCTTTGTTATGGATTGGCAGATAAAATTTATATGTATTAAAGCCAACTAGGAAAAGGCAAACCTTTTTCTTCTAGAAATTTCTTATTAAACATTTTAGTAGCGTACTTTTCACTTTTATCACAAAGTATTGTAACAATAGTTTTTCCAGGACCAAGTTCTTTACCTAATCTAATCGCACCAGCAATATTAATTCCACAGCTAGTACCAAGGCTTAAACCTTCATTTTCTATTAAATCATAAAGTATAGGAAGTGCTTCATGGTCATCAATAGAGTAGGCGTCATCTATTTTAGCATTTTCAAAATTCTTTGTAATTCTACTTGATCCAATACCTTCAGTAATTGATCCACCTTCAGATTTTAATTCACCATTTTTTATATAATTATAAAGAGCAGAGCCTTTAGGGTCTGATAAAAATATTTTGATATCTTTATTTTTTTCTTTAAGAGCATTACTTACTCCTGAAATTGTTCCACCTGTTCCAGACGAACACACAAAGCCATCAACTTTACCTTCAGTTTGTTCCCAGATTTCTATACCTGTTGTTTCATAATGACCCTTAGCATTAGCAACGTTGTCAAATTGGTTGGCCCAAACAACTCCATTGTTATTTGTTGGTCTTAGTTCATCAGCAAGTTTTGCTGCAACTTTCACAAAATTTGCATCATCTTTATAAGGTTTTGCAGGAACTAATCTTAAGTCAGCACCAATATTTCTAAGAAGGTCTTTCTTTTCTTGAGTTTGGTTATCATTCATTACAATAACTGTTTTATATCCAAGCGAATTACCAAGCAGACATAAGCCTATACCGGTATTACCAGCTGTACCTTCAACTATTGTTCCACCTTTAGAAATTAGTTTTTTACTCTCAGCATCTTTAATTAAAGCAAGTGCGGCTCTATCTTTTACAGAGCCACCTGGGTTCATGAACTCAGCTTTACCATAAATATTACATCCTGTAATCTCCGACGCAGCTCTTAGTTTAATAAGCGGAGTATTGCCTATTCCTGAAATAAAATTGTCTTGAATAATTTTCATTGACTAGAAGTATCTTTATTTGTTTCCTCAACAGCATAAGGTTTAAATTCTTCAGTTGCTGTTCCAACATTTTTAGCTGGTATTCCAACCATTACGGCGTTTTCTGGAACATCTTTAGTAACTACAGCATTTGCTCCAATTTTAGCATTAGCACCTATCATAACAGGTCCTAAAATTTGAGCACCAGAACCAACAACAACACAATCACTTAATGTTGGGTGTCTCTTAACTTGTCTTTGATCATTTGAATTAATACTTGGAGATATTCCACCTAATGTTGCCATATGATAAATAGTTACATTATTTCCAATTTCAGAAGTTTCACCAATTACTACACCCATACCATGATCAATAAATAAATTTCTTCCAATTTTAGCACCAGGGTGAATTTCAATTCCAGTTAAAAATCTTGATAATTGTGAAATTATTCTTGCTACCAAATGAAACTTAGCAAGGTGAAAAAAATTAGAAATTCTATGAAAAAAAACTGCTTTAACACCGGGATAAGTTAAAATTAAACTTAACTTAGATTTTGCCGCAGGATCTCTATCTATTATAGATTGTAAAAAGTCATTCATGAATTTAGCTTTTATTGATTAAAATATTATATTGGACTATATAGTCATTGTATAACGAATTTAAAGAGGAGAAACTTATGTACAAAAACACAAATTGCTTCCATCTAGCAGTACCATGTGGAGATCTTGAAGTAGCAAAAAAATTTTACAGCGAGACGTTAGGCTGTAGATTGGATAATTCAGCACAAGAGTGGGCAGATGTAGACTTTTGGGGAAATGAATTAACTCTTCATGCAAGTGAACATAAAATGGATAGTGAAAGACACGATGTTGATATGGGTAATGTTTCTGTTCCACATTTCGGTGTTCATTTATCTAGAAAAGATTTTAATGCTCTTAAGCAAAGATTAAAAGACAATGGTGCCAAATATTACGATGAACCTTATTTAAGATTTAAAGGTACCAAATATGAGCAAGAGACATTTTTTGTTAAAGACCCTAATGAAAATATTTTAGAGATTAAAACATTAACTGCTAACGCAGATTAATGGCTTCTGATTATAAATCTATAGCAAGCAAGATTAAGTTTGAAGGTAGAGCTTTTATTGATGGTAAGTACGTTGATGCTATTGATGGTGAAAAGTTTGAAAATATAAACCCTGCAACGGGTGAAACTCTTTGCTCTGTTGCAAAATGTAACCATAAAGATGTTGATCTAGCAGTTAAAGCTTCAAGAAAAGCTTTTAATAGTGGTGTTTGGTCTAGAACATCTCCAGAATTTAGAAAAGATATTTTACTAAAATTTGCAGAATTACTAAGACAAACTGGAGAAGAAAATTCTGTTCTTGAATGTATCGATACAGGAAAATTAATTGGAGACTGCATTAATGAGGTTGCAAATGATGCTCCAATGCATTTTCAGTGGTATGGAGAATTAATAGATAAAGTATTTGGTAAAGTTGGACCAACAGAACCATCGTTAACTAGTTTAATTGTTAAAGAGCCAATTGGTGTTGTTGCTGGAGTTGTTCCATGGAATTTCCCTTTGATGATGGCAGTTTGGAAAATGGCCCCAGCATTAGCTGCTGGTTGTTCAGTTATAATTAAGCCAGCAGAAGATACTCCACTAACTGCAATTAGAGTTGCTCAAATTGCAAAAGAAGCAGGTATCCCTGATGGAGTTTTAAATATAGTACCTGGCTTTGGTGATGTAGGTGAAGCACTTGGTAGACACAACGATGTTGATGCAATTTCATTTACAGGCTCAACAGAAGTTGGTGGACTATTCATGAAATATTCAGGTGAAAGTAATTTAAAAACAATTGGTCTAGAGATGGGTGGAAAAAGTCCATTTATCGTTTTAGAAGACGCAAAGATTACAGATGATTTAATTGATAATGCTATTAACTCTGCTTTTTGGAATGGTGGGCAGAATTGCTCTGCAAACATGAGGCAAATAATTCACAGCAAAGTTAAAGATGAATTTTTAGACAAAGTTTCAAAAAAAGTAAAAGCTCTAAAAGCTGGAGATCCATTAGATCCAGAAAGTAATATGGGGTCAATGATTTCTAAAAAACATTTAGCAACAGTTGATGGGTATATTCAAAAAGGAATTGATGAAGGAGCTAAGCTATTATTTGGTGGAGTTTCAAGTGGTGATCAAAAAGGTTTTTTTGCAAAACCAACTCTATTTGATGATCTAAAAGAAAACATGATAATTGCTCAAGAAGAAATTTTTGGACCAGTACTTGGTGTTCTTACAATTAATAGTGATGAAGAGGCATTAAAGATTGCAAGCAATTCAAAGTATGGATTGCACGCAAGTGTTTTTACTCAAGATATTGATAGAGCTTTTCATATGGCTAAAAGCCTACCTTGTGGAACTGTTTCTATTAATACTTTTTCTGAAGGAGACATTAAAACACCTTTTGGTGGATATAGACAATCTGGTTCATTAAGTAGAGATCAAGGTACAGAAGCGTTAGATCAATACCTTCAAACTAAGACTATCTGGATTAGTCACTCTTAAAATTCAATTATACTAATCATAATAAATAACTAATTTTCTTTGACTTGTTTAAAAGTTTTAAGTTATGCTTAGTTTTTTAAATTAATAGAGAGGGATATAATGAAAATAATAAAAACTACACTTGTAGCTAGTTTAATTTCTTTATTTGCTACTTTTTCAACATTCGCTGAAAAAGTTAAAATAGGAGATCCAGGTTGGACAGGTGCAACAGCAATTGCAAACTTATTAGCAGCAGTTGTTATAGACAAAATGGGTGGAGAAGCAGAATTGGTCCCAGGAAACAATACTGCGATCTATGGTGCAATTGATAGAAGTAAAGGTGAAATTGAAGTTCACCCTGATATCTGGTTACCAAACCAACAAGCTTATACTAATGATCTAGTTCCTAAAGGAACTTTAAAATTAAGTAGCAACCCATATGATGGAGACCAAGGTTATTGTGTTTCTCAACAGTTTGCGAAAAAATTTAATATTACTGCAATCGAAGACCTAGCTAGACCAGAAGTTGTTAAAGCAATGGACAGTGATGGCAATGGTAAAGGTGAATTTTGGATTGGAGCAGATGGTTGGGCTTCAGCAAATGCAAACCAAGTTAAATTAAGAGACTACGGTTTATATGATGCTGGTATTGAAGCGGTAAGAGCAGCAGAAGCGGTTAAAAATGCAAGAGTACTTGACTCAATTAAAAAAGGTGAAGGTTATGCATTCTATTGTTATAAACCACACGCAATTTGGGGAATGGCAGATGTAGTTATGTTGGAAGAGCCAAAGCATGATCCAGCTAAATACAAAATGGTACAACCTAAAGAAGATGCTGATTGGTACAAAAAATCTTATGTTGCTTCAAAAGATGCACTTAAAAAAATTCAAATTGGTTGGGGTACTTCTTTAGAAAGTAAATCTCCAGCTATTGTTGAGTTTTTTAAGAACTTTCAATTAACAGGAGATGATGTGTCAGCTATGGCATATGCAATTTCAGTTGAGAAAAAACAACCAGCTGATGTTGCTAGAACATGGATGAAAAATAATAAATCTAAAGTTGATGGTTGGTTAGGACTTTAAGTTAAGTTAAATTTTTACCCGGCGACTTTATTTGTTGCCGGGTATATTTCTTGAAAAAAAATTATTAAATTTTCGAACGGATCTGATGGACTCAGCTATTGAAATAAAAAATGTTTGGAAGATATTTGGTAATAATTCCAAAGAAGCGTTAAACGCTATTCAAAATGAACATATTTCAAAACAAGAAGCTTTAGAAAAATATAATTCAGTAATTGGTGTATCAGATGTTTCTTTTAACGTAAAAAAAGGAGAAATTTTTTGTGTAATGGGCCTTTCTGGAAGTGGTAAATCTACTTTAGTTAGGCATATCAATAGATTGTTAGAACCAACTTCAGGCCAAATTTTAATCGATAACGAAGATGTAATGAAGTTTGATTCAAAAAGTTTGCAAGATCTAAGAAATAAAAAAATAGGTATGGTTTTTCAAAACTTTGCATTAATGCCTCATAGATCAGTATTGGATAATATAGCAATGCCACTTGAAATAAGAGGCATCAGTAAAAATGATAGATTAGATGCTGCTAATAAAATTTTAGATATTGTAGAGCTTCAAGGCTGGGGTAACAAATTTGCTCATGAACTATCAGGTGGAATGCAACAAAGAGTTGGATTAGCAAGAGCTTTAGCAGCAGATCCTGATGTTTTATTAATGGACGAACCGTTTAGTGCGCTAGACCCATTAATTAGAAGACAGCTTCAAGCAGAATTTATCAAACTTTCAAAACAAATGAAAAAGACTACAGTGTTTATAACCCATGACTTAGATGAAGCTGTAAGAGTAGGCCATAGAATTGCAATCATGAGAGATGGAAAAGTTATCCAAATAGGAACGCCAGAAGAAATTGTAATGAAACCAGCAGATAATTATGTGGCTGACTTTGTTAAGGGAATATCAAGATTAAAGATTGTCCAAGCTAAATCTATCATGCAGCCAATTGAAAAATTTGAAAAGGAATTTGGATCAATAGCTAAAAACTTAGAAAGTGTTCATGAAAATGATTTATTAAACAAATTAATAGAAAAATCTTCAATTAAAGATGAACCAATATTAGTAATCAATAATGAAAAAAAAAATACTGGTGTGATAACACAGGCAGATTTACTTAAAGCAGTTGTAGAGGGTAGTGATGGAGAGTAAAGAAATTAGAAACCCTTCAAGAGATGAGTTAATCACCAACTTTGTAAAAAGTAATCCAGATTATTACATAAAAGAATTTCAAAAAATTGGTAGCAAACCTACTTACTCATTTTCATTTAATTTATTTGCATTCATACTTGGACCAATTTGGTTTGGAATGCGTAATGTTTGGAATTGGACTTTAGCTTTTTTAATTATTGAAACTTTTTCAGTAGTACAAATAATCAGAGGTTTATTTGGTAATATTACGGCAGACGCTATTACTAAAGTAGAGCAAGTTAAAGGTACAATAGCTTTTAGAAATAAACAATTAGAAGCAGCGATAGAAAATAATCCAGATAAAATCGATGTGTTTAAAAGAAACATAAAATCTTTAGAAGATGCGATGCAAGGTTATCTAGATGAAATTACAAGAGTAGAAGCTTCTGCAATTTGGATTGCTATGTTTGGTTTTATTTTATTGATAGCAGTTAAGATTGTTCAAGGTGTTTTAGCGAATTCAATTTTAGAAAAGAAATATTCTGAATGGTTATCTGATAAATCTATTCATCCAGGTATGCAGTTTAAAAATTACATCTACAGTAGTGTTTTTACCTCTGTTATAATGATCTTTACTGTTACTCATTATAGTTTTCCAGGCTTACTTCAGGTAATGGATACGTTCCCAACTCATCCGGAAATAAGATTATTTTCAATTAAATGGATAGAGATTATTTTTGATTATGCTGTTGTTAAAGGAGATGTGATTTTTACTGCTATAACAATTGGTATTAGGTCGGTATTAGATTTTTTAGAGTTATTGTTTGTTAAAACTCCTTGGATAGTAATTATAACTGCAATTGTAACTCTAACTGGTTTATCTGCAGGACCAAGAGCTGCAATATATTCAGCAGGATTTTTGGGTTACATGGGTTTTTTAGGTTTTTGGGTTAAAGCAATGACGACACTTGCTTTGTTAGGAACAGCTGCAATTTTAAGTATAGCAATAGGTATTCCTCTTGGAATTTTCTGTGCAAGGCGACAAAGATTTTATTCGTTAATTAGACCAATAATGGATTTCATGCAAACAATGCCAGCCTTTGTATTTATGATTCCAGTAATAGCATTTTTTGGAACTGGAAAGGTTGCGGCAGTAATCATTACAATGATTTTTGGTGGAACTCCTGTTGTAAGGCTTACCGTTTTAGGATTACGTGGAGTACCAGAAACAATTCGAGAAGCGGCTATCGCTTACGGTGCAACTAAATGGTATTTACTAAGAAAAGTAGATCTACCACTAGCCACACCTTCAATTTTAGCGGGTGTTAATCAAACAGTAATGTTAAGTTTAGCAATGGTAGTTGTAGCATCTCTAATA
>Ga0208770_1000757_pt1 | contig 18621 bp, 34 predicted proteins | sample AntAceMetag02UK9_FD_184771 | JGI IMG/M metagenome (GOLD analysis project Ga0208770, IMG submission 184771) | Saline lake microbial communities from Ace Lake, Antarctica - Antarctic Ace Lake Metagenome 02UK9 (SPAdes) (version 2) | ecosystem: Environmental > Aquatic > Non-marine Saline and... | reverse complement strand
ACGACGCCAAGCGGGTCAGCGCATTCCGCGCAGCCATAAAGCAATCAAGCAGGGTAAAAGAGAATGGCTGATACGGTTGATCTAGCAAAACTTGTGGTGCGCATGGAAGCGCAGTCAGACAAGTATCTGAAAGATCTGAACAAGCAGAAAGAGCAGACCAAGAAATGGCAGAACAGTGTTAACAAGAATGTTGGCTCTGTTGCTAAAACGTTTCGGGGCTTGGCTGCTGCTGCTGGTATTGCGGTACTCACGAGGAAGATAATTGAGAACACTGCGGCACAGCAAAACGCGGTGGCCCAGTTAGCACAAGGATTTAAGACAACAAGCGGCGTGGTTGGCAGATCAGTCGATCAAATGGTGGCCAAGGCTGGTGAACTGCAAAAGGTTTCAATATTCGGTGATGAGCAAATCATTGAAGCACAAGGTCAACTGATTACATTTACGAACATCGTTGAAGATCAGTTTGATAGGGCCACCATCGCTGCTATGGATCTGTCCACCCGCATGGGCACCGACCTAAAGTCTAGCGTCTTACAGCTTGGCAAGGCTCTGAATGATCCTGTTACGGGCATGACGGCACTGACTCGATCAGGCGTCACGTTTACGGAAAGTCAGAAAGAAATGGTTCGGGCGCTGGTTGACTCTGGTCGGTCAGTAGAAGCCCAACAGTTAATGCTTGCCGAGTTAGAAAAGCAATTCGGTGGCAGTGCTAAAGCGGCACGCGAAACCTTCGGCGGCGCTTTGTCTGGTCTGTCTGGTGCGTTCAATGACTTGCTAGAAGGTGGCAGCGGCGGTGGCCTAAATCAAACACGCGACTCGATCGAAGAATTAACCACGATGCTGCAAGACCCGACGTTTGTGGCGAATACGAATACGTTCCTAACAGCGGCGATCAGCGGCTTCACAAAGCTGGCATTGCTGGTATCCAAAGTTGTAGAGGGTTGGGCAAAGATTGCAGATTGGGTCATAACGCCAGAAGCACGCCAGGCTATTGCGGGCATGTTCGATGAGAGCGATTCATCCGGGGGCGCGCAGACGTTCAAGCAAAAGTGGGCTGCAGCACGCGCTAAGAATCAGGAGGCAAAAAACCCATCAGCGCCCGCCGTGTTCGACGCCTCGACTGTGCAGGGCGCTAGAAGCTCGCCTATGTCAGTCAACCCATTGGATCAGTTAGCACTACAAGATGAGTTAGATAGTAAGATCCAGATTGAGCAGGAATACTGGGAAGAAAAGGAACGCATGGCTCAGGACTACGCTGACGCCGAGACACGCATTCAAGGCAACTTGCAAGCAATGCGCATGGGCTTGGCTTCTCAGGCCATGGATCTAATAGCAAGCAATGCCAAAGAAGGTTCAGCTATACAGAAAGCAGCGCTGATTGCATCCAAGGCGCTGTCAGTAGCTCAGATAATTATTAACACTCAGGTCGCGGCAACCAGCGCATTGATGCCGCCGCCGATCGGACTAGGGCCGGTTGCTGGTATTGGCTTTGCTGCAACTATCAAAAGCATGGGTTATGCAAGTGCTGCATTGGTGGCGGCTCAAGCGGTCGCCAGCTTTGACGGTGGTGGCTATACAGGTGATGGGCCGCGCTCAGGTGGACTAGATGGCAAAGGCGGGTTTATGGCGATGATGCACCCGCAAGAGTCGGTGACCGATCACACCAAAGGTGGCGGCGGTGGAGGCGATCAAAATTACTATGACTTCCGCGGGTCTGAATTATCCGAGGCTCGAGTGCGCGCAATGATTGAACAGTCCGGCCAAGTGCTTGAAGCCCGGCTGCGTAACAACAGTGCGAGAGGTCGATAATGACAACCTACACCTTTCCTGCCATTGCACCCAACACGTCTGACTTAAAGATAGTCAGCAATGTACGGGCGTTTGTATCCCCGTTAACTGGTTACACGCAGACCGCTAGCAGACAGGGTACGCGATGGGAAATGGCTCACGGCTTTACGAGCTTAGAAGGTCAGGAACGCGCCATCATGAAAGCGTTCACAGCTCGGATGAATGGCAACGTACACAGAGCTTTGATCTATGACCACTCCTATCATGGTGCACGCGGGGCGCTGGGCGGCACACCTTTAGTGGATGGCGCTGCTCAGACCGGCGAAACGCTAGACATCAAAGGGATGTCAAACAACGTCACCGGCATATTCAAAGCAGGCGACTACTTTTCATTCCTGAACGCTAACGGCAACTATGAATTGAAAATGATTCTGACTGACGCGAACAGCAACGGCACAGGCCTGGTTACAGTGACATTCTCACCTGAGATACACCACTCACCGGCAGACGAAGCCACTATTGTAACGACCAATCCGGCAGGAACATTTATGCTCGCTACCGCAGAAGCGGCGTGGTCTAACAGGCCAGCAGGTAACGCGACGAACCCGATACATTCAGACTTTTCTATTGATTGGATTGAGGATATAGCATGAGCGAACGCGGTCTATCATCTGCACTGCAAGCGGCTGCAGACAGCGATCATGTGCGCCTGCTTATGTTCGTCAAGCTTGGCTTAGATTCGGGCACGCTCTATCTGCATAACGGGGTTGGAGTGCTCACGTGGGACAGTCACGACTGGTTGGGCATGGGCGACTTCGGCGGTATTTCATCCATCGAAGAGTCTGATCAGATATCACCCTTTGAAGTAACGCTCACCCTGTCAGGTCTGGATCAAGACATGATGGGCGAGGTGATGAACGAGAACTATTATCTGCGCCCCGTATCGATCTACATGGGTGCGCTCAATACAGCTACTGGCGCACTGTTAGCAGACCCTGATGAAATATGGTCAGGCTTCATGGACTCGGCCAGCGTGACCCTGGGCGACGAGAACGCCATCATGCTGACCTGTGAAAGCGAGTTCGCACTATTCGACAAATCCAACGACTCAACTTTCTCTGATGCCGATCTGCAGCGCAACTATTCTGGCGACTTACTTTTCGAGTTCCTGCCAAGCATGGCTGATGCCGTTGTAGTTTGGCGCGGTGAGAAGGTAACGGTTGGGACTGGAAACATGCCAGGCGGTCGCAGTGGCCGTAATGGTCCGCGAAACACTGAATACAAATGAACGAGCGTCAGACCAAGATCAGGCGTTTTATTCTTGCCTCAGCTAACGACCAGTTTCAGTACGGCAAACTGGACTGTGTTCAATTCGCCATGCGATCGGTAGAAGCAATCACCGGCACAAATCCCGCGAAGAAATTCAACTATCGATCAGAAGATGAGGCAAAAAGCATTATCGAATCATTCGGCAGTATCACGGCGATGGTTTCATCGGAGCTTGGCGCCACATCAGAAGTCAGTGAATTGAAAGACGGTGATCCTGTCGTGGTGTCACTGCCAGTAGTGGGCGAAGTCATGGGTATCTTTATCAAAGGTTTAGCAATGGTTAAGACTGAAAAAGGGACAATCAACGTTCAAGCCTCGCGCATAACAACAGGATGGTGCGTTTAAATGGCAAACGCAATTGCTACGCTAGTTGTCGAGGCTGTAGCTGCTGTCTATGCGTATGTGACCGCGAATGCTTTGCTGGTCGCTGTTGCCGCACTGACACTTGATGCCGCTCTCAGAAAGCCTAAGAATCCGAATTTTGGCACCGATACGGATATGCGCCGCGAGTCAGTTATTAGATCCGCAATCGAACCAAGAAATATTTGTTACGGCGAGATCCTAGTCGGCGGCGTTCTGACCTATAACAACGTGACCGGCGACGAGAATGCCGACATGTGGGTTGTCGTTAGTCACGCTGGACATGAAGCCGAGGATATAACGGACCTTTACTTGTACGATGATTACATTGGCGCGTCCAATATTAGCTGGGGAACAGGCGTTACGGGCGGTGATTTCCATATTGGCGGGACGTCATACCTCAAGCCTATTAAACAACTTGGCGGCGCTAATCAACCTGCTGTATCTGATCTGGTTTCAGCGTTCACTGATTTCACCACCGCACATAGAGGCCGTGGCGTTGCATACACTGCGACCAAACTCACCCTAGACCTAGAAAGCGAAGATGCTTTTGAGGCAGGAACTCCCAGCGCAATTAAGGCGCTCGGCCAGTGGAAGAATGACATCTACGATCCGCGCCTAGACTCATCGCCGGGTAACGATCCTACTGACTCAAGTAATCAGGCATACACCACTAACCCCATATTGATTGCCGCCAACTACCTGACCGACGCAAAGCTTGGCATGGGATTCCCGCTGGCTCGCATTGATTGGGTTTCAGTTGCGGCTGGCGCAGACTATTGCGATGTCTTGGTGCCAACGTCAACGGCTGGTGCCTTTGAAAAACGCTTTACGGCAAACGGCATGCTGACAACCGCCGAGCAGCACAAAGATAACCTGACCGATATTCTGACATCCTGTAACGGTCGCTTTGGGTATCGAGGCGGTAAAGTATTCCTCGCGCCCGGTCGATTGGGTAGCGATTATAATTTAATCAGAAATCCTACATTCGACGCCAACTGGTCGCTCGGCGTTAACGGTGGTGTTCAGCTAATCACAACCGTCGTGGGGCAGACCTACACAGCGAAGGTTAACATCAAGGCCAGCACGTCGGCCACAAGCACCTATCAATTAGCAGTCTCAGCAAACTCAAACGGAGCAAGCCCATACGCTGCGGATAATGGCACGATCATTGATGCGACCTTGTATATCACGTGGATCGCGACAACAACCACAAGTTACCTTTGTTTGAATAGCACCGCAGCGAGTGCGGCAAGTATCACCCGAAGTGGTGGTCTAATCGTCACTGACAGCGCAAGCAACACCGCCAAGTTCGACCACCCTGAATGTTACCTGGTTGCAAAGACTGACATCGACGAATCATGGCTACGTGGTGATATCGCCGTACAGACTGCCACGCCAAAGAATCAGCGGTTCAATACAGCTCGCGCTTTCTACATCAGCAAGGCAGACAAGTACAAGAAGATCGAGGCACTGCCCGTCACGAACACAGCATTTATTGCGCGTGACGATGACCAAGAATTGTACGAATCGTTTAACCTGCCATTCACTGATCACGAGGATGAGGCGCAACGGATACTGCACAAGCGTATTCAACAGACCGATAACCAGAAAGTCATCAGGCTACCATGTAACTATAAAGCACTGCGATTGGCTGTACATGACCACGTGACACTGACCATTGCTGAACTAGGCTGGACTAAAAAGATCTTCCGCGTGCTCAACTGGCGACTAGGCCAAAACTCTGACGGCGTTGATCTGGTGCTGATGGAGGATAGCGCGGCAGGCTATGAAGATCCTGACAAAGAGGATTATTCAGCACGCAGCGCGGCGGGTACTGTTTCCGTGGGCGCACCAGAAGTGCCAGCCCCTACTAGCGTGACGTTGACGGCGAAAGAAGGCGGTAATCTTGTCGAATGGATAGCGCCTCGGCTACTAACCTATTTCGATATCGTTGACGTTTACGCCCATCCTACTAACAGTTTTGGTAGTGCGACCTTGCTGGCGAGCGTTCGAGGAACTTCATATTTCCACAAGCTTGATGCAGGCGAGGAGCGTTTTTACTTTGTTCAGGCCCGCAAAGGCACCGCAGTCAGCGACTCAGTGGCAACCAACCCCACAAACGTGGCTGCAGCTAATGCCCTTGCCGCTGCAGCACTGACCGCAAATTGGTCGGGAATAGTTGACGACAATAGCTTTCGCCCAGCCAACAGCGCAACGGTAGGCGCGGTCGCTGGAACCAACCTTACAAACGCTGCTGGAACCGTTCTTGATGATGATGATGTCTTAAACAGCGTCGTTAAATCCGAGATAACCGAATTGCAAGGCACTGATGGCGACGTGCTTGAACTGGTATCAGGCATTGCGATTGATCTGCAAACCGTTGGCTCAGTCGCTAAATACGCCTTTGACGCTGACCAAACTTTGAACGGCTTTATTCAAGGGCTGAATGCCAGTGTTGCAAATACTCAGGCGCTCTTGGGTGATGTCACGGCAGGCACTACAGGTGTCTACATCCAATCGGCCGCACCCGTTGCTGGTGTGAGTGGCGTTCCTGATCCGATTATAACGGCATCGCGCTGGTACGATTCCGACGATAATAATGCGCCTTATTCATGGTCAGGTTCCGCTTGGGTGTCTCTGCTAGATCCCAGAATCGGCACCAACGCAGCCAGCATCGTTGATATCGGAGTTGCGCAGACCGCTACAGATGTAGTCGTTGCTGGGCATACGACAGACATCGCAACCAACGCAACAGCCACCAGCACGCTAGACACAACAGTAACAACACTCAACGGAACTGTGAGCACCATATCGGGAAAGGTGACGACGCTAGAAAATACGCTTGACGATCTAGCCGTAGGAGATGATGCGCTGGGAGTCATTACCGCAAACTCGGCAGCGATTGACACGCTAGAAAGCGACGTGACGGCGGCAGAATCCGCTATAACATCATCATCGACTAATATTACAAATTTAACAAATACAATTATCTCGATACAGAAACTTGAAAGCACCGGCGGCGAAGTTCTGGAATTTGTTGATGGCACCGAGATTGATCTACAACTATTGGGCGATGTAGCTGGCGCTTCTAGCACGGCAACGTCTGCGCTTGATTCCCGCGTTATCATAACCGAATCTGGAATCAGTAGCATATCAACGAACATCACCGCACTCTCCACAACAGTTGGTGCCAACACAGCCAACATCACCACCACTGCGGCGTCAGTCGATGGCATTGCGGCAAGGTACGGCGTTGACATTGATGTTAACGGAAACCTGGCTGGCTTTGAAATACTTGGAACGGGCGTAACCAGCGCATTTAGAATCAGGGCCGATCAGTTTCTGATTGTTGATCCTGACGATCCAGCCGGTGATGCACAGGCGGCATGGTTATCAGTGGTTGCAGGTGTAACGACGCTTCAAAACTGCGTGATTGAAGGTTCGCTGATAGCAGGAACGATATCGGCAGAGCGTTTAAGTATTGATGGGGCCCACCTTTCGGTTGTCGGCGGTGAGCTAGTTGTCACGTCTGCGCCAGGCTCAACCCTAGTGGCTGCTGGCGAATCAACCAACGCAGGTACAGCAAGCGCGACCATTAACCGAACGACCGGATCTGTTACGACCATCGAAGTGAATGTTAGCATTTCCGACAGCTTCGCCAGCGCGACTAACTCACCATTCCCGCTAACACTAACGCTGAAACGTGGCGCGACTACGATCAAGACTTTTACAGGCATTGGCGGCGACTTTACACCGTTTGATGCGGGTGACTCTGCACCAGCCGAAGCCGAGTGTTCATTTGGGTCAACCTTCTACGACTCGAACACCGGAACCGGCAGCACCACATACAACCTCACATGCACGAATACGGTTTTCACTGAAACATTCCAGTTAATCGTTAGATCAACGCAGGCGTAAATTATGGCACAAATCGACAGCTTAACTCAGGTTGGACTTATAAACGCAACAGACCTTGCGCTCATTATCCGTGCAGGCGGTAACGTACTGGCAACGGTCGGGACTATGGCGGCCCAAGGTTCTGGCGCAGTTGACATCAACGGCGGCACGATTGACGCTACCCCCATAGGCGCAACCACTCCATCGACTGTGGCAGGTACAACGCTAGACATCACAGGCGCATTCACGGCAGGAACAGCAGCGTGGGCGATTGGCGCTACCCAGCTTGTTAAAACCGCCAATGGTGATCTCCTTGTGGGTACGAGTGACGTATCACAGACTGCCGGAGTCGGAACAAAGTTACTATCGAGCGCCACAGTCCCCAACATATCGCAAGTGGTAAACACTGCGGCGGGTATGAGCACATACCATCTATACAATACCAACGCTACGAATAACGGCTACCGTTTCTTTGTGAATGTTAATGGTGGAATTTCTAACTTCTCAGCAAGCAATGCGAATTTGTCGGATCGCAATGCAAAAAAAGACATTAACCTGCACATAGGTAGCGAGTGGGAAACAGTAAAGGCTTGGGAAATTGTAGATTTTAGATATAAAGACGAACCGAAAGGAACCCCATTAAAAATAGGTGTGATTGCTCAACAAATCCAAGAGCATTCCCCAGAGCTTGTTATGACGTTTCAGGAAGCGGCAGAGGCGGTTGATGAAGTGTTAGGCGACGACGGCAAGGTGCTAATTCACGCCAGTCCAGCGCAAGAACACCGAATAGGCGTCAACGAGCCTCAGATGATGTGGAAGGTGACAAAAGCGTTACAAGAAGCTATGACCCGCATTGAGAGTCTTGAAGCACGACTAGACGCAGCAGGTATCTAACATGGATTGGATCATAGCAAACTGGTACGTCTTAACTCCTTTTGTGTTGCTGGTACTGGGCACAATTGCGCTAAATACGCGCGGGACAAAAACAGACGATAGGATCTATTACCGTCTGGTGGAGTTTGTCGAATCAATGGGCGTCAAATTACCTGCATTCGTTCCACGCCGCCCCAAGTAATTACCGGCAGACCGTCTGAAACTCATAGCGACGGGCATTGCGGTTGTATACCTGTTCTTGGTAGCAATTGCCCATGCCCGTCGGTGGGACAACAGGCGGCTGTACGGGTCGCACTCGTGGCGGTGCTATCGGGCAAGCTGAGTAACAATACTGCTTAACATCGTAGCTGTTGCTGCAAATATTCTGTGCCCTGCCCTCAACGCAAGCGCAACGGCAATCGGCTTTTGCTTCAGGTATAAAGCTCACTGCAAATAACATCGTGATTGCAAATAGGTATTTCATGATTTTTCATCCTGTGTTTTTGTGTCGTGTAGTCGGTTAATCTCCGCGTTGACCTTGGCTTGCATAGAGGGAATTCTTCTGACGATTAGTAAGTAACAACAAAAGCCAATAATAAATCCGCAAACGACCAGCATAAAACCTGTAACAGCAGCCATAATCATCTATTCACCCTCCTTTTCAACTGCACATTGTTCGCACCAATAACCCAAGCACTCACCCCAATAATCGGTGGCGGTATATAGCGTAGAGCCAGTAGGAGTTTTTTCGCAAAAGTCACAACATTGATCTTCGTCTGATGTAAATTCGCATATCTCAAGATGGCCTATGAGGCCAGTTTGACGGTCAAATGCCGCTACCCTTGCATTATCTACTTCACTTTCGTAACGATCTTCTGCTCTATCTCTCATTATCCTTCCCACTCCTGTGTTGGTATATGTTGATCGTTCTTCACCCCCATAGCCTTCTCTATATTCTCAACTGTGTAAGCAGAATCAACATTATTTTGAAGCCATGCAAGACACCTAGCTAAAGTATCGCTCTGTGCCTCAATCTCAACAATTCTCGCCTCGGCTTTCTCAAGCTCGCTGGCTGGAACGTATTGCACATGCCCGCCCATATGCGCTGGCTCAAAAGGCAGAACCATATGCTCATCGTAAAATTCTAAATGCTTTATCCATAATGTTTTATTGCTCATTCGGCTGTCTCCACGGTGATCGTTACTTTGACAGGGGGCCATTCGCCGTCTTCCCAATCTGATTTCTTCCCTTTGTATTTTTCGAGATTAATACAAAGTTCATAGTCGGAGTCGTAAATAAGCCTATCCACTGCGCGTGTCTTACCTATCCACCTAGTTATAACCTTTTTCAAAATATCACCTCCCCGCTGTTAAGCTTATCGGCTAGACCATCGGCGCAGGCTGGTGACATATCGACGTAGGCCAGCGCCTTGTTGGCATGCCGTCCCCCAGCGAACCACGACCGCAGACTGCCATTGTAATAAACGTAGCCTTTCTCCTGCTTCACATCATCCCAATCAGACACCCAATCCCCGTCGAATTCCTCGACGTAGGCTAGTAGCTTTGCGTATTTGTTCATCGCGCTAACAGCCTTAGATCTTTCTACAGAGTGATTAACTCCGCATACGTTGAACCAAGCACCTCCTTCAAGAATAGGCTCCCACGGCTTAAACTTTGGCTCAATCGTGATCGACTCGCCAGCCAGGTGTGCAGCGTACTGCTCTTGTGTTACTTCAATAGTGTTCATATAGACTCCAATGTATTAGTTAAAATCAGCCTTATCAATAACGTCCTGTGCTTCCCTCTCATACGCCTCACGCTCTCGCTGTAGTTCAGGCGAGATAAGATCTACATCGCCGCCAAACCAACCATTAAAGTGCTCAACGGCATGATCGTAGTCACCCGATAGCATTTGATCTATTTCCTGACGACGCAAACCCTCAAAAGATTCAAGTTTCATGTCGTGATATACTTGCCGAGTAAGCCGCAGCACATACCAGTGTTTTTTAAAAAGCGAAACTAGCAGCGGTATATCTGCCATCGTTCCCGATAACTCGATTTCATAGCTCATTATTTTCCAGCCTTCGGCGTTAACCAATTAATTATTGCTACAATTAAGGATTTGCGCGAAATCCACGCGCGCTTGCCAACCCATAAAATACCAATAAATACCCCACATAAAATAGTAACTGGGAAAAACATTCCCGCAATCCAACAACCACATGCTATGTCATAATCAAGGTCAAAAAAGAAAAACACTGCTATAATTAGTGCTGGCGACACTAGAAACAACCAAATACCATAAACAGCAATCCAATCTATTCCATCTATCATAATAATCCCCTTTCTGGTCAATCTAACATACGCCTATTCTACCATATAAACAACCTAGGTTTAAAATGGTATGCTGTCGTTAAAGTCATCTTTCGGCGGATTACCCTGATGACTTTCTGGGCTTCCGTCATCTTGCCCTTGGCCATTGCGCTCGCTTGGCGGCTTAGGCTCAAAAGTCGATACTGACACGTACCATTTACCCTCGCGTGACTCTTTCACGTCCAGATTTATCCATTCTCCGTCTTGCTGTGATAGCCAAGTAACCATAGCGCCAATCTTCAGCGATATGCTTGCTTTTACAAAGTCCGGTGCGTTGGCGTGTGGTGCTTTGACGAACATCCCGTCAACAAATTTCATGTCTGCCATGTTAAACCTCGTTAATTTCGTTAATTAAATCCATTTGTAAATCTTTTTGCATTCGCACCGGTATCGGTTGTCGATAGCTGCCGTGTGGAACTGCGCTCAATTTCATGCGCCAAACGTCCTTAAACGTCTGTGACCGCTCGTTACGATTGTGGCATGTATGTGTCATGCGCTTTGCCCTCTTGCCCTTGGTGCGGTTTATACGGCCTCTCATGATGGTTGCTCCAATAGTTCAGGCTGCTGATGTATGTTGCCGATTACAGTTAATATTTTGGGGTCCATCGGGTGAGGTAGCCGAGCTGCGCCGCTTTTTACTCTAAATGCAGCGGAAAACTCGCACCAATAAACGAATCCTACTCCTTCAAGCTTTGCTATTCTGTGCCCACAAACATCAACAACGTCCCCCTCGTAAATCTCAGCGCCATTCTGGTCAGCAAGGCCGGTGAATTGCAGCAGCATGACGTTTTGACCCTCTGAAAAATAACGAACACAATCCAAATCTGTCGTTGTGCCGTGCTCGTCGCCAGGCTGATACATCACCTCATTATCTATACTCCAAGCCCTAAACTTAATCTGCCTCATGATTCATCACCTGTTATTGCGTACATTGATCTAAACTCCCCTGCAAACTCTTCAATTGTAAATGACCCTACCTTGATGCTTTGCCCATGCCAAGCCGCGACGCTTTTTAAATCGACCTTCAAGTCAGCCTCAATCAATTGCAGTTCCCTGACGGCTAACTGGATGCTTTCAAGCTTGCGAGCGGTAGCTAGTGCGCCAGGGTCTTTGATAATTAATGGATCAGTCATGCTATTCCCCTATTTAATGGTTATTGCTCGCCGCATTCGGCTTTAATCATTTCCAGCGCAGACATTGACACTTCGTCCGATATCTCGTCCATGCCTGCATTATCGCCAGACGCTGAAGCAGCTCCATAATTATCAACGTACTGCCTAAAGGTTTCTCGACCCTTGGTCAGCATTTCATCAACTACGCGCTGCCACTTGCCTTTTTCTCCCTTTGGAAAACTGTGATAAAGGTTAGTAAACAGCCTAGCGGGAATCGTTGACTGAAACACAAACATCTCAAGGTGGTCATCTTCGCTAATGATTTGATCAAAGAATTCCTTGTCATCATTGCTTACCGCATATTCTTCTGGGGCTTTAGGCTCTGCTACGGCTTCTGTAACGCCCTCCTGAATGCGCTCGCCTTCATCTGGATCAGATATGCCTGACAGACTAAACGCATAACGAGCACACTGTATGGCGGCTTTGTGGCGAAGCATACGTGCAGGCCACTTCTTCCAAGGCTCGGTGGGTCTTTGGCACTCAGCTAGATACTCCGTAACTTCTGCCGGGTGCTTTCGGTCCTTTCGGTATATCGAGCACTTAACCGCCTGAATACCGCCTTTGTCGTCGAACGTATCTTCAAAGGTTATACCGTCCATCATCGGGTGAGAGTTCATAATTTTCATCCAACCATCAATGGGCACGATCGGGTTGATGCCGCCATTAGCTGCAAAAGCGTATATTTCGCGAGTAAACGGATTTAACTTGTATTCATTAGCCACTACGAGAAGCGCTATCATCTGCTCATCAGTGATAGCCTTGCCCTGAGATTGCTTAAAAGCGGTGTTCTTGAGCGTTTCAAGCACTCTCGTTTCAGATATGCCGTATTGCTGACCAAACGTCTGTATTAACGACTGACGTGAATTCTTTACTTCTGATGTTTCGCTCATCTTTTTTTCTCCAATAATCGGTAATACTCGCCTTGCGAAATTGTTGAAACTTTCATATAGACTCCTAATCTGTTGCTGGTACGGGGAACCATTCGACCGTAGGTTGGACATAGCCTGACGCCTCAAAATGGGGGTTATAGTAATTCAGCACTGGATCGCTCAATTTGCCTGACACAAGCGTAAACCGGCGCAAGATATGCTGGTCAGCTTTAGGCTTCCGCCGCGACATTGCTATCCAGTCAAAGCCGTACAAGTCAACAGATTTGTCGGTCACTTGAAATCCTCCAATGCTTGAAGGGCCGCATCTGCATAACGCATGGCGTTCATAGCTACTTCGTCAGAATTCTCTTTGTCCCTGAAGTTTGATTCATTAGTCAAAGCAGGGTTAGACAGTATTGCCGCCATAGCCGCCTTGACGAACTCATCACGCGAAGTCATGTCATTAGCAGGGAAGTTCTCATAGTCAGTCATCTTTTGCCCCTTTCGTGATGTGAAATATTATTAAACTACGGTTGAATAAATAAAACAACCTTTATTTTGCATACCCCTATATATTATATTATAGTGCAGGTTCTTATGTAACGGACGTTGAAAAATGCAGAAAACAGAAGCAATAAGATTTTACCAGACAGCAACCAGGCTGGCGAAAGCGTTAGGGATTACGCCGCAGGCTGTTTACAAGTGGCCGGCAGTCGTCCCAATGGTTAGGCAATACCAACTGGCAGAGCTAACGGGAGACCGCTTAAAAGTGGTTAAGGTGAAGAAATGAGAGATAGAGCAGAGCAACGTTACGAAAGCGAAGTAGATAACGCGAGGGTAGCGGCATTTGACCGCAAAGGTGAAGACAATAATTGTGCAGGTTACTGCGGCGAGCTATTAACAGAAGATCGTCTATTCATCGATCTTGAAGCAGATAAAGAAGTAGGGCCATTGTGCCAGGAATGCTTTGACCGCATGGAATTAAACGAAGGATATTAAAACAGGGGCATTGCTGCCCCCAAAAACCAAGCGGAAAGGGGGGCGCTTGGTCGGCGTCGATTGGAGTCTACGCAAGAAGAATAATCTACGAAGCTGGCCCGATTGTCAAATCTTGTAATGATTTGTTGATTGATTAGCGTTATGCGGATAAACTATTGTACTATATTGGAGCAATAAATGGACTACCTAGAAAAAACCAGAAAGATGATTAACGATTCGTCAATGCCAAAGGATGAGATAGCCAAAGCCTGCGGAGTAAGCCATACATACGTGTACAACATCGCAAAGCCTTGGTCTGATCCAGGTTATTCAAGGCTAAAGCGCATTTACGAATACCTTAGCGGCGAGAAAATGGAGACATAAATGTACGGTAAAATATTTGAGCGCATGTATGACGGAACGCTTGATGGTCATTGGGAAGCCATTGTTACCATGCAGCAGCTTATTGTATTGGCAGACTCAGCAGGCTTTGTTGATATGACGATTAGGTCAATCAGCAAGCGTACCAGCATACCAGAGGATATTATTGAGCGGGGTATAGAGCACCTGCTATTGCCTGATAGGTATTCGCGCACTCAAGGCGAAGAAGGGCGAAGAATAATACCTATGGATGAACATCGGCCTTGGGGTTGGATGCTTGTTAATTACGTAAAATACTCAAAAATGCAGAAAATGGCAGACAAGCAAAATGCCGATCGTCAACGTATGGCAGACAAACGATTAAAAGACAAGGCTCTACAGGCCCCTAAAAACGATAGTGTCGCGGATTGTAGCATTCCGTCGCAAATAGTCCCAAATGTTCGCGATGTCGCGCATGTAGATGTAGATGTAAACGTAGATGTAGATGTAAAAGAGAAAGAGAAAGGTCGCCAACAAGTTGCGACCATCTCCCCTCTTGCTAAATCTGCTGATGCTGATGACTACAGAGAGTTTGCCAGTCGCATGTGGATAAGCATCCAGTCTTTGACTAACCAGCAGAAAGCACCCAACCTAGAAACATGGGCCGATGAAATACGCAAGCTGATTGAGATTGATCGACAACCTCTCTCAGTAGCATGGGAAGTATTCAACTGGGCCAACAAAGACAAGTTTTGGCAGGGCAACATCCTGTCGGCAGCCAATTTTCGAAAGCACTTCCCAAAGTTGTACGCACAATCGAGAGGTGATGCACCGGTTGACTTCTCAGCCATAGCACGAAATCACAAGGATATATTCTGATGGAAAAGATTGAAAAGGAACAATTCACTCATGCTCTTGGGCAGACGTTGAAATTCTACGGCAAGGATTTAGAACAGAACGACTTTTCATTCTGGCACAACGCACTGAGTGCTTACCGATGGAATGACATACGATCGGGATTGCTTGAGTACACCAAGCGCGGAAAGTATGCCCCAAAGCCTTCTGACATTATTGATATTGTCAAAGAATTACAGGGTCGCAGGCGGTTAGACAAGGCTTTGCCGTCACCAGTGATCAATCGTTCGGAGCGCAGTGAGCAGATCGCAGTGGCTTGGATGTTCTGGATAAAGCAATGGGGTCTATCTGATAACTTTCAAAGCTGGCCGGTGGTAGACGGCGTAACTGACGAGATGGCAGAAGATTATTTGATGTTGGTCAACCAAGAGGCCAAACGATGCGGCGAGCATGAAGCTATACCGGAATCGTTTAAGATTGCTGATATTTGGAATAAGCCTGACGCGCCTCGCCCTAATCGACCATCTGGGTTAGATCCAGAGTTTTGCCACAACTGCGGCAGCTTGAGAATAACCGAGCACCACAGGGTGTCTTGCAGATGAGCAATCCTATTGAGCACAAGCAATCAACCAAGAGGATAGGATAATGGCAACACGACTAACAACAAGAAGCACCACAGTACCAGGGTTCGAAAAAGAATTACGATTAATGGCAGAAGAAGCGCCTAGTGTGCGTCGCAAGAAAGATATTCAGCGAGAGGAAATAGATTGCAAGATGGCCGAATTTACAGCCGCCGGTGGACAAGTCACAAGCATAGATATGGGTGTATCTGGCGACCAGGTTTATCTGGCAAAGGGCAAGGACAAGCAACAAGCCTATCGGGACAAGTCATGGAATATGATGGAAGCCACAAGAGAAAAACGGGATGCTAAAACATGAGAAATCCATATTTTATTGATGAACCTTGCATTATTAGCGACTCTGGCGGCAGATCTTCAAAAATGATGACAGCAAAAATCGTAGAAGCGCATGGGGGTAAGCTGCCTGATTACGTGGTTCCGGTATTTTGCAACACCGGCAAAGAAGACCCTGCTACATTAAATTTTGTTAGAGACTGTGCTGATTATTTTGACTACAAGGTTACATGGATTGAATTGGAATCAATGGAAGCTTATAAAAAAAACGGAAAAAACGCCTATCGTAAAACCTACAAAATAGTTGATTATGATAGCGCAAGCCGGAACGGTGAGCCTTTTAAAGTGCTTATAGATGCAATGCCCGCGCTACCCAACGTGGTTAATATGTCCTGTACCGCTTATCTGAAAACAAGAATAATGCGAATGTTTGCCGATGACTTGGGATTCGAAAGAGGGTGCTTAACCGCTATCGGCATGAGAGCAGATGAGCCAGGCAGAGTGGCAAACGCTCACGGCAAAAAAATTGAAGGATTTGAAGGATACTGCCCTTTGTATGTTGATGGTGTGTCAAAAGCAGAAGTAACCGAGTTTTGGCGAAATCAAAATATAGATCTAGCCTTGCCAAATAACAAAGGAGTTACCGATAAATGGAATTGCGATTTGTGCTTTAAAAAATCCCGTCACAAGCTGGCCTCTATAATTTTAGAAGACCCCAGCAAGGCGGATTGGTGGATTCAAAAAGAAGCAGAAAAAAATCAAGTATTTAGGAAAGACGGGCCGAGTTACCAGCAGTTAAAAATAATTGCGACTGATCAGGGCAATTTATTTGATTACGAAGAAGATTCTATCTCATGTTTTTGTTGAGCGACTCCTATGAAGTTTAGCCACGATCAACAGGCCGCGCTAATCGACCGGGTAAGGATATACTTTATCAATAACCCTGATAACGCTTTATGGGTTGAGGCTTACAAGCCGCCGCGCACGCACGACCAACGGGCGCAAATTCATTGCATCATGCGAGAAATAGCAAATTATAATGGATCAACGGAGTGTTATGTCAAAGAGGAAATCCTAAAAGGCAATTGTGATGGAAGTTTTCCACACTGGCCGATGGCTGCGACGGTAAATGACTATGGCGAGATTGTGTTTACACCACGAGGCGAAAGTAGTTTAACGAGCGAAGAAGAAAGGGAGCTGATCGAAAGGCTACACGCCTTTGGCGGCGAATATGGAATGAATTGGAGCAAATGATGGAAATAAAACGATACGAAATGATGGGTTGGGACGGTTATGATTATTTAAATGATGACGGAGACTGGTGCAAGAACGAGGATGTATTGAAGCTTGAATCCGAGCTAAATGCCCTGCGCAACCCTTGGATCAAAACTAGCGATGCTTTGCCGAGACTTGAGGAATTTGTTTTAGCAATAGATTCATGCGGCGAACGTTTTTTAGTCCAGCTTTTTAGCGATGGGAGTTGGATGGACGAATACGACACGCTGTTTTTGAATATGTCGTACTGGATGCCAATCCCCGCGCCTAATGAGGTGAAATAATGGCTAAACAACAGGGTTTAATATGGTCGGCACCAAGAGATCCAGGGTTTAAAAATTGGACTAAAATCATATTAAAAGAGCCCGACCTGAGAACGATCACCAAAAAGTCTGAATTAATGGAAAGTTTGGAGCAGGGGAAACGATGAAAAAGTGCAAAACCTGCGCTGTTAAGTTTAGCCCGAGTAATTCAATGCAAAAAGTATGCAGCCCTGGGTGTGCTATTGCATACGCCAGGTCGGATAACGGCAAGAAGAACGCTGCATTAGCTAGAAAGCAGGAAACGGCAGTCAAGAAAAAGGCATTCAGGGCGAATGATAAAAGCTGGCACACAAAGCAGACACAAATAGCGGTCAACAAGAGGGTCAGGGAGCGTGATGCTGGTCTAGCCTGCATATCCTGTCAGAAGTCGCCGAAAGCCGTGTATGCAGGCCACTACAAGTCTGTGGGCGCACATCCTGAGCTTAGGTTCAATATGGATAATATCCACGTGCAATGTTACTCATGTAACGCCATGCTTTCGGGCAATCCTGCCGAATACCGCAAGCACCTAATAAACAAAATAGGGTTAGAGCGTGTTGAGTGGTTAGACGGCCCCCATGAGGCCGCCAAGTACACAATTGATGAATTGATTGCTATTAGAAAAGGCTAATGCTTCATCGTATTTGAGTGCATCTCAATACGCTTCACCAGGTTATCCATATTTTCCAGCGATATGGTTAAGTCTCGCATGACTGATGCTGTCTCATAGCGTAATTGCTCGGGCAAGCTCATCATAGCCAGGCCGACAATCGCCGGATTCTGAATGGCTGGCAGCATAGCAAGCGCATGAGTGATAGACCTAAATGACTCGGAGACAAGCAAGATCTGTGAATGATCGTCGGTCATTATCGGCTCTTGCTGATTCCTTATTTGAATCGCCACCGCAAGGGCTTTACCGTCTGCTAAGTCATCAATATCACCATCTGAAAGCCACTTAAATTCTGGATTGTGAATCTTAGCCAGTTCAAGCACAGCAACCACTGCAAGATCATAAGCATGGCCGCCGGTATTGCATGAAGGAAATTTACTGCTATGGCGAATAAAAGAAAAGATACAATTATCTTTGCCGGTCCCTACAAAAGAGATTGAATTTTGACTGACAATAGGATGACTCCCAAACCAGCTAAGTTTTAAGCCGATTTTATGAGCATAGGAAAACAGATATTCTGTATCCATTGCTAAATTATTCCATTGCTCATCTGTCCAGGTTGGCGCGTTCCATCTATGTATCATGTTATAAACTCCAATTAATA
>Ga0208770_1000750_pt1 | contig 18769 bp, 26 predicted proteins | sample AntAceMetag02UK9_FD_184771 | JGI IMG/M metagenome (GOLD analysis project Ga0208770, IMG submission 184771) | Saline lake microbial communities from Ace Lake, Antarctica - Antarctic Ace Lake Metagenome 02UK9 (SPAdes) (version 2) | ecosystem: Environmental > Aquatic > Non-marine Saline and... | reverse complement strand
AAGAAGAAATGTGTATCATACATTTGATTGTTACCCCTATAGACACCGTAAGGTAGCAGGTACTCACCTCTGACATTTATTTCGGGATTTTTTGTAGACGAGTTAAAACTCAATCCAAAATCAATAATACGAACTTTACCATTAGTCGTTACAAAAATATTCCCGAGATGTAGATCATTATGTCTAAATGAAGGACTTTTTTCGTGTAACGTTTTAAGTATTTTTAAAACCTGTCTAACGATTGACTGAATTTTTTTAGGATCTTTTTTCAATTTGGGTAACAATTCTCCAAATGTCCTCCCGTCTAACAATTCGGAATATAACCGATCATCATTTTTACATCGTTCGAGTGCGTACACGTTCGCAGCTGAATTTTCACCAACCAAATTAATGAATTTTTTAGTGAGGTTATGTTCAGCGGTGAGGTTGTCTTTTGATACCTTTAAAGCAAACTTTCTCTTACACGCGTCATTCAAGCACGCCTGATACACAGTACCATGTTCACCCTTACCTATTTCACTAACACCCTTAAACCTATTCATAGTCGTTGAACATGGTGAATTCGCCACCATACGTTTGACTGACGATTTCGTATCAGACATTCTTATATTTTACATAGATTAAAATATATATATGTATTATAAAACATGCTCGCGCTGATTACCCTGCTCATCATAAACTTACGGATTTTCATGACAATGGACAAGAAAAATGCATTCAAATCGTCAACAGAAGAATATATGTCAGAGACTGGCGACTCAGGCGAATGGACTATATACGGGTCCATGGGTTGTGGGTGGACTCGTAAACAGCTTGATTACATGAAGAGTAAGGATAAATCCTTCACTTTTGTAGACTGTGATAACGGAGAATGTGACGGGGTCGAAGGTTTCCCTACGATGGTACACTCTTCTGGGGAAAGGGTTGTCGGGTTTAAGGAAGTTTAAATCCCGCGGACAACTTGAATAGAAATGGAAAGGAGGAGTGCGTCAAGGAACGTGCTCAACGGCTTGAGCACTGAAATGTGCTTACTGAGCGAATTGTTCCACGTGAAACGAAGTACGAATGTACTCACGAGGATCGAGAGAACCATCATCAGGATTTCTGTGAGCGCGTCCTTGTTGCTTTTCGCTTTCATAATATCTTTAATCATTTACTATGTGTACAGATTTTTTTTCTATTGCATATATAATGAGTAAAACTCCCCCTATAAATGGGGCTGAACATACATTCACGAGAAGAAAGTGGGGTGGAAAGGTTGGGAAAAATAACAATAATTGTTATGCGTACGCTATGAATGATTACCAGAGATACCGTGGCTGGAAAAGTCAGCCTGGGGAACGTACTGGATCGACGAGTTCTGGTAAATATGTAGACTGTGGGAAAATACCTAATTTAGTGGTATCAGACAACCCTAAAAAGGTATACATGGTCAATGGTGGTACGAAATGTAAACCATCGTATTACAAGGTTATGTTATTCGTGGCTACATGTAAAAAAAGTAATTATTTATGTCAAGGTGATTTTCATTTTTATAAGCAGCATAGTAAGACTGAATATAAAGTGAAAAAGGGTGATACACATGAGAGTATCGCTACATTTTTCAAGGTACCCACGCTACGCGTTAAGCGTGCAGCGCTTGTATTACAACCGGGTAGGGTGATCACGTTTAAGGCTGAGTTTTTCAGTCATAAGCGTGGGTGGGCTACAGGACCCCTTGTCGTGGGTGCATCTGGTAAACTGATTACAGATCCTAGAAAGATATCCAGGAATTACGCTGGATTGAATTACGACAGGTATTGTAGTTCATTCTGTGTTAAGAATAAGGGTATTAAGGTTGGACATACTCACCCCAAAATCAGAAAGTAAACTTTCCAATTCGTCTGTGCTGTCTACATCAAAAAATGCATCCAACGTGTCAAATATATAGGCGTCATCTACTTGAGTGACCACGTTAGAGTCGTGAATTAAATTTTGTATAGTAACAGTTACTCTGAAATTACTTCCATCAAAGATTTTCCTGCATACTGGGCATGTTTGTTTACCCCTAGATTTCCAGTCCTCTATACAGTGAGAGTGAAATACATGACCACACCGAAGTGCTGGGTTTTGTCTTGTTTCTCTCACTGGATTGAGACATATTGCACACGTTGTGCATTCTGATGAAAAGCCCATATAGTTGCTATGACTTTATTTTTCTACTTTTTACTCAGTTAATTGCGGACAAGTCTAGTGTTGAGTCGCATAATCCACACGGACTTCCATCGTTCGCGGGTGGGGGGGTTTGGTGGAGTTCGGGTCCCTTCTGTTGAAGCAATTTACGGAAAGAGTAGTTATCTTCGGGGGCGATACCGTGTTTGGTCTTCAAATAGTTATCGTAGAGCATTGACGAGTTGTTGATTGTATGACACCTGCCATCGGCCATACCGAGTCGCTGAGACATTTATATTACAATTAGAAATTAATTTGTCTATTCGTGATCGTATTGGTCCAACTTTCGAACCCAAGTTTCCGAACCCTTTCAATCACCTTATCTATTTTATACCCAAAATATTCGTCAAATTTATCACAAATTTGCGTTTCAGATACCCTGATGTCTGGACATTCATTTATATGCTGATTGATAATGTTATACGCGAATACGATTTCTTTGAGAGTTTCTGCACCCGTAATGATAATTTTTCCAGTCCCAAAAATGCTCGTAGTAATCTCTTTCATGTCTTCGGCTGGTTTAAATTTAATTTTAACTGCAGAATATCGATCGGGTTCAAATGAAACCTTGAAAACGCTCGAACAGTTTTCAAAATGTTGTGTCGTTTTAATAAGGTTAATGTTATAGTTCAAACTGAAATTTGAGTTGATCATCACGACACGAAACGTATTAGCTGGTGGTATAATATCCTTATCAAATGACTGTAGGATATAGACAAGCCCGGCGATGATATAGGTACAATTGAATATATCCTCACAGCCTGCCACCTGAATACTTCCATTCGGGAAAATTTTTATTGATTTTGTACTGTGCCCGTCATCGTACGTGAGTGTTATCTGATTGTAGAACGTAGTCGGTTTAATACTCCAAATGATCGGTGTATTGTCGACAGTCTCCCTGTGTAGTTTGATATCCTTGATTTCCTCAAACACTGTACGAATTTCGTTCACGTTTATTTGTTTAGAAAACGACGAGATCATCGTGATTGTAGTTAGTTTGATACGGGACGGTCGAACGCGTTCTGGTATCGCGTTTCTAAACTCATCCTGTGTGAGGATATACGAAAACGTATTGTTTGCTATCGACGAAAACATTTGATTTCGGGAGTATTAAAGAATGACTTAAGTTGAAAAAAGTATTCTGTAAATATATAATGCCGTGTCAAAAATGCAGAAAGAAGTGTGGTGTTCCAATCGATTGTAAGTATTGTTCGGGACACTACTGTTCAGGATGTATTCAATTGGAAAAACATGATTGTCAAGGGTATGATGTTAAAAAGAAAGAGTACTTAAACAATTTAGAGAAACAATTAGAGTTTAAACCAGAATGCAAATATGCCTTCATTCGTTAAACGTGCATCAGTTTTCACGAATAAAAGGGGTATAAAGTGTGTCGAAGTTAAATATTCTCGGTACATCGATGGAAAGGGATACGTGATTATACCTGGGTACTTTGAAACTGATGCAATTGGGGGTTGGACCTTGATAAAACCGATAGACGGTGAGAACCGCTACGACGATTTTCTCAATACGATGGTGAAGAAGACGATCACAACCAGAAGGCAGATGGTACTGATCGAATTGGATAATGTACTGTGTTCCAACTATAATGTATATTCACTCATACGTATATTGAATACGATACGAATTATAGATCCCACGTTTATTCCACCATTTATTAACATCACGTGTGCATGGCAGAAAGCGTATATACGTGAATTTTGCCTTAAAACATTTCCGGAAGTTATTCACAATTGTCGCAGCGACAGGCGCCTCGACGCACTATTTAACGTCTTACAGATGATAGAACAAGGATTGTAACAACGATTAACGCAATTGTAAATAAATCCAACGTTTTCATATTCTTCACTACGTTCTTAACACTTTGTATAACCGGCTCAACACTCAATAAACTACTGTCATCCACCCCCATATCTATATTTCTTCCTGGAATGAGAGGTCTAGATATCCTGCATTCAACATTAGACGGACGACACGTGTCAATCACTTTATCCCCAGATGTTATCCCGGTTTCACATATATATGTGTTATCGTTCCACAAATTTGCTTCACTCTCTACAGGTTCTTCAAATTCCTCAAATGGGTGAGGTTTACCTATAGCCCCTGGTAATGAAAATGTACGCTGGACATATGGATTTATTTTATTAATACTATCTTCATCGCTAAGCATATACTTGCTCATTTATAGTATCATGAGATATATTTTTTGTGTGTCATTTTTTTACCGTGTTCCATCCACATCTGATCTAGGTCAACATCTAACATGTGTGCTAACTGGAATAGATAACTGAAAACATCACCCATCTCCATCATAATATCGATACCTCGTTCCTTTTTGATATTAGTTTTTTTGAACATCTTTTTAGACTGACGTATAGCGGATGCGAGTTCGCCAAATTCTTCTGTGAGTAAAAGCCACACTGTGTTAATTTCTGCACGGTCCCATCCTTTCGCCTTGCATATTTTCTCCGTTTCACTCTTATAATAGTTTAATGACGCCATCTTATATGGTAAACACACTATACCTTTATACACCTATCTTATCATTCTTATCAATCTTAAGACCAAACGTACTTGTGTTTGCAGGTGCGATAGGTGGTACTGCCATCGTGTCTATGTCACGGATATAACCCATGTATTGTGCAACTCCAGACTGGACTTGCGAGAGGGCGGTTTTGATTACGACACCGTTCATAAACTTAACCTGTTCGTTAATCCTGGTCCTGTGGTTGCTTGCATTATTGATGAACACGCTACGCATGATGGCGTACAAATCATCGGGGTTTTGGTAATCGATTGATACACCCGTTTTATTCTTAAACGTCTGGCGGATCGCTTTCTGGAGTAAGTTGCGATTGAATTCGGAAAAAAACAACGTGTTGAGTGGGGTGGCCGTCTGTTTCATAGAATTTAAATGAAGAGCGTCGCACATTTAATATAATCCAGGAAAAAAAGTATGTGTAAAGTATAAATGATAGCCGCTGCTGATTTCGATGAAGCGTATGCCACCCAATCGTGTGAATACAAAAAACCAGAATGCACCGCCCCGGGGTGTTTTATAGGTTCTTACCCACCCATATCCAAGGCGGGTGAAGAAGGTCCCTTTTTCGTGAATACAAGTTTTCTTCAGCCCAATAGGTATGCTGAGACAGTGGGACCTGTACCGATTCGAAGTGAAGACTTCAAATGTAATTAAAAAGTAGAGTAGTATTATTTATATAGTATGAAAGTTATTAAACGTTCCGGTCATGTTGAAGACGTAAAATTTGATAAGGTCACCAACAGGATCACAAAACTCATGAGTGATCCATATGATCTCTCTACCGGTGTGGATGCATCTATGATTGCACAACAGGTATTTTCTTCGATGCACGATGGTATAACTACACAGGAAATAGACACACTTTCAGCTGAAATTTGTATTGGTATGATTACGAAAGATACCGATTACGAAGTTCTTGCGACGCGTATCATCGCGAGTAACATTCAAAAAATCGCCCCCAGTAATTTCCATATCGCGATGAAAAAATTAAATAAAGCTGGTATAATTACCGATGAAGTTGTAGATGTTGCTAATCGTGTAAAAGATAGCATCGCCTCGAACCGCGATTTCACATTTGGCTATTTTGGTTTGAAAACGTTAGAGAAGTCGTATCTACAGAGAATGGATGGAAAGCTCATGGAAACGCCGCAGTACATGTTCATGCGCGTCGCTATCGGAATTCACGGCCAGGATGAAGAGAGTGTACTGGAGACATATCACCACATGTCGTTAGGTAATTTCATCCATGCCACGCCCACTCTATTCAATTCTGGGACACCCCGGCCTCAGATGTCATCATGTTTCCTGATTGCGAATAAGGGTGACTCCATCGACGGTATTTACGGTACGCTCACCGAATGTGCACAAATTTCTAAATGGGCTGGTGGTATCGGTCTGCATATTCATGATGTTCGTGCGAATAAGTCGAAAATTCGTGGTACGAATGGACAATCGGATGGGATCATTCCCATGTTGAGGGTGTTCAATGCAACTGCACGGTATGTCAATCAAGCTGGTAGACGCAAAGGATCCATTGCTATCTATATTGAACCCTGGCACGCTGATATCATGGAATTTCTCGAATTACGCCTTAACCAGGGTGATGAAGAGTCTCGGTGCCGTGATCTATTTTCAGCCATGTGGATCCCTGATCTATTCATGAAGCGAGTTGAAGAGAACGGTGAATGGTCTCTTTTCTGTCCCGATACCGCCGCTGGCCTGTCTGATGTGTACGGTGATGCGTTTGAAGAACTCTATACAAAGTACGAACGTGAGGGTTTGGCGATTAAGACTATTCCAGCCCTTGAGGTATGGAAGTCTATTATCAAATCACAGAGTGAGACTGGTACACCTTATATGTTATATAAAGATGCATGTAATTCCAAGTCGAACCAAAAAAATCTAGGGACGATTAAATCGTCTAACTTGTGCACTGAAATCATCGAGCACACAAACCCCGACGAAACGGCGGTATGCAATCTTGCTTCTATCGCACTTCCCAAGTACGTGAACGGGACTGAATACAATTACGAGGAGCTTCACCGGGTTACTAAAATCGTGACAAAGAATTTGAACCGTGTCATCGACCGCACGTTTTACCCGGTTAACACCGCAAAAACCTCTAACATGCGTCATCGTCCCATTGGCCTAGGTGTACAGGGGTTAGCTGACGTGTTTTCCATGTTACGCATCCCATTTGAAAGTGAAGAAGCGAAGGTAATCAATGCAAATATTTTCGAAACCATTTATCATGCTGCACTGGAATCCAGCTGCGAACTCGCGGATAAGAATGGTTCGTATGAAACATTCGACGGGAGCCCTACGTCTAAGGGTATTTTACAGTTTGATATGTGGGAGACGAACGATACGACGCGTCCCCATTCCGGTATGTACGACTGGGACGCCATGCGTGAGCGTGTGAAAAAGGGTTTGTACAATTCTCTTCTAGTCGCACCTATGCCCACTGCGAGTACGGCTCAAATTTTAGGTAATAACGAGTGTTTTGAACCGTGGACTACGAATATATATCTTCGTAGAACTCTTGCAGGTGAATTCGTTGTCGTAAACAAACATCTAATTGAGGACCTCAAGAAGGTGAATATGTGGTCAAAGGATATGAAAGATCTGATGGTAAAGGCTGGTGGCTCGATCCAAAATATCACCGATATCCCCGACGATGTCAAGGCGTTATATAAGACTGTATGGGAAATTAGCCAGAAAACCATCATAGATATGGCCCGTGATAGGGGGCGATACATAGACCAGTCGCAGAGTATGAATTTATTTATTGAGAACCCTACACTTTCTAAATTGTCATCGATGCACATGTATGCTTGGAAATCTGGTCTCAAAACTGGTATGTATTACCTGCGTAGTAAAGCGAAGGCTCGTCCTATTCAATACAGCCTTGAAGCTGAGTGTACGGCATGCTCGGCTTAAAGTTTTGAATGTATGAATGATTAGATGGCTAAATTCCACACTTTTATAAATGACCTGGATATTCTAGAATATGATGGACGTAAAATATCTCTGTGTACGAATGAGGGCAAGCCTGCGCGCATTCAATTACCGAGAATGTATATGCCTTTCGGTGTGTCAGGTTTCACGCCGGTAGTCGGCAACACCAAGTGGAACGTAGACTTTTCATTGAAGGGATACGACGAGGAAGAAAACTACATAAAATCTTTCTATGAAACCATGCTACAGATCGAAACTCGTATCATTGAGAACGTGGCAAAACAGAGTATGGATATATTTAAGAAGGAAATGAGTGTTGAAGAACTTCGTCCAATGTTTAATTCAAATCTCAAGTATTCTGAGGGTCGGGAGCCTAAATTCCGGGTTAAAGTTGATATGAGTGGTGCTGGTGCGATCAAAACTGGTGTGTTCAATAGCGAAAAACAGCATCTAAAGGACGAAATCGTTGACAAATTGTACGCGAGAAATTCTGGGGTTGGGATAGCTGAAATGTGTAGCGTGTACTTTCTAAACAGGCAATTCGGTGTTACGTGGAAGTTGCATCAACTTGTTGTGCATGAGCCACAACAACTTAAGGGGTTTCAATTCGTCTTGTAAGTCTATTTACCTTCTAATAAAATTTTAAAAATCATCTGTGCTTCTTTTAACAATCTACCTTTTACTATACCATAATCATTTGGGTCTATTTTCAGCTTGATTTTTGCTACGCGGACCGCTTCGTCCCACTTAGCAAGTGTCATTGTATTCTAATATATCACTTCATTTTTTTTACGAGCGTTTTATACTTCTTAGTACCCTTCCTGGGGGCGAGCTTGAACTCACCCTTCTTGACAGGCTTGAAAACCTTGACCATCGCCTTTTTACCCTCATCCTTCATACGCTTCCTGGCCGCAGCGACGGCAGCCCTGCTTTTGATATTCCCGTATTTGTCCTGGACGAGATCCTTTTTCGTGAGGCCACCTGTCGTTTGCGCCGCCGCACCGTGGAAAACTTCCGCTCGAGAACCTTCTGTTGTGAGATACATGTTTATATACTATATCACCGGAAAATTTTCCTGATAGCATCGATTGATTTTTCGCGTTTACTAGGGATTTGACACTCTATACGCTTGTCGTTAAGTACATCCGCACATAATACAGATTTATGTCCTTGGAGTGAAATCATTGCCAAATCTACACTTTGAAAACGTTGCGTGTCGTTATATGTAAACTTCTTTACGTAGACTTCCTTCGTCTGACCAGACCTGTGACAGCGACCAATCGCCTGTAGTTCTGTAGATGGATTCCACGATGGTGCCATTATATACACGCGGGTAGCACATTGTACATTCAGACCAACTCCACCACATTTAATTTGAATTACGAGTAGACTACCTTGGGATGCGCGTTTAAACTCCTCTAGACGCGTGTGCCTTTCATCTTTATTGATAGATCCATCGATCCTATATGTTTTCCCTTCAAATAGAGAGCAAATTTTATCCATTTCACCCTTGTATTGACAGAATACAACGGATTTCTCATCTGGGTGTGTATTTACATACTTGTATAAAGTATCCATCTTATTTGAACCCGTTTTCCATGTCGTTTTTTCCCGTTCTTCCTTCTTCGCGACACCGTCTAGGTATAATTGCGGCCATATCATAACCTGCCTGACGCGTAAGAGACATTCTAAAATGTGCATATTTCTTGACACCTGACTAATCGATGTACGCATGATATCACGAATTCGTTCCTGTGCGTCTAAGAAAGCCTCTTCATATAATATTTTTTCATCTTCATACATATCCAATTCAACGTTTTCAAAGTGGCAATATGGAATGTTGAGTATACCATCAGCCTTTGTTCTTCGAAGAATGTAAATATCCTTGATATCCTTGTGCATTGCCTGGACCGTGTTTTTAGAAAACCCGATAAACATACACAGGGATACAAAATCTTCCATTGAATTGAATACAGGTGTACCTGTTACCGCCCACTGAATTTCGGATTTAAGTTTGATAACCGATTTAAATGTACGCGTCTGTCTGTTACGAATTTCATGCGCTTCGTCGAGAACGACGCGGTTCCATTTAATACCGTGGATAAGGGTTGTCTTACTATAGAGCATACTGTAAGGACATACCACTATATCAGCCTTCGTGAAATCATTCACGTTTTTAGTCCTATCGGGACCGTCGTATATTAGAACAGAGAGACCGGGTGCAAATTTTGCGATCTCTATACTCCACTGCGTGACGATTGTCTTGGGTACGACAATCAAGGTTCGTGGCTTGGGATTGCTCAGTATAGTTGAGATGATTTGAATGGTCTTACCCAGCCCCATTTCATCGCATAGAAACCCACCCTTGGGTCCTGTTTTTTGTTTTTCCATTGCGAGCATCCAATTGACGCCATCTTCTTGGTATGGGGCGTATAATGTACCGTTTAGTCTGTATCTGTCCATGGCTTGATGGAAAACTGAATAATGTACATCGACTTAGGTCATTTATAGTACTTTAGCGAATGTGCTGCCATGAGTACGTAAAATAATATGATAAGTGTTTCAGATTCTACGAATATTTCTGCGACTGATTTCATATACTGTACCGATACATCGGATGTGTTTGTAAAATCTACAACATAGGGTATCACTCTACTCATACGAGGCATACGATTACGTTTGACGAGATGGGTAGTACGTTTACTTACAATTAAACTAACACGAGCTACGCGTTGGATATTACCGTTCATACTAGTCGCTACAATATTTATCATCCGGGTCTGACGCCACTTCACAAACGTACACCTTCTCCTTTATGATGCGTTTCTTTCTCTCTTTCGGTTTTGGGAGTTCGTCTATATGCTCTCTAAAATACAAGACTTTATCCCAAAATTCTCGCATTATCGGAAGATACGTTTTCCACCATTCGCGGTCACGTTTAACATTGACAACGTCGAACTCCTCTGGTTTTGGCCAATTCGTGGCGGCGGGTTTGTATTGGATGAAATCAGCCTCTTCGAGATCGAGAATTTCCATACAGAGTTGTAACTGTGGCATATAATGCTCAGGTACCTCCCCTGGTATAATCTGTCTCTGTGGGGGGCATTTGATTTCGATGAGTTTCCCCGAGTCGGAAACACCGTCGGGACTTCCGCCTAACCACGTCTCAACTGGATGACCACACAACCCAATTTCATGTACAACTTCATTGTATCTCTGTTCATAAAGAATGCGGGCTTCATCTTCATACAATTCACCGTGCCGCGTGGCATCATTTCCGAAGAAGGGTACACCCAATCCACATTTTTTTAGTAGAAGACCGTCCGGCGTTTCATACTTATTTTTTCCAATCGCAGTTGCAGCATCACTTGCGGTGAGCATGGTTTTTCGCTGGTTTAACCACTCTTCCGACTTCTGTGGTGCATACTCCTTCTCCAGTAGAGCCTTGACTTTCGTGTCCATTAATTAATTGTTGCTCTAAACGTTTAAGTGTTAACCTGATATGTTTACTAGAATAAATGGTCCCCTTTTCTTTTTTGTCGTTCTTTGTTACTCTCTTTTTATGGGAATAATTATCGTAACTCATCGAACTATACTTATTAATGTACGCACGGTGACTTAGGTGGATAAAAAAAGGCTCGCGCGGCATTCTGTTCCGCTTGTTTTTTATTTTTAGCGTACCCACTTCCCAAGCACACGCCACCCACGATTACATTTATATAGAAAATTCCATTTTCGTGATTTCCAATTGAATATACAGGTAAGTCTAATGCATTCGTCTGACAATACCGCATGAGGTGATCTTTGAAATTATCATCGATCATGATAGATTGAAGGTTTATATACTCTGGGTTATTATAGATACGAAGAATAAACTCCTTTGCGTGTAATAAACCCATATCCATATAAATCGCACCTATGAGCGCCTCGAACACATCTTCTAAAATCTTCGGGTTGTGAAACCACTTGTTACGCATACCCTTTTCATCCATTCTGATCCATTTATAAAGTTCAAGTTTTGACGATATGGTAGCCAATGTTTCACCCCGTACAAGCTTAGTGCGAGCCTTGGTTAAGAACCCTTCCTGGCGTGTCTCATACTTATCATATAAGAACTTCGTAATAACAAACCCCAATACCGAATCACCAATGAATTCGAGTGTCTCAAATGAACCGGATAACTCGTCGTCCTCCTTTAACGCCGATTTATGGGTAAACGCTTTTTGGTACAAATCTATATTTGATATTCTTGTACCAACAAGGGTTTCGATAGTTAATCTATCTATAATAGTCATGTTTTTATATGTTGTTATTTTTTTAAGCTTCAACCTTTGTGTAGTGAGGGCTCAAGAACTTCTGGAGGTTCAGGAACGTCACTTGAACGTCAGTGGGGGGTTCCAGCAAATCGCGAAGCTTCTTGTCAAGAACGAGGATACGACCGTTGTCGGGGTGCTTGAGATTGTTCGCCTTCACGTACTCGTTGATGGAGCGAGTGACAGTACTGCGCGAAACAAGCTTACCTTCAGGGAGATCCAGGAAGACGCGAAGCTTCTCTGAAATCTTCTGTTCCCTGTTGAAGCCGTTGTTCTTAGCACGGTTGGCAGACTTTTCACCAGTGGGATCGTCCTGCTTAGCCTTGATCTTTCGCACAATCTTAGTGAGCGACTTAAGTTCATTACGGAAGGCGGTAATTTCAGTGAGAACGGTTTCAATAGACATTGTATATAGTTTATGTCTATCATCTTTAAGTGTATGTATATTCGTGTAAAAAATATTATATATATTAATGGATGTTAAACTCTATTCGAAACCTGCAATTGATAAGTACATGAACGACAATCTTTTTTTCAATGACGATAAATTGAAAAAATACTATCTCAGGGATGAAGCGAGGGACCTTGGAAAATTCAGGAAACGAATAAAAGATAAGTTTTCAACTAAATCATTCGATAAGTTTGTATATGTATGTGTCACCGATATCACACGTGATATCATACTTACAACGATAGGTGAGCTCGGTGAATTCATGAAAAGTATGGGGGACCTGATTGTGAGTGGTGGTGAAGCGTTTAACATGTACATGCCATATGATAAGAGAGTCGTGACTACCGACATCGATGCCAAGTTTGTTCCCAGAATAACCTATGATGCAAAATATTTTGGTAAGCTCCAGGCTATTAAACTGATCATGTGGGATAAACTCGGACAAATTGCACAGAGACTAAATACCCGCATCAAGGTGCGTATTTTGACGATAGATAGGAAAGTTTTGAAATACCTTGGTATAGGGTTTAAACAGGATGGACCATATGTAACGCGTAGGTATACGCTCATAAAGAAGAAAAAGGCTCGGACCAATAACAAACCAGCGAAAGGTGACGTATTTATAGACGTCGAGTTATTTGCGTTAGATTTGAACCTACGAGTATTCTCACCGGAGAAAGGTAAGATAGATAATATCGTACTAGGTGGTTTGTTGGATATACCGTATATGCGCCCCCGGGAGTTTGGGTATGACGTTATTCGAACACTCAAGAAAGGTGTTACATATAGAAACGTGACGACAAATAAATTGATTATTAATAAGAAAATATATGTCGCGAGTAAGGAATTTTTGATAGATGATATTTATTTGATGCATACATTGAAACTTCGACCCGAAAAAAGGGAGAAGGATCGTCAACGCCTTTTAAGACTCGCGCAAATGTTTGATAAACGTATTAAATCCACGGATTCAATTGAGGCTATTTTTAAACGCGTCAAATCTAAATTGACACGTGTATACACTTCAAAGGTTACGAAGCGTCGAGATGTTTCCATGAAGAATGCACTTCAGGTAAACCCACAAAAGTATGCAAAATATACGACGGAACCTTCGAGAGAGAAGTTATCTAAGCAGATTGTCCATGGCGTTAACCCAGTTACAAAAAATGCAACTGTCGAAGGGTACGAACGTTCGAACGGTAATCAAAGGTTTAATTTAAACACACTCAGGTGGAAACGTAATAATACGAATGCGTATACCGGTAATGGATTTGCATTACGCCCTGTCGAGCATAAGCCAATACCAAGGGACTTAAATGTACAGGCTACGTTATATGGGTTCAAACCGAGAAGAGATGGATGGGTACCTAAACCTCTCCTCCAACGTTCTGCAGCTATACCCTTTATTGGTTTAAAGAATTGATACGTATATCATACACAAATGATCTACGACACTATTGCCAAAGGTGACGATGGACTTTACCATGTACATGCGTTCACTGACGAACATAAACGATGCTTCGTTAGACTTGACGATGTGGTAATCACTGATGCGACTGATGACATTACATTCGATGTCAACGCGTCCACTGCAATCGACGAAATTCACGAGTCTAACATTCAGAACGCGATTGAAAATGGTGAATCGTGGTTTGGTAAGAAAGTTTCTGAAAAAACTATCAGATCCGCCTACATTCGCGACGAAGCACTCACAGCAGAATGCATTGACCAGACGAAGATTTTTGGGTCTGATAAGGAACTCCTTGACAGGGAAGCCCTTGTGGTCGATTCCAAGTGTTCGGTACTTTTGGAATTTAATGGAATGTGGTTTGCCAAAAAAGCATTTGGTCCAGCCTGGAATGTGGTACAGGTGAAGATCGAAAATGCGGAATCGGAACCCGCTCAGGAAGCTTTTGATAAATCATACCCAGAAGAGTATATGTTCGGCGACGATCAATAAAAAAAATTTGTTAACACTATATAAAGATGTCTCTTACAAAGCGTATGAACAATATCCCCTATGGTCGCATGTTGTTCGCTGTTGTTTTGGGTGTCACTATTATCGTGCTCCTGAAAACCTACGGTAAAACTTCCACCTACGCCGTGAACGAAAAATCGTACGCCCCTATCGGCGCATCTGAGGAAGTCGGCGCATCCCCTCAGGGTATGCTCCCTACTTCGGCTGAATCTAACTGTGAAATGAAGGCTGGAACGGGGTTGGCGTCTTCGCTGCTCCCCCGTGAGGTTGCCTCCCAGGAGGAGTTTGGCGAGTTCGCCCCCGAAGATGTTCTCGCCGGTCAGAATTTCCTCGAACCCCGCGCTCAGATTGGCATCCCCGAAACCACCGGTGGTGCTCTCCGCAACGCCAACCAATCTATCCGCGCCGAGCCTCCTAACACTAAGGAAGCTTTCATGTGGAACAACTCTACCATCAGCACAGATAGCATGCAGCGCCCCCTTGTTTAAAGGACTTAAAGGTAATTACCATAATTAAAACACATGTCTAGCGTAACTGCAGACGATCTCACAACCAGCGTCTCTAAACTAGTTGAACTTAACCAGCAGATTAAAGAAGCCAGATCAGATATTAAAATCCTTTCACAGGCAGAAAAGGCACTTAAGTTACACATCAAAAAATTAATGATAGATAACGGCCTCGACGTAATCAATACCAAAACTGGTAAAATCACAGTCAAGAAAAACATCAGGAAAGTCGGTCTAAACAAAGACACAATCAGAGAAGGACTAAGCGTATTTTTCGAAGGAAACGATACACAGGCGGAAAACGTATTACAGGTCATACTCGAAACGTTACCAACAAAGGAAACATCAACTATATCTATTACAAGCACAAAACCCAAAAAAAACTGAATAATGGTTTGGTGTCAGTATGTGTACGAAGCGACGACGGGGAATGATGTAGAAGTTGACAGCGATGGTGAATTTATTGAAGACGAATACGAGCAGACGATAGAAGATTGGGAAGTCCAATACTCAGACGAATTACACATGATGTGGAACAAGATTGACACCTTCTTGTATGACGCGCACATCACGCATTCGGGGCAGTTTTGCGACTTTGTTGAATTCTGTTACAAAGAGCACGACCCACTCCAGGAAAGAGTAACTTGGGAAGACGAAGAACAACATGTATGGTATGAAGAACGAGTGGCTTATATTTGGAAACATGTCAGGCGTACTGTGAATGATAACGGTCTCCATGAAGAAATGATGAGGGGGGCTGCTTTTAACGATTTCTTGGATTTTGTTAAAAATTATATGTGCATATACTAAATGCTCCCCCTTATCGCTTCTCAGAAAGTGGCGATCCCCTCCATGTTGTTCCTCGCACTCAGCCCAGGTATGCTGGTGAGAACGAACGGTATGAAGTTCTCTGTCGGTAAGGTTGGTACGGATCGCGTTTCGGTCCTCTTCCACGGTCTCGTGTTCTTTCTGGCTTACTCCATGATCGCGAAGGCTATGGGACTTGTTCTCACACAGAACGATTTACTCGTGACGACTACGCTATTCATGGCGCTCAGCCCCGGTATGCTGCTCACAATCCCCCCGGGTAAATTCATGTCGGGTGAGACGTCCCAGGTGGCTATCTTGACACACACCGTCGTCTACGCGCTTGTCTTCGCTCTTTTGCGAAAGCAATTTCCTAAGTTCTATTAAGTGACAGAATGGAATACCTTGTTATAGGTCCCTCGTCTATGGGTTTGTTTGGGTTCATAGGATCTTTGAAACGCCACGAAGAAAAATTAAAAAATATAAAAGAAATTTCGGGCTCATCAGCCGGTGCCGTATTGGGTGCATGTTTAGCACTTGAGATACCACTTGATAATGTACTTGACAAGTTCATGAAAGTAGATATAGAAAATTTAGCAAAATATAAACTAAGAATGTTCTTCAGGAACTATGGTCTCGTAGACATGGATCCGGTCCGGGGTGCAATTGTCGATATTTTCGGGCATGACGTAAAGTTTGGGGAGTTGAAGAAAAAGTTGCACGTATCTGTTTACAATTTAAACAGGGGGTGTACAGAATACTTTTCGAGTGATACACACCCAGATATGCACGTCGTAGATGCAGTTTGTATGAGTATGTCGATACCGTTTATAGCGTGTACCGTGCCGTATAATGGTAATATATACCTCGACGGTGGTACTAAAGAAGATATCCCATTGACGCCGTTTTTTGGAAAACCTTATCATAAGGTGCTTTCTTTCAAACTTAGATTAAGGGATCAATATATTAATAAAATAAGCTCGTTTCATGAGTTTATTAGTGCGTTATTAGAACGTGCGTTGAGTTTGCGGGGAGAGATAGATACATCTAGATTATGTAAGACAATATTAGTGTCAACAGGTGAACATAACTTATTCAAATTTGATATGTCCCACGACGATAAGTTACGTATGTTCTTTCTAGGATATAACGACTAACAACCCAATTGCTATATTTATTTTATCTAGATATAACAAGATGGATGTGTGTGATCCAGATGCCAAGACAAAAAATATCAGGAAACTGATAAAACTCCACACGGGCAAAACCATAAAGATCTCGAGAGATAAGGTGTGTGACATTATGAAAGATGTTGATCGTGGGAAATTACCACTCCCACCTTTAGTGCTTACACGGGATAAACGTTACCTATTAGACCCCAAGTCTCCACTCACATGGAAAGATTTTGAAACTTTATTCAAATCCAGCGTAACTTCGAAAGTTGTTAAGAGACTGGCGAAAAAGGTTGGTTTGATTGAGACTGACAAGACTATATCAGATTTAAAACGTGCCATAGGTCGGAAGTTGATGAGTATGAACATCCGCGAACCTGTTTTATTACCAGGGTCCCATGTATATCCGAAGGTGAAGAGTAAAGAGTTCCGAAATGAGGAAACACCCGTTCAAATCGATGAGAACCGGAACCGTGGTGAGAACCGGGACGAAAACCGGAACCGTGGTGAGAACCGGGACGAAAACCGGAACCGTGGTGAGAACCGGGACGAAAACCGGAACCGTGGTGAGAACCGAAACAAGAACCGGGCTGAGAACCGGAACCGGAACCGTCTCAATAACACGTCTAATTCAAAATTACAAAATACGTTAGCGCGTAAGCGTCACATGGATCGCATGAAACAAATGTCTAAAGGTGGTATATATACTGTACCTGACGGTAGTTCTAAACTTAACAGTATCACTGCTAATAGGCGGAAACTTAACATGAACGTAAAGATGGAGAATCTGAAACTCAATACTAACCGCCGTGTGCAAGAACAGAAACGTAATTTCAATAGACGTTCTTCCGAAAAACAGGTGATCGAGGAGCGTCGCAAGAGACGTGAAGCCTTGATAATTGAGACCAAAGTACGAAACGGGAGACGCGCGGAAATTAACGCAAAAAATCGAGCTAGAAGAGCAGAGGCGGCAACAAATCGCGAGTACGAAAACAAGAAACGTGCTCAGTTGAAAGCGAATATAAATTCACAGCGTGTGAAGAGTTTAGAAAAAAATTACACTAACCTCAAAACTAAGACGACGAATACTCTAAACAAATATACCCTTCGCAAAAAGCTGGCGGATACGCAAATGAGTAATTCATCGTCGAAGGTGAGGGCACTCGATAAGAAGCTGAAATACGAGTTAGACCGTGCAGATATAGAACGCGAAATGGGTAAGAAACTTCAATCAGATTTAAACGCGGTGGCGTTAAAAGTTGAGAAGAGTGAGCAGCGGGTCAGGGAAATAGAAGAAGAACGAGGTGAGCTGAATACCAGAATAAAGGACTTACAGTCGCGGTTAGAGACACAAGCTAAAAATGGAACTGTAGTTGAAGCTGAGCGACTGACTAAAGAACTGAATGAAGCTAAGGTTAAAATCGAGAAATTAACGAGTGAAGTATCTACACTGACAAATAGCACGAACATGGCGGTTGCGAGTGCTACGAAAGATTTGAATACAAAGCTTGCACTGGCAGTTAAGAATAAGAACAACGCCGTTATAGCTTCAAATGCTGTGAAGAAAAAAGCTGCATTATCTGAGGCTAAGTATAAAGCGGCTAGATCTGAAATGAATTTAAAAAATGAAGAGAAAACTCGCCGAGAACTTAATTCTAAATTGAGAAAGCGGGTCAAATTGAACGGGTTATTAACGAATATAGGCGTGACGAATAAAACCGTGTTAATGAATGAATATAATTCTGCTATCAAAAATGGTAAAGATCCAAATGAAACTATTGATAAGATAGTCAAAGAAGCCCGCTTATTG
>Ga0208770_1000749_pt1 | contig 18786 bp, 13 predicted proteins | sample AntAceMetag02UK9_FD_184771 | JGI IMG/M metagenome (GOLD analysis project Ga0208770, IMG submission 184771) | Saline lake microbial communities from Ace Lake, Antarctica - Antarctic Ace Lake Metagenome 02UK9 (SPAdes) (version 2) | ecosystem: Environmental > Aquatic > Non-marine Saline and... | reverse complement strand
GATACAATGGTCAAGGTAAAAGCCATCCGGGCCAACCAGCAATAGAAGAAGGAAAAAACGGAGGTGGAGGCGGTGGGGCAGGGTCTGCTGGCTCTGGACGCACAGGGGGCTCTGGTCTTTCTTATAATATTCACAGCTCAACGCAAACCTCAGCTACATTTGCTGTAGGGGGCGGCGGCGGTCGCATGGCTCAAAACGGGGCTTCAACTGGAGCAGCTGGCACAAACCAAAGAGGTAATGGAGGCACGGGAGGATCTGGTGGAGGTGGCTCATCTGACGGAAGAGACTCTGGCGGAGCAAGGGCCGGAGGAAACGGTGGCAGTGGAATTCTAGTAGTTAGATATAAGATAGATACCCCAGAAAGCTCGTAGCCTTTGTGTTAAACTATATTAAAGGATACTTATGACTACCGCCCTTAACTCTTATGCCACAAAGGTCTTTTCAGAACACCCAAATTCTTTATGGGCATTGGATGAAGATATTGGATATATTCGTTACATAAACAACACAAATCAAGATTTAAACAACTGGACGGCTACCGGAGCAACGGTGGTTGCTTCTGACAGTGCTATAGCTCCTTTCCCTACCGTAAAACTTAACACGGTTACAGCAAGTGCAACAAGTACAAGTTTTTTTAGCTCTTTGTCTTTTGGAGAGTCGGACTTCGACCTAAGTCTTAAGTCTGTTTCAATAGGTGCCTTTTTTTTAACAGGATCTTTGGGGGTGCTGGGGGAAGGAAATACTATTGGGATTACCCTGGGGTATAGGTATCAGCATCCAAGCGATTCGTTGGGTGTTTATAGAGAAAGCTCTAGTAATTCCATAAGTGTCCCTAGTTCTGAAACCTGGGGGTTTGTTTCCGAGACGGTAGAGCTACCGGAAAATTTTTCAGATCTAGACTTTTTTATTAAAACAAATAATCACTCATCGTCTTACGAAGTCTCTATTAATGGAATCAACATTGGACAGTGGGCAGAAGAGTTTCAGGTTAGCTCTTTGGGGGTAATCCCCTCAGCACTTCCCACAAACATTAACCTAACATCTTCAAAAATAGACGCAAGCCCCTACGGCCTTGACGGATTAAATGGATACTACCTTTGTAGTCCTACTAACCTTTATGCAAACAATAGTGGGCTTCCCCTGGTTTATGGATCATTCAACAGTACGGCAATCTCTCCAAACCCAACCCTAGAGCCCTCATTGATTATTCCTGGCTTCGGTTTTATGAATAGTACTGGTCAGTATCAGAATCTAACATGTGAATTTTGGATTAAAGCAAGGGTTCACTCCTTTTCACATAAGAGAATATTTGGACCAATTTCATCTACCGACGGTCTCTACGTAGAAGGACCGTTCCTTAAGCTTATGATTGGAAGTAATATAGGAAGTCATTTTGTGGGGGAGTGGGAAAGACCAATGCTCATTAACATTAGGCTTTCTCCAACGCAGGCTTCTTTGGTTATTAATGGAGAAGAGGTTATTTCTCTAGGTCTTGTTACAGAAGATATTACCTACCCAGAAAAATACGACGTATCAAACAATGATCAGGATTGGCTTGGATTTTATTCCTATGAGGATGTTCCACTAATTCAAATTGATTGTGTTGGCATCTATCCCTACGAGGTTCCAACAATTGTGTCAAAAAGAAGGTGGGTATACGGGCAGGGGGTTGAAGCAAGCAATAGGCTTGTGGGCGCCAGCTCATCCAATACCCTTACATTTGACAACTCTTTTGCTAAGTATGCTAAAACATATACTTATCCAAAACTTGGAAGATGGGCAAATGGATTTATTGACAATCTTGTTCCAAGCTCTGAGCAGTTAGAGCTTCCTTCATATTCTTTGCCAGAAATCTCTTTTAATAATAAAACAAACTTAGAGTGGTACACGGATCTAGAAGCTTCACAAGATCTTAGTGTTTTTTCATCTAATCATTTTATTGACCTTAAACCAAACAGCAGTTGGAATGGAACAGAGGGCTATCTAAAATTTTCTTCTCTTAATTTGTTGCTAGAAGAAACGAAAGCTTTGTTTGGAACATTCTTGGTTAGATCTCTTCCCACTACTCAAGAAATTTTAATGGATTTGGTAAATGAAACAACAGGTAGCAGGCTAACGGTATACATGGAAAACGACATCGTTAGCTATGTTTTTAAATACAAAAAACCAGACGGAACTTACCAAGAAACCACCCTATTCTCCGCCTCTGACCATTTTAATGATATTGCTTTTCATGTTGGATTTCACATTCAAAGGATTGTAGATTATTATGGAGGAGCTGTGGCCACGTTCTTTGGATCAAAACAAAACATTAAAGTTTTTATTGGTGGGAATCCTAATTTTGAAAAAACTTTTAGTGGAAAAATATTTAATGTTTCATTTTCTACCGCTAAGAATCTTTCAAAGATCTCTAGCGAGTTCTTAATAAAAGGTTTCCCAAACAACTTCTCTGAAAGCTATGAGGAGGTTATTGTAATCTATGACGGGGATACCCCAGACGAAACCCTGTGGGATCAAGACCTGGATGCCAATGGCCCAGTTCTAGACTTAACCCCGGGAGCAGTTGACCAGGCTGCAGACATCATCGACGGATCAAGCCCAAACCCCCTGATGCTTGTTAGCTCTTTGTCACATATTGGAAGCTATACCCTAAAGGCCAGAACAGAATTAGATAACTTTATGCTAGACATTGCGGTAGATGGTTACTGGGAAGATTACTTACCACTAAGCTATTTTGCAAAATATGTAGATGGCGCTGGCGGTAACAAATATCTAGATGTAGACTTTTTGCAATTCAGCATTGATTACCCCCACCTAGATATATTTTCAAATGGCAACTATGACTACTCCGGATCACATTTTAGGACATATGCAACTTTTCAGTATATCTCAGAAGGTGCCAACAACGGTATTGATGAGTATACTGAAATCTCTTTGCCTGTTGCCGGGGTAGTCAGGCCTACATCAGCCTGGCAAACAGAAAAATATGAAATTATAGACGACACCATTCTCTACCCACCAGACGGAGTAGACTTCTCTCTGTTGTCTGTAAACATTCACATGGAGTTTCAGATTCCCGGACTAAGAAACAACTCCTTCAAGGTCAGGTCTTTAAGGCTTGCGTCAAGAGCCCTATCTCAAGGTAAAAACAATATTGGCAACAAGTTTGGTGTAGAAATTTACCCATATAAAAAAGGTAAAAATTACACAGACTACAAGTTTGTAGAACCCTTTAGCCTTTACAAAAACTCAGTTCCATATTTTTATTCTGTTGGAAATACAGGGCTAAGATTTAGAAAAAAGTTTTCTATAGCAGAAAATGCAGGATTTGAAATTCCAATAAACAAGAAAAGGTCAAACTTCTTTAAGCTAGGTGCTTTTCAAATTCAAGCCCACGTACACGATGAAGACTTTTCAAACGCACCCACACTGCTTTTTGAAATTGAGTCATTAGATAAAACTCTTAAGTTTTACTTAAGGCAATATACGAACAATTCCAAAAGGGGCTATATCTACGCGATAGACTCTACGACAAACTCGCTTGCTTCAGGAATTACTTATGCCCTCAACGGCAACATCACTAATAAGCCGACGATCAATCCAGAAGACTGGTTTGTTCTTGGTATATCACTTGATACGGCATTAAGCTTTAATGACTACACAGGTTACTTGCGTATAACTAGCCCAATCTTATTCAATAATCTTTCTGCACACCAGATTAGTGAGCAAGATGAATTGGCACGATCTGCAGTTAGAAAATGGTATTCTGTAAATACCCTCGAAGGTGTTCAGCAGGATTGGGACGACTGGAAAGACGACAACATGTTTGATGGCATAGATGAGTATATTTGGTCTCAGGTTTTATATATTTCTCAGGTAAATCCAACCGCACCAGACATAGAAAAAAGTTATCGACAGTTTACCGGTACGGATAAAATAGTTATTGAAACAGACAAGACTCTAACGTTCCAGGATTACCGATATGCCGTACTTCAAAACATAAAGTGGTCTACACAGACTATTGTTTCTGCATAATGTGGTATAATTGTGGTTATGAAAAAGAAAAAGCCACGCTTTCCTGGTCAGGTAGGGGACACAAAAGTTCGGGTTATAGAAGAGAAGTTTTCTAAATTTGGGACTTACGTTTGGCATAAGCCAAATGGAAAAGCCTTTACAGATGGCCAAGGAAACGCACTGTCTATTGAGTCTATGGATGGCGACCAGTCTAAGGTTGAAGAGCTTAGGTCTGCCGCAAGATATTGGGGGGAGCCAGACGGTTCCGCTAAGTTTTATGCAAATATGAAAAAGATTTCAGAAGAAGAGCACAGCGAACAAGTTGACAGAATGAAACAGGGGCTACTTCCGAATATGAATGACTTGGGAGCAGTCATTGCCGCAAAGAAAACCCTAAACGAATATGGAGACGAAGGCTAATGTCTGACAAAGAATGGGTCATTGGTGCTAGCATTGATGAAATTCAGAAAAACGAAAATGAGTTTCAAGCTCAAGACCCTTTTGGTAAAGTCTGGAACGATTTAAAAAAATACTCTGGTTTAGAAAACAACTTTAAGCGCAGGGCTACAAGAGTTGCTAAAGCACTCTCTTCCCCACCAGACGAAACTTATTTCGACAGCGCCAACGCAAAAAAGACTGGAATAAACGAAGCAGGGTCAAAAGAGATTAATCCAGGAGAGGTCTACCGTAATGGCTACGGAATGTTTGACGTTATCACTCCTCCCTGGAATCTTTATGAGCTTGCCAACTACTACGACACATCTTTTGCTAACCACGCGGCTATTGATGCAAAGGTAGAAAACATTGTTGGACTCGGGTATGATTTTGCCGTGTCAGAAAGTACAATGCTAAGACTTGAAACTAATGACAATCAAGAATCTGTTAAGCGTGCTCGCAACAGAATTGAAAGAGCAAGGATTGAGCTTCGTGACTGGTTAGAAAATCTTAATGATACAGACTCTTTTACAAACACACTTATGAAATTCTATACAGACGTGCAGGCAACGGGAAATGGGTATTTAGAAATTGGAAGAACAACCAAGGGAGAGATTGGATATATTGGACACATACCGTCAACAACAATGCGTGTGCGCAGACTGCGCGACGGGTACGTACAAATAATTGGACATAAGGTAGTTTACTTTCGTAATTTTGCGGGGAAAAACCAGAACCCCATTACAGAAGATCCTCGGCCAAACGAAATCTTGCACTACAAAGAATACTCTCCACTAAACACGTTTTACGGTATTCCAGATATCATGTCTGCAATTTCAGCTTTGCACGGAGACCAGCTTGCATCTCAATACAATATTGACTACTTTAGCAACAAGGCTGTTCCTCGATATGTGGTGACCCTTAAGGGGGCAAAGCTATCTGCTGACGCAGAGGATAAGATGTTTAGGTTCCTTCAAACAAATCTTAAGGGACAATCACACCGAAGCCTATATATTCCTCTTCCTGGAGACTCTGACAACAACAAAGTAGAGTTCAAGATGGAGCCCGTTGAAAATGGGGTTCAAGAGGCATCGTTTAATGAGTACCGCCTTCGAAATCGTGACGACATCCTCGTTGCACACCAGGTGCCATTGTCTAAAATAGGAGGGGCAGACGCTTCTTCGATTGCTTCTGCTTTGGCACAAGACAGAACATTTAAGGAGCAGGTTGCTCGCCCAGCTCAAAACAACTTGTCAAAAATGATCAACAAGGTGATAAAAGAGAAAACTGATATTCTGCAGTTTAACTTTAACGAGTTGACGCTGACCGATGAAATTGCTCAATCTCAAATTCTTGAGCGTTACGTGAAGACCCAGGTGATGACTCCGAATGAGGCTAGACAGGAACTTGGATTGCCCCAAAGGCAGGACGGAGACGATCCGTTTGTCATGTCTCCAAGGCAAGCCACAGATGCTAGGGCAAACCTGGCAGGGAACAGGGAAAGAGATTCTGAAAGATCAAACAACCAATCCGACAGTCAAGCAACTATTAGTGGAAGAAATCCACAAGGCGAGGGACGTTCTTCAGAATAGTCCGCTTTTTTAAAAATGTTTAAAAAGGCTTGTATAATGGAGTTAGTATGACTATGCTTAAAGCACACTGGGAAACAGAAGGCGACGCCGTTCGTCTGTCAATGCCGATCGCAAAAGTTGATCAAGAGAGGCGCACAGTCTCAGGTTTTGCTACTTTAGACAACGTAGATAAACAAATGGACATTGTTACACAAGATGCATCAATTAAAGCTTTTGAAAAGTTTCGGGGCAATATTCGTGAAATGCATCAGCCAACAGCAGTAGGCAAGATGGTATCTTTTAAGAAAGATAAGTATTTTGACCCAGAAAGTAAGAAATTCTATTCCGGCGTATACGTTTCTGCATACGTATCTAAAGGCGCACAAGACACCTGGGAAAAGGTTCTTGACGGAACGCTTTCTGGGTTTTCTATTGGTGGAAAGATGATTAAGTGGGACGACGCTTATGACGAAAAAGCAGATAATAAAATTCGTATTATCAAAGAATATGATATTGTAGAGCTTTCTCTTGTTGACTCCCCCGCAAATCAGTTTGCCAGCATTCTTTCTGTAGAAAAAATTGACGGTGTTGATACCCTCAAGGGAGAGGGCATTGACGTAGCCATTGAAAATGTTTTTTGGGATTCAGAGTCTGGACTAGTTATGATGTCTGACAATGAATCTGAAAGCCACCCCGTGTCTGGGGAATCTATGAAAAATATTGGTTTTGTAGAAAAAACAGACAATGAAAAAACAAAAATGATAAAGTTCTTAGTTGATAGTGCTAAAGGCATTAATCTTTCTAAGATAGCAAAGGAGGCAAGTCCTATGACTGATGCAACAGAAACCCTTACAGAAAAATCTGATGAGGTAGTTGAAGAAGTAGAGGTCGCTCCAGAGGCAGATGCCGAAGCCACTGAAGAAGCTGGTGCTGAAGTGGAGACAGAAAAATCTGACTCCACAGAAGACATCGAAAAAGCTGACGAAGAGGCAGAGGTTGCAGTTGAAGAAGGTGCAGAGTCCGAGGAAGTTTCTGAAGAAGCTGCCGAAGAAGTCGAAAAATCAGATGTTGCAACTTCAGTGTCTGAAATGAAAGACACGATTGCACTAGCCTTTAGCGATCTAGCAGAGACCGTGAAGTCACTTCACACCGAGGTCGATGCTTTGAAGAAATCAATTACTGGCGTGTCTGAGGAAGTTGCTGCTACCAAGCACGAGTTCTCTGAGACAAAGGGTCAGTTTGATGAGTTTGGAAAGCGTGTTGATGCTGTAGAGCAAGACACCGCTTTCCGCAAGTCTGGCGATCTTGGCGAGATCGTACAGGAGGAGCCAGATATGGTTCAAAAATCCCTATGGGGCGGTCGTTTCCTCAAAACAGCCGATTTATTTAGCTAACAAAAATCACTTAGGAGGTGACAAGATGTCGGAAGAGATCAAAAAGAACTACCCAGCAAGCGGTGACTCAGAAAACCCAGTTAACTCTGAGGGAGCCTTCGCTTCTGGTGGTATTGGCGGTGTTTCTTCGCCTGGTGCTAGTACCTTGGGAAACACTGCAACCGCCGAATTTGGCGTAACAACTGGTCCAAATGCCGTTAATCCCTCGGGTGCAGCGGCTAGTGGTATCCTTCGTCCAGAACAAGCTCGTCGTTTTATCGACTACGTTTGGGATGGAACAGTTCTCGCCAAAGACGGTCGTCGTGTTACCATGCGTGCAAACACCATGGAACTCGAAAAAGTCAACGTTGGAGAGCGTGTTATTCGCGCTGCCAACCAGGGTAACGCAGCGTACACTAACGCTGGCGCAACATTCAGCAAGGTCGAATTGACTACCAAGAAAATTCGTCTTGACTGGGAGGTTAGTGCAGAAGCCCTCGAAGATAATGTTGAAGGTGCTGCATTGGAAGACCACTTGGTCCGCATGATGACAAACGCTTTCGCAAATGACATCGAGGACCTCGCCATTAACGGTGACGGTACAACGGGAAACTTCCTTTCAATTATGCAAGGTTTCCACAACCACACCACAACAAATGGCGACGCTCACGAGTTCGATGCTACCGTGACAGACAACGCATTTACCCCTGAAGTTCTTCAGGGTGTAATCAATGCTTTGCCACGTAAGTACCGTGCACTCAAGAACGGTCTGAAATTCTACGCAGGTACTGCAGCCTTCCAGGGTGCGGTAAAGGCAAACGGTACCGACAGCTCCAACATTTGGACTGAAGACTACCGTAACGCTTACCTTGCTGGTACAGACCAGGTAATCGGTCAGGCACGCACAACTCGCGTGCTTGGTATCCCCGTAATGGAAGTTCCTTACTACCCAGATGGATTCATTGACTTGACTTTCCCATCTAACCGCATTTGGGGATTCCAGCGCGACATCACGGTTAACCGTGAATATGTTGCAAAGAAGGACACCGTTGAGTACACAGTATTTGTGCGTTTCGGTATCCAGTGGGAAGAGGAAGACGCCGTTGCATTCGTTGATGCAGCAGTGGATGGCTCTTAATCCATTTAAAATAACCCAATAATAAAGAGGGTAGAGGCTGAAAAGTCTCTACCCTCTTTTTATTCTGTTATAATAGATACAGGAGGCAATACTAATATGACAGATATGAAAGAAAAAATAAAGGGCACTCCAGAAAACGATGACAACAATGTTATCTCTTCTGGCAGTGCAGATCGTGTTGGCGGGCAAAAAAAGTCTGCAATGAGCTTGAATGAAAACGGTGTTTTGATTTCTGGCAAAGCAGAGAAGGATAACAAGAAAGAGCCCGCTCCGGCAAAGAAAACGGAAGACGTTGCAATATACTCTAGCAAGAATGTTACTTGGCAGGGAGTGGGCAGTGTCAGCAAGGGCTACAATATCGTTTCTAAAGCAGAGGCAGCTAAGTGGCAAGGACGTAGTCACATCAGGCCAGCCACTCCAGAAGAAGTCGCAGCACACTACGGAAAGTAGATGGAAAAATGGAATTGTTACGGGTACCATCATTGGATACCAATGCCGAAATCGCTGTTGCGAGCCCATCTATTTCTTATGATTATACAGTCACAGATTTAGGAGATCGCTCTCAAACATCCGGTAGCGTGGTGTCCAGTGTCGGTTCTGTTGTAACTATTCCAATTCCATCGGCTTATGATGGCTCTTATGTTGTAGCGGTTGACAGCACGGAAACCTACGTTGACGTAGTTAGGCCGTATGTTGACCCTACAACTCAAGGAGCGACCACGGCAGAGATCGAGGCGTACTCTGAAAATGAGCTACAAGCCAGAGCAATCATCGATTCTGTCGTGTCGGAGGGGTTTTATTATAAAAAGCATATAATCGAAACCACTGGTCTTGGGGCAGACTATATTCCTCTTTGGGTAGATGCCCACAAAATTCTTAAGCTATACGAAAACAATGTTTTACTTTATGACTCAAGCGATCCTAATAGCTATTCGACAAGCTATAGCATCACACATGACAGGACTGCCATTGTTGAAAATTATACTGGAGGACTGAATAGGCTAGAGTCAGCTAACTTGGTGATGCCCACTGCCGCTACGGATCTTTTAAATAATCAGCTTGTTTACCGGGGATTTCCAAAGACCTTTGATTATGAAATATCTCTTGTGGTTGGGTATCCAAAATTGCCAACCGATATCGTAAAGGCTGCAAAGCTACTCGTTGATGACATTTCTTGCGGTAGGCTCGACCACACCCAAAGATACATGAAGTCCTACTCTACTGACCAGTTTAAAGTAAGTTTTGATAATAGAGCTTTTGAGGGAACGGGGAACTTGGTTGTTGATAAGATTTTGTCTAAGTATGCAAAATCTATTAGAACAATTGGAGTTTTGTAATGACCTGTAGCAATGATGCATTCTACCCACTAAACGCAGAAATTTTTTATCCAGTAGTTTCCCAAGGGGCATATGGGGAAGTAACCAAAACCTGGACGCTAGATAGGTCTGTTGTTTGCAGCCTTTCCACGGCGGGATCTAGGTTTAGAGAGCAAGTAACTCCCAACGTAGACATTTCTTTAGAGAGTATTCTCATTGGCAGGTTTAAGGAAGACATTAGAGTCGATACCGCTGGAGAGGGGCGGTCAATTACAAACATTGCCGTTACAAACATTAAAGATAGGCTGTTAAATGCTATTTATCTAGAAACTTCTGGGGTCAGGGATGGCCTTTCGACACTGTTCGAGGTATCTACCGTTAGCCCACAGGTGGGACCATTTGGAACTGTTGAATACTACAGAGTTATTCTTAGTAGATCAGAGAACCAGGGGGGAGATTTTGCTTAAGGTAAAGTTTCAGACTGATAAGTTTAATAAAGAAATGAACTCTATCTTAAACTATGCCTCTGGATTTTTAGACGGTGCCCAGGCAGGCAAAAAAGAGTTGATGCAAACAATTGGTGAAAAGACCACAGAATACCTGGACGCCTTCATTGACTCTAACGCAAGGATAAATCCGGAAATGCTGCACCACGTTTACGAGTGGTACGAAAACGGAAGTCCAAACGCCAGACTGTTTGACTTGCAGTACTCTACACATGGAGGCGGCCTCACTTTTAGTTCTACTTTCAGGCAATCTTCTTCTGTCGCAAAAGGTTCCCATACCCCATTTTATGACAAAGCTAGAATAATGGAGCTAGGAGTTCCGGTTGTCATTAAGCCCGTAACTGCGCAGGCTTTGAGATTTGAAGATGGCGGTCAAGAGGTTTTTGTAAAGGGTTCTGTTACAGTTGAAAGTCCCGGTGGAGCCTCCACTCAGGGTGGGTTTCAAGAGGTTGTAGATTCTTTTTTTAGAAACTATTTTTCTCAATCAGTTTTGTTTTCAAGCGGCCTTGCGAGACATCTGTCTAATCCGGTAGACTTTAAGACAAGGCTTCCACGAGCAAAGAGGGGTGGCAGGGCGCAAGGGTTTGACGTCGGCTACCGATGGATTTCTGCTAAAGGAGTAATTTAATGGTTATAGACTATCCACCAGTTTTTATTAATACATATCTAAGCGAAAAGATTTCCGAAAGTCTTCCAGATTATTTTGACGGGAGTGTTCGGTTTTTTCCAACACAGCCAAGCACCATAGATGCTCTTACAGAACAGTCTCCAGAAGACTCTGATGAGCCATTTGCGGTTTACGACAGAATGTTTAGAATGCGCAGAAAGGCTTTTCCTCATATTCGTACAGAGCAACTTCTTTATTACTTTTATAAAACTGCCGGGGGTATTGAGCCATTGGTTCAAACAATCCAAAAGGTTCAAGACTTGTTGGATAACGGAGATGAGTCAGCAGAAGACCTTAACACTTGGATTGGTCAAAAATTACAGTCGAGCCCCGGAACAAGCGTAGATGGTTATCAAACAGTTAGGTTTGGTGCTGGTGCAAATGCCAGGGACTTTTATATGCCATACTTTCACGAGACAAAGATATACCAGCTTGAAGAAGCGAGAGATATCATTAACTTTGGAACAGCCAGAACTTATGCTGGAAATAAAGTGATCATTGATTACGATTGGCACAAATCAGGTCCAGCTTAAAAAAACAAAAAACACCTGGTATAATTAAGTTGAGGAAACACCCCCACCAATTTCTATGAAAGAAGAGGTGAAAAAACTATGGCATATTCACGTGGAACTAATGCCAACATTATTGTTGGTGCCGCTGCTATGTTTACGCACAACTCGGGCGAACTGCTTGAGGCGACACTTCCTGCGTATGTAGATGACGAGTCTTACAAGGACACCCTTGAGGACAGCTCTCTTTTTACTAACGTTGGATACACAATGAACGGTTTGGAACTGGTTTTTCAGCCTGACTTCGGTGAAGTCCAGGTTGACCAGCTGCTTGACGTGGCAAAACTTTACAAGCAAGGTATGCAGGTTAACCTGAACACTGCGTTTGCAGAGTCTACCCTTGAGAACCTTCTCATTTCCATTGCAGCACCAACAACTGACAAAGCAGCTGTAGGAGCATTCGCAGACGAGCTTACTCTTAAGTCTGGAGACATCGGAGATGTCCCTCTTGAGCGTGGTATCGTTGCAGTTGGACCTGGTTCAGGTGCAGCAGGTGCAGGTATTGAGCGTATCTACGCCGCTTACCGAGCACTCTCGATTGAGAATGTTACAGTGTCCGCAAAGCGCGACGAGCCCACCATGTTTGAGGTCTCGTTCCGTTTGCTGCCAAATGACAGCGCAGAGTATGGAAAGATTGTCGATCGCACGATTGACTCGACTTCCTAACTAAAAAATAACTTAACAGACAATGCCCTGGGATTTTTCCTGGGGCATTGTTATTTTTGGTACACTTATATTATGGCAACTACAGTATATGAAACCAAGACGATATCTCTCATTGATGAAACAGTCATAGAGCTTAGACCTTTAAAGATTAAGCATTTGAGAAATTTTATGAAATACTTTGATGTTATCAAGTATGCTAATAGTGATGAGGAATCTATAAAGATATTGTCCTACTGCGCACTGGTAGCCCTATCTTCTCAGTACCCGATAATTTCTACCATTGAAGAGTTGGAAGACTCCGTTGACCTGCCAACCGTTTATGAGATCTTAGATATTACTGCGGGGATTAGTGTTAACCCAAATAAAAAGAAAGATCTTAAGGAGCAGGCAACAGATAGCAAAGCTTCTACCTGGGATACCCTAGACTTAGCAGAGCTAGAAGCAGAGGTATTTTTGTTAGGAATTTGGAAAGATTATGAAGATCTGGAGTTAGCTCTATCTATGCCAGAGCTAACGGCAACACTAACCTCTAAGCGAGACCGGGACTATCAAGAAAAAAAGTTTTTAGCCGCAATTCAGGGAGTTGACCTAGACAAGCAATCTGGCAAAAATCAAGCAAATGCTTGGGAAGAAATGAAGGCCAGAGTTTTCAGTGGAGGTAAGACGGATGATCCAAATGACATAATTTCTTATAGAGGAGCTAGGGCAGACAAGGCGGGTTTCGGAATTGGTCAAGGTCTTAGCTACGAGGATTTAACCTAACAATACTAGCCCCTCTATGTTATAATTAGTATACCGTTTATAACGTTATGAAAGGAAATAAATGGCTACTACAGTAAATGAAGAGAAAGAGCTTACTCTCATTGACGGAACAAAGATTAAGGTGCGTCCTCTAAAAATTTCGCTTCTTCGTCCGTTTATGAAAAAGTTCGAGGGTATCGCAAACGTAGCAAGCGATAACGACAAGTCGATGAACCTATTGATGGAATGTGTACAGATTGCTATGAAGCAGTACAGTCCAGAATTAGCGGGAGACTTAAAAGCATTGGAAGATAACATTGATCTTCCAACTGTTTATAAGATTGTTGAAGAGGCTTCCGGGGTAAACCTTGGAGAAGTCACTAATCTTATGAACTAATAAAATAACCAGGGGTGCTGTGGAATGGCTGATATTCAAGCTAATATAGGCATAGGTGTAGACACTACACAAGCTTTGTCGTCTATTAGAGCCCTACAGCGACAGATATCGGCCTTTCACACCTCAATGGCAAAAGGCGGCGCAGCCGCTGGCGCACAGTCTGCAAAGATGCAGCAAAACCTTGTTAACACGATTAACTCCAGCGGTAAGTTTTCTGCTTCTATGGTTGGCATTCAGTCATCCACAGAAAGCTTTACTAATGCACTAGAGAAAAACAAGCTGTCCATGGGGCAGTACTTTAGATATGCCGGGGGAGCATCCAGATCGTTTGGGAAAATGTTCTCCAGGGAATTCAACACAATCAGCAACGTTGCCCAAGAAAGAGTTAAAGACCTCCAGACTCAGTATGTAAGTATGGGCAGAAATGCCAACGGTGCGTTACAGTCCATAAAGGTTAGACCACTCACCCTTGACATGGACAACCTGGGCACAAAGGTTCAGCTAGCTGGCCAAAAGCAACAAATCTTTAACCAGCTGATGAAGCAGGGCACAACAAACCTTCTTAATTTTGGTAAAAATACTCAGTGGGCTGGTCGCCAACTTATGGTTGGATTCACGATACCGCTGACAATTTTCGGTGCTCTTGCTGCTAAAGAGTTCAAGAAGCTAGAAGAGCAGGCCGTTAAGTTTAGACGAGTCTACGGTGACATGTTTACTACGGATGCGGATACCGAAAAGGCTCTTTCTAATGTTAGAGAACTAGCAGATGAGTTCACTAAATACGGAATAGCAGTAGAAAAAACTATTGGCCTAGCGGCTAAAGTTGCACAAATGGGCAATGTTGGAACAGACTTAACTGCGCAAGTTACACAGGCTACAAGGTTGGCGGTTCTCGGTGGTATGGAGCAAGAAGAAGCTCTAAACACAACTATATCGCTTACCAACGCTTTTGGAATTGCCGCAGAAGATCTTGCTGGAAAAATTGCATTCCTTAATGCTGCAGAAAACCAGACAGTTCTTTCTATTGAAGATTTTAACACGGCCATTCCTCTTGCCGGTTCTGTGGTTCAACAGCTTGGCGGTAATGTTGAAGATCTCGCCTTCTTCCTCACAGCTATGCGTGAAGGTGGGATTAGCGCTAGTCAAGGAGCTAACGCACTAAAGACATCTTTGGCAAGAATCGTAGCACCTACAGAAGTTGCCAAAAAAGAAATGGCAGGCTTTGGAATTGACATCGTTGGAATTGTGGAAAACAACGTTGGAAACCTAAAGCAGACAATCCTTCAATTAGGCCAAGAGCTAGATACTTTAGACCCATTAAATAGGGCACGGGCTATTGAGCAACTGTTTGGTAAGTTCCAGTTTGCTCGCATGTCTACAATGTTTCAAAATATTTCTAAAGACGGTAGTCAAGCTAGAAAGGTTCTAGACCTTACCAGTAACAGTATGGAAGAGCTGGCTATCATAGCAGAGAGAGAGCTTAAGGCAGTTGAAGAGTCTCCGGCATTCAAACTGCAGAAACAAATGGAACAGCTGAAAGCTGCTCTTGCGCCTATTGGTGAAGAATTTGTTAAAGCTGTAGGACCGCTTCTTGAGTTTGGAACAAAGCTTCTTAAATCATTTAATAACCTGGGGGACGGAGGAAAGCAGTTTATCGTTGTTGCCACAGCAATTGCTGGCGTTGTTCTTCCAGCAGCACTTATGGGCTTTGGTCTTGTAGCTAACGGTGCAGCAAACCTTGTAAAAATGTTTGCATTTTTGGGTGGAGCTTTTGGAAGAATTTCTGGACAAAGTAGAATTCTTGGAACAGGCACAGAATACTTAACGCAAGAACAGGTTCAAGCCGCCGCAGTGGCGGCATCGTTGGGTCAATCACACACTAACCTAATTCAGGTATTCTCTTCAGAAACGGCTGCTATTAATGGGCTTATCTCTGCATACACCAGAGCCATTGCCGCACAAAATGCCTTTAGCGGCTCTGCCCGGATAGCAGGTGCTGCCGCTGGGGCAGCCAGAGCCTCCGCCAACATTCCAAAGACAACCAGATACAATCCTTTTCTCGGACCACAAGCTCCCAAGAAGTATGCCAAAGGAGTCCTCTCAGTACCAGGTCCGAAAGGTGCGGGAGATGTTGTCCCGGCCATGCTCTCTCCAGGGGAAGCAGTTGTTCCCGCAGTACAGGCTCAAAAATATGCTCCATTCATTAATTCAATTATTGCTGACAATGTTCCGGGATTCTTTGGTGGTCGCTTTGCGCTTCCAAGAGATAGGCAGTTTGGACACATGGATTCAGGATTTGGAGTTCCGGCAGAATTTCTTACTCAGTTCCCAGAAGGATCAAAGGCTCGTAGGTCTGGCGATATGTTTACGGCTGCAGGAGCAGGCCAAAGAAATGTAAACGCAAAAAGCTCTTGGGGTAGAGGACAAGATCCAGAACTTAACAGACTTTCTGCAACTGGCGATGCACCCTTTAAGGCTCAGCGTGCTGACTTTGCCGCCGGTGGAGCCGCTGACTTTTTTCCAGCAGTATCGGAAGCCGGATTTGATCCTAGCAATAGCTCTATCGCTAAAGACGTGCAAGAATATCAAGACCTGTTTATGCAGCTTTTCGATGAAGCCGATACTGCTGGTGCTAAATTTGTTGCTGATACCGATTCAAACTTAGCAGCTAAAAAAGAACGAGTACGTGCAAAGCTTGGAGAAGACTTTGATAATGACAGGTTTGATCGAGAAAACGTGTCTCTTCAAACAATTGATAGCAAAACATCCGAACTCCGTGCGGGAACACCAACTGCTCAGGCAAGACAGTCGGGATCAAGCACTGTTAAAGAATTTAGGGCAACAACTCTAACTAAAGAAGAAGAGGCGGCGATTCTAGCAAGCGGAGATCCGTCAGCCGTTGACTCCATGGGTTCCTACTACAAACGCTCTGACAGAACAACTAACAGAGGGGCACAAATAGAGGTCCCCAAAAGAGACAAAAAAATTGCCCAAACGGCAAAATCTTTTGCTAGTCCGCAGGATGATAGCTTAAAAGCGTCTGGCTTAGCAAATGCAGAGGCCTACAATGATGGACTAGAGGCTGCGGTAAAAGATGCGAAAGACGTTGCGTCGGAGATGGCCGGTAGGAATAGTCCACATCCAGAGGCATTCCCAGATGGTGCAGATGATGCTAGAGATTACGTAAGAGGACAAGAGTCCGTTCTTTCATCAGGCTCAGACTCCTATGCTTCTAGCTCGTCCGCCCCCCCTCCTCCCCCAATGATGCCCACACCACCAATAGCCAAGTCTGGCAAATTCTTTGGGAACATAAAAGATAGGGCAAAATCGGCTGGAAACAAGGCTATGGACTTGGGGCTGCAAACCGGGCCAGGCAAAAAAATGGCCAACTATTTTGCCGAAACTAGTGGTGCAAACATTACCAATAGTAAAGGACAAATTGTATCTACTCTCCACCAAGAAGTAGAAGAGCTGGGTAGAGCCTCTAAAAAAGCTGCTGGCCAGGTTGATGACAATACCCAGTCTATTCAGGAAAACGGAAATGCTGCTGGTGCGGCGGGGGACATAAAAGATAACATAGCTAGAGACCAACAGGGTAATCCTATTCTTGGATCAAACGGAAGTCCTGTAACCAATAAAGAAATAAAGAGAACAGCTAATCAGCAAAAGCGTCAAGCTAGGGCTGGCAAGGCTCTTGGAGCTTTGGGTACCGCTACTATGGTGGCAGGTATGGCTACACAGGTTGATGGTAAGGTTGGAGAGATTGCTCAGCAGGTTGTAGGACCTATGGCAGCTTTGAGTGGGATAGCTCCACTGCTAATGGCATTGCCCGCCCCAATTGCGGCATTGGTTGCCGTTATTGGTTTGGGAGTTGCTGGATTTCTGTTGTATAACAAGGCGATGAACAAGGCATACGATGAAACCTATGAGCTAACCAGGGCAATGGGTACAAGCACAAAGGCCATGGAGTCGTTCGCAAATTTTGCCGGAACGGTAACTTCTGGAGAAGTTCTTTCAAAACAAAGAGAACAAAGACTTTCTCAATACTCTGTTGCTGCAGGAAAAACAACATTCGGAAGCGCTTTTGTTGGCTCAGAAGAGGGCACCGAGTTTGTAAATCAAGTTAGAGAATCAATTCAAACCCTAGGTGGGGATAAGACGGTTAGCATGGTTTTCCAACAAATGGGAGCGGCTGTTTCTCAGGGGATTCTTACACAAGATCAGGCAAGGAGCATTGTGGGGAATCTTGGTTTGCAGCTAGATAATTTGGCTTTTTCTGCCAATGTAGACGCTAAGCTAATTAGTCTTTTGGGGCCAAATGGGGAGAACCTTCTAGAAGGCCCACTTCTTATCCCTGCAATAATAGCGGCAGAGCAAATGGATATGCTTGCGCAGGATGTTGATTCCTACGATGCTGACAGAAGCGTCCTGGCGATGGAAGAGGTTGGTGCTGGAGAAACTGCAAGCAGGGTAGCTAATGATATTTTGAAGTATATCCCAGGTTATCTTGGATTGCAGCAGCTGACCGGATTTGACATGGGGGCAGATGATGAGTTTACGGACTCCATAGATGCAGAAAGGCAAAGAAGGATAGACTCTGGGGAAGTTTCGGGTTGGTGGAGCAGAACCATGTTGGCTCTAACCACCGACACCTTTATCGCTGGAGAAATGCTACAAAAGGGGCTAGGCTCGGTTGCTGCCAATGTTGAAAACAGCCTTGAGGGGCAGCAGTCAGCAATAGACACCATTAGGCTAAACTCAGAAAAGAAAATAGCAGAGGCAATCGAAAACGGTGCAGACTACTCTGAAATAGCAGAGCTGAGAGAAGAGGAGGCTGGGGCTATTGAAGACGCTATTAGCCAGATACGGGAAAGCACTGACGCAAGCATAGCCTTTATTCGTGATCTGTCTAAAAAAGATCAGGAAGAAATACAGGGACAGCAAAGAGCCAGAGTCTTAGACAATGCCGGAGAGGGCGTTGACAAAGGGGTTCTTGGGAAAGCCCTTGACAAAGTTTATGAGGGGGTAGAGTTTGATGTTGGTTATGTCCTTTCTGCTGCCTACGAGGGAGGGCAATTCTCTTTAACAGACTTTACATACCTATCAACATTAGACGGAGCAACAAAAGATATTTATTACAATATCTCTACCAACCTTAGCGCAGGAGAAGCTGGGCAAATTATTCAGATAGCGGAGCAGATTAAAGACGAAGACGTCAGGTCTAATTTTGAAATGAGTTTTGAGGGGTTGGAGGGTTCTGAATTAATAGATGCTATTTATGCGGCAGAACAAATAGCAAGACTTTCGACCTTCTTTAACGGAGATCTAACATTGCCAGTTGGATTTATAGTTAATAACCCAGAACAGATGACTTCTTTTATGAATGATATGGA
>Ga0208770_1000747_pt1 | contig 18815 bp, 18 predicted proteins | sample AntAceMetag02UK9_FD_184771 | JGI IMG/M metagenome (GOLD analysis project Ga0208770, IMG submission 184771) | Saline lake microbial communities from Ace Lake, Antarctica - Antarctic Ace Lake Metagenome 02UK9 (SPAdes) (version 2) | ecosystem: Environmental > Aquatic > Non-marine Saline and... | reverse complement strand
CTCAGCACCCTCTATTCCGACGCCAGTGGGTATGAATACATTGGGCCGCCTAAGGGTTTGCGGTGGAAAGACTTTGCCACAGAAGACCCTCTGATTCCCAACCCACCGAGCACACCTTTTATTCCCTCAAACCCTTCGGGTTCGCAGCTGCTGATTGTGGGATCCATTAACGAATCGGTGACCCCGTATGCGTTCGCACAAGACACGGCGAAACTTTTAGGGTCACCACTGCTCAGTGTCGAATCCAGCCAGCATGGGCCCGCCGCGGGTTACGACAACTCCTGTATTAACGATGTGTTGATTGCCTACTTCCTGAACACCAGCGACATCGTTGATGTGACATGTCCGGGATAGAAGGAAACACCGCCAGGACCCAGCGTCGCTGGCGTGATGCCCTCAGCCCGAGGGGAACCCTCGGGCTGAGGGCTTAGCTGCGCCAGGGGCAGTGTTTGTGGATCACCGGGCCGCTGACCTCTTGACTCCACCGTGAAGGTTGAGGACTATCTTTCGGGGGAGTAGGGCAGAAATTGACCCAATTGGGCATAGAGGGCGGAAGCTTTTTCCACAGCATCCTCGTCGATGCTGATGCCCAATCCTGGGCTATCGATGGTGCCCCATAACGAGGACGTCCGCGTCGGTGTAGCCGTCTCCAGAACGTCAAAAGCAAGCTCCGACGCTGTCTGCTGATTGCCAATCCCCAGACCCGGTGTCACCAACGCAAGATGATGGAATGCTGTTGCCGCAATTCCTAATTCTCCATGCGTGTGACGGCAAATCGTCGCACCCTTGCTCCGTGCGATGTCAGAAAGTCTGAGGAACTCTGCCGAGCCGGACACCCAATAAGGGGAGAAGGTATAGACGTCAGCCACCTCCTCGCGGATGAAGAACTCCGCAAGGTTCGCCGGGCCCATACCCTCGTTAGCGGCCAAAGAGATATCCAGTTTCCGTCGCAGGCCCTGCATCAGATCTGGAGGGAATTCCGGCACGGGCTGCTCGCAGAGCGCAATCCCGAATTCGGTGCTCCAGCGCCCCAGGTGCTCCAGCGCCTCCTCCACGCTCCAAGCTCCATTTGCATCGACTCGGAGTTCGATCTCCGGACCCAATTTCTCCCGCAGCTCCTGCAACAGGCTGGTCTCAACAGCGCTGTCCAACCCGACCTTTAGGTACACAACTCGATACCCCCCGTCTCGGACCTCATCAAGTTGTTCATCAACTAGGTCAGGATTCCCGCGGGAGAAATAGTAAAAGTAGTCAACCTCCGTCCTCTGGAGTTCACCCCATAACGACCACATCGGTTTCTGCTCAGCCTGTCCGTGAAGATCGAGGAGTGCCATTTCATAAGCGCACCAGGCATAGCTGCCGGTCATGGCTTGGTAAGCCCAGAGGCCTCGGTGAAAAACTTCATGCCGGATTTTCTCGTAGTCTGCCACCAGCTGCCCCACGGCAAAAGGCTTCATGGTTTCCAACGCAGCAAGCATCGCTTCAGAGCTGGCGCCCACACAAGCTTCTCCCCACCCCACCCTGCCGTCGGTGTCCAGAATTTTCACCAAGATCGATGTCACCCCCCGCCGATAAACGACTGAGCTCACTTCGGGAATTCGGTAGGGCACGCTGACGGGAATCAACTCAACGGATTCAACCCGGGCACCATTCATGACGCCAGCCCCCCAGACACGCCGCTACCGACCCTAATCAAGTACTGCGACAACGTCGATTTCGACCAGAATGTGGGCCAATTGGGATCCCACGGTGGTGCGTGCGGGATATGGTTCCTCAAAATATTCGCGATAAACCGCATCGTACTCGGCAAAATCCTCTAAGAGATTTTGCAAGTGGCAGGTAACTTTGACCACGTTCGAGAAATCCAAACCCCGCTCCGCCAATACCGCTGCGAGATTATCCAAAGTTTGCCTTGTTTGTTCCGCCACAGCAGTCCCTACCACCTCGCCAGTGGTCGGGGATTTTGGACCAAAACCCGCAGTGAAGAGGAAGCCGTTGGCTTCAATCCCGTGCGAGTATGATCCTCCGGGTGCTGCAGCGTTGGCGGACATAACTTGGTTTTTCGGCATCGCGCTCCCTCAAAAATAGGTTGAATACAGGGATAGTATCCGATAATCATCATCGGTCGTGGCAATCAGTGGCCACTTGTCAAAGGTCGTACAGGGATGCGAAATTCCCAACGCCACTAGGTCACCTACCTTTAATTCCTTGTTTGTCGTTTTGAGGTAGATGTGTTGGTCGTTGACGTTTACCACTGTGCCCTCGAGGGGCTTAATATCGCCGTCAACGGATTTGAATTTCAGCGGAAAAGGTAAATCGATATCGACAGAAATATCTCTTTTGCCCCCGTTAATGATCACAAGATTCTTCTCGGGCCGAGAAGTTACCATGGACCACACTTCAATCGCCGGGGCGAAAGAGAACTCGGAATCCTTCGCAAACGGATAGATTCCTTCATAAAATCCATGGTCATGGACCAGGTATCCGCCGCTTCGAATTACAACGTTATAGTCCTGACTCTGGGTAAGCGGTCGTAGCTCGTCGACCACAAGGTCAAAAAAGGCGCTCCCACCCGCGCTGACCCAGAAGGGGCTCTCCCCGTAGATGCTGAGATTTTGCGCAAACTCCACAAGGGACTTGAGGAAGTCCCTTACCTTTCTCACAGAGGCCCGAGAGCGGTCCTTGCCAAAAACTCCTTCATACCCGGAGACACCGGCAAGCCTCATGTTTGGCGCGTCACGGATTTTTTTCGCTAGTTCCTGACCGTCCTTCAGGCTTCTAACTCCCGTCCTGCCGCGGTTTTTTCCGACTTCGAGAAGAATGTTGACTGGTCCTGAGATGTTTTTTTCTACAATGTCAAAACCGGCTAGCGAGTCGATGTAAAAGTAAATTTCGGCTTCTTGTTCGCTGAGGTACTTGAGAGACGAGGGGTTCACCACTTCGTTAGCAATCAAGATTTTTCTAAAGCCAAATTCTAAGAAGGTTCTCGCCTGAGAAGCGTTCGCAACGGTGATACCCCAGGCTCCGCTCTCAATTTGTCGCGCGGCTAACTGCGGGGACATATGTGTTTTGACGTGAGGCGCCAGTTGAACATTATGCTTTTCGCAAAAAACCTTCATGGTTGTGAGGTTTTGTTCAAGGGCGCTTTCCAAGATGATGGCCTGCGGCCATTGAAAGCCGTCAGTAAACAAGTTTTCAGACTTTTCTAGGTACTCATCAACCGAGAGTCCCATAGCACTCTCTGGCAGCCCTCGGTGCTGAAAACTGAGTTTATTCCTCCCGCTATCGGCGATATCAGGCACTTTTCACCCTTCCCAGCCTCCGATGCCCCGGAGCATCTAGCGTCATTCGATTGTGTGGATAACAGGCCACACCATGCACAGTCACTCTCCCTCTCCACCGAAGGGGCAATTCCCCCAGTTCCCCGTAGGGGGATAACCCTCCGTGACTCTTGTCCGAGTCACGACCATACTCGCCTGCTCTCCAATACGCCCGTTTGTGGCAGAGGAGGGCTGGCTATCGTGCCACGGGAGAGGATTAATAATCGGGGCCGTTCGTATTTTTGGCGTTGTGCGGAACCGTGTGAGTTCTGCACCCGCGAGGGAGCGGGTCAGGAGTTACTCCAATATTTTGGATTTCTTACCGAGCGTCCCAGAAGCTGACCTGTTCTTTGGCGGTCTTTGATGACGTAGGAACCCGAGATAAATACGCTTTCAATTCCCATCGATAGCTCCCGAGGTTGTTCGTACGTTGATTTGTCAATTACCGTTGCCGGGTCAAATAACACCAAGTCAGCAACCTGTCCGGGCTTAACGAAGCCTCGATTGGTTAAACCCAATCGAGTTGCGGGTCGTCCAGTCATTCGTGCGACCGCGCCTTCCATGGAAATAACTCCTTCTTCTCTCGCGTACACGCCGAGGATGCGGGTAAAACAACCCCACGCTCTCGGGTGCGGACGCTTACCAAACAAAATTCCGTCGCTACCAATCATGTGTTTTTCGTGTTGCATGATTGCTCGCACGTTCTCTTCGTTTCCGCCAAAAATAACGCAAGACGCAGCAAAGTTTTCATCAACGATGAGGTCCAGATAAGCCTCAGCCACATCTTTGTCAACACTTTTTGCGTACTGTTCCAGACTCATGCCCACCGCACTGGCGTTTGCCGGACGATTAGTGTGAGCGATGGTGATCGCAGCCCAAGGGATTGGCGCACCATGATTCCCATCGGTACCCGAAACTTTCAGTTCGTGAATCAGCCTGGACCGAGCATCAGAGTTTTGGATTCGGCCTTCAGCTTTTTCGAGTCCCCCTTCAAATATCCACGAAGGAAAGAGAGCGTGCAAATACGTCATGCCCGCGAGGTAGGGGTAACTGTCGAGTGAAACGTCGATTTTGTCGTCTTTAGCTCGGGCTAATTTGTCCAACAACAAATCCGCCCTACCCCAATATTTAGTGGCACTCATATGGCAGTGGGTTAGGTGGAGAGGGCAACCCGATTCTTTAGCAATATCGAGGCATTCGTCAACAGCCTCTAGGAAGCCCTCTCGGTAATTTCTATGGTGTGGCGCGTAGTAGCCACCGTGATGTGCCACGGCCTTGCACAGTGCCACCAACTCGTCGTCATGCGCATACATCGCTGGCGCGTAGGTCAAACCAGCCGACATTCCCAGCGCACCCTCACGCATGCTTATTTCGGCTATGGTCGTCATCTCTTTAAGTTCGTCGGCAGTGGCGTGCCGGTGCGCTGAGCCCATGACCAAAAGCCTCAAAGTTCCATGAGGCACCAATGTCGCAACATTTACAGCAACGCCCTGGTCAATTTTGTCCAAATAGTCACCAACACTAGAAAAATCCAACGTTTCTTTGTCGGGTTGGCCATTCCAGCCGGCGAGTTGCTGAGCGAGTTCTTCCCTGGTTTCCGCACTGACTGGCGCATATCCCAGGCCATCTTGTCCCACAACTTCCAAAGTCACGCCCTGCGTTGTCTTCGCCAAATATTCCCGATCTTGCAGCACGGCAAGGTCTGAGTGGGAATGCATATCGATAAACCCGGAAGAGACAGCCAGCCCGGTGGAGTCGATGTGTTTCCCTAGAGCCCTGGCTTTGCCGGGAGGCGAGATTTCTTGAATGAGACCCTCTGCGACGACAACGTCCCCGTGATACCCGGGCTTTCCGGTGCCATCGAGGACTAGAGCGTTTTTCAGAACAAAAGAACGGGATTCCACTGTCATCTGCTTTCACTTACTTCTGTATGGGGCCGAACCGACGAACACACATCTGGCAAACACCCGAACCTTCCACACGGAAGCCCCGCCACTAGTCCACTGCCAACTGGGAGTCGACATCAAACCAACGAAAAGCGCTGGGCTCAAACTCGACCCCGACAGTGTCGCCAGCCCGAACAACCGAAGACCCTCCTACTTTTGCCAGGATTTTGCTGCCTACTTCTTCCGAGTCGCCATTCTGGGAAACAAACTTCAGAGCAAGAATTGACTCAGCGCCCAAATTTTCCACAGACTCGACCACGGCAGAAACACCCTTTTTCGCAGCGACCACGCGAACATGTTCTGGACGGACCCCCATCAACACAGCACCGGTCTTGGGAGCCTCACTCCCGAGGGAAATTTTCTCGCCATTTGGCAACTCTGCAGCGGTGCCGCTCGCGGTCACCGCCACAATATTCATCGGCGGTGAGCCTATGAATTTTGCCACAAAAGTATCCGCTGGCGAGTGGTACACCTCTTCGGGGCTTCCGATCTGGCGAATCTCACCGTCATTCATCACGATCATTTTCGTTGCCATTGTCATGGCTTCAACCTGATCGTGAGTGACGTAGATGAAGGACTTTTTCACCTTTTTATAAAGGTCGGTTATTTCCGACCGCATCTGGGTTCGCAGTTTCGCGTCTAGATTCGACAGAGGCTCGTCCAAAAGATAGAGGTCGGGATCGCGGACGAGCGCCCGAGCGACTGCCACGCGTTGCCTCTGGCCCCCGGACAGAGTTCGGGGGCGTCGAGTAAGCATCGGTTCAAGCTCCAACATATGCGCGACTTCTTCGACCTTCGACTTGACCTCCGCTGTGTTTCTCAGGATGCGCCGTGCGATGGAGTTGATGATGGGCACGTGATACCAGGGCTTGAACCTGTCCATGATCAGCGGGAAGGCGATGTTGTCATACACAGACATGTGGGGATAAAGGGCATAAGACTGAAAAACGAAGGCAATCTTTCGCTCTTTGGGCTCCAGGCCGTTGATGATCTTCCCGTCAAATTCGATAGCGCCCGATGACATGTCTGCCAGTCCGGCAATCACCCTCAACATCGTGGACTTCCCGCATCCAGAAGGGCCCAGGAGAACTAAGAACTCCCCATCGTCAATCTCCGCGGAAAAACCGTGTATCACGGTTGACTTTCCGAAATTCTTGGTGACTTCTTGGAAGGAAATATGGGGCATTGGCTAACCTTTCACTGCTCCAGCAGTCAATCCGCTGACAATTTGGCGCTGAACAAGAAGAAAAAACACAATGGCGGGCAACGTAAATAGCAACGCGGCCGCCATCACCGTCGATAACGGTGTGGAGTACTGCCCCATGAACTGAGCGAGTCCTACCGACGCCGGCCACAGTTCCTGTTGTCGGATAAAAGTATTGGCGAAAAGAAACTCATTCCAACCATCGAAGAAGTTGATAACCGCCGCCGCTGCGAGGCTAGGAAGCACAAGAGGAACGACAATCATTCCCAACTGGCCAGCAGGGGAGCAACCATCAACTCTCGCCGACTCTTCAATCTCGTAAGGAATCTTGTCAATCGCAGTCTTGATGATGAACACCGCGACCGGCATCGAGAAAGCTGTGTTGGCTAACACGAGGCCGGTCAAACTGTTGAGCAAGCCAAAGGTCGCGAAGAGGGCGAACAAAGGGACAACGAGAAGCGCCTCAGGCATCATCTGCGTCGAAAACAAAACAAAACCGAAGATTCCCTTCCCGTGAAACTTAAAACGACTCAGCCCATATGCCGCCATCACCGCGAGGATAAAACTCAAGACTGTTACGCCCGTGGCAATGAAAGCCGAATTGGCCAGAAGACCAAAAATACCGACATCCTCCAGCTTCTGGGGAACCTCGCCTACCCGCTCCAGGTGTGGCAAGAATTCCTGTCCGGTCCCAAAAAGCTCCGAATCCAACGCCAATGAGGTGTTGAACATCCAGTAGATGGGGAATGCGGCCACAAGAACAAAACCGATGAGCACAAGTCTCGACGTGAAAATCGCGGCAAATTTACGAATATTCTTCATCACTGACTTTCTGCCAAGCTGGCTCGCCGATCAAGGACAAAGAAGACAGCCGTTACGGCCAGGGACAAGAGTAGGCCCAGCACTCCAATGGCCGCCGCCATCCCCAGCTTCTGAGACTGGAACGCCTGCTGGTAGATGTTGATTACCAGCACGTTCGTGGTCTCCACTGGCCCACCGCCGGTCAACAAGTAAATAATCTCAAAGCGGCGAATAGACCAAATCGTCATCAAGAGAGCAACAACCCGAATTGTTGGCATGAGATGGGGCAACACGATGGCCCGAAAGGTGCTGAGGACATCTGCGCCGTCTACTCGAGACGCCTCATAAAGCTCTTCTGGAACCGACTGCAGAGCGGCCACAACAACCAGCATGACAAAAGGCGTGACTTTCCAAAGTGTCGCAACGATCACCGAAAACAACCCGTAATCCGGGTCTCCCAGCCATCCGACCTCACCGATTCCTAGGACAGAAAGCGACTCATTGAAAATTCCACTGGATTGGTTATACATCCAGAGGAAAATCAGAGCCACAGCGACGTTCGGAGTCGCATAGGGAAGAGTCAATACGGCCCGGGTGAGCGCCCGGCCTCGAAACGATCTATTGATGAGTACTGCAGAGAGGGTCCCCAACACAAGAGAAAAAATGACGATGGCCGCTGAATATGAGACGGTTACGACAAACGAATTCCAAAATCGTTCGCTCGTGAGGAGCTCGGCATAGTTTTGTACACCGATTGGGTCCCCCCCTTGGGGATTTATCAATTTTGTGTCGGTGAAGCTCAGCTGAATTCCGCGGCCCAGTGGAATCATCACAAATATTGCGATGTACAACATCGCCGGCCCCATAAAAAGGTAGGGAAGTAGTCGGGTCCGCGCCCGAGAACGGAAAATCCGGGGGTGCTTGGCTTTCATTTGATCTGTGAGCATTGCCATTCCTGCCGACCGCCTGTCTTACCGTCGAATGGGGGGGTGTGGAGGCCTAGTTCTAGGCCTCCACACCGCTTTTGTACTCTGCTAACCACTCCATCAAACTCATCGATGGAGCTTTGAGGGGGTTACTCTGCGGCTACCTGAGCTTCCCCGAGTGCCTCTGCTGGATCCTGGCCCTGAGTAATGACCCTTTCAACAGCCTCCAGAATTATCTGGTGAATCTCCTGGCTCCTGAGTTCGAATCCGACAATCAGCGGGCTCCTCGAGCCAGAGCCAGCTGCTACATAGGTTTCGGCCCAAGGGTTCGCCGCCAAGAAATCAGCGGTGAGAGGGGCATCTGTTGCCAGAGTTCCCGCACCCATGGAAGGTCGGATAAGGGTTTGAGCTTCCTCCGTCACAAACCAGCGAATAAAGTCCTTCGCGAGTTCCTTGTTCTCACTATTGGCGTTGACAGCCAGAATGAGCTTCTGGTGAACACCACCGTTGGGGAACGGAATGGGAGCGGAAATGATGTCCATTCCAGTAATTGCTCCGCCCGAACTGAATGACAATGCAGCACCGCCATTATCAATCATGAAGCCCAGGGCGTTTTGCTTGAACTTGTCCCTGAAGGTAGATGCGTCGTCACCAACTGGCATGACTCCGGAGTCGTACATCTGCTTAAACGCCGTGACAGCAGCGATATTTTCTGCGCTATCAATTGTCAGGTTGGTACCATCCGACCAGCTACCACCGTAGCCATAGGGCCAGTTCTGGAAGTCGGCAGACCATCCGCCGAACTCAGCAATGCGGTGACGAACGGCGAAACCGTCAGCATCCGTGTTGTCTTCAACCTGCTGGGCAGCAGCAATCAGCTCCTCCAGAGTCGTCGGCATTTCGGTAATTCCGGCCGCTTCTAGGACGTTTTTGTTAGCTAGGAGAGCGTAGTCCGCTTGTTCCCACGTGACACCCAACTGCTGTCCATCAACAACCATTGGCTCGTTGGACGAGTTGAGAGCAGCTCCAGCGAGCACGTCATCGAGAGGTTCCAGCAAGCCCGCATCAGCAAAAATCTCAAACTGACCATCCAGAACGACGAACACGTCTGGACCCTCACCTGCACCCATGGCGGTGCTGAGAGTGGTGGCGTAGTCTCCGAACGGGGTTGCCTCTTGGGTGAACGTAGCGCCAGGGTTCACCACCGAATAGGCGGTGACAGCCTCCCAGAGCGTTTCGCCTCGTCCGGTTTCTAGCCACTGCCAGTTGGAGAAGGCAAGCGTGCCTTCGGGAAGAGCTACTTCCTCAGAGGAAGTTTCTCCTGCATCGGAATCAGTAGAGGCAGACGGAGTCTCCTCTGCCGCTGCACACCCCGCGAGCACGAGCGCTGAGGCGCCCGTCAATGCGGCAAGAAATCGCACTTTCTTGAATCGGTTGATCATCATCGACCTTTCTCTTGGATAGTCCTCAACTTCCGGTCAGGAGCGAGGGATGTGTAGTATCATCTCATTGGTTAACGCAGTACACAACCGTGTTGCGTTATGTGCAACGCGACAGGTTGTCGCAGTGCAAATCGACAGAGTTGAGGACGGGCCCAATGCGGAGTGTGCTGTGTGTTGGCGAGACGATGGTGCAGGTAACGCCGACGCGGGGGGGTCGCATTTCGACCGAGACAGATTTTCGTCTCGTGGCTGGCGGTGCCGAATCTAACGTCGCGTCAATGCTGGCAAAACTGGGGGTGCATTCAGCCTGGGTCGGAGCCATTGGCTCGGACCCGTTCGGGGACATCATCCTTTCTAGCCTGAGGCAGGACGGAGTCGACACTTCGTTCGTAAAGATTGACGAATCCAAGAAGACTGCCGTCTACTTCAAAGACGTGTTGCCCGATTCAACCAAGGTTTTTTACTACCGAGAGTCCTCCGCGATGTCTTTCGCTGGACCGGAGCTTCTGGATTCCGCGCGCTCCCAAACCTGGGACATCATTCATATGAGTGGAATTACCCCCGCGCTATCTTCAAGCTGCGAGAGCCTTACCCGCGAGGGGATTGCAGGAAAAAACCTTAGCTCGGCTCTGAAAAGTTTTGACATCAACTACCGACCAAGTCTTTGGACTGAAGGAAAAGCCGCGCCGCTATTGCAAGAAATCGCAAACCAATGCGACATCGTATTTGTGGGCTTGGACGAAGCGGCTGATCTCTGGGGTACTCAAACAGTGACGGATATTAGGGAGGTCCTTCCAGATCCCGGTTGGCTAATCGTCAAGGACTCTGAGAATCTCGCAACCGAAATAAACGCAGAGGGAACTTTCGCAAAACCAGTAATCGGAGGAGACATCGTCGAAAAGGTGGGAGCAGGAGACGCGTTTGCCGCCGGGTGGCTCGCGGGTTTCCTGGACGATCAATCAGCTGACATTCGACTCCACATGGGCCACATAATGGCGGCGCAAGTGTTGAGAACTCACGCTGATACCGCAAATCCCCCTTCGCGGAGCGAACTTGTGCGCGCACTCGGGTTGGAAAGCTCACCGGTAAAGCAATTTTTCTCAAAGAGAGCATGACATTTTCTGATGTCCCAGACTGTTGAGCGCGCGCTGCGAATCTTGGGCCTAATCTCGTCCTCACCCAAATCGTTGACCCAAGTTGCTGAGAAGATTGGAGTCCACAAGAGCACGGCTCTGAGATTGCTCCAAACTTTGGAGAAAGCGGATACGGTTCGCAAGGACTCAGCGGGCAAATATGTTCTTGGTTTTGGGCTTATTCCATTAGCAGAAAGCGCCATCAATCAGATTGACACCCGCGGAATTGCCCATCCGTTTCTTGAGGAGCTCGCCTCGGAGATTGGACACACGGTCCACCTCGCCCAGCTGATCGACAAGCGAGTCATCTACGTCGACAAAGTCGATGGCGGTCGGACTGCCGCCATGGGTTCAAGGATTGGACTTCCTGCGGATCTTCATTCTGCAGCCGTGGCAAAAGTTATTCTGGCTTTCATGCATGAGGTGCATCTTTCGCCCATGTTGGACTCTATTTCCTTCAACAGATATACGCCAACGACAATTTGCTCGCGTCGAGATCTACAGATAGAGCTTGCCAAGTCCTATCAACGAGGATGGGCAGAAGACAACGGTGAAAAAGAGGATTACATCAACTGCATTGCAATCCCTGTGTTCGACTCGTCGCAGCGTGTCTCACTCGGAATTTCCGTAACTGCTCTTAGTGCAGTGGCAGGTCTGGATTCGCTGAGGAACATGATTCCCCGTGTCGCGGTCACCGGCGCTGCGATTTCTACCCAGCTGGGATGGAAAGGCCAATAATGGGAACCCAGCAGGACTTTTTCAACGAGCACCTCTCGAAGACACCCATTATTGCTATCCTCCGTGGATTCTCCGCCGAGAGGGCTGTCAAGCTCGCTGAGGAGGCCTGGAATTCAGGGATTGGGCTTGTCGAAGTACCTATTCAAGATGAGTCCGGCCGAATTGCTCTAAACGCGGTTGCGTCTCGCGCTAATGACCTAGGTCGACAGGTGGGTGCGGGGACAGTATTGAAGGCTGATGATGTGAATTTTGCCCACTCAATAGGGTGCTCTTTTACCGTAGCGCCGGGATTTGACCCCCAAGTGGTAGAGCGTGCGACATCACTGAATGTTTACCATCTTCCGGGGGTGGCCACCGCGACGGAAGTCTCCAATGCTCAGTCACTCGGCCTGATATGGCAAAAAGCGTTTCCCGCCCGCGAGCTCGGGGTCGGATGGATTTCGTCAATGCAGGGCCCCTTTCCCGCTGTCAAGTTTATTGCCACCGGTGGAATAGATGTGTCCAATCTCTCAACATTCTTGGATGGAGGGGCACATGCGCTCGGCATCGGCTCCGCTTTTAGCGATCCTCAAATTCTTTCGGCCATTAGGAACCATGAGAGGAATAGCCGCCAATGAAAATTACACGCATTGAAACATTCATGGTTCCTCCTCGCTGGCTTTTTGTCAGAGTGGAAACTGATTCAGGCTTGGTCGGCTGGGGGGAACCTGGGCTGGAAGGTTTTGCTGAAATATCGCGCGCAGCTGTCGACCACATGTCGGAATACCTCATCGGCCAAGACCCGCTGCAAATTGAACGGCACTGGCAAGTAATGAGTAAGACCGGGATGTATCGCGGTGGGCCGATTTTCATGAGTGCGGTCGCCGGACTTGACCAGGCACTATGGGATATCGCGGGAAAGCATGCCGGCCTTCCTGTTTATCAAATGCTCGGTGGCCCCGTCCGCGATCGCGTGCGAATGTACGGCTGGGTGGGCGGCGATGAGCCTGCCGAGCTGGCCGACGCTATCTCAGAACAAATGGAAGCTGGCTTCACCGCCGTCAAAATGAATGCGAGTGGCAAAATGCGGATGAGCCCCACTTTGGACGATATCGACGGAGTTGCAGAACGCCTCAGCGTTGCAAGAAAGGTTCTGGGCCCAACTCGGGATGTAGCAGTTGACTTTCACGGACGTTTCACCACAGCGGGATCAATCCGAGCCTTACAGGTAATGGAAGAGTTCCATCCTCTGTTTGCCGAAGAACCTGTCCTGCCGGAGCACAAGCACCGCATCAGAGACGTCGTTCAACAGACGAGCATTCCCATCGCGATGGGAGAACGTCTCCACAGCCGAAATGAATTCTTGGAACCCCTCAATTCGGGTATTAGCGTGGCGCAACCAGATCTCTCTCACGCGGGCGGGATCACCGAGGTGAGAAAAATTGCGTCTCTTGCGGAGACATACGATGTGCAGGTTGCGCCCCATTGCCCGCTGGGGCCAATAGCTGTGGCGTCGTGCCTCACAATCGGCTTCACTGCGCAAAACCATTTGATTCAAGAGATGAGCCTCGGAATTCATTACAACGAGGGGCTCGAGCTTTACGACTACCTTGTTGACCCCGGTGACCTGCAAATCAAAAACGGCTACATAGAAAAGTTTACCAAACCCGGACTGGGGGTCGAAGTCAACGAGAAAGCAGTGCGCAAAGCTGACAAGGAAGGTCACACCTGGCGGGCTCCCATCTGGTTTCACGAAGATGGAGCGTTTCAGGAGTGGTAAGCGATCGTGTCCCCCCACCCCAAAAAGCCATTCAACAGCGGATCTCCAGAACCTGAGGCCCCGCTTCGGCGTCACAAAAAGTGGGCTGACACGCCTTATTCCAGCGCCTATCGGCCACCCATGATGCCCATGAAACCGTAGGGGTAGTCCGGGATTAGGGGTGTGCTCACGAGGTCCAGTCGAGACCACTGGTCTGGGGTTAGGGTGACGTGAGTTGCGGAGAGATTCTCGTTCAGCTGGGTGATGTCCCGGGCGCCAATGATTGCGCTTCCCACCCGAGGGTGCTGGGTGAGCCAGGCAAGAGATACTTGGGCCAGGGACGCCCCACATTCCTCAGCAACGGCGCGCACCTCCTCCAGGATTGTGTAGGTCCGATCCACGTTGCGCTTGTCGTAGGAATCAATAAAGCGCAGGGCGTTATCTTCGCGTCGACTGGCGCTGGTGGGGTTACGGTCTCTACGATATTTGCCGGTCAACCACCCTCCACCCAAAGGGGACCAGGCAAGCACAGGGATTTCATACTTATCGCAGACGTCAAGGATCTCCACGTCAATTTGTCGATCTAGAAGATTGTATTGAGCTTGGAGCGACACAACCATCGGCAGGCCTTCATAGTGGGCGACGTCAAGAGTGTGTTGAAGTTGATAGCCCAAGAAATTCGATGCCCCGAGATAACGGAGCTTCCCCTCATCGACGAATTCTTTAAGCAACCCGAGCCACTCAGAGGGATCCACCGTGGGGTCAAAGGCGTGAGGCTGGAAAATGTCGAGGGTCTCACTATTCAGCCTCCGGAGATTGTCCTCAATAGCCCCACGGAGGTAACTCGGGTGCAATCCACTCCCACGCTCCATCGGAAAACGTGCCTTGGTCGCCAGAATGACACGATCGCGATGCCCCGACTTCTCCAACCAGCGCCCGATAATCTCCTCACTCAGACCCATCGCATATCGATCCGCGGTGTCAATCATGGTCCCACCCGCGTTCACAAATGCATCCAAGAGGTCACCAGCAGTTTGCTCGTCTGCTTCTTTCCCAAAAGTCATCGTGCCCAAACTCAGGTCACTGACCATGAGATCGGTTGCTCCCAGCCGGGAAGCTTTCATCGTGTGAACTCCAACGGAACCGCGTTTCGCATCGTGATCCTCACCGTCCCAGGACTTGAGCGCGGTCAGAGCCACCCTCCGTCATGAGCGGGGTTGCGGCGAAATCCGCCGCGTCTGGCTCCCACCGTTCACTGGTCGCCATAATTCCCTCATGACGGAGCATAAAATTGAGATCTCCGAGTCTCTTGCTGTGCAGGGTGAGTTTTTCACGCAGCCTGAGTGCTAGCTCGACGATGGGGGCACTGCGGGAGACGATCGAACTCCGGCTGGCCTCCAGCAACACTTGGCGGAAGGCCACGTCGGCTGGTGTTACGGCAACAGTCTGCGCTCTCAAGGCCTCGCGTATCCATTGCATATCTCCTGGGTGCGTTATCAATTTTGACTACTCCCTTTTTCACTCAATATGAAACAGACGCCACTCTACATTCTCTACCAACGTCACAAACGTAGGAGAGCTTGGGACCGCTCGTCTAAGCCCTCGGTGAGTTTGGAGGGTGTGATCACCGTGGTGTCATCAGAGGTTGCTGACGCCGGGACTATTCCCACCGTTTGCAGGCTTGGTGCTTCACCAGTGCGAATAGATTTGAGATGCTCCAGCAACGAACCAGCCGTGGGTCCGCCACTCGCTTCTCTCGCCTCTGCGTCTCAGAGCGCTCTTCACAGAACAACTCCTAGTGGTAACGGAGCATCGGTTCCTTCCGGTTAGGTCACAAGAACCGAGGACGCTACCAGACACCACCGACACTGCAGTGGTGGTGGGAAGCGTAAGATGCGGCGCAGTAGTTAAGGAAGATGGCGGCAGTGCGGTGCTTCTGCTACGGCCCAGTTTCTGCGCTGCTAACAGTGATGGCACCTTCTAGACCGCGAATCAGACTATTCACCTCTGTGGTTTCAGCCCAACCGTTGATGACAACTTTGCCCTCTTGGTCAATTGATATTTCAATCCCATCGGGCTCCCCGAAGTCTTCCATTGTGTAGCGGGGGGTTAGGAAGTGGTACTCCTGGTTCGTCGAACCCAACCACGGTCTCGTTTTATCCACTTTGTGTTGAAGAAATGGTCCCGCAACGAGGACATCGGTGACCGACACGAGCTCTTGCCAGTGGGGAAGGTTCTTCTTGTTTATCGCTTCCTGGGTGTAACCGGTGAAGGTGAGCACAGAAAGGCCAAGCAGTTTTGCGTGCTCGGCAAAGAGGGAGCATTCCTCGGCTTGGCTAAACGGTTCACCACCCAAAAGGGTGATGCCTTCAATCTCTGGATGCTCCCTCAGAGCTTGCTCGAGTAACGAATGTAGCTCGGCCTGAGAAACCTTGGTCCCTCCATCAAAATCAAAAAAGTGGGGGTTGAAACACCCGATGCATCTCAGCGGGCACCCCTGAACCCACAGCGCAAACCGCGCCCCTGGGCCCTCGACCAGGGTGTGGCTTCTAACCAGGCCAAGGCGCATGCTCATCTATAAATCAACGATGCGACCTGAGGGGAGCCGCGGATTCGACGGGGATGAAGAGGTTACCTCCACCCGTTTTTTCACTTCGGCTAGTTCGTGAGGTTTCAGGTCAAGAAACACCCTCAACTCGTCCAGGGTCTGGAAGGGTCTCGTTTCGCGCTGCTTGGTTATCGACATCACCTGGTCGTCAGAAAAAAGCGTCACACTGACAAGCTGTTGCAGTGTGGCGGTATTAACATCTAGTAGCGCACTGGCCTCCGGTTCTTGTGTCTCCTGTGGCGGGGAGCCAAGCCCACTGGCGGAGAGAACCTGTTCGGTTGCCAAGTCCATTTTTTTCACCAGGGGTGCCGCAGGGGCCGTAACCCCAAAATTTGTTTTTAGCCAGTCGTCCTGTGGGGTGTGGAGTCGTCGTGCCTTTTCAACCAGCACATCCCGGTTGAAGTAGTGCGAGCCGCCAATGGCAAGCGCAAAAGAGATGAGGAGAGGCACCCCGAAGCCCGCTCCGGCAACGGGCACCTCGTCTCCTTCCGCCTGAGGTATCTGAGAGAAGGCCAGAAAAAGAAGGCCAAGACTGACTAAACCGGTAATAATCATGCGCCGAGATTGGAAACGAGCCCCCTGAATAATGAGGAGCACCCCGTAGCCACCAGCAAGGCCCCATGCCAACCACAACCATTTGCTGTTACTCCAACGCCAGCGGCGATTATTCAAATCGCGGAGCGCTTCCGGCGCCAAGCCGTCAAGACTCTTGGCGCTGAACGTTTTCTTGAGCCAGTCCATTTGTGTTCTCCGTTTGGTAGTAGTTGGGCAAATAACGACTGTCGACGATCTCGGCCTTCACTAGCGCCGCAAGAATCTCCGGTGCGATTAGGCATTCCTCACCAATCATGTTGACTGTTTCCGCGTGGATTCGGCCATCTGGGTGAATTTCGATGTCAATGAACTTTTTCATGAGACGGTAACCCTCAAACGAATCACTCCATCATTGGAATCAACCTGTTGAATGGGCATGCCCGCCGTTTGCGCGTTGGACAAAAACTGCTCCGCGAGGGAGCGTTGAAACAGCTGGGAATATCGACTTTCCATTTGCTGGAGAGCGTCGAGCGCCTCTTCGGCTGTTTCCCGATTGAAGGTCGCATGGAAATTTCCCCCAGTCGACGGATCGAGGTGAAGGACACCTGTCGACAGGGCAATGCTGAGACCGGTGGGAGTCTTTTCGACTGTGAAAGGAAGGCCCCCCAGAGTGTCATCCAAAATATGGGGGTCAACCATCCGTGTCGGCAGGGTGGCGGAGGCTTCAGCACTGACCTGGTTATTCTCCAGGTCGTTGTAGCGGGCGCGGGCAGACTGAGACAGCATTCCCACCAATGCAATCCCCAGGGGGATCAGTTCTAACCCGCTACTCATTAGAAATCCACCCTTCTGCCGCCGCGCTCTGAACTGATTTCCTCGGCGGGTTCGGGCGGTTTCTTCGGTGAGGGTTTGGGTGCGTTGGCCGCGTCCAGGTCTGAAGCAGATATCGCTCGAACGTTTGCCCACGACCGGACAGCCGCAATACTTTCTGCTTGCGTCACAGACAGCGGCACCATCGTTTTTATCGCATGCTCCAGGTCGGTGGCCAGAAGGCCCCGATGTTCGTTGAACGCTTCAAACAGCGCGGCAATCACTGCCTGTTCTATTTCAGCGCCCGAGTATCCCTCTGAGAATTTGGATAGACGTTCGCTGACTCCCTCTTCCATGAGCGCTTCTCGGTCATGAACCTCAGCGGTGACTCTTTTACCAAGTTGAATTTCCCAAATTTTTCGGCGTTCAACATCGGTCGGCAGGTCCACAAAGAAAATCTCATCAAACCGGCCTTTGCGGAGAAACTCTGGGGGGAGTTTGTCAATGTTGTTTGCGGTAGCGATGACAAATACGGGGCTATTTTTTTCTTGCATCCAGGTGAGGAAAGAGCCGAAGACCCGAGAAGACGTGCCGGAGTCTCCCTCGCCACCAGCGCCTGAAAAACCTTTTTCGATTTCGTCAATCCACAACACGCACGGCGCGAGCGCCTCCGAGGTCCTGATCGCTTGTCGCATGTTCTGTTCGCTGCTTCCCACCAGGCCAGAAAAAATCTTTCCGATGTCCAATCGGAGAAGTGGCAACTCCCATGAAGCGGCCATGCCCTTCGCTGTCAAGCTTTTACCGCACCCAGGAACCCCTGTCACGAGGACACCCTTGGGGGCGGGGAGGCCAAACTGCTTGGCCTCTTCACGCCAAGAACCATTGCGCCTTTGAAGCCAACGTTTGAGGTTCTCTAAGCCTCCAACGTCATTCAAGTCGAGGTCAGAATTAACAAACTCCAGCAGGCCAGACTTTCTGATGGTTTGCCGTTTTTCTTCAAGAATCACATCAATGTCGCTGATGTCGAGCTTGCCATCGTTGACCATCGCTCGGGCAAAAGCGTTTTCCGCTTCGGACAGCGTCAAACCTAGCGCCGCCTGCGCAAATCTCTCCTGGTCTTGGGGCCCAATGAGAATCTCAATTCGACCTGACTTGCGGTTCGCCTCAATCATTTCCGACAGCGAAGCGGTTATTTCCTGCTCTGTTGGTAGGGGGAAGTCGAGTACGGAAACTTCCTTCTCGATTTCAATGGGCAAGACCAACTTGGGAGCCAAAATGATGAGTGTCTTTGGGTGGGCCGACACCTTGAACTCGTTGGAAATTTCTCTAACAACTCTGAGGAGAGATGGCTCCGCAGGCCTCATTTCATCACCCAAAAAGCTGTGCAAATCGTGGAAGACAAAAACGGCTGCTTCATCTTTAACCTGGGCCGCTTGAAGCGCTTCCATTGGTTGCCGGGTGTTCGAGCTCACTTTTCCATCAGGCCCTATGAGCCCTCTTGTCACACTCCATTCATATAGGACACGAGGAGTTCGAAGGCTCTCTCCAGAGGTCAGGAAATGCCGAATCTCTTCAGCCGCCCTCATACCCTCGAAGGTCTCCACGTAGAGAATAG
>Ga0208770_1000743_pt1 | contig 18850 bp, 21 predicted proteins | sample AntAceMetag02UK9_FD_184771 | JGI IMG/M metagenome (GOLD analysis project Ga0208770, IMG submission 184771) | Saline lake microbial communities from Ace Lake, Antarctica - Antarctic Ace Lake Metagenome 02UK9 (SPAdes) (version 2) | ecosystem: Environmental > Aquatic > Non-marine Saline and... | reverse complement strand
TGAAGATTTTTTTAAATCATTTCCTGAAGAAAAAAGAGGTAGGAAAAATTTTAAAAATAAAGAAAAAGAAATTATGACTTTAATTGCTTATAATGAATTAATCAAAAAAGCTAATAGGGTTAAATGTGATTGTATTGGTAATATTAAAGAAAAACTTATAAGTGAGAGATTAGAAGTAACAGCTTCTTTTTATAAAAAAATTTAATAATGAATAATTTAATTCCTCTTTTTGTTGATTTGGATGGCACGGTCATTAAGGAGGACATCGGTCAACTGGCTTTAAAAAAACATATTTCGAATAATTTTTTTAGTATCATTGGTATTCTTTTTAGGTTTTTGATGTTTGGTAAACCTAATGTCAAGTTTCATATATCAAAAGATTATAATATTAATTTTGATGAGATTCATTTTAATCAATCCTGTTTAGATTTTATAAAAACCGCCAAAAAAGTAGATAGAAAAGTTTATCTTATTTCTGGTTCACATGAATTAGTAATAAAAAAAATAGCCGATAAATTAAATATTTTTGATGGTGTGTACGGAACAACCAAAAATTACAATATGATTAGTTTAAATAAAGTGAAGTTCATTCATCAGAGTCTAGGCTTTCTCGAATTTGATTATATTGGTAATAGCCATCAAGACTTACCAGTTTGGGAGTATTCTAAAAATGTAATCTATACTAATGTTAATGACGGATTGCTTAAAAAAATTAATTTGATAAATAAAAATAAAATTTTTATTAAACCAGTTTTTATTTAAAGATATTTTTTTTCAATTATCTTAGTAATTTTTGATATTGGATCTTCCCACTGGTTAGTGATTGTTTGATTAAATATGTTGATAGATTTATACCACTGACTGATTTTATCTATTTTGTGTTCCCAATACCAAATTAGTGAGCTGGCTTTAGGAAGAATGAGATAAGTTTCTTTTCCTAGCGCACCGGCAAGATGAGCACTAGAATTACTTGATGTAACAATTATATCACAGCTATTTATAAGAGCTGCTAGACCCTCCATATCTTCATAATTATCTATGTCTGAAGTATCTAATATATCAGTTTGATATTTATTTTTAATATATAATAACTCCTTATTTACATCGCCATATTGTAAATTAATAAATTGAATATTTTGATTTTTTAAAAGAGGTTCAAGAAATTTTAGTTCAAAGCTTTTTCCATTACCTATGATTGCGTTATTGCTTTTCCAACTAATTCCACATTTTAGTTTATTTTTTGACATTTTAGTTTTAATTGCATTTATTTTTTGTTCATTAGCGTTTAAATAATGATCTTTAACTTTTTCAAAATCTGATAATTCTTTTCTAAACATTTGTCCTAAATCACACATTGGTATATAAGCATCAAACTCTGCTTCATCAATTTTGATACCTCTCTCTATAAATGTAATTTTGGGCATAGATCTTTGAAATAAAGATAAAAGTTTGTATTCAATGATGACCGTGACATTAAAATTAAAATCTAATAACTCATTTAATAATGAATAAAATAATATCTGATCACCGATACCTTGTTCTGCAATCACTAAAATATTTTGAATTTTTCTTGATTGATCCCATAAAGGGATATTTAAATCTGCTAATACCGATTCCTTATTAATCTCTTCATTAAATCTCCAGCCGTAATTTTTCCAACCATCCATAAAATCTCCAAGAGCTAGTTGTATTTGGGCAAGATTAAAAAAAGCTCTGGCGTGATTAGGGTTTATGGCAATGACTTTTTCAAACTCTTTTATAGCCTGTCCATGATTACCGATCATGTCATAACTATTGCCCAAACTAAAAATTGCTTCTTCATATCTTGGATTTAGGTTGATTGCTTTTTTATACTCCTCTAAAGAATTTTCATAAAGGTGCATTTTAAAATAAGATAATCCTAAATTATTGTAAATTTTTTCATCATTTGGATTGATCATCATGGCTTTTTTGAATTGAATAACTGCCTCCTCATACCTTTCTTGTTCTTGAAATAAGATGCCTAAATTAATTATTGCAGGTATGGAGTCTGGATCTTGCTTAATTGATAATTGATAATTCTCTTGTGACTTTTCAAGATTATTCAAACCTCTATAAGCTAAAGCTCTATTATAATAATGGATGGAATTTTTTTTTGATAAGGAAATTAACTTATCTAAAATAATAATCGCGACTTCAAATTTTTTTGACTGAATTAAAATAATTGCTGTCATATTTAAAGCCTCAATATGATTGGTATCCATTTTTAATATAGCGTCACAAGTGATTAAAGCTTTTTTATAATCTCCTTTATGAAAATATGATTTAGCGTCATTGATTAATTTATTTACCGAATTGCTCATATAATTATCTAAATATTAAGACTAAGATTGTTGAAAATACAACTAATTTAAATTACAAAGGTAATAGATGAATAAAAATGTATACGTAGGATATGATACTCGTGAAGATATAGCCTATCAGGTATGTGAGCATGCTATCAATTCTGTTTCTAAAAATATTCATGTTCATCCACTTATATTAAATGACTTAAAGGAAAAAAAATTATATTGGAGAGATATAGATAAGCTTGGATCTACTGAATTTACTTTTTCTAGATTTCTAGTTCCTGTATTGATGAATTATAATGGATGGGCACTATTTTGCGATAGCGATATTTTATTTGTTGAAGATTTAGATAATTTATTTGCCTTGGCTAATGATAAGTATGCCGTCATGTGTGTTCAACATGATTATACTCCTCAAGAAGGACTAAAAATGGATGGTCAGGCTCAAACATTATACCCAAGAAAAAATTGGAGTTCGTTGGTGCTATGGAATTGTTCTCATCCTAGTAATAGAAAAATCACAACTGAATTAATTAACGATAATGAAACTACTGGTAAATATCTTCATAGATTTAGTTGGTTAAAAGATGAAGAAATTGGCTCTCTTCCTTTGCAATGGAATTGGTTAGCCGGATGGTACAATGAACCAAAAGATGGAAAACCAAAAGGCATACATTATACAGAAGGTGGCCCATGGTTTAAAGAGTATAGGAATTGTCAATATCATCAGGAATGGAAAGATACTCTCAGCTCTATGATGGGGAACAGTCAAATAAAGTGACTTTCTATGTCACAACAGTCTTAACGCTAATTGGCCTTTTTCTAATTTATTACTACTATAGTGGCCCTTCAAAAATAGAGAGAGAAATTAGAAAAGGTGGAGGTATTCATGATTGTTTCTATTGCAAAAAAGAAATTCACATAAATGATCATAATTGTAAATATTGTGACAAAGTTAACTACTCTGGATTAAGAAAAAATCGCAAGTATCAATTTTTTGTAATTGTAATATTAGGATCTATAGGACTTGTGAGATTTTATGATAAAATGATGGTTACATATTAAAATAATGAAAATAACTTTTATATCTTCTATGAATATTGACCTTTATGAACAGTATGGAAATGTATTTTTAAGTGAATTTGAAAAATATTCAGGTGATGACGTAAACTTGATCAATGTTTTTGAAGGTGAGGTGCCAGAAATACTAATTGATAATAAAAAAGCCATTACAATACCTCTTAAAAGTGACGAACATCAAAAATTTAAAAAATATTTTGGCCGCTTGTGGGAAGCAAATGGGCTGAGAATCATTTATCAAAAAAAAACGAATAATGAGCAAACCTTCAACCTAGATTGGGACTATAGGTTTAATGCGATGAAGTTTTCATTTAAAATTTTCTCAATTTTCCTAGCATTAGAGCATAAAAGAATGGGTGATAATTTTGTTTGGATTGATGCTGATATGAGATGCCTTAAACATTTCAATGCTGATGGTATTAATAAATTTATGCCCGATGAAGACCAGATAATGTCATATCTAGGTAGAAAGAATCATTATTCAGAATGTGGTTTTTTAGGATTTAATAATAATTACGAACAAACAAGTAAGTATTTAAATAGGGTCAAAGACATATATACGACAGGAGAAATTTTTTCTCTAGATGAGTGGCACGATAGTTGGATTTGGGATCATGTAAGAAAAGAGTTTGAAAATAAAGGGAGTAACTTTAAAAACATTTCAACCAATCCAAATGCCGATCACCCATTTGTAAATTCTGGTCTTCAAGAGTTTTTTGATCATTTGAAGGGACCAGAGAGAAAAAAAATGGGCAAATCTTTTAATCATGATTATGTGAAGTAATTTTAATTGAATTAATGTTTTCATCTTTTTTTAAAAAAAAACAAGTACCAAGCGGGTTAGTTACTAATCACTTTATGAACCAGGCAGCGGTTAAAAGTTTTATAGTGGGGTGCTCAGGAGAAATAATCAATGTCAATAATTTTAAATCATTAAATAAAAAAAAATTGGTGGTATCTTACGGAATACTAAGAGGGGTTTCTGAAGCTTTTAAGTATTTAAATAATTTCCTGTACATTGATCATGGTTACTTTAGGGGATCACAAAGATCATTCAACAGACAAGGTACTATCATTAACGATTTAGATGGTTATTTTCGTATTGTTTGGAAGGATTATTATTATACAAAACTTAGAAATTTTGGCTCATCAAGATTTGAAAAATTAAATTTATATATCAACGACCAAAGAAAAAGTGGAGATTACATAATTCTATCTGAGCCTTCAGCTAATACAGTAGAATTTTTAAATTTAAAGGACTGGACTAATCAAACCATTTTAGAACTGAAGAAATACACAGATAGAAAAATAATAATTCATAATAAACAATCTGATACAAAACTTAAAGAACTTCTAAAAAATGCCTGGGCCTTTGTTAGCCCTCAATCAATGGGAGGGTTTGAAGCAGCTTTGAGCGGAGTGCCGGCGCACTTCACACATGGAGACTTAACTTCAATCAACTCTCTTAGAAATATTGAATCTGGAGAAATTAAAGCACAAGATTTTTATAATTTAGCATATAGCCAATGGACTTTAGATGAGATGAAGAGTGGTGAAGCATGGGATCATATAAGTAAAAATATAGTACTTTAAATTATAGTTCTAGTTAGACTAAGTTCTTCAACTCTAGTTTCATAAATTGGGTGCAGTCTTACGATTGTTGGAACTGTTACTTTTATATTAACAATTTTGTTTCCAATTTGAATATCTGCAGGTAAAAAACCATTTATTTCAATCCATTTAATAATTTTTTTAGCCGCTTTGGGTTTTATTATATAGGAGTAGGCACCTCTCATGTAATTTCCAGTCTCGTTGAGATCTAGATTTTTCGTTTTATCATTAAAATACTCTCTAACTTCAACATTTTTATCACTCTTAAGGTTTTTAGAATAATCCATATCATAAGGATCTTCGTTATCTAATTTTAGAACATCGTCAAACGTATCTAATACATTAATCGGCAGGTCTCTAATAAAATATCCATCATGCTCTAATATAAGATACGGTTTATTTTCTTTAACGCATTGCAACCAAAGCAAGTAGTGGGAAAAAAAACAACCAAGAACACCTCTTCTGCCCTCTTTAAAAAAATATTTTGGCTTAATTTGAAAATCACTCATATATTTTTCTACATCATGTCCGTGCACTCCCTTAAAAGGTATAATGTTTACTTTAAATAATTTTCCTTGCTCGATACAAGACTGTGAAACTTTTTGACTAATGTCGACATTTGGTAAGTATATTATTTTTGAAATAATATTTGTTAACATATTTACATTATACATAACCAAAATGAGACTTACAAAGTCTATCTTTTAATTATAAACACTATTATAATTAAAAATATGAAATTTAGGCACAACTGGTATTTCCCAGATACAGAGGAACATTTTATAGAATATTTTGATGTTAATAAAGACACTAACGAATATCAAAAGATACAAAGGCTTAACTCATTCGGTCACGTTGAAAACTTTCGTAATGCAATTGATGTTGGAGCTAATATTGGCTTATGGGCAAAAGATATCTGTAAAGAATTTAAACGCGCTTATTTGTTTGAGCCTCACAAAGAGAATGTGCAGTGTTTAAGAAAGAACTTAGAAAATCTTATAAATTATGAGATTTATGAATGTGCCCTTTCCAATAAAAAAGATTTATTTAATTTACATATTTATCCGAAAGGGCTAGGCGGTAATACTCTTAGTCCGCCGCCCAATAGTTCGAGTGATATAACAGAAATAGTGCAAGCAAATGTTTTAGATAGCTATAATTTTAAAAATATAGACTACATAAAAATAGACGTACAATTTCATGAGCTTGAAGTGCTTGAAGGATCATTAGAAACTTTAAAAAATAATAATCCTGTTTTATGTATTGAAGCAGCAAGAAGAGATCAGGAAGAGCTAAGTTATGTTAAAAAATTTGTAGAATTGTTAAACGGACTTAATTATAAGATTGTTGGGGAAGCTGGAAAAGAATTATTTTTCAAGAAATAGCTTACATATTAAGACTAATATTACTCTCATAGAGATCTCGAAGGTAAATAATTACTGCTATCCAAATAAAAATAAAACCAATTAGTTTGGTTAAAGAAAATAACTCGTTATAAAAATAATATCCAAGTATAAATTGAAGTGTGGGGGTAACAAAAAAAATCATACCTGATGGTCCTAATCCACTAAGTTCTACGCCTTTCACGTATAAAAATAAGGGAATGACAGTCATGGGGCCAGCAAGAAGAATTAATAATGATAAAGAAATATTAGAGATATTAAAATCATTTGTGCCATTTTTTACTAAAAGATAGAAAGCAATTAATGCAAATGGTAAAATAAATAAACTCTCTACTAAAAGTCCGACATCAGTATCCACATTGATTTTTTTTCTAATTAAATTGTAGAGTGCCCAAGTGATAGCCACTATAATACCAACCCAAGGTAAAGAATTTACACTTACTAATAACAAAAATAAGATTGAAATAGCTACTAAGATGATACAGGAAACTCTTTTTTGGTTTAGCTTTTCTTTAAAAAAAAAATGTCCCAATAGAACGCTTAATATTGGCATGATGTAATAACCAAAACTTGCATCAATAATTTTTTCTGTTGCAACCGCGTAAATCCATACGGACCAATTTGAAAATACTAGAATTGCTGAAATACATAATCCCAAAATATTTTTCCATTTAGAAATAATAATCAAGAAGATATCCCATTTAGAAAAAAAAGAAGTTGTTATGATTAAAGTTAGAGCTGTCCACAAGCATCTATGTATTACAACTTCTATATGGCCTATGAAGGCGATATGTTTAAAATAAATAACGCCTAGAAAGCCCCACCAAAAGGAACCTAAAAAAATATGTACTAGCCCTTTATTAAAGTCGTTTTGCATATTTGAAACATATTGATTTAATTTATATTTACAAATTTATTGATATGTGTGTCTGAGTTTGGCTTTAAAGCTGAAATAAAAAGTTATAATAGAGGGCTATTTAAAAAATTATTGGCAATTATAATTTTTTTTGATTTATTACTACATCTACAAGAACAGCTATTAAAAGATTTAGCATTGTTATTCCACAAATTATTATAAAGCTAAAAAAGTATATCCATGCCCACCAATATATTTCTTGAAGAGGGAGCATAACTTGCTCCCAAGAAGACAATGTTAGAACCTGAAAAAGAGTAATCATAGATACTCCCAAATCATTCCATCTTTGTGGAATATCATTACTAAAAAGAATGGATCCTATAGTCGCATAAATGTAGAGAATGATGAAAAGTAATAGGCTAACATAAAATACTCTTTTTACTGAGCCGAGTAATGCTTCAATGATTAGTTTAAGCTCAGGTATTATAGAAATAATTCTTAAAACTCTAAAAACTCTTAAAAGTCTTAAAAGGAGATAGCTTGAACTATTTGGTATAGGTATAAGGGAAATTAAAACAATTAATGTATCAAAAATATTCCAACCATTTTTAAAAAATTCTTTTTTATTTGGCTCACCGATAAATCTAATTAAAATTTCTACAAGAAAAAATACTGTAATAAAGTAATCTAGGAGATTAATAATATTTTTGGTAAATGCACTTAACTCATATGTAGTTATTCCAATTGTAAAAGCATTAAATATAATAATACTTATGACAAGATATTGAAATAATTGGCTTTCTTTTAATTTAAAAAATTTTTGGTGCACTGTTTGTTAAACCTATATTGCCACTTAATTACAGACAATTAAAAAAAGTAAGGGTAGTGTTATTTTTGGAGCGGGCGAAGGGATTCGAACCCTCGACATCTTCGTTGGCAACGAAGTGCTCTACCACTGAGCTACGCCCGCTTAGCGTGTTATATTTGATATCTAACCCACAACTACAAATCAAGAGTTATTTTTTTAAAACCCTTGTTTTATTGACATAAACTACCATTTATATTGTATGAGTTTTGTCAAAGATATTAACCAAGATGAGTTTTTACAAGAAGTTGTTGAGACATCTAAAACTACCCCTGTTTTAGTTGATTTTTGGGCACCTTGGTGTGGACCATGCAAACAGCTGACTCCATTGTTAGAAAAAATAGTTAATGAACAAAATGGTAAAATTCTTTTAGTTAAAATTAATGTTGATGAAAATAATGAATTATCTACGAAATTAAATATCCAATCCATTCCAACTGTATATGCATTTGTTGACGGTAAACCCATCAATGCATTTCAAGGAGCACAACCTGAGGCAGAAATTCTAAAACTTATAACGCAAATGCTTGATAACGCTCCAGGCAATGAGGTTCCTAAATTGCTTAAAGAAGCTGATGATAATTTTAAAGAAGAAAGATTTCAAGAAGCTCAAGTCCTTTATGAACAGTTGCTAGGCATGGACTCAACAAATGTAAAAATTATTATTGGGTTAATGAGGTGTTATTATCAATTAGGAAATATTGATGGTGCTTTAGAGCTTTATGAATCTTTAACTGATGAAATAACCGCTAATGAAGAAATAACTAAATTAAAAAAAATATTAGACTCCTCTAAAGAGGGTGCTGTTGATACTGCCGTTTTAGATACATTAAGTGAATTTGTTATAAAAAATCCTAAAAATAAAGATAAAAGACTTGAGCTGGCAAAAATGTTTCTAGTAAATCAAGAAATTGAAAAAGGGTTTGATCATTTATTAATCCTGTTTGAACAAGACACTAAATGGAAAGAGGAAGCAGCGAAAAAAAAATTATTAGAATTTTTTGATGTGTTAGGATTTAATGATCCCAATGTAATTGTGGCTAGAAAAAAATTATCAAGTATTATGTTTAAATAAAAGATGGAAGAAGATACAAAAAATTTATTTGCAATTGAAATGAATGATATTCCAGATCATTTACCTTTATTTCCTTTAGATAATGTTCTCTTACTTCCTTTTGGTAAGTTACCTTTAAATATTTTTGAGCCCCGTTATATTAAAATGTTTTTAGAATCATTAAAAAAACAACGATTGATTGGGATTGTTCAGCCAAAAAATAATAGCGGTGATTTTTTTAAAATTGGCTGTATAGGAAAAATCACTTCCTTTATAGAAACACCAGATAATAGAATTGTTTTAAATCTAGATGGTATTTGTCGTTTTAAAATTTCTGATAGTCAGCTTTCGCAAGGTGGATACTATAACGCAAATGTTGAAACTATTGATTTTATTCATGATATTAACTTAGTAGAGCCTATGATTGATAGAGAAGGTTTAATTAAAAAATTCGCACAATTTTTCAAAATTAAAAAATATGATCTTGATCTAAATATTATTGAAGAAACTTCTAACCTTCAATTATTAAGTACTCTGACTATGCTTGCACCTTTTAATAAAATAGATAAGCAGGCGATATTAGAAGCACAGAATTTAATTGATCGGCTTAAAGTCATTAACACTATTTTGGATCTTAATACCTTTAGAGTTGTTGGCAGCACATCTCAGCACTAATTAATAACTTTATTTATCCCCATCGCTTGTTTAATAAATAGTGTTCTTAGAAAGCTTAATCTCTTTAATGCCTTTAAACTATTTGACCCAAAAAAATTAGCAAGAGGCGTATGAAGTTGAAATGTTTTATTAATGACTTCTGTGAAAGCAAAATACAGATAACTTTCTATTTTTCTTCTTGAGTAATAAATAGCATTAAAATTTTTTGAATCTAGTGCTTTGCTATTTAAGAGATTTAGAAAGCTTTGAATATCTTTTACTCCCAAGTTCCAACCCTGACCTGCAACAGGATGAATTGATCTGAAGCTATCTCCGATAAAAATAAGATCTTTATATTTTTTTTTAGGGTTAAATAAATAGGGATTAATAGGATAAGAAAAAATATTTTTATTTAATTGAATATCTCCATGTGTTTTTTTAAAATTTTTACTAATTATTTTTTCAATAGAGGGCTTAGAAATTAGATCAGAAGTAGAGTATATAAATGTTGAAAACTTGTCAGATTTATGTGGTGCAGGTAATACTGCTAATGGTCCTTGCTTTGTAAAATTTTCATAAGCGATATTATCATGACTTTTTTGATGGTTAAAAAATCCTACATGAGCTTTTTGACTAGAAGAGCCATCTAAAAAACAGTAGGGATCCATTTGCTCTCTAAATTGCTTACCTCCTGCGATAATGATTTTTTTAAAAGAGTAATTTTTATTTTTTATTTGAATATTATCATCAGTTGTTAGCTGATCTAAATTAATCAGAGTCTTATCAATGATTGACTTTTGACTAATTAAAAACTTATGAGCTATCGCGAGTAGCTCTTTGTTATAAATAACGCTACCCATGCTTTCTTGTTGCTCTTTAAAGACTAATTCATCGCTATTGAGGAAAGTTTTTATGGAGATTTGATCAATATTTGTAAATTGATTGTTAAGTTTTCCCCATAAGTTAATAGATTGTAAGAAATCTCTAGAATTTGCATTTACAGCTAATGTTCTTTGGTCAGAGAATGCTCTATTAGATAGATTTTCCTTTTCTATAATAAGAATTTTGTATTTCTTTTTTATTAAGGCAATGCCCAACAATGAGCCCAGAAGACCCGAACCAACTATAAGGCAGTCATATTTTAGTATTTTATTTTTCATTCTTGTGCATATATTAATTTTATATCATGAATAATAAGATTTTTCCTAACTCCTTCTCAGAGGCTTTATCAAATTTTTATAGATGGCTTTTATTTTTCTTATATGTTTTGATTTTTAGCGTCGTCTCTCTATCTTTATTTTCATTTAATCAGTTAGATACATCACTTCTTTTTATATCTTCGGCCCCCGTAACTAATTATTTGGGAATATACGGTTCCCATTTATCAAGTTTTTTAATTTATTGCTTTGGATTTCTTGCTTGTGTCGTTCCTGTATTTTTTTTATTGGCATCAATTCATCAAATAACTAAATCCTATTTGAATTTTATATTTCTTAGATTTTTTTTATTTCTTATTTCTTTAATACTTTTTGAACAATTTTTTATATTTTATGACTACTCCATAGATTTTTTTGGAAGTGATTATCGATGGGGGACAATCAGTATTTTATTAGCTAATTTTTTTACTAATAAATATGTTGTTATTATTTTTTCTTTCATTGGTCTGGTTGGCTTGCTATTTTCAACCGATATATTATCTCTCATAAAATTTAAAATTCCAAAGCTAAGTTTCAAAAGACCTTTAGAGCCTAAAGTGACTATTAGAAAATCAGAACCAAGGGTATCTAAAAAAATTATTCCCGATACTCATTATGAAGAAGTTGAGGTAAAGGCTTCCTCAACAAGAAAATCCAGATACACGAGACCCTCTCTTGAAATCTTAAATAATGCTCAAGCCTCTACTGGAGAAAAAGTAAACAAAGAAGTATTAAAAGAAGACGCAAATTTTATTGAAGGAATTTTTATTGATTTTAATATTAAAATTGAAGTCATCAACATCAAGGTTGGTCCTGTTATTACTCTCTATGAAGTATTGCCCGCACCTGGAATTAAAATTAATTCCATTATTAATTTGGCTGATGATATCTCTCGGAGTATGGGCGCCACTTCGGTTAGAATAGCTCAGGTTTATGGAACTAAGTTTATTGGTATTGAAATACCCAATAAACAAAGGGAGATGGTGACTATAAAAGAACTATTAGCTTCTGATGAATTTAAAAAAACTAATCATAAAATTCCTATCTGCATAGGCAAAGATATTACCGGAAATACAAAAGTAGTAGATTTATCTAAGATGCCTCATTTATTAGTGGCAGGGACAACCGGGTCTGGAAAGTCAGTTTTTATTAATAGCTTATTAACGAGTATGCTTTATCAGTTTGAGCCTTCGGAATTGAGACTCATTCTTATTGATCCTAAAATGATAGAACTAAGTGTATATAACGACATTCCTCATCTGTTAACACCGGTTGTAACTGAGCCAAGAAAATCCATCATTGCCCTTAAGTGGGTTTGTAATGAAATGGAAAATAGATATCAGCTGATGAACGAAGTTGGGTGCAGAAGCCTTGAAAATTTCAATGACCAAACTGATGAAAAAATGCCTTTTATAGTTGTTGTGATTGATGAAATGGCAGACCTGATGATGACAGCTGGGAAAGAAGTGGAACATTATGTTCAAAGACTTGCTCAAAAAGCTAGAGCTTGCGGAATACATCTGGTGATGGCAACACAAAGACCAAGTGTGGATATTATTACAGGAAGCATCAAAGCCAATTTTCCATCTAGAATTAGTTTTCAGGTAGCGAGTAAATACGATAGTAGAACTATTTTAGGTGAAGTAGGGGCTGAACAATTATTGGGTAACGGAGATATGCTTATGATGATTAACGGAAGTGGGATCATTCGATATCAGTCAGCTTTTATGTCGGATAAAGAAGTTCAAAAAATGATCTCTGAAATCAAAGTTAACCAAGCTACTCAATATGTAGAAGAAATAGGACGAATACTAGAGAGCGACGGACTAGAAGATGCTGGCTCACAAATTAGTGATGAAGATGAAGAGCTCGTAACAAAATCAATTGACTTAATTAAAAATAGTGGGAGAGCCTCAACTAGCTACTTACAGAGAAATTTTCAAATCGGCTATAATAAAGCAGCACGAATCATGGAAGTTCTTGAAGACAGAGGTGTCGTTTCAAAAGCTAGTCAAACCGGAAAAAGAGAAATATTCATATCTAATTAATATCTAATTTTATAGCTCCTCTTAAAGTTTTAAAGTTTAATTTATAATTACCAAAATCAAAAATGTGATTTCTTAAATTTGTCAGGTGTGTGTCTAGCTTATTCTCTGAAATATTTTTATCTTTAACCCAGATGGATTCATAAAGTTTTTTCTTATCTATCCCCTCTTCAAAACATACAAGGCTACATAGTATTTGATTTTGTGTTTGGGTGAGCAATGTATTTTTTTCATTCAATTTCAAAGAGCCATCAAATGGAAAATACTCCATAGGGCCAATCTCAACAAAGTAATTTTGTTGAAAATGATTGATCTTATTAATGATTTCAGAAAAGTGAAAAGGTTTAGACATATTAATAAGGTCTTGATTGAGACAAGATATTTTGACTTCATTTTCAGAGGATAAAAAATTTAAAGTTAAAAGACGGTGACCTTTTTTGCCTAATATAATGCTAGGTGTCGTTTTAGAAATATTTTCTTCTAAGAATTTTAAAAGATCAGGATCATTTGATTGAATATCTAAAAACATTAACGGTAATCAAAGACAGGCTTAAATTTAAAAAAAATATTATTAATTGGCTTATCAAGAATGCAATTGTTTAGATACAGACTAAGTCTAGCTCTTTTACTATCTATGGAAATTCTTTTAATAAAATTATTTTGGCTATTCAACTCGATTTTTATATGAGTATCTTTTTCTTTAAAGTCTTTTTTAATATGAGGGAACTGGTTTGCTAATTTCATAATAATTTGAATTGAGTCTAGATTATTTTTAATTTTTTTTGACGTATTGGTTTTTTTGTCAAATAGGTAGGTTTGTTCTCCTTCCACAAAGATTATAAATAAATCTTCGTCATGATATTCATATCTTAATTTGTCTTTTTTTAATAAAACTATGCCCTGGTTCACTGTGCCGTTCGAATGCACTTCTTCAAAGTCACAACTAAATTCTAATGCATAAAGATGGTGTACATTGATAAAAGACATCATAAAAATAAATGCTAAAAAAAACTTATTGATCATTAAAAAATAAAGACCCTATTCTAATGCAATTTGTTTGATGTTTTAACGCGGATTGATAATCGCCACTCATACCCATACTTAAAAGAAGATTGGGATTAATCGAATTCTTTAATTCAATCATTTGATAAAAATAAGTATCTGGCTCTTTGTCATTAGGGGGAATGCACATAAAGCCCACTATGTTGAGACCTTGCTCAACTGCATAGTCATAAAGGGTTTTAGTCTGTTCTGGAAAAACTCCCGACTTTTGATCTTCTTTTCCAATATTAATTTGAAGATAAAATTTTTGAGTTCTTAATAATTCTGAATGATTTTTTGAAATTTCTTTTACTAATTTTTCCCTATCAACTGATTGTATGACATCGAATATTTTCATGGCCTGTTTAACTTTATTCGTTTGAAGGGGGCCAATGAGATGAAGCTCAATATCATTGAAATCTTTTCTTAATTCGTCAAATTTTTTCTCTGCTTCTTGAACTTTGTTTTCACCAAAGAGCAAAGCTCCTTCCTGAATGGCCTCTCGAATCATTGACGCAGGTCTATTTTTAGAGACAACCATTAATTTTGCTAATGGGTATTTTTTCTCGACAAGACTTCTGATTTCCTGATAGGAAGATTTATCAAAATTCATAAAAAATAATTATAACTATTTTGCGTTAAGAGCATTTTGATAATTAAGAGTTTTTTTTGAAAAAAATTTTTCAATTAATGCACCACAATCTCTATCAATTAATTTTTTTTCATTATTAGATATTTCTATTGGAATAGTATTTCTCTGATCAAATTGAAATTTCTCTGCTATTTTACTTATTTCTAGTGGGTTCAATTCTATTTCGAAACCCGCTTCCTTTAAATGGGCAGCAATTGTGATCAGCTTATCTTCTGTATTGGCAAGCAAGTCATCATAAAAGATAATGAGCCCTCTTAGAGATGTCTGGACATTATCATTTGTCCAACTAAGAACGTTATTTTCCCAAGAGCTAGAATTTTCGGGACAGGATAATACTTTTCCATTTTTATGGATTTCCATCATCGTTGGTTTATTTTCAAGATTACATAAAACATTTAATGCCGCTTGCGAGGTCAGCCCCTCCTGCTTCAATTCACTAAATATTTGATAGGGGTGTTTAAGAATATAAAACAAACATTTAGTTAATTTATGATGGGTAAAATGAATTTTGCTATTATATTCAAAGAAAGCACTATTTGTATTCATGAGTTTTACACCCGGATTTTGATTATCTATCATCATTTGAAAATAGTAATGAGATTTCAGAAAAACGTCGTTAACAAACTGGTAGTCTTTAATTTCTTCCTCACTTAATGTTTTTAAAACCTCTTCATAAAAATTTAGATGTTGTATTTTTGTATTCGAAGTTAACGCAAAAATTTGAGAAATAAAATTAGTGACTAAATCTGTATCTTTCTTTCTAAAAGAATTTGCCCAAATAATATTTTGATTAAAAAGAAAGTTAAGCTCTTCCTTTTCTATAAAATCAAATGAATTATATCTAATATATTTGTTGGCAACACTTTCATCAATTTTTTTTAGTACTTCATAGTGCTTTTGAAAATTACTAAATTCATTTTTCTCTATAGATTGATTGAGCAGATCACTAGTATATTTTAATTTTATATTATTTAAAAAATTCATTTTCTTATTTGCATGTTATATTCTATATTTAAATGATGACTGATACTTTTCAAGCTATTATTGATGCGGTCAAAAAGCAAGAATATCATCATGCAGAAAATTTATGTTGGTCCGCTCTTAAATCACAGCCTAATTCTTCTCTGATACAGAAATGGTTGGGAATAGCTCTTCTTCAACAAAAAAAATATGAGGGGGCGCTTGACGCCCTACTTCAGTCATTACCTGATCAGAAAAATGATTTTGACGTAATCAACAATATAGCTTTTGCCTATCGCCATTTAGAAGATTATGCCAATGCTCTCATCTATTTAGATAAAGCAGAGAAAATTCAACCAGATCAGTATGCTGTCGCATTTAATAGGGCTCAGATATCATTTAATTTAAAAAACTATGATGCGGCCTTTAATTTTGCAAATCGGTGTTTTGAACTTATAAAGAATTTCCCTGGGGATAGTTTTGCCTCCGATAAGAACCTTAGATCCCTTTATCTTGAAATACTTATTGCTAGAAATAACACTGATGAAACAATTAATTTTATAAAAAAAGAGTTAGAAAAAAAATTTGATGCTAGAATGTTTTTTGACTTATCAAATTCCGCACCACAAGAAATAACAGAAAAAATGAAAATACAGGCTCAAGACTTTTCGCTTAACGAAGAGAATTATTTCTTATTAAGGGCTGGTGCTTTTTTTGGACTAGGAAGAGTGAACGAAAAAGGAAAAAAATATAAAGACGCTTTTGTAAATTATGAAAAAGGAAATAGTATTAAAGCAAAAAAATTACGATATAAGCCTTTTGCTGCTCAAGAACGTATCAAAAAAACTATAAAGTGTTTTAACAAAAATTTCTATTTGGATATGTATGAAAATTTTGATGAGAAATATTCTGAACGAGGAAAAAATTGTATATTTATAGTGGGCAATCCTCGCTCCGGCACAACTCTTCTTGAATCTATTCTTGGTAGCTCTGATAAAATTGTTTCTGCCGGTGAATTGCAAATTTTTAATCGATTATCTCAGTTTAACTATGATGATATCATTCCAGAGAAAGCTTTAGAAATAGGCAATGAGTATCTTAGAATTTTAAAAAATTTTAACCCGGACAATGATCATCAGTTTGTCATAGATAAAATGCCTTCAAATATTTATAATGTAGGTCTCATTAAATTATGCCTCCCTTCAGCAAAAGTTATATGCTTGAACAGAAGGCCGCTTGATAATGCTTGGTCTATATTTACTCAATTTTATTTAGCAAATATCCCTTACAGTTCGAATTTATTTAATCTTGGGATTGCCATGTCTAATGTAGAGGCTTTAAAAAAAATATGGTTATCTCAAAATGATAATGGAAATTTTTTGCTTATAGACTATGAAAAAATCGTCAGTGACCCTCAAAAATATGCAAAAGAAATTTATAATTTTATTGGAATTAATGAACTCTATGATGAAGAAAAAAGAAAAAAATTCTCCTCGGGAACAGCTTCTAAAACTCAAATTAAAAAAGATATCTATACTTCCTCTATTAGTAGGTCTAAGGACTATGATATTTTCTTAGATGAATTTGAAAAAAGTTATAAAAATCAAAATGCGTACTGGGATAAATACCTTAAAGATCAAAAAGTCCTTTAAAATATAGGATTTTATTTGTTGCATTTTTGCAACAAATGTCTTTTTTTTCAATTTTCTTTCTTAATTAGTAGTGTTTTTATTCATAAATAAGTAATTTCCTAATTGTTAATGTTTATATAAACAAAAAATGAAAGGACTTTAACATGAAAAAACTACTAACCTTCGTATCAGCAATTACAGCTGGTGCAATTGGAACAGCCTCTGCAGAAGTATCTGTATCAGGTTCTTCTAACTTCTTTTACGCTTCTGGTTCAGGAGATGCAAATAGCACAACAAATGAAGAATCAATGTCAGTTGTTGGCGGTACTATGGCATTTAATATGTCAACTGAAACTACAAACGGTATCACTGTAAGTGGTTCTGCAACTATTTCAGCTTTAACTACTGACGCTGCGACAACTGTTACTTCTGTTGTTGTTGGCGGTCTATCACAGATCAGCTTTGGTATGGACGGAATGACTGTTACTCTTGGTGACATCAATAACGCTGGTTCAGGAACTGGTGGAGGCGGAGACGTTACTTCTTTCGCTGCTGTTCACGTTGCAAGCATAACAACAACTACAGGTAACGGTGCTGCTGGCGCCGATGCTGCAATAGACGGTGTTGCTGATGGTACAGGTATTAGCGTAGCTACATCAGTGGGTGAAGTTGCTGTAAATGCCAATTTTGTATCAACAGTTGGTTCAGGACGTAACTCACTTACAACTAATACTAAGACTGCTGGTGCCAATTCTGGTTATGCGATTGATCTTGGTTTTGCTTTAGGTGGAGCTGCAGTTAATGTTGCTGTTGGTGGATCATCCGCGCAAGCAACTGGTGTTAAGAATAGCACAGCTATGGGTCTTGAAGTTAGCTATCCTGCAACTGATGCATGGACTGTTTCTGCTGGTGGTTCTCAAGGAACTTTAGTAGATATAGAAGTAGATAATATGTTTGTAACAGCTGCATACGCTATGGATGCTGATACAACTTTATCTGTAGGTTATTCTTCTAAAGATAACGAAAATACAGATGGCGAAGTAGATGAAGAGAGACTTACTACAGTAAACGTTTCTAGATCTTTAGGTGGCGGTGTTTCAATATTTGCTGAGTACGCATCTGCAGATTATGATACTGATGGAACAGGTTCTGATGGTTCATCAATTGCTTTAGGTACAGTAGTATCATTCTAATAAGCTAATACTTTATTTTCATAAAACCGGGGCTGTAAAAAGCCCCGGTTTTTTTTTGTCTAAAAACTTATGTGGAAAGAGATTTGACCTCTCTATTAAATTCTCTAATATATCTTTCATTATGAAAAAACTACTACTCGTTATCACTCTTTTTATATTTGTAACCGGCTGTGCTGGTGTTGGAAAAAATTTTCAAGAAGTCAAAAAAAGAGAAATGGAAACCGATCCTTGTAAATATGAAAGAACAAAGAGCGATAACGCAGTTGAGAGATGTGAAGCTAG
>Ga0208770_1000737_pt1 | contig 18930 bp, 19 predicted proteins | sample AntAceMetag02UK9_FD_184771 | JGI IMG/M metagenome (GOLD analysis project Ga0208770, IMG submission 184771) | Saline lake microbial communities from Ace Lake, Antarctica - Antarctic Ace Lake Metagenome 02UK9 (SPAdes) (version 2) | ecosystem: Environmental > Aquatic > Non-marine Saline and... | reverse complement strand
ACATCCAGTGTGGTAGTGACCAATGAAGTACAATCGGCTATGATTGTGCCACCTGATGTGAGTGTTAGGTTTGTGTCATCCCCTTCAATTTTCTCACCAGCACCAAATACTAAACCAACACTAGTCGGAATGTGTACATCTGTAGTTGCTGAAAGATTAATTTTTGCACCTGAGTTAATGGTTAAGTCTGTACCGTCAGATGCTATTTTTTCATTAGCATCAACAAATTGAATTGGTATTCCACTTGGTACAACAACTGCGGCTGCGGCAGTTAAATTAATATTGTTACCAGTTATGGTTAAGTCAGTGCCATCACCTTCAATTTTTTCTCCGTCATCACCGAAAGTTATACCAATACTTGCTGGTATGTTGATGTCACCACCTGCACCTACTGTAATAGTCAAGTCAGTGCCGTCTGATTCTATTTTTTCTGCTGTTGCAAAGGTTAATCCTTTACTTGCGGGTATGTTTACATCTGCTGTTGGTGATAGGTTAATGTTGTTACCAGTTATGGTTAAGTCAGTGCCATCACCTTCAATTTTTTCTCCGTCATCACCGAAAGTTATACCAATACTTGCTGGTATGTTGATGTCACCACCTGCACCTACTGCAAAAGTAATGTCCGTGCCGTCACCTGATATACTTTCTTCAGCGGCACCTAGTTGTAGTTGTTTACTTGCCGCAATCTTCAGTGCTGATACATCACCATCTAATCTAAACACCTCAGTGGCAGCTCCGCCATCATTCACAGTGAATATTAAATCTTTGTCGGAAGTTGAATTGGCCACAGTAACATCACCACTACTAGCAGTAATGCCTACACCAGCATTAACTGTAAGAGAGCCAACTTCTAATCCTGCAAATGAAGAATCTGTAACCGATGTTGCTGTTGCAACAGATTCTGATAGTACTGTTTTGAATGAGTCATCGCCTTCGTTCCAATAAAACACTGCGTTGTTGCCTGCTGATCCACGTTGAATGAATATACCAGCATCAACATCGGCACCGCCTGAGTTTGTTTTGTTTAATTCTATAAGTGCATCTGCAACTTCCAAACTTGTTGTGTTAACTGATGTTGTGGTGCCTGACACTGTCAAGTTGCCACCTATTTGTGCATCACCACCAACTTCAATGTTGCCAGTCATGCCTAAGTTTCTAATTGTGTCTATGTCAATATTAGCATCAGCAACTAATGCCTTGTTAGCTGCGGCAGTTCCGTTTGTGATGCCATCTAATTTTTCTAAATCAGTTTCATTCATGTCAGCAGAACCAATTATGAATGAACCAGTTGCAGTTACGTTTCTAAATGATCCAATGTCTTTGTCTGAATCAACTACCACTGCCTTTGATGCGGCAACCGTACCTGCTGTTACTCCGTCGATGGTTTCGAGTTCTGCTTCAACGATTGCGGCAGAGCCAATTGTGAATCCTGCGGCAGTGATTACACCACTTGCTGTCAAGGCAGCCAACCCTGACGCAACATTGGCTGACCCGTCCAGCACTAACGCTTTATTAGCGGCACCTGCCCCATTTGTTATTCCGTCAATTTTTTCAAGATCAGTTTCATCTATATCTGCTGATCCAATAATGAACGAAGCACCTGATGTAACACTGCCTGACGATGTTATTGCACCCGATGTAATAGTACTGTTGGTGTTGAATGCTCCATTTGCAAACAGTGCACCTGATATGTTTACTGCTTCATCTATTTGCAGTGCAGTTGAGTCATCTGATTTTATTGTGCCTGCTATTATTAGATTATCATTGATTACAATACCTGTGGAATCTGCAGAAGAAATAGAATTTACTGTGGTGATATCTCCATCCATAGCAATGGTTAACACACCAGTGGATGCAGTTGAAGTGCTTATTCCATTACCACCTGAAATCTGTAGTACGTCAGTGCCGCCTTGTAGGTATAACCCCACTGAGTCGTCTCCCGACACTTTGAAAATTGTTTCTGAAGCAAGTGCGGCTCTAGAGCCTCCTGCGTTGGTACCATCATGCACAACTAACCTATCATCGGTTGTATCAACAGTGATCTCACCTACTGCTCCTGTAAATGCATTATTTTGTGCTGTGGTTCCTCTTCTAAATTGGACTGTTGTTGGCATCGTATATTTATTAAGCTCCTACGTGACTCTCAGTTAAAGCAAAATCTGCAGTGGTTAAACTACCAATAGGTTCCATACAGTCATACACTGTTTGTATACCTACACCAAATGCATCTGTGGCTGCTGTGTCACCAACTGCGGCATCGTTGTCTTGAAAATCTGTGGCTGTAGAGTCCTCTGATAAAGGAAATGTTGATTGTGTTGACAGCGGAAAGCCTGATTTTGTAAAATTTTCCTCTACAAAAGACACAGTGGTTACATCATCCCCAGTGACAGGAGTTTCACTTTGTGTGATTTTTCCTAACACATTAATAGAATCTTCTATCTGTATGCCTGTGGATGCATCTGCTCTGATAGGGCCACCAACTGTGATGCCATCGTTAAACAGCACACTGGTTGAATCAGCAGATGAAATGGTTTCTGTAACCAAACTGGATGAAGTCAGTATGCCAGACGCAGTAACATTTCTTAAACTTGTAACATCGATGTTGCCGTCAGTAACCACTGCTTTGTTTGCGGCAGATGTGCCATTTGTGATGCCATCAAGTTTTTCTAAATCAGTTTCATTTATATCTGCGTTGCCTATGATGAAAGATGTACCTGCTGTGATACTACCTGTGGCCACAGTAGCGGCTGATGTGATAGTGCCTGCGGCAGTGATACCGTCACCAGTAATAATATTACCGCTGGAGGTGATTAAGCCTGTAACATTTACACTGTCTTCGATTTGAATGGCTGATGATCCGTCTGCTTTAAGCGGCCCTGCTATTATCAAAGCATCATTAATTAAAATGCCTGCGGAATCTTGAGATGTAATAATGTTTGTGTCTATTTGATTGGCGCTTAACACACCTGATATATTCAAATCATCTTGTACTTGAACACCAGTTGAATCTGTGGATGCAATTACATCTATGTCACCTTGATCAGCAAATTCTAACCCATTACCTGCAGAGTTTACACGTAATACTTGGCCAACACCGCCGATTGTGAGTGCTGAACCAGTGCCACCATTTGATAAAGGAATTGTCTCACCAGATTGAAATTCACCTAGACCAGTTGCAACGTTGTCTGCGTCGAATACAACTCTGATTGGGGTTTTATCTGCCATGAATAATATTTATAGAACTAAAATTGAAACAGTGTGACTGCATCAACTGTTGTCAGTGAGGCGCCGTTCGCCAGTTGAAATGTTTGCCCTGCTTGTGTGTACACTGCGGCAGTTTCAATGGTGGCATTAAACTCCAAAGTAACTGCAGGAGTAGTGAGTAAAAGTTGTGTATCTGTCAGTGATGTACTACCGTCTGAGGTAAAAAGTTTTACAAGTTGCACTGGTCTAGCCGAAGTTTTATCTGTAGTTCCATTAAGTGCAATAGTGTTGATACCAACTTTGGATTCTGCTGGCAAAATAACTCCTGTGGATGCAATTGATATAGAGCCACTTCCGTCTGATGAAATGGTAGCACCTCCTAGATCAATTGTTTCTGCAGACAAATACGCAGTCTTCCATCGTCTTCCCTCTTTTCCTAAATCATACACACCATCTTGTGCTGGTACTAGATGTCCATCAAATTCAAAACCTGTGTCTGTAGAATCATCTATACTGAAACTGCTACCTACAATTCTAACATTTTCTATGCCAATACCAATACTGCTACTGTCTTGAACAGATAGTTTTGACCCAACAATCTGTAAGTCACCAAGGTCAGCGCCAGCACTTGCTGTTGAACTTACTGTGATGGTGCCATCTGAATTGGTTGTTGTTTCAATACCTGATCCGCCTCTGATGTATAAAGAGCCGCCATCTTGAATTGCTAGTCCGGCTGAATCATCGCCTACAAATGTAATGCCTTGTGCTGAAGTGCCTGTTGAACTTACTGTGATACTGCCATCTGAATTGGCAGATGTTTGTATACCATCGCCGCCTTGGATGTACAAGGATCCTCCACTTGCAATTTCCACAGTGGCCGAATCGTCCGCCACAAACAGAGTAGTACCGCCACCTCCACCTCCGCCACTAGTAGTGACTAGTGTACCGCCTGGAGTAACTCCGTCACCAATTCTTAATTGACCTGTAACAGTGTCGTGTGCAAGATAGGTATCTTCGATAACGTGTGTGGATATGTCTTTGTTTTTGAAGGAGCCTTTTATTTTTCTAAAAGCCATGTGTTACTCCTTTTTAGATTTTTCGTCTTCTTCGTCTTCGTCTTCTTGGTCTTTGTCTTTGAATTGGCCTTTGTCATCTACAGGTGTTCCGCCTAGCAGTGTCGGCAAAGGAATACTCTCCTGTTCTGCTTCGATGTCTTCTTCATCGGTGATATCATCAATGGTATCTGATTGTTTGCCTTGCTCTGCTTTGGCTAATTCTATTTCTTGTTGTAAAGGAAAAGCAACATTTTTTTTGACTGGATCTTCGCTATCGAATCCATTATCATCTGTGGTTTCTTCTTTGTCTGGCTCTTGAACTTTTACCTGGCCACCAAACATGGCTTTGATTGATTCTGCATCATCGTCATTGTCTAAAGTGCCATCAATTATTATTTTAAAGTCTCGAAATTTCACTACAAAAGTATTTATCGTACGTTAGTGTCCGCTGGTCAAGTCTGCAGACACGTCCATGAATGATATTAGATACCAATTGGTCCCATCATACACCCAATTGGTCACATCTCCCGATGCAGTCACAAGGTCTACGGAGCCACCTTTGAGTGTGGTACTGGTCACGTCGTATGTCACTGCGGCGGTTGATATCACTGTGATTATCTGTCCCGGAGTGCCATCATCAAATGTGGTCAGTGCTTGTGATGATGCGTGAGTCTTCCAAAGGTTTCCTGTTGCAACGCTAGGTGTTGTGTCCGAAGCGGCAAATGTACCAAATGTACCGGCTACGTTAGCACCAAATTTAGATTGTATTTCTACGCTTTCTGAATCTCTAATTACTTTTGCCATTGTGTACTATTTATGAAGTCATAAAAAAAGGGGGAATAAAATCCCCCCTTTTAATCTGTTTAGTCTTACTTGAATGATATGTTAGAAACACTAATTCTTGCAAGATAGTCGGCTGCGTTACCAAGAGATGATGCTGTGTTTGATAACTCAACATAACCATATCTTGTTAAGAAGCTTACTACTGGCTCGAATGTAGATGGATCTAGTACCACACCTGATGACATTAACGGTATGTATGGGCAGTAGAATGCTGGAGCATCTGCTTCTGATGAACCTTTGTATCCTACTAATACATCTGTACCACTAGCGGCATAACCGTCAACATACACTCTCATTGAGTTGTTTAAAGTACCCACAAACTTTGTGTTTGTTGGTGCTTCAAATACGCCCTCAGTTGAACGTGCAAATGCTGATGTTGTTGCTGATTGTAGTATTGTTAATGCTTCTGATGAAACAACTGCATAGTTACCCGCACCACGTCTTGTTCTTTGTGCGATTAAGTTTGCTTGTTCGTTGATAAGAACTGCCAATGCGGCATGCTCGTCACCTACGAATGTTGCTGTACCTGAAACAGCAGACTGATCAAATGCACCAGCGGCTGTACCAGCTAGGGTTCTTAGAGATGTTAAAATCTCTTGATCGATCTCAGCAGTAATTTCTTGAGCCAAAGCGGCCATAATTTCTGCTTCGATGTCGATGCCTTGCTGTGCTTGAGCGTCTTGTGCAGCCTCGAAAGTCCATCTTGCTGATAGTTTTCTTGACTTTGCTTCAACAACTTGCTTTAAGATTTGCACGTTTAACTTATTACCTGCGGCACCTTCTAGTGTTGCTGTTGCTGATCCTTTTGCAGGATCGCTGTCATTACCTGAGTATGAAGCGGCGATCTTGAAAGGTGATAATGCTTCGTCACCAGTTGCGATGTTTGTTGCACCGCCTGTTGTTGCGTCAGCATATCTTACTCTTAGTGTGTGGATCTGTCCAACGGGACCAGTCATAGGCTGTACGCCGACTAGTTCGTTAGCGATCACTGTAGGCATGACCCTTCTGATCACAGGCAAAATTACTCTGTTTAGAGTAGCAACGTTACCGGCACTAGTTGCGCCAGCAGTAGCCTGCTCTGATAGATATTTGCGTGTGTTCTCAAGGACCACATCCAAGTTTTTGGCTTTGTTGCCCTCAACACCTTCCATAAGTGCTGATTTCGTTTCTTGCCATTTGTGTTCTAGCAATTGGGATGTCATTTCATATTCTCCTTATTTTAAACCTGCTAATTTACGGATGTTTAATACTTCCGCATCGTGTTGTGTTGCCTGTGATGTTGCCTGTGGTTTGTTACCTGTGTGTTGTGTTTTTGATTCTGATATAATTGAAGCTTTCCTAACATCTTTCATCACGTGTGGAAGATATTTGTTAAAAGCAGTTTTTAAGTTATCTGTCTGCACTGTTTCTAACAGATTTGACATAACTTCTTTTTTGTCGCCTGACAGCGGCTGTAACATTTCATTGAGAATCTTATCTCTTCTGTGTCTTGATTCAATTTTTGACTTTTGAATTTTTTCTGACTCATAAAGTTTTGATTTCTCACTTACTTCGTTATTGGCTTCGTCGAGTTTCTTTTGCAATTTACGTACTTCAGAAGTCTCGTTTAGGTATGAAGTTAGATACTCTGATGAGAATGATTCAAAGATCTTTCTACCAAAGTTGTTTTCTCTTGCAGTTTTGATGTCCTCTTTAAACTGAGTCATCTCTTTAGTGATATTCTCACTTACTACTGATTCAACAATTTTGCTTGCCTTTTTAATGAATGCTGATCTAATTTCTGCAAATTTATTTTTTGCTTCTTTGACCAGTTTTACGCGAGTTTCTACAACTGATTTCTTATCGCTTTCAAACTCATTAAGTTCTTTTGCAAGTGTTGATGTAACAAATGCTTCAAGTGTCTTAACTTGTTGTGCCGCGGTAGTTCTATCTTTGTGTAACTCTGCCATTTCGTTAGCAAGTGTCTTTGTAATGAACTTTTGAAGTGTTTCCATGTGTGGTCTAACACCTTTTTTGTACATTACTCTTTGAGCCGCAAGTTGTTTTCTATCTTCTACAAATTCAGCAATCTCTTTAGTGAGTGCTTCATTCATCATGCGGTCCATTGCTTCTACCATAACAGACTTATCATGTACGTATCGTTTTGCAAACTCTTCTCTGACTTCAGTTTTAGCTGATTCTTTGACTTCTGATAATTTGGACGCCCACGCCTCTTCAATAGCGATGCGGTTGTCTTCTGTTACCAGGTCTTTGTCAAGGAGTTGTTTGATTACGTCTAGCATGTTTGTCTCCTTATTTTATTTTGAGATCCCGTATTAATTGGATCACTCCTTCTTTTAGATGTCGTTGTGCCTGTTTGTCGTGCCTTACTGCCTTTGCAACACCCAATAACTGTTGGCCGCCTCTCATATTGAGAAGTCCTTCATATATTGGAGTCGGATAGGCATTTGGTGCTGATGGCTGTGCCACAACATCCACGGTAATGATATCAAATTCTGATACATTGCCTGAGCCTTCGTCTACGTTGCCTGAGCCTCTACTTGATACGCCTAGTTTTACGCCTGATTGTAGCATTGTTTCTACAAGCTTACCCATCGGTGTAGGTAAAATTTTTAATTTTCCATATCCATTTGCTCCATCCATCCACATGCTTGTTAACATGTGAGACACTCGATCAAGATTAATCTTTAAATCTTCAGGATGGTCAACTTCGCCGAGAACTGAACTGCCCCCGGCGATTTGATCGGATATTTTTGATACTGCTTTGCTGATCTCAAAAGTAGGATACACTCTTTGGTTTGCATTCTTAACATTGCCTTGAATACAAATACCTTTCATGTATAAGTCTTTACCTTCGTTATTTGATTCAACCACTACTTGTGCTTGATCAAATGTAAGATGTTCACTTAGTATTTGCATATCCTATTTTTCCTTACTTAGATGCAACAGGTGATTTTGCGTTATCAATCGATGCTTCTTTTTCCACTGCCTTTGGAGCAGTTTCTAATGATACTGATTTGTTTCCAGCCGCATTTTTTGGTGACATGCTCATTTCTTTTGCTGTATCACCGGCAAGTGCTTTACCAACACCACCTTTTTCTTCTGCGCCTGAGTTAAACTTAACAGATTCAGCACCCGTAAGTGATTTCTTCTGTGAAGCAACAGGACCTTTTTTGTTGTCAGCACCTGATTCTTTGCCCATTTTTTCTGCACCATGGCCGTTTTTTACCATTTCTGCATACTCTTTAACAATAGTATCAGTATCTTTTGACTCTGCAAATGCATCTTCAATTGATTCTTCTGGCTGGTCATTGTCTGCGTCCATCATTTTAGCAAACTCTGACTTAAGAGCGTCTAACTCTTTTTCTAATGGTTCAAACATTTCTCCTGTTTCGCCATCTTGATCGCCATCATCGTCGAAATCACCGTCATGATCCATGCCGTCTTGGTCGTCTTCGTCGTCCATGTCCATGCCTTCTGCCTCTGCTTCGATATCAGAGATTAGGTCATCAGTTGCGTCTCCGCCGATTTCTTCGATAGTTTCGTCTGTTGATTCTGCAGGCTCTTCGTTTTCTGCTTCATCGTGTATTTCTGCTTCGTCAACTTCTTCAGCGTCATCTTTGTCTGCTGATTTATCAGTTGCGTCTGCTTCCTCGTCTGCTAGAATGCCTTCGTAGATTGATCTTGATTTCTCAACAACAATCTCGTGGAATAGCTTTTCAGCTTCATCCTTTTGCTCATTTACTAGCAAGTCAAGGAGTTTTTCAAATTTAGACATGATATTGCCTCCTGTTCGTGCGAATATTTACGTTATTGTTACAGAGATGGTCCCATTAAGGACTCTTTTTAGGCATTTTTTGAAGATGTTCTTCGAACTTACTGTAATTAATATCAATCCAGTTGGGTTTTTGTGCTAGTTTATTAGGAGATTTTTGATTATCTGCCACTACGTGATAGAATTTTGCATTTGGGTGCGAGGTACAATTGGTGATCATTTGGTTCAGCCAATTGCCAAAATAGGTGCGGTCACTGCCTGCTTTGCGGTAACGAGCATGACCTTTGAACATATTGTTTAATTTTCTGCCGTTCTTTTCGCTAATGTCTCCGTCAGCAGTTTTGCCAAAGAAATCCATGCCCAATATGTAGAGAGTTTTGTATTTTTTGTATTCAAGAGCTATTCGTGTAGACGTTGGACCAGAAGACCACCCCCAGTCTCTGCTTAAACGTTTGACTCTGGGGTCTTTGATTCCGCCACGTGGGTAGGACCACATCTCTAAACGATCCGGAACTTTCTTTTCATGTTCACAGATGTACTTTACTGTTGGAATGTCTACTGCTATTAGTGCATCTGGCCAAAAATCTTGAGCAATTGGCAACACATTCATGCCAATAATATAGCCTTTGCCTTTGAGTTTATTGAGATCAAATTTTTCTCGAGATTCCCCGTTGGCCAGTATAAAGCATATGTCATCTGCAGGTTTGTAGTCTGTGTCTTTTGCAGGTATTGGCGGCTCGGGTTCAGTAGGCAGTTTGGGTTTGGGTGGAGATGGAGTGCGTGTGCTGGGTTTTACTTCGGAATATTTTTTAATTTCTACAGATGCATTGGCAATCTGTTCTGATGTGAGCCAATCTGACACTTTGCCTGTTTTGTTAAAACACTTTACAGTGTCTTCACCACGAAGCACTGCTTCAAGAGCCGCTTTTCTCCATTGTCGTCCACGTCCTGCCATATATGAAATTAATTATTAAAGAGTTGGTTCGGCCGAGTCAGCAACTGATCCACCGTACATTTTTTGATACAGTTCTCTGTCTTCACGCTGTTCTTCGCGTCTCTGCTGTATAGACTGTCTGAGTTGATTGATCATTTCAAGAGTGAGTCTGGATTTTCTTGTGTCGTTGTTAAGATCATATGCAGTTGCATCTAGATCAGTTAGGTGTCTAGCACCCGCATCCAAAGAATCAAAGAATTCAAATAATAGCATGTTGTATTTAAACCGTTATGTCCTCTTCATTGCCAGTATTTAACTCGCCACCTTCTTCATCTTCAATTGGTGCATCCAGTGTTTCTTCAGTTTGTCCTGCAATATCTGACGCAAGACCGCCTCCGGTTACACCTACATTCCGTAAATCAGCGCCTTGCACAGCATCTTCCTTGGATTCACCTTTTTCTTCTGCCCACATTTTCTGATTGTTTGCAATTTCTTCTTCTGACAGTCCTAAGAAACGCTTGAGAGCAAATCTTTTGCTCAGATATGGTGTTTGTTCTATCTGTGTAAAGGCTTGTACTCTTTGATTGTCCAGTTCTATCTGTCTGTATGCGGCAAAATTCTGCGGTGTTGGAAATTTTAAGTCAAATAGTGATGTGTCTATGTTGATGCCTCTGTGTTTTAAGAACAGTTTAAACTCTTCGTTGATCGGAGGTATTACAATTTCCTGCAGTCTTTCACAATATTTGTTAAATCTTAATTCTTGGATGTAGGCAGTGCCCACTCTACCATCTGAATATTGTGGATTTGCGCCATCATCTGGTCCAGTTGGCAGATACGATGAAGGAATTCTCAATGCACGATACAGTTTGTTAGTGAAATATCTTAAATCATCTATTTCTCCAAGATTTGTACCACCTGGCAATGTTTCAACTTTTGAACCTCTACCTTCTGCGGTTTGAGGAAAGAAATAATCTTCATTAATGGACAGTGGATTGTATGTGGTGTCAATTTGATTGGAACCACCTGACATTGACGGAATACGTCTTTGATGAATTTCGTTTTTTACACGTTCTACAAATCCCATGGCCATGTGTGATGGCATGTTGCCCACATCAATGTAGAACACACGTCTTTCTGGTGCTCTGTGTACTCTGTAAATTATGATTGCATCTTCAAGTAGTTCTTTTTGTTTGAAGGTTTTGAAAACAGTTTCTAGTATGGATGTGCCAAATGGAAAGTTTGAATCCAATCCTTCTGACAGTGACACATGTGTTACATGATTTGCATCAATAGCATACTGATTGGTGCCGGTTTCAAATCTTCCGCCCTGTTGACCATATGTGCCAGCAAATCCTGCTCCACTGCCTGCACCTCCGCGACCACCACCATACTGTGAATCTGCCACAGCAGATGATCCTGGTGATGAATATGTCACATTGGTTGCGACCTGTGAGGCCGACAGTGATTCTAAATTCAAATTTAAATCTCTAAACACATACTGCTCAGGTCTTTTGCCTTGCGACTCATTAACAATAACTTTGTCGCACTTGGATGCAGCCACATGAATCAGTTCTTGTGTTTCTGGGTCTCTGATAAAAAATGAGTCTCCATATTTCAAAGTGTTTCTGAACATTCTAAATGCTCGTCTAGACCAATGATTGATTGTGTTGAACTGTTTCAGTGCATCGCTGAGAATCAATGCTTCTGTTTCTGTGGGTTTGTCTTTGTAGTGAATGTCAAATGGTGTTTCTGTGATCTTGTTAGTCTGTGTGCAAAATTCTGCAATGATGTCTAGTGCCGCATTGACTTCCGAATCTTGATCCATTTGATCATATTGAAAGTATCTTTCCAGTCTATTGGGATGACCCGTGTAAACTTCTGGAAGATATGATGTGTAGTTTCTGCGTCCCACTGCTGACATGGGATTTGCACTGTTGGTTCCTGACACTGGACTCATGGAACCGTCCGGTGTAACCAAATTAAAATATTTTTTCCAACTCATGACTTATATTATATGTTGCTTTACTGTATTTTGCAAGTATTTAATACTCAAACTTGGTCTGCCTCTGAATTTGTCTAAGTGTTTGTTGATCAATTGACGCAATGGTACGCAAAGTGTTGTTTATATCTTCAAGAGTGGTGCCCTGTGCTGTAGCAAGTGGATTGTTGGCTTTTACCATGGCCTGCACTGCTGTTTCTGTGACTGGTTGACCGTACGCCTTGACTTCCTGCATGGCCTGCACAATACCACTGGCTGCTGACATGATGTCGTTGGTGGTGGCATTGTTGATTATTTCTCCACCTCGACCAAATCTCATCAGTTCTGGACCTGCTTCTCCCACCATGCTCAGCATGCCACTGCTGATGCTGCCACCAAGAAAATTGTTCTTTGCATCTATCTCTCGGCCTTTAGAGTCATATGTTTTGCCATCTGTTTTACCTATGTATATGTCCTCGAATTTTCCTTTACCATCTTCGGGGAGTATGTAAAGTTTACTGATGTCGAACTCTTGGCCGGTCTCCGCTTCGAGATTCATTTTCGTTACATCAATACCTGCTTCCTTTAAAATGTCACCAAACGCATCAGCTAACCTCACTGCTATATCGCCCAGGCCATCTAAATCCTCTGTCAGAGTGTTGAATGCTGTTTTTTGTATATCGCCTGTAAGGTCTTCCAGGTTCGCCGCATCTACAATCAGTTGTGCAGTGTCTTTATCAATCTCGACACCTTTGGTTTTTTTATACGCCGCCTCTAAATTTGCTACCGTCAGTTCTTTCCCGCTATCAGTCAGTTCTTTTGCTACCCCCATCTGCTCACTGTATTGTTTGTTGAGTGCGGCAGTGAGTTCTTCTTGGTTGGTAATTGTCATACCTGCGACTTTGGATGCGTTGGCAAAAGTCGACAGTTGTGCTTCAGATCTGGTAATCTGCAAGAACAACGGGCCTAATGCGGATACAAACTCTGGAGCAATCATGCCCAGTTTGGCCAGATTTGTAATTTGATCTTTGTTTTGTACACCCACCTGCAATATGCTGGCTACGGCAGAATCGGCGTCTATGGCACCTGATTTCAATAACCCAACTTGTGTACTAATTTCCTCCATCAGTCCAGGAGCTGCTGAAGCCAGCATCGCAGTCTGTTCACTTGTAACGTTGCCAAAGTTCATAAACTGCTGAATTGCATCTCCAACAGGGCCTTCAAATGTAGACACTAAATCAGTGAATTGTGCTCTGGTCTCAGCCGGAAAACTCATCAGTGTTGCTTGGAATGCCGCATCATTGGCCAGTTCCATCTGGGCTCGTCTTTGTTCTTCTGCACTTTTGCCTGTGATTTGGGCAATGACTCTTTCGTTTTTGATTCTGCTCAGCATGGCCTTGTTTAAATTGTCGGCATCCATGTTCATCATAAATGAGTTGTTTCTGTTGGATGTGATGAAGTCTGACAATTCCTCTGCAATATCAGTGGAGCCAAGTCCCAACAGACGCAGACTCATGCCCACTTCCGACTTGTCATCAGTCAACTCTACTAACTGTTTGGTGAATTTGGTAGCGGCCGAGTTGATGGTGCCACCAAACACTCTCAGTCCATCTGCATTTTGTGTGACAATTCTGTTGAACTGATCGACGCCGATGTTGGCAGATAACACTGTCTCTATTAGACCGTTGAGGTTAGTGGAAAGGTTGAATCCCGAGTCAGCCAGTGATTGGAATGTGTCCTTTCGGAGATCCATCAGTGTCAATTGCAGTTTGGTCACTGCGGCTGTGGCCAGTGCTGAGGCTGTTATAAATCCGCCAATAATAGGAATATTGCCAAATGTGTTATTGATCATGTCTGCCGCATAGTCCACAACACCTGACAGTGAACTGAAACTGCCGTCCATTTGAAACACTGAAGACAGTAAACCTGAGGCGCCTGAGATTGCTGAGCCCAGTGCATTGAAACCAACTTCCAACGCAGTCAGTGCTGGATTGATTTTGGTAATTTTTTGGCCCAGAACCCCTGCTGATTTACCTGCTTGATTCTCTGCTTTTATTTTTTTGCCTGCCGCACCGCCATCTTTGATTTTTTCAATTTTGAGTGCCGACACTAAATCACTCAGTGTCTCTTCTGATGCAAAACCACCCTTGGGGGCTTCTTTGATGTTTCCGAAAAATCTTTCTAGTTCTTCCATGGTGTTATATGCGTATATAAATATCCTTACTACATAATATTTATAGGAATAGAAAATGGTAAATCCGTTAAACAAATACTTTAGAAAACCAGCCATATCAATTTCACTGCCCACACAGGGGGAATTTTATGCACCTGGGGCATTGACCTTTGACAATGACAAAGAACTGAATGTGTTTCCCATGACTGCAAGAGATGAAATGATGATGAATTCACCAGATGCACTCTTGAACAGTTCAGCCACAATCGATGTGATCAAATCATGTGTGCCTGGCATACGTGACCCATGGAGCATGCCAGTGATCGACCTAGACACTGTGCTGTTGGGAGTGAGAATTGCCTCCCTGGGTGAATCCATGGACATCTCAGTGATTGTGCCCAAGGTTGAAGAAACAATTGCATACACTGTGGACCTAAGAGTGATGATGGATCAGATAGATCGATCACAGTTTAATCCGTATGTGGTGCTGGAACCCACACTCACAGTCAAAGTTAAGCCGATGAGTTATCGTCAATTGACCAACTTGCAATTACGCACCTACGAACAGCAACGTATGATCACACAGGTTGCCCAAGGCAAAATGTCAGCATCAGAAAAGAACAAAGAGTTCAATGAAATTTTCAATCGCATGACCAACCTCACTTTGGACAACATGAAAGAAGCCGTACTTGAAATCAATGCTGATGGTGATGTGATCACAGAGAACACCTACATCTCAGAATTTGTGGACAACATGCAGGCAGAGATGGCCAGCAAAATTAGAACACACATTGATGGGCAAAACAGTTTGGGCAAGATCAAACACATCACTGTGCAGGTGCCCGAAGACATGGTCAAAAAAGGTGCTCCTACAACATTTGAGTCACCCCTGTCACTGGACAACTCTAATTTTTTCGTACGAAAATCTTAACACTCTCAACTTCTGAACTGGAAGCCTACTTTAAAGAACTGGAGAATGCTAATCTACAACTCAAAGACGAGTTGGTACGACTGTGTTGGTACATGCGTGGTGGGTTGGACTATGAAGATGCTCATTGGTTGGGCAGAGAAGATAGAACAATAATGGCAAACTTGGTCAAAGAAAACATAGAGACAGTGAAGAAGACCAAACTGCCTCTACTATAAATATCACACATGAAACTACTTGACCTTTTTGAATATGATGCCAAAATTGCACAGGCCTTTGGCAAAGCATCATCTGAAATTGGACAGGCCGGTAGTAAACTGAAAGAACCACTGGTTATGACTGACGTGCAGGGCAGAGTGGAGCAGGAAATCGATAAACTGGAAAAATCCATTGCCAAAGACCGTTCAAAGCCATTTGATCAAATATTCCAGGCTCGATTACAAGACATCAAAAACAAAGTAGGTTTACCAAATCAATCACTAGGACTCAATCTAGAAGTAGACCGACTGACTCGCAACGGCAAACCCAATTCCGGATACATTAGAAGATTCCTTGCCAACTTTATAAAAACACTCGACAAAAAAATTGACAGCATGAGCCAAGACAAAACAGTCAAATCGATCGATCGCGGTCGTAAAGTTAGCATATAATATCGGATAAAACCTGTACAAATAAACTGTATGTCTAAACACCAAGTTCTTAATCCGCAAGATCTTAAAACAAGAGTTGCACTGATACTCAAAACACTGTTGATGAATCATTCGCCCAAAGTGTCTGCAGACATATTGTATGAATTCCTCTCCACTCACTGTACACAGACAAGGATCGATATTGAATTACAAGAGTTTGTTCGCAAGTACGATTCCGACACTAAATGATTGACTTCGTCAATCGCTTTTCGCTTGTGCTCAAGCACTTTCTTCTTAGTTAAGAGTAATTTCGCATCATGTAGATTAGCAGTCATGATTCTGCTGTTAAACAGAATCATAAACCAGATACATCATGTGAGTATCGCAGTCATTCAATCTCGCTACCGTAGTCGGGCGGTTGTGCTGTACCCGTTAGCTCATTCTATACAACGCGACTTGCACACACCTGGATTGAATCTTTTGTGTACAAGTTGAGGTTGCATCTTTTTCTTGGCAGAGCCTCATCATTGGAAATTTTACATCAAGGGATTCGCCGCCATTCTGCATGGAGTATTTCCCTATGTTCGGAGATGCTATGTTGCCTGTAAATATTGTTGGTTGACTGTAGTGTGTGCCTGTCATATTATATTAGCAGTGAACAATTTTGAAAGCAAGGAAATTGAATGAAAATTTGGTATGAACACCCATTTGGCAGACTAGACAAATATGATATACAACTGGTCAAAGTCTATGCAGAAGTAGAACCTGAAGAAGAAGAACTGGCACTGGCACAGGGATTCATTGATCTAGATGACAAGTGGCAACAGATGCGAAGCACCAGAATTAACATTGCAGAATATGTCAAAACAGCACCCACATTCAAACAACGCAAAGGTGTAACCACTGAAAAGTGGAAAGGATCTTTTGCACAGAAACATTTAAATCTGTTAGAACCTATCTATAATCGATACATTGAGCATAATGATTTTAATTCACGATTTCCTTTTAACTCTTATACTCTTAATGATTCAGAAGTTGTATGGTGTTACTACTATGAAGATCAACTGTGTGCATGGTCCATATGGAGCAAGTATGGCAAAAGCATAGACAATTGGCAGTTTGCTTGGGACTATGCTCAGCCCAGTTTGCATTTGGGAAGGTTTAGTTTATACAACGAAATACATCAAGCACATGAAAAAAATTACAAATGGTTTTATCTTGGAGGAGGCTACGACAGTTCCTGTAAATGGAAAGCAGACATTCCAGGGTTTGAGTGGTGGACAGGCAAGGAGTGGAGCAAAGACACAGGAGAGTTTTTGATGCACATCAACGCTGATTGTTTTGTGGAAGATCTAGAAGATTTGGATAATGTTTACAGATCTATATATGGACTGCACAAACCGAACTAATCTTTAAAACGCCAATCAACAACATCGGATAAATTTTCTTTAGACCATTTGTGGAAATATTTGGTGTTTTGTAATCCTTTGGAAAATCTATTAAGTTGAGCAAGTCTTTGTATCACAATCAACACCAATGATCCATGATTCATACACACACCGTCGATGTATTCTTTGTCATCCGGATGGTCTTCCAGCATTACTAGATCTTGATGTTTGAATCTTCTGTTGAGTCCACGTACCCTATCAGATAACAGTGAGTGTGAAATATATGTTTTATCAGATGCAATTACTATTGCTTCAAACTCGTTATTCCATTCTGCCGCAGTGCGAAATGCACAATCCCACACAGCATCCACTGGTTCGATGATTTTTATTTTGTTTTGTAATCTGAATTGTCGTGCATACGGACAAGGGGGCATATTGCCAAACGAAGGATGAGGTACTTCTACAAATGTTTCCATCCATTGTGTAATTGAATTAACAATTTTGTCTGATGCTTGGTGTGTCATAGATGTGTCCATAATGATTTATTATCAAAATCTGTACTTGCAAACGGCCAATGTTCTAACGGCAAATAATACTTGATCTGTCCTACAAACGGAGCACCCAACCTATGATGCCACATCGACTTGTTGTCCACACCTATAAAATGCATAGCACTTCTATGTAACAGATCAAAAGGCATAAGATAGTTGTTGATGTACAGTTTACAGATATTAACATGTGAAGTATTTTTTAAACTGCCATCTGCATTTATTTCAGTTAGATCATCTGGATGTTCACTGTGTACAAATCTTATGGTGTTCCAGCCGGTTATATCAGATTCTGTCCAATTGTATTGCCACTCTGTTTGATCCGGGGATAGTGTGTGAGTTTTATCTTGCACAGACCACAACCACGGTGTGTTCAAAATTTTACATGTGCCCTGCAGACTAATTGAGATAGTCATGATTTGTGTCCTCTCTGTGTAACGTTGCTGTAGCACAACTAATGGATGAATTCCAAAACATCTTGTGTCTAATAGGACTAATAACCCAATTGACTTTTGCATTTTCTAGACTTTTACACAATATAGGGTGCTCGTCGGAAATAATCACAGTGTCTTCATTCACATGCACAAATCCAATATTTAAACTTGAAGATTCAATGTCTGTGTCCATCCAATCCGATATAAATTTTTGATCTTTTCTTTTCTGTTTTGCAATTTTCCAAGAATCGTCGACAGTGATATTCCAACTGGCAAACTGCGGAATTTGTTGCACTAGTACTTCTTTGGGCCACACACTTAAAACATGTCCAGGTCGCAATATTCTAAATTGTCCATCTAGATGATTTTTTATTGGTAATTGCAGTTCTATAAATTCAACATCGACATTTTTAAATGACTGTTTCACAAAGTCTATACCTTTTTGTGAATTAGAGTATCGCTTGGTATATAATATGTGTTTGCCACAGGGATAAAATTGAGCACCATCACACAGTATGTCAATATTTCCAGGCCAGTCTTGTTCATTCATTTGATTGTAAAAATCGTCGTCCCAATCATTAGGAATAGGAACAGGTTTGTAGTCAATGGTGGGATTCAATCTATCAGTCACATGTTCTATACTTTTTTGTTCACTAAATTTTTCAATATACGAAAATGTGTTAACAAAAACATTGTCAATACACAGCACATGATCATGAGGATTTTTGGGAGGCACCGGATTAACAATAGTAGTGTTACCATGTGTTTCCAGCGATGGTTTGTTGTAGAGTATTTTGGGTCTATCCACAACAATATCAAAATTTTCATATGTTTTCGCAAGGTTGTCTAGGTCCTGTTTGTGTTCACGACAGATCTGTCTAAAAACATCTATATTTTTAGTATTAATATTTTCAAAATAGTCATCACTGATCATGTTGCCTACTATTACATGAGTGAGATCTCCACCAAAGGCAGTGAATGCTCCAACTTGGTCTATAGGGGATGCAGTGGACATATACATATATTATATACTATCATGAA
>Ga0208770_1000735_pt1 | contig 18935 bp, 24 predicted proteins | sample AntAceMetag02UK9_FD_184771 | JGI IMG/M metagenome (GOLD analysis project Ga0208770, IMG submission 184771) | Saline lake microbial communities from Ace Lake, Antarctica - Antarctic Ace Lake Metagenome 02UK9 (SPAdes) (version 2) | ecosystem: Environmental > Aquatic > Non-marine Saline and... | reverse complement strand
CATTAGTAATTGAAATTAACTTATCTGGAGAAACACCTTCACCACCACCTTCTTTTGCTTCAGGGTTTACAGCGTTCTGTTCTTCACTATCTTTTTTGTTTTCACCATTGTCTTCAGCTTCTTGGCCTTGACCATTCTCACTAGACTCTTCATTAGACTCTTCTTCGCTTTCATCATCATTAAGATTATAATTGTCAGCAACTGGGTGATTATCAAAATCTGGTAACTTCTTTAATTTCTCAACTTCTTTTTTCTGCCAATTCAATAATAGTTTAGCAAGGTCAACAACATCATCAAACGTTTTCAATGCGTCAACCTTACTTAACCAATTGTTATCAACAGCGGAGAAAGAAATCGGTAATCTTTTTGAAGACTTATAAAACAAGTTGATCTTGTCAATCAACATTAATTCTTTGTTTAGGTCTTTACCTTGAGTACCAAAGAAGTTTTGTTTTTCTAATATATCAAAACCATTTAAGTAATTCTTAACAACACCTGGGTATTGTTTTTGTATAATTTTATCTATTCTACAATCTTCTAATACATTTACATATGATCTTAAAGAGTCATCTTCTATCTTTGCCCAACCATCTGTTGGTGTATGTAAAGCATGAGCGCATTCGTGTGCGATTAACATATCGTAAACATCACCTTTTTGATTTTTGAAAACTGGTAATGTTAAAACTCTATGTTTCGTATCAAACGAAGCGGTTTTAACTCTGTTGTGTTGTACTTGAATATTCTCGGTAGCGATTAACTTTGCGAGTATTGATTTTGTATCTAAATTAATTGTTTGTGTGTCCATGTAGCTAATACTATCAGGATTAACTTTAAAGTCAACCCTTTAAATTGCTAATGTTTATGTAGGTTATTTGATGTAAATGTTCTTACTTTGTTCTTTTTAACACTTTTTCGTATATATTTGACGCTAGATTCTTCATCATTAGGGGTGCAACCATACGACCGATTCGTTCAGCTTGTTTATCAAAGTTACCCTCTAACTTATAATCATCTGGTAAACCCATGATTCTTTTAAGTTCTCGTATTGTAAATTTACGATTCTTACTATAATGAAATACACCCGATACACTCATCTGTTGTCCTCTTTGTGTTAATGTAGGACATGGTAAATCTACCGCAGGTCTTATCATATTAAACATAGATTTCTTATAGTTTATATCTATAAATGAATATTCTTTATCAGTATCCCATTCGTAATGTTTTACCTCGGTATTCATTAATTGATCTATTGTAGTATCTGAATTTGATACAACAGGTTTCGCATTCTTCTCTTTAAACCCCATGTTCTTATATTCTTCCCATTTGTCTTTTGGAATAATACGTATCTCATTCTCACTTGGCTTGATATGTTTTTTAGGGTTAAACGGTAATATCTCTACCCATTTCTTTTGAAAGCCCCCTTGTACATAATCTAATAACTCTTTTTCTTCTTCTTCTGTATTCTCTATATCTTCAATTGATTCTCTTAATGATATTCTTTTTTCATATGGCTGTGGATATATTTCATTTTCCAGCGTCATAAAGTTTAATCCTGCCTCTTCCATTATATCATTTCTTATAGCAACAAAGAAACATCTTTGTCTTCCTTGAGGAGTACCATAATCTGCGGCATTCAATACTTTACCTACAGTTTCATATCCAAGTTTATCAAACTCATTAACTATTCTATTAAAATATTCTTTTGCTTCTCCCATTGTAATACCAGCAACGTTCTCACCGATTACTACTTTAGGCATTATTTCTCCAGCAATACGTGTAAATTCAAAGAATAAGTCTTCTATATTTTCTACTTGTTTTCCATCTGAATATGTTTTAGTTTTATCCCAACCCTTTTCTCTTTTACCAGCAACACTAAACGCTGAACATGGAGGAGAACCATCAAGTATATCTAACTCTCCTTTTTTAAGACCGGTAAGTTTTAAAAAGTCTTCACCCGTAAGTTTCTTTATATCATCTGGTAATACAGGAGTATTTGGATAATTTGATTTATATGTTTCAACCGCTGCTTCTACAAACTCGTTGACTGCTAGTATTTTACCACCGGCTAATCTATAACCCGTAGAAGAACCTCCACCTCCAGCAAATGTAGAGATAACTGTAAAGAGTTCTTTATTAGAGTTGTCTATTACGTCTTTTAGATAATATGGTTTAAACATAATGTAATTATATCAGGTTTATTTAATAATGTCAATGTTACTTTTCTTAGGGTAAGTATCGTTCATCTCTTTTAGTTTTTTTACGTAAGTTCTGAGCTCTATCCATTAGTTTTTCTGCTTTCTTATAAGCAAGATCAAGTTTCATTTTAGAAGCATATTCTGTAAAGTTCTTTCCGATTACATGGTCGTATTCATGTTGAAATATTCTACTCATCATACCATCTAGGTTACCTTCTTTTAACTCACCATTCTCGTCTTGGTACTTAACAACTATCTTACGAGGTCTTGTAATAGTTAAAAATACAAAAGGGAAAGTTAAACAACCTTCTTTCATGGCAACAGTTTCTTCACTTGCTGATACAATCATGGGATTAAAACAAGATAGTTTCATACCATCTTCTAAACTTGGGTGGTCACCTAATACGAACATATTATAGGGTAACCCAACTTGATTACAAGTTAATCCTATTCCACCGTATTTTTTCATTGCGGTAAACATAGATTCTGATAGTTCTTTTCTATCTTTGAAGTCTTGTTCTTTTAACATATCGTCACTAAATGGTGCGATTGCTGATTGTACTCTAGGATCCGTTGGTGGTATTAGTTTTAGTTCTTTAGTCATTTGTTAACCTCGTAAAATTATTTGATTTTTCGAATTTAATAATATTAGTGAATTTATCAAATAGTATATCGCCCTTGTGTGATATAATAAAGATATTCTCTTTGCCCATCTTATTTACAATCTTAAAGAAGTCATCTGTACCTTGACCATCTAAACTACTGTCAAATATTTCATCTAGTATTAAAAGATTTGTATTGGCACTGTTTTTCATTTTAGCAATAGCACGCCAAGTAAATACTAATGCCAAATCTATTCTCATCTTCTCACCCTCACTAAAGTTATTATAGTCAAAAGTATCTCTATGTCTGCTTTTTACTTCTTCTTTAAATTCTTCATCTAAATGAAAAGAAACGAAAAAGTCCATAGATTGTAAGTGTTGATTGATAAGAGTATTCATAATAGGTAAATACTTTTTAATTATCTTAGCCTTAGCACCTCTATCAGATAATATCTCTCTAGCAACATCAAGGTATTTTTTCTCTTCAGTAATTTTTGTTAATTCAAGTTTTGTTTGTTCTAGTTGTTCTTGTAATTCAATTAGATTTTTTTCTATATCTTTATCGTCTTCATCTTTACCTTCTAGTAATAATATCTCATTATGTAAGGTATCCGTAAATCTCTTTAATTCTTTTAAAGAGGATTCTACTTTCGACATTGAGATTTTATTTTCATATAGCTTTTCAGATATACCATTAAACTCAGTAATTTTATTCTCTACTTTAGCTAGTTCTTTTACTAAATCTTCCATACCTTGATTTAATGTAACTACTTTACTTTTTTCTTTTTGTATTTTCTGGTCTCTAAATGTTTCTTCTATCTGTTGAGTACAAGTTGGACAGTTGTCATTTTCTTCAAAAAACTTTAAGTTGGTTTTATGAGTTTCTAAATTCTGCTCTATTTTTGTTTCTAGTTTTTCTAGCTGTTTTAATTTAGTTTCGTATTGAGGTCTACTAGATAAGTTAGTTTCAAATTGTTTATATTCTTCTTCTAATCTTTCTACTTTTCTTACATATGTTTCAGCCGCATCTGTATTTTCTTGTAATTTTTGTTTCTTAATATCAATATCACCTGTACTTCTATTCTTTAGTTCATTGAAATGTTTTGTTTGTAATTCATGTTTAGATTCAATTAGATCACATTGGTGTCTAGCTTCAATAATTTGTTTACCTAGTTCCGTTTGTTGATTTCTAGTTAGTATGTCCATATGAGTTAAAACTCTTATATCTAATATTTCTTCAACAACCTCTCGTCTATGTCTTGGTCTCATCTGCATAAATGGTTGATACGCCGAAGACCCTAAAACAGCAATCTGTTTAAATGCTCTATAATTTAATCTTAATATTTGATCTTCTAGTATCTTTTGATAATCTATACTAGAGGCATCTTGGTTTTGTAAAACACCATCACAATAAATCTCAAATATATTTGGTTTAATACCTCTTATAACTTTGAAAGCTTTAGTACCTATTTGAAACTCTAACTCAACTAAAGTATCAGCATTGTTTATTGTATTTACTATCTGTTCTTTTTTAATTAATCTAAATGGTCTATTAAATAACGCAAAACATAATGCGTCTAACATAGTTGATTTGCCAGAGCCATTTGCCCCAATCATCAAAGTCATTTGTGACTTGTTCAATTCTATTTCAACAAAAGTGTTACCTGTTGAAAGGAAGTTTTTCCATCTAATCTTTTTAAAAATAATCATTTGGTAATTTATCTTTGTTTAAAATTCTTAAATTGCCTGATACACTTATTCTAGTTACTTTAGATTTAAAGGGTACTACCCAATGTTGTAATAGAGCAGGAAACATAATCATATCACCTGTTTCTGGTAGTACAACTTTACCAGTAGTAGCCCAACGAGGTCTTGCTTGTTGTGTGTATTCAAACATTAACGAACCTGGTTTTGCTGATGTTCCTTCAAATTTATCTTGTTCTTTTTTTAATTGTTTAGGTACATCTAAAAATAATACAAATGAATAATCAGCACCGTGTGTATGTACAGGATTAAAGTCACCAGCTTGCATATAATTAACCCATAAATCATCTGCTTGTAAATCTACATTTAGTTCTTCAATACCATGATATTTACAATGACCATTTCTATATGCTTGTATGATAGGGTGTATATCAGTATAAAACTCTTTTTGTATTTTTTCTGGATACAAATATTGATTATCTAAATGACCAGCTAAAGCGTGATTATAACTTTTTTTTGCTTTCGTACCTTCAGTTTTTAACTTCTTAATTATGTAATCAGGTACCTTTGTTTTCATAACAAAAGGACCCCAATTCATAAAATTTGATTTTACATTTGTTATTTTACTCATCTTTCACTTGCCTCAATATACAATTCTTTTAGTGTTTCTTTTAATTTATGTTTATCCAAATCACTATCTATTTTTTCTACATACTTACCTAAAAAAGTTAATGTATCTTCTCCTTGTTGTAATACTTCGTCACTAACAGATGCTGTTATATCTGTATTTAAATCTTCTATTATATTAACTTCATGTGTATCTACTGTATTGTGTAGTCTATCAATTAGGTTGTTAAACATTTCTTCGTTTGTTTTGTTTGTTACAAAAACTTTTACAAAGCAATCTTTATAGAAAGACAAGTCTAACTTACTGTAATCTTCATCTTTATCATTGTAAACTAGTTTCTTATGTATTCTAATTGGATTAGGTATTCTAGTTATCTCTCTTGTTTCTGTATCTAGTATGTGAAAACCTTTTGGACACTTATAGTCTGACCAAGTAATTTCATATTGAGAGCCAAGATAATATACTTGACCATCATCAGATTTTTTATGAAAATGACCAGAGATAACTTTTTCGAATCTATGAAACATAGCCTTTTCTAAACCTTGTTGATTCATATGGCCAGCGTTCATTTCAAAACCTTTAATCTCTAAATGGCCTAACGCAAGTTCAGCATTTGTATTTTCTATTTCTTTTATTGAATGGTCATAGTTATCATCACAAATCCAAGGTATAAGACATATATCTGTACCCCCAAAATTTACAGTAGTTGCCTTTTCGTATATCCAAGGTTCTTTTATTCCATCAAAGGTTGTACACAGTTCTCTAATAGCATTTACTTCGTTTGTGTTTTTATAATAAGTGTCGTGGTTACCTAGTATGATATGAGTATCAATACCTTCTTTATACAATCTATGCATAAAGTCTTCTCTAAATGTATGAGCTGTTTTAAAGTTTATAAACTTTCTTCTATCAACAACATCTCCTAAATGGACTAGTGTCTTTATATCATTTTCTTTAAGATATGGAAAAAATATCTCATTGTAAAAACGCATAAAGTAATCCAAAAACGCAGGACTATCATTTCTTGCACCGAAGTGCGTATCATTCAATAACGCAATTTTCATATATTAGTTAAATAATTTAGATGTAGATTTTCTAGTTCTTGTCTTCTTAACTTTCTTTTCAACTTTTTTGATAGGTGTATCTTCCATCTTTAAGTTCTTTTGTAAGAAGTCTCTAAATTGATTTTTAAACTCAGCATCATCACCTGGCTGTAGAGCCACATCATCATAATTACTGTCCATAATAAGTTTATGTTTTATAGTAGTTTGTTTTTTCTCTTTTTGTATTCTTCTAATAAAAGCATAATATATTATTTGTGTAAAGTATGCGAAAGGATTACTTGATTTAGCAGGATCAAAATTATCTAGGTATTGTAAACAGTTTTCTATACCATCACTAACCATATCGTCTCTAAATGTATAATTGATAAAGTTAGGTCTATAAGATAAGTGATTCGCTATCTTCAAAAAACAACTACCAATATAATCAGTTACTAGTGGTTTGTCTTTTTTCTTTTTTAATGATTGCTGTACTTCTTTTTTGTAGGCTGTCATAGCCTCTAAAAATTCTTTGTTATTAACGTAATGTTCTTTTTTTGCTTTACTCATGTTCTTAATATATCACCTTTCATCATAATTGTCAATGTTTTAAGCTATTAGAATTAATTATATTTAACCTCATTCCAGGGTTGACTTTCTCAGAGTTTTTTGATATACTGAGCGTGTTGAGCGATGACAGAGAATAGAGTCTATTAGTGTACAGTCTTCTTAGGAAGAAAATCATTATCATCAAGTTCATCAAATATTTCATTAACTCTATCGTTATCTTCATCACTTAATCTTTCCCGGGAGAATGCCGCCGGCTTCTCTTTCTTAGCTAAAGGTTCAGACTTATCATAAGTAACAATTACATGATTGTAACTCTTACTCATATCTGGATTAGCATTTACAATAGTTAATATCTTATCTTTTGGAATAGTTAAAATAGGGTCTCTTGTATATGGGCTCCATTTGATTAGAGCTACATAGTCTTTTAAACCTTGAGTAGTAAATTGAGGTATATACTTTACCTGTAAAGGTTTATTTAACCTTAACATAGGAGACTTCTCACCAAGTTGTTCAGCTGGTAATGAACAAACTATATCATCACCGTTTACTAACTTGATAATTTTAATCGGACTTGGTGTTATCTTTTGTACCATTGTTTAACTCCACGTTATGGATTTCGTAATTGAAATCTTCGCTATTGTATATATTTATTCTTTCCTTAAAGTGATGTAGTGTGTAATTCGCTTTACCTTTGTATGAAATATCATCAGCTATATCATATAAAGTGGCTGCACTGTTATCATCTTTTAATCTTAAACCTCTACCAATACTTTGTAAGTTTCTTATCCTAGATTTACTAGGACTAGCAAAAATAATGTTATGCAAGTTCCGTATATTAATGCCTGTAGAGAAAGTCCCATAACTTGCAACGATAATAGCGTTGTCAGATTTCTCGGTAATTTCTCTAATCTTTTCTCGTTGTTCTGTGTCAACTCCTCCATGAACATAGAAGACTTGTTTGTCTGTTGCTCGTTCTCGTATAGTTTCATATAAGTTCTTTCCGTGTTTTTCTACATATTGAAATAAACATAGTGTGTTTCCATTTAGTGAAGTCGCCAAGTTTCTTATATACTTATTTCTTTTTTCATTTGACACCAAATAGTCCATCTCTTCCTGGTAAGATTTCTCTTTTAAAAAATGACGAGCTGTTTGATCGTGTTGTAATACTAAACACATAATTTTTAAATCAGCTAGTTTACCTGTTTCTATTAATTCACTTGTAGATACTACTTTATTAACAGCACCAAACAATCCTTCTAATACTAACTTGTGAGTTTTACTACCATCTAAGGTACCGGTAAGACCAACTCTATATTTACATTTTTCTAATTTAGTCATAAGTTTAGTTAATGACATTGCTTTAAACAAGTGAGCTTCATCACCAATAATCATACCAAACTGATTAAACCATTTCTTAGGTAAATTGTAAACTGATTGCCAAGTAGATATAATAACTCTTTTATTAGTTTCTTTTTCATGGCCTTGATATATTCTATGTACGTTTCTTTCACTATTATAACCATAGTCTATAAAGTCCTTAAATAACTGCTCTACAAGCGATGTAGTGGGCACTATAATCAGGATCTTGTCTTGTTTAGTATCTTTCAGTCGTAATAAATTAAAGATCACCATGAGGTAGATTATGAGAGATTTACCGGAGGCTGTAGGAGATACTAATAGACATCTATCTTTTTCAACAGAATATTTAAAAGCTTCTCTTTGATAATCTCTAACTTCGTGTGGTAGTTTAAGCGCTTTGATTAAGTCGTCTACCTTCTTGTCATCTACTTTGTTGTGTTTTATTTTAGTTCCATCAACAACGTGTACATCATTATCTTTACACCAATTAATAATATAAGGATACAATCCAGCATATATTTGACCAGTTGCATATGTGAATAAACGTATCTTACCGTCCCATTGGCGGTTTCGAAAATTAGGCATAAACTTATAACCAGGAACTTCGAAAGTAAAAAATTGACCTAGCTCTCGTCTAATATCAGCATCAGCTTCTATTTTAAGATAAACTTCATTTACTTTATCTATTATTAAATATCTAGTTACTGTCATTACACTTATCAAAATGCCATCTTTTCATATTTGCTAAATTACCTATAACACTACAATGAGGACACTTTATTTTCTTTTGATTGATTTTTGATATTCTTTTACTTCTTTCTTTTCTCTCTTGTTCCGTAAAACCTAATTTTTCTACAGTATTTACTTTCCATTTATCTTTATAATTAGGATGCTCTTTTCTCCATTCTATCCAATATTCTTTTCTTGCTTTAGCTATCTTTGGTGCTTTTTTACCTGTATTCCAAGGTAATTGGCCTTTTTTGAAACTTGTAGATGTTACGCCACCATAACCACCGTTTGTAATGTTTAGTCTTTCTTTCTTTGATAATTGAGATATGTAATAAGGTTCTCTTTCCTTTAACATATGTACATCATCATTCCCTCTTTCAAGTTCTTCAACTATAAAGTTATCTTCGTTATATTTTCTAATTGAATTGTATAGATATGATTTATCACCTCGTTTGGCACATTGACAATGTACCTTAAACCGATCTTTGGCTGTTTTTTTAGTCCAACCAATATACTTCTGGTTTGTGATTGTATTTGTTATTTGATAAATCAAAGAGGCCATACTATTATTTATAATATCCCAATCTTTTATATTAAATGACTATATTTGGGATAATTAAATAGCGCCACTAGTAAATTTTCTCCAGTCAATAGCATTTTTTATTTGAAAACCACGCATTGATATTTGTCTAAGGGTTCTATCTAAAAAATCTACAACTGTTTCTATGTATTCTACCTTTTGCTTATATTTTACTAGTTCAGGATCAGCGTCCAGATACTTGTCAACATCTGTTTTTAATAATTTTAAGCTAAAGGGTTTTAGTGTATATACTTCTGCTGGTGCCTTACCAGTGTAGTATTCCCACTTTCGTTTTCTTTGTGTATGATATTCTACTTGTGCTTTACTTAACAATAATTTAAACTTTGTTAAGTGTTTCATAAACTCATTGTGTAACGCAGGTGTCTTTAATGATTCTATATCTAACTCTATATCGTTAATCTTTAGTTTCTTGTCAGCCAAGTCTTGTAATTGTTCCAAATCCATAATAACTCCATTATATTCTATTTAACTATTTAGTCGTGTTGTTAAGTATCTCTCGTCTTCTCGCATGTCCGAGTCTAACGGCGTCACCTATTCGTTTTCTTGTTTCTTCATCATGGGTCTTTCCACCAAAGGAATTCGCCAAACCAAACTTACCCCATTGAGGATTTTTCTCTCCTGTTTTAGCGAGACTTAATTTCTTTTTTGTTTTCTCAGTATGTGGTTGTCCCAATCTCGCCTTATTACCCAACGCATTTTTATTTCCTATTTTCGCCATACTTTGTTTCTCCTTCGCTTCTTTAGTCGCCTTTCTTCCTAATTGCGCATATCTTCTCGCCAACTGAGCGACTTGATAACTAGGTACCTGACCTGATATCGCTTTCCACGCTAGTTCATCTTCCCAACGTCCATACTTCTCAAACAATTTCCTATGTTCTTCAGCGTGTTCTTCAACAGTTAGTTCTATTAGATTACTAGGGTCGTCTGTACCACCCGCATGTCTAGGTATAATATGATGATTATGAGTCTTTTTCATACATCTATTTATACAGTCGAGTAGTTGAGGACTAGAATTAATTTGGTCTATGATGATGTTACTGTTGTTGTTGATGACCCTACATTAGCAAAGTCATATATTAAATAACTAAATGATACTGTCGCTGTTAGATAATCCACATCAGCCGCTTGTTGGTTATATTGTAAACCAGTTACGCCTGTCGGATATAAGTCTCTAAATCTTATTTCAACTTGTGCATTATTTTTACTTGACAATACAGTTAAAGTAGCGTCAGATAGTGTTGGACCAGCATCTGCTGCAGCATACTTTGACCTTCCAGCTTCACTTGAAACGTTTGATGTATTTCTATTTGGAAATCTATCACTACCAGCTCTAAGTAAATTTTGAAACTCTTTATGATCTCTAGGAAATCCTAAACCAACTAACCATCCATGTATCTCTTGGAAGTTCTCTAAATTCTCATCAACCAAAAAAGTCATCTGTAATGGTTCGTAAACTAGTGTGTCACCAGGTATAGGTATCCTTTTTAGTGGAGTTGCCTGTGTAGTTTCACCTAAGTTGACACCAGGTATATTAACTGCTGTACAAAAGTATTCTACTTTAGGCAGTTTTGATATACTAAATTTAAACTGAGTAGGACTAGCATAATCTAATTTCGTAGGTTGTCTAGTAAAAGAGTTTGTAATTGTCATATTACTATTTAGTAGTGTTCTTATCTACTTCATTCCAATCTTTTTCGTTAGCTTCTTTCTCTAACTCTTTTTCGTTTGGTGTTAAAACAATTTCTTTTTGTTCTACTTTTTTAATCTTTTCTTCTAATTCTACTAGTGGATTAGGTTCATTATTACTTAAAATAAGAGTTACACTCAATAGTAAAAGAACTGTTAGAAATATGTAGAGGTATTGTTTTAGTATTTTCTTCATAGTAGTATTTATAAGGTATAAGAAAGGCAAAAAAAAGGCGACCCGAAAGCCGCCTCTTTTAATATGTTACAAAAGTAACAAGTTGCTTACATCAAATTGGCAACCTGTACACGTCTGTAATATTGGTTAGCATTAGCAGCACCGTCTGTTGATACAGACCCTGCAGCTTCAGCAAATGGGTTAGCCACTAAACCGTATCTAGTTTTGAAACCAATTTTCGGTTGGAAAGTGTCTTGACCAACTGCTCTAACCATTTGTAGAGGTACATATGGACAATAGAATAATCCAGCGTCATATGGTGATGTACCTTTGTATCCAACTACAAAATATTGCTTCGCAGCAGCATTTGCACTGTATGGATCAATGTACACTTTAAATCTACCGTTAAGAACACCAGCAAAAGTATTACCAGTATCGTCAACGTTTAGGTTATTATTTAAAGCAGGAGCGTAATCTAATACGCCAGCCATTTGTAATGCAGAAGCAACATCAGAAGAACAGATAATCATGTTACCTTTTCCTCTTCTTGTTTGTTGTGCAATTACGTTTGCTTCTCTCTCTAGTTGGAACATTAGTCCTTTGAATCTTTCAACAGACCATCTTCCATTAGAGTCAGTATCTAAATCAAAGATACCAGTCGCAGTTGTGTTAGTTTGAGCACCAGGCTTAGCATTGATGTAAACAGTTCTAACAACTTCTCTGTTGATTTCCGAAAGGATTTCAGCAGAAAGAATGTTTGCTAATTCTGTTTCAGCATCTAGACCATGGATTGCTTTTAAGTCTTGAGCAAGTTCCATAGTGTATTCAGCTTTAAGAGCTCTTGATTTAGCAGTTACTGTTGCTTTCTCAATTGAGAATGCCATTTCAGCAAATGCATTTGCACCAGCGTCTCCAAGGGCTTCAGCAGTAGCTGTTGCCATTGCAGTTCCTTTTGTGAAAGAACCAGCTGGGCTATCGTTTAACACAGCAGGATTAGTACCAGCGTGACCGCCCGGTTCTTGTCCTGTAGTAGAATCAGCTGCAGCATTTCTAGCTGAAAAATCTGAATCAGCTTCGTTAAATAGTGCTTCTGATCCACTTGCGTTAGTGTATCTGCTTCTCATTGCAAAGATAAGTCCAGTTGGACCAGTCATTGGCTGTACGCCAGCGATATCGTATGCAATCAAGTTAGGCATTGCTCTTCTAACAAGCGAAATTAAAATTGGATCCCAATTTGCTGTTCCCGCTGATGAGTTAGTTGGCGCTGCTTCACTTAAAAAAGCGTTGTCTTCTTTTTGTGCTCTTTCTTGGTTTTCCAAGATAGTAGCTGTAACGGCACGTCTGTAAGAATCCTGAATTTTTGGTAAATCCGGGTGTTCTAGGACTGGCTGCCATTTCTTTTCGTAAGTTTCAGATAAGTACATTATACTTTTCTCCCTCTATATTATTTATTTTGACAACTTAATGTCTTTTGTTTTACTTATAGCGGCGCTATAAGCAGCCATGCTGTTTGTTAAATCTGCAGGTTCTACTGTAGATCCATCGCTTACCGCCACATCATGTATATCAGATTGAGCTTCTTCTTTTTTACCAAAGTAAGACTCTTTAATTGTCTTCATTTTAGTAGTAAAGTCGCTCTCGTTTGAATACTCAACTTCTTCTGCAAGTTTGTTAAATTTCTCTTTTTGAGTATCAGTTAGTGTTTCAGAAACAGCTTTCGCTATATCTTCTCTTTTTAAACTACCGATAGTCTTATGAGACTCAACATTCTTTTCGATTTCTTCATTAAGTTTTTTTTCAAGGTCTTCTATTTTAGAAGCTTGATCTTCAAGCACATTATATTTTTCATCTGGAACGTCTATATAGTGATCTTCAAATAACTTTTTAAGTCCACCAATAAAGTCCTCAGCAATTTCGCCTTTGATACCTCTTTCAATAGCGATCTTGTTTTCTTGCATCCATTCCTCAACAACGTAGTTAAGATAATTGTCTACCTTTTCAACAACATCAGCTTTATGAGCTTCAGTATCTTCTTTTAATTTAGTTTCATACTCGCCTTGCAATCTAGTTGATTCTTCTTTGACTTTTGCTTTAATCGCAGCTTCAAAGATTGTCGCAGCTTTCTGTTTAAATTCCTCAGATAAGTCAGAGTCACCAACAAGTGCATCTACATCTGCTTTGATATCAAGTTCTGATTCTTCTTTTTTGTAAGAAGCTTTCATATCTTTTTTATCTTTAGCATCTGTGTCAGCCATTTCTGATTTCTCTTTATCTTCTAAGGATTTTTCGTCTGTTTCGTTTGATTCACCTTTTAACTTAGACATTGCGTCAGCAGCGCCAGCGTTTTTTTGAGGTGCATCACCAGAAACGGTTTTTGTAGATTTTGAAGCATCCGGATTACTGTCTGTTGGTTTTACAACAGCTGCACCTAAATCCTCAGCATCATTTTTCAGATGAGTAGGTTCAGACGCTACAGCGTTTTTCTTTGGAAGATCGGCTTGCGGGTTTGCACTCGCTTCACTAACTTCCTGTTCCAGTGCCTTCAAACTTTTTTCTGTTTCGGCCATTGAAATCTCCCTTATAAAAATAAACGTTTATTTTTGTTTTCGTTATAGGATATTTATAAGATTAAAGTTTTGTAAGGAAGTTTTTAAAGATATTAACCTTTTTCTCTTCCAAAGCTCGTCTTTTTGTCTTAAAAATCTCCATTTTCCAAGCGGCTACATCTTGTTCTTTAAGTACGCCGTTGTTCCATACCCACTCTTTACCTTCCATAATACCTTCTACGAAAGCGTCCGGAGCGGACGGGTCTGCTACAATATCAGCAGCGGTTGCAATATAAAAGTCATCTTTTACATAGTTTGCGCCACCTCTTTGTACTAACGAACCCATACCACGAGAAGATACACCTAATTGTGCGCCTTCATCAATAAGACCTTTTACGATCTTACCGTAGGGTGTGTTCATTATTTTTGCTTCACCAATAAAATTGTTATCCTCTGGATAGAGTTTCGTAATCATATGTGATACTCTTTCTAGGTTAACTGTTGGTCCGTCAGGGTGTCCTAACTCGCCAAACGCTCTTTTTTTATTGACAAATTCCATGTTATATCTTCTTACTTCTTTTTCAAGTATGTCTTTTGGATAGACTCTTCCATTTCTATTTTTTATCTCAGATTGTAAAAAGATACCTTTGATTTTGTAGTTTTTCTTACCGTCAGTTTCTTCTACAAGATACTCGGCGTTGTTTATTTCTTCGGAAATTAGTTTCATAAATTTTTCTCTCTCTTTATAGATATATTTATACTATTCTTTACCTAAACTCTACAATTAATGTGTAGTTGTCTCCATTTGCGAAATTCTTTGTTGACAATAAAACATCTCCAGTAGGAGTTCCAGCGTTATTTGGAATACCATTACCATCTGTTCTAAAGTCCATAAAGCCATTTCCAGACAAGAATAGCGCAGTAGCATTTGTTGATCCATCCCAAATCAACTCTACTCCTGACTTATTATCTGATGTATTAATTGAATAATACACTCTAGCAATTGATCTTGCACCATCTTCTGTCATAAAAGTAAGGGTAGATGCATCTACTTTGTTAATTAAAGTTTCACCTGTACCATCAGAAAAGTTTGTAAGTTTAGTTACAAATTTTACACCTGAAGTATCTGAAATTGTTTGTGTTGTTACTGTGTCAGCCATTAGTTTGTATATCCTGATTCTTTTTGTGCTTCTATTACTACGTTATAACTTGTAACGTTAGAATCACTTGTTAGTAAAATATCACCTATTGCATCTTTAATTCTATCTTCACTTGGTTTCAATCCGTAGTTTCCTCTACCCGTAATCTCTACCTTTTTTTCTATATCGTTTTTAAAAAATATTGTACACTTACCCGTACCCAATATTTCATAATGTATATCTGCGATTGAAACTTTTGGTTCCGAACTCGCATTATCTGAATTAACTACGTCTACCAAAGTTTGTTCTTCTTCACTACCCACTCCATTCGCTTTAACTATTATATTAAAACTATTATCTGTAAGCTTGGTAGCCGTAATCATAATTAACTTCTTGGTGAACCTACAGCAGCAGCATGACCATTAGCAAATGTAATCTGATCAGTTGGTGCTTTTTCAATAATTGCTGTATCTCCCGCTGCGTGTAAATAGACTTCGCCCAAAGTTGTACTGTCTTCACTAGTCACAAGAACTGTTTGTGTGGCTCCAGTTGCAACGAGTCTAACAAAATGAGCTTTGCCAATATTGTTTTGACTTGGGTTGTTTATAACACTACCCTTTACTATAAACGTTGACATTTATTTCTCTCCTAATTTTTCGATTACTTCTTTATCAAAGTAATCTTCTATTTGTTTAACTTCTAAATTATGTATAGCAGCAACTTCTTTAATTGCGCTTTCAAATCTTTCTACAATGTTACCTTTAGCTTCTTCGTAGAAACTAAAGACATCTTTTATAGCATCTTTCATTAATGGCGAAAGATTAACATAAGTAACAGAATCTATTAATATATTCTGCTTAATTATTCTGCTCACCTGCATTGACATCTACTCCTACCATTGTATCTGCTGTACCATCTTGTGATAAATCTACTTCAGCTTGTCCATCACCTTGTACTTGTCCATCATGTGAAAATGTTCCTATATCCTGTACTTCAGGTTTAGGGTCACTATGTGGCTCTGCTTCAGGTATTGGCATAGCATTATTAAACATATTACTTGCAGTATTTTTTCTATGTGCGTCTAATGTTGTCCCAACCTTAACTCTTAAAGCATCTTTAAATGCTTCACCAGCACCAGCGTTATCGCCTGCCGCAAGTTGGTCAACAAAATTTTTAACTTCTTCACTCATTATTTTTTCTCCTCATTTTGTATTTGAGCCATGGGATTTTGAATAATACCATCATCAATTTCTTTTTTGATTTGTTTATCCATATCTTCCATTTCTCTATCGTTTTGTTTTAAAACATTTTTTCTTATGTATTGTACAGAATAAAACTTACCAACGTAGTCTCTCATCTCATTTGCTAATGCTAATCTTTCTCTTTGTAGTTCAGCATTTTTAAGTTCAGCAAAGTGTCCATCTTGTATAAAGTCATACATTATACAGTCTCTAACTACGTGCCAGTCTTGTTCAGCTATGATACCTTTTAGAACTAATTGTGTTCTTAAAATATCATTAAACAGTTCTGTAAACTTCTTTCTTAACCTTTGTACGAATTTTGTAAACTTTAATTCGTCTCTTGTAATCTCAGAAGCTCTACCCATATTAAATCCTTGAGAGCTTTCCAATCTACTTACAGGAACATTTAGAGAACGATATAGTTTCGCTCTAAAATATTCAACATCAGTCATCTCACCTAAGTTTTGTCCACCCGGTAATGTTGTTATGTCAGTACCTCTGCCACCTTCTCTACTTGGTAACCAGAAGTCCTCTAGCATTGACATATAGTTTCTATCATCTCTTATTTCACCTGTACCAGCGTCATATACTAATTTATTTCTGTATCTCGCCATTACATCTCTCAAATATTGTTCAGCTTTCGCTTTAGGTAAATTACCCACATCTATTTTAAAGATTCTTCTTTCAGGTGCTCTAGCTATTCTGTAAATAACTACTGCGTCCTCAACCATACGTAGTTGATTAGTGGGTTTAATAGCTTTGTGTAAGTATGATAAAACCATGTTTTTATTTTGGTCTATAATACCTGATGGAACAAAAGCAATCGTATCTGGTGCTATCTTAATACCTGCGGTACCAGTAGTTCCTGACACGCCTCTTTCATTATACAAAAAGTATTCAACGTATTCATCTACAACATTTAAACTATTTAAAGATGATGGACTAGGAACATCAGGTCTTTTCTTTCTGACTTCTCTAATCTTTTTAATCTTTCTAGGATCAATGTACTTTAGTTCTGTAATACCTGATTTAGGATTTTCTCTATCAATAATCTTTTGATAATATACACGACCATCAACGTACCATCTTCTAAAGATGTCGTGGCCTTTCGTATTGAAGTTCATTAATCTTAAAACTTCCTGAAACTCGTCTTCTATTTTTCTTCTTATTTCTTTTCCATAAGGTAAGTCACTAAACTGTACTCTTACAGCATCTTTCAACTCATTAGCAACAATCGCCTCATTGACAATATCTTCAATCGCCATATCGCATTCTGGGTGTAGTGCTATTTCTCTATATCTACGGATTAAATCTGCCTCAGTACGGGCAGTACCTTCCATGTCCAAATAAGAACCAAAGTGTCCTCCTGCCGATACGGTTTGTGTTCCGTCATCAGCCTGTGAAGTTGTAAAACTTTGTTTTGGATCCGCTTTTTGTTTTAGCTTTGTAATACTAAAACCAAATAATTCAGCCATTATATTGTCGCTCCTTTCATACTATTTATACGTGTTCTTATCCCACCCAAATTACCTTTATTAATTCTTCCTTTAATAAAGTATAGACCTGGAGAGGTTTTACTTCTTTTGTGGGACACGCCATCATTCCACCAATAAGTTTTACTAACTGATATCGCACATAGATGTTGAAATCTAGGCTTGATATAAGAATAACCCTCAGGTTGTTCTTTCGAAAACTTGAAATCTTTTCCGTTTGACCAATGTTTATAGTCTTTGTTTGTGGATACTTTACCACCTCTACTTCGTATCATAAACAGTTCTTCTTCTCTAACTTTATATGTTTGTTTAACACCTTTACCATTCTTACCACCTAACGCCCATTTTAAACTTAAAATTTCTTCTTTACCTAGTTGTCCAGATAGACCTTTCCACGCAAGATAGTCTTCTTGTTTTCCATGTTCCTCATATAACTTTTTATGAGCCAGGGCGTGTTGTCTAGGAGTTAGTTTGATTATGTTTTCAGGATCATTGGATCCGCCCATGTGTTTGGGAATCTTGTGATGGTTATGATATATTTTTTTCATTATAATAATATTTATAGAGGCGCTTATAAGCGCCCCTATATTTCAATTTGTGCTTAGGTTGTCGTGTTGCTTTCAAAATACTGATATGAAAAAGTCACATCAAATGTTTCAATCGCATCAGTAGTTTCGTAGTCTAATGGAATCCCACCAACTGAAGTAGGGAAAGCCCCTCTCAGTGTATAAGATTTTATAGTATTACCGTTTCTGTCTAAATGATCTACAAAAGCATCAACTTGATAGTCAACTGGATTAGTTAAACCCTCGTTGTCAGTCATATTGTTAATACCGTTCTGCCATCTTTCAAACGCATTCTTCAGTCTGAAATTTGTATCATTGTAAACAGTTACGTTCCACGCTTCTATTGTTCTATCTCCAGCAATCTTAATATCTCTACCTCTGAACTTCACATCTATATTTCCTATCGTCATAGATGGAAGAGAAGTAGCTTTACATAAGAAAGCCATATCTTCTATTTCGCCACCAACACTTGCATAACCAGGAAAAGGTAAAGTTACCTTAAACTGATTGGCTCTTGCGCCACCGCCTGCAAGTTTAGCTTTGAAGTCATTAATGTTTGCCATTTTTTATTTCTCCTCTACTAACCTGCTACTTCGTCAAACGAAACGCCGGTTCTTGTTGCGACAAATGATAATGTGATAAAGTTGATACTTCTAGCTGG
>Ga0208770_1000734_pt1 | contig 18941 bp, 37 predicted proteins | sample AntAceMetag02UK9_FD_184771 | JGI IMG/M metagenome (GOLD analysis project Ga0208770, IMG submission 184771) | Saline lake microbial communities from Ace Lake, Antarctica - Antarctic Ace Lake Metagenome 02UK9 (SPAdes) (version 2) | ecosystem: Environmental > Aquatic > Non-marine Saline and... | reverse complement strand
GTAGCCACAGATGGCATCAAGCTAGACGATATTGACGATGACGCAAACAATTACACATTTCCCTATACCGTTTCATCTTCCGCTGGAAACAGCACAGTCGTTCAAAGGACAGGCAGTGGGTATATCTTTGCCAATTACTTTAATACTGCGCCCAACGATATTGCAAACGGAGGCATAACAAAGATACTTGCCGAGTCTGGTAATGACGGATATATGCGCCACGCTACCGCCGCTGTAACAAGAACCTTCTTGAACGTAGCTGATGGGGCTAACAACTACACCCTACCATTTACAGACAACTCTTCTAACTGGAACACAGCTTACACCTACAGCCAAGTCGGTCATTTACCTTTAGCGGGAGGAACGCTTACAGGTGACTTGACGGCCTATAAAACTACGTCTGACACAACGCTTGCAATTCAAGGGCACACTAGCTACGACCCAGTGCTAAATCTACAATCAAATGAAGGCTCTATCGCTACTGAGGGGCTTCAGATTTGGTACGATAACAGCGTGGGCGATGCTCACATATCCACCACCTATCCGTCTGACGTTGCGGCAATAAGGTTCCACACTAAAGTCGGTGCGAGCAAGTCTACTAGTAACGAAAGATTCACCATCAACGGCAATGGCAACATTGATATAGTTTCTGGCTCCCTAAGAATGGGAACTACCACAGTAATAGATGCCAGTAGGAATATAACGAATATCGGCAACCTCACTCTCAGCGGAACCGTAGACGGTGTAGACATAGCCGCAAGGGATGCAATATTAACTAGCACCACTACGACCGCTAATGCCGCATTGCCTAAAGCTGGCGGTAATATGACTGGTGCGTTGCAGATGTCAGGCACCACAGTAATAGATGCCAGTAGGAATATAACAGCCGCTTATTTCACAAATACAGAAGGTTCAAAACTTCAGGTAATGGGTGGTGCCGACGGTAATGGTTACGGCATTTATATGTGGCATACCTCCGATCCAAATTGGGGCATATATATGTCTCAAGCAGGCACGGGAAAGTCATTGTCTGGTGGTACTGCGTGTAATTCACTAGATGGAAGGACAGCACACCATGTTCGGTTCAGGACATATGGCTCTGATGCTATTCGCGGTTGGATATTTGAGAATAACTTAGAGCAAGCAAAAGTTAGCATCACATCCGATACTGGTAATATATTCGCCACAGGATTTATAGACCCTGCTGTTGGGTATAAAGTAGACGGCACTACAGTAATAGATGCCAGTAGAAACCTAACTAACATCGGGACTATCTCAAGTGGGGCTATTAGTTCTAGTAACCTTATAAATGTTGGTTCTAGTGGTGCAGGGGGAGTCGCTAGGTTTAGAGGAGACAATTATAATCAGGTTAATATAGCTCATACTGGAAACACTAGCTGGGGAATGTTGCTTACAAACAGCAACGCCACAACCAACGGCGGATACCATTACAGCACTAGCGGAGTAAACAGCAGTATCGCAGTCGTCAATGTATCAAACGATGCACTTCATTTTGGAACAAACAACATTGCAAGAATGACCATAGATCACTCCGGCCATGTAGATGTCCTCTCTGGCGTTCTGAAAGTTGGCGGCACCACAGTAATAGATGCCAGTAGGAACCTAACGAACATAGGAACTGTAGGTTGTGGAGCAATAACCTCAACAGGCAACGTCACAGCCTATTCAGATAAGCGATTAAAATCCAACATCAAAACGCTAGAAGGCAAGAAAGTATTGAAGATGCGCGGAGTGTCATTTACTAAAGGCGGTCAAGGTGGCTCTGGTGTAATCGCTCAAGAGCTAGAAAAGATCGCGCCCGAACTAGTCCACGATGGAGAGTATAAGTCAGTAGCTTACGGCAATATCACTGGCTATCTAATTGAGTTAGCCAAAGACCACGAAAAAGAAATTGTCAAAATCAAAGCGCCAATACAAAGGCTTTTGAAATTAGTTAAATCTCAAGGGCAGGAAATAAGCGAACTTAAAACCTTAGTAAAACAACTTTTGGAGAAGTAAGAATGGCTATAACACACACAAGAACACTACAACGATGCGAGGTCTATCCCGACGGTAGGCTGATGGTGGTTCACCAAGATAACTTCGATGACCCTAACGATGATCTACTACCCGTAGTCAGCACCAGCGTTACCCACATTGAACCTCACACTGACGTAACAGCTCACCTTCAGCTGGTTCAAGATATTGCCGCTGGAGCGTGGACTAATATTGAAGAAGAAGTAGTCGCTGAGTAATGGCAACGATTAGCGTCACAGTCTATGTCGAGTCCAATGAAGTATTTGTTATTGGCGGGGGTTCGTCTGGCAGTAGGATAGAGATTGAAGATGGCGACACGCTAAGTATTTATCACAATGCCTTTTTAAGTTCAGGTGGTGACATAACCATATCTGGATTTGATACCTCGCGCTGGACTTCCTCATCTAACTTAGTTCTAGCGGAAGGCTCTACAGGAACAAGGGTAATCAAATCAAGCCCGACCCTGGGCGATGAGAACCTCACCTGTTCAGAATCAGGCTCATCTAATGGGATTATCTATCTCGACATAGTAGGTGACGACCCCACGCCTGATGCCTTTAGTTTAGGCGCAGATCGTACTGCTAACCCCTCTCAAGTAACTTACTTCGACTCTGTGACTGTATTGGGTATTGATGTCCCAGTAACAGCAAGCGTTACGAATGGAGAGATTGCATTACAGTCAGGTACATCAGCAGAGCGAACTTTCGGAGCATCTAAGACGGTTGAGGTGAATGACGTTGTACTGACTAGAGCAACAGCACCAACTGGATATGCTTCCAGCAAGACCGTCACACTAACAATTGAAACCGTATCCGATGCAGCTTTACTATCTACCCCTGCCGACCCGACCAGCGGGCAAGAGATAGATTTAGGTATCACATCAGGCACAATCAGTATGGATGACCTATTAGATTTATTCATGGGTCAGACGCAATCTTTCTGGGGTTACACCAGACCTAGTGATATGGGGAGTTTATACAAGTCGGGTTCCTATGTTCCTAACATAACAACTAACGCATCAATCCCGACCAGTGGCGCAATCTCAATAGATGAGTTTTATAGTTGTGCGACTTCATATTATGCCGTGTCTGTACCAGCAAATAAGTCAGTGTTTACTGATACCTCTGGAGGCGGGTCTAGCTTTACAGGAACTTGTTACTGGGAGTTAGGTATTGATTGGGATATCGGTTTTGGTGTGGGGCAGAGATACAACACTGAGGTTTATTACACGGTAGACCAGACGGTTGGATCTGTAACCGTAGAGAAAGGTGCAGTAGGATATGACATTGAAAACAAAAGCATCAACATCACCAAGACTGTCGGTGCTAATGTGGAAGAGTTTAACTCAGGGACTATCACGATTTACTATCGCTCGCTGATTGATAACACCATTACTGATACAACCACAATGAGCTATTCAATCAACTTCTTTGGCCCATAACATTATGATACACTGTAAAAAACCATTCAGGGGAATGATATGACAGACAAAACGATTACGATAGACAATGTAGAATATAACTTTGATGATATGAGCGACAGAGCAAAGGCACTAGTAAACCACTGTATGAGCCTAGAGGCAAAGATACAAAAGGCGCAGTTTGATTTAGAACAACACGCAGTCGCTAAAGGTAAGTTTTTTGAACTATTACAAGCAGAGGTGGCATCCGCTAAAGCGAATGTCCCAAACAAAGGTAAGGCTAATGGAATTAATACTACAAAGTCTAAAAAGTAAGACGATACAATTTAGCATTGCGTTGACTGTTTTAAGCATGGCTCAAGGCTATATAGGTTTCTTGCCTGTCGGTCAAGGGGCGCAAGCATTAATTGGGATGGGTATCGCGGCTTGTATCGTGGTCCTTCGTTCTGTAACCACTATGGCACTCAACCAAAAATAACGGCAACCCATTATGGCAACGGCTAAAGAAGTATTGATTCGTTTAGAGGGTCACGAGAAGGAATGCTCTGTCCGCTACACGAACATTGAGAAGCAATTAGATGATGGCTCTGCTAAGTTTAAGAAAGCTGAACTTATGCTTTGGAGTATGTACCCTCTTATCTTAGGCTCTACTTTCTTTGAGAAGCTATTCCAATGAGCCTGATCACTTCTTTAATCGCGCCAGTCACCAGCCTACTCGACAAATGGATTCCAGATGCAACCATCAAACAACAGCTCGCGGCAAAGATTAGCACACTTTCAGAGGTACACGCGCAGGAACTCGCGGTCGCTCAGATTGCACTCAACACCGCAGAAGCAAAAGGAAACTGGTTCCAAAGTTCATGGCGACCAGCTACAGGATGGGTTTGTGTTATCGGAATGGCCGTCAACTTCTTAATATCACCACTAGCGGCAGGGTTTGGTATTATTATACCCCAAGCTGACATGGCAACCATGATGCCTGTTTTAATTGGTATGCTGGGACTTGCTGGCGGCAGAACATATGAACGTGTAAAAGGAATAGGAAAATGACCGAAGCAAAACAAAAGAATTACTTTAAACCGAAAGAGCTGAAATGCAAGTGCGGTTGCAATACAAATGAATTCGATGCTGATTTTAAAGCGAAGCTAAATGCTATGCGTGAAGAAGCTGGGTTTCCGTTTCCTCTGTCCTCTGCTTACAGGTGTCCTCAACACCCCATAGAAGTGCGTAAAAAGAACGCTGGAGCGCATTCAACAGGTAAGGCAGTAGATATACTATGTAACGGAGAAAACGCCTTAGAAGTTCTTAGATTGGCCTTTAAGCACGACATACAAAGAATAGGCATTAGTCAGAAAGGTGGTGGTCGGTTTATCCACTTAGACGACTGCACTGAAGCGGAAGGGTTTGCTTGTCCTGCTATTTGGTCGTATTAAAAAGGCCCCCGAAGGGGCAAGAGGGAGATTTTAACAAGGTAGGTCGTGGCTAATCAAAACAAACAGACTCACGTTTAATGCTTTGGCTATTTCTTGCATGGTGTGCAGCTTGATATTCTTATTGTTGCGCCACCGAATAACCTGTTGAGGTGATGAGCCTGTCAATCTAGCCAGTTCCACGCTAGGCATTCCTGCTCTTGCTTGTTCTATCCGAATACAATTTCCCGCGTCTATTAATGTCATTTTAAAGTCCCTATGGTATATTAGTTGAGTCAGTTTCCCCGACTGATTAAATCCTATGGTTTTCCCCCTCGAAAGGGGGGGGTTTTTAGAAAAGTCAGTTATCCATTGATACCCTCTCCATTCTTTGCATGCCATTGGTGGTGATGGGCCTGGCACATCCAAACTACATTAAGCGGTTTCAGATAATCATTATGATGGGCAACAATACGTTCATCGGTGCCGCAAACTACGCAAGGTTCAGGAAATAACTTTTTGGCAATCTTAGCGCGCCTAACTATACCATGCGCTTTATATTTATTTGGAAACCGCGCCCTGTATTCTTGCAAGTATGCTAAGTCTTGCCTGCCCCCCCTGTTTCGATCATATTCTCTGATCTTCTCAATGTTGTTTGCCCTGTGTTCAAGGACATCATTCTTATTGCATCTTATACACTTATTAACGTGACCGTCTTTCATTTGCTTATGCTTGTAAAATGCAGAAAGAGGCTTAGTCTCTCCGCACTTAAAACAACTTTTAGATAATTTCATATCCCCACCCTATGCGTAAAACTTTAGTATACGCATTAACTAGAATGGGGTCAACTAAAAGGGATATCGTCGTCAAACGATTCTTGCTTTGGTTGTGGCGACCCTTGCTCTGGCTTCTTAACATCGCCTGTTGCTATGAACCCTAGCTTGGCATCTAGTATTGATATGCTGAGAATAGCACCAGTAGTTCCATCGAAAGATTTAATCTGACAGCCTGAACCGCTAACCTCGACAATCGACCCCTCAACTAATGCTCCAGCATAGAATTCAGCTTGCGCTCCCTCTTTGGCAAATACCACAGCCTCATAGTTAGTGAACTCGTTAGCCTTTGTTTCTCGATTGTAAAACCTAACACCTAATCTAAAGCCGAAGCCTTTGCTGTCCCCTGCCTGAAATGTATTGGCTGGTCTGTTTAACTTACCTGTAATTGAAATACTCATCTTAATTTCTCCACCTGGTTTTTAATTTCATCGGTTGCGGCCTTAATCTCAACAGCCATTAGTTTTAAATAATCTTCATCACGTTCTACCCTCACTAACACATGCCCCATATTAGGGTGATAAGAGAATACGTCCCACCATGCCGCCCCTGTTACTAGCAAGCACCCCATTATCTGTTGATAGTATTGTTTAACCAAAGTCTGAGGTTTGCATAAGTACCCGAATTGGGTGTCTTGCTGTGGACACTTCAACTCAACCCCGCCCATCAGTGTAACGCCATAAATTAATCCATCGGGTGAGCATCCGTACTCGCGTGAATCATCCAATATAAACCCCGACTGAGTTACCCCGCACCCTGTTATATACTCGTATGCTTCGCGGGCGTCGCTTTCTCGCTCCGTCCCATCAATCATAGCCTGTGATGTGAAGTGAGGCTTTGATTCACCCGTAATACACTCCGCACCCAGTTCGGTGATGTACTTGGCGGCTGATGTAGACGGCTTACCCCCTGCTGTAATGAGCTTAGAAAAGCAACTCGCAGAGGGCTTGCCCATTCGTGCGGCAAACCATTCTGGGGTTCCTTGTTCGTGATCTAAAATAATCATTCCTTTCCCCTTTTCGGTATTGTGACTACCGATAGCGTGTTTGATTTAAACCTTTGCAACTGACGCACACAAAGTCTCGGCCTTGTCTAAGACCGCCTTGCAATGTTCCATCATGGAATAATCAGCGTCCGTTAGCCCAATACATTCAGACAGCTTTCGAATAACAAGGTGCATGTCTTTATAATATCCAACCACCGCCCAGTTTTCCTTTCGCACCTTGCCTATGTTCTTGCCTCGCTCTATTATTTCAGCGGGTCTAAACTCTAACAATGTATGATTCCATTTATCAATTTCAACCTTAAAGTTTGAGTTAATGTGTACCGTTTGAGTTTTCATGCTTTAGCCTCAGAACCTTTCGCCTGTAAAGTAGCAATTGCTCTAGTGTAATTAGAGGCAAGCATTAGATCGACAGAGGTAGCTTTAAAGTAGTCAAGAAACTTCTTTACGTCTATCTTGTACTCTGCTAACAGCCCTTTGATTTCCTCTGATTGATTTTCATCTATCACCGCGTTTTGCGCTTCTTGCGCGGCTTGCGGCAAGTCCTGCCCTGCGTATAAATAGAGTCCTAATCCGTGTACCCCGATACATTTAACAAGACACCTCATGCGAGCGTCTGAAATGTCTCTGGTAGTGGGGTTGGTTATCGACTTGTTACGGTTGTCCATCACTGGTAGCCACATAGTCCTTGCAACACCCTGAACCGTAACCGTAACCTGAACCTCTGCTGTGTCATTCAGGAGTTCAATCGGGTCGTTAAACGTATAATCGGAATCAGGGTAGTGTTCCATCAATGTTGACCAAGCCCAAGCCCAAGATAGGTAAGACAAACCGCCTTTCTTTTCAACGTGCTTTGATACATCTATTGCTGATAATGTTTCCCATGTATTGCTCATTTCATTCCCCTTTCTGTTTGGAAGTTTTGATTCTGCTCCAGAACGTATCGCGCTCCGTAGCCAACATAGTAGGCATCTGAATCACCCTCTTGCGCTTGATTACCATGCTGGCAGTCGTAGTTGCCTCGGTCTAGATCGTTCAAGTATTCCTTGTCAGAGCCTCTATTGCCAGGCATCTCTTTGCACATTTCATCGAACCACAAATCAAGAGGGTTTCCCCACCTTGCCCAAGACAGTTTCATATCTGCCGCGCTCATTGTATCTATTATTCTTTTCATGCTGTTACCCCATAGTCTCTGATGAATTTCTCAACTTTCATTGTCCAGTGTTTAGCGCGGCTCTCTGTCATTGCTTTAATTGCAGCATTGACCGCACCATAAGCCTCAGTGAATGCTTTAGAGTCTAGGTCTCTAAATGGACGATCTTCCTCTGGCGTATCTTTGTGCATAAAATCGCCACAGTGAATGTCTTTAGCGTCTTGCGATACCCACATGAGTGAGCCGTACAAATGCTCTATAGGGACGCTATCTTTGTCCTTTAACCATTGGCTTAATGTAACCAGGTAAGGGGTAATAGTTGGTTTGATTTTCGGTTTGGTCTTATTCATGTTTCTCTTCTCTTTTGTGATTGAATTAACATTCTATACTATCTAATCACAAAGGTAAAGTATTTAGCTAATTTATATTCTGGTGGTGTGGTCGCTTTACTTTTGAGGGTAGCCTGTTATAGAATGCGTTTAGCACTTGGGCTAGAGGCTGACGGAATCCTTAGATTAAACGTCAGAGCGTGGTTGACCCTCCAGGCATAGCATCACTGATTACTCGGTTGTATACAGTGAATAGGTTGGATATCCGATACAAGTGCTTGAGTAACCGCGAAGCTGTTTTTCCCTTCGATCTTAAATTAACTTTTACCCGTTAAAGGGTTAAATCGTCTCTTAAAAAGTGTTTCTAAAAGCATACAAAAAGAAAATATCCTTTTATTGGGGTGAGGCTTGCCGAACCATACAAGCACTAAGAATAATAATATTACCTAATACTTTACATTTTAATTAATAGGGTATATTATTAAATCTCAATCAATTAAGGAGTACAAGAAATGCAAGACTCAAGACAGCAGCCAGTGACCAGTTATGGAGAGCTGATTAGCCCTTTCACTAAGAGGGTATTATCTGACAGCGAAGTTGATACTTATAACAGATATACAATTGACTTCAACCGCCTCACATACACCGACGAGAAGGAGTTCATGCTAGACCAGCGTCACCGCTTTGTTATTAAATGTTTTTACCAATAGCTCGCCAATCAATTAAGGAGTACAAGAAATGCCAAATCAAATAAAACAAAGTCAGGACAGCCGCGTTTGGGAGTACCTTCAAACAAATGGCTCGATAACCCAGTTAGATGCAATCATTGATCTGGGTGTCTACCGCCTAGCTAGTCGTATCTACAACCTCAAACAAATGGGCGTCAACATAAGCTCCAAAACAATCAATGTCGAAAATAGGTTCGGAGAGACTTGTCACGTTTCTGAATACAGGCTTGGGTTATGATTCTGGCTAACGGCAATCACTGGGAACCAGAAGAGGCTGATGTGATTGCGTGGCAGAGAGCCTATAAATCTGTGAGTGTTCATCAAGAACTCTTAGCAATGGAGTCTTGGTGCGATGCAAACCCCAGCAAAAGGAAAACCCCTGCGGGTATTAAGAAGTTTGTCAACGCTTGGTTAGCTAGGGCGAAAGATCAAGGCGGCTCGCCTACTGTTAGAAAGAAAACAGATAATACTAGCCTTAGATCAATGACTTTACCAATGCAGTTGTCAGATATAAGCTGGTTAGCTCAAGAAGATATGCAGAGAATGAAAGAATTCTTTCTTGAGAAATACGGACATTATTATTTAGGGGGTGTACTGCATGAAAATTAATTATATGTTTAAAGAAGAACCAACAAACAAGGCGAGGTTTATCGAGTTTAGAGGCGATCACCCTTACTTTGTAGAAGGTGTTTCTTATTCGATTGCTGAATACTCAGCCTATACTAAGAGGCATTGTTTAGATGGTGGCGTAAAAGAGCCTACCATTAAGGGTAGATTAGGTCGCATTAAGTATTGCGAACCTCAACATTTGTTACACGCTGATGAATACACTTCCAACAGAAAGTCTAGCCGCCCACCAAGAAAGGGCGAAAGGGAAAAGGCATTAGCCACCCCAAGATGTGAAAGCATGGCCGAGGCTTTATCAATGAAATGGTTAAAAACAATACTAGTGGGGGTGAAGTGATGTATATCTGCGATTTCAGATTGGAATATTGTGGCTGGTGTATTTTCTGGCAGAGTGAGGTTGGCGCTTTAACGATAGAATATGTATCTGGCGCATTTGAGTCTAAAGAACACGCGAAAAGCGAAGGACACAGATTGAATAAATTAAAATTAGTGGGGGTGAAGTGATGGACGAATTAAAAGAAAAGGTAACAAGTGGCTCAGTCTATCTAGACCCTGCGGAGATATGCAGTTTAACACTGCATGAGTATTCCGATTGGAAGTGTTACCTGTTTGGCGGGTCGGCCACGGGTTTGTCTTGGATTCCATATAAGGGTAAAGAGCCTAATTGGTTTTGGCGAAAGATGCAGTATTTGATACTTGGCAATCGCTGGGTAAAGGAGAAAAATAATGATACTAACATCTAAACAAGCGCACACACTGCTCCATTTACTACAAGACTCGCTGACTATGAATGTGCATGGGTACTTGTCAATGACGCAGGAGGCTAGGCTTAGGCTTCTAAATAACATCTTAAATCAGCAACTGGACACGCCAGTAGACCTAACACCACCAAAGGAGGAGAAGTGATGATACTTAATATTTATTTAACGTATACCCTTATTCTAGGACTGCTAGTGTCCATGCATAAATTCTTTAAACCCGAAGGGGCTGAGTTGCAACCGCGCTTAGTTGAGCCTTTGAGGTTTGTTATGTGTTGCTGGTATTTCGCCACCTGCTATCTCGGCATGCAATGGATCTGGAGCTGATTGATGAATAACTTTGCTGATTTAAAAAAGAAAAAGGATAAGTCATTAACGATAGCCTGCTGGGTGGCTCTTGGCTTGTTTTGGGTGTCAGGCGTTATTGCAGGAATGGTTATTCAAGATGCCAATGCTACTGGCGAGTGGAAATCAGAAACTACGCAATCTGAGTGTGCCAAGTACAACCCAAGAACACAACAATTTGAAATGCTGAGGGAATAGGGGTGAAGTGATGAGTAACGTCAGTAACTTAGACTCTGCTAGGCCGAAGTTGAGAGGTGCCGCTTTGTGTCTCTGTTGCAGTCACCAATGGGATGCTGTAGCCGACATTGGGTCAGTAGAGCTTAAGTGTCCAGAGTGCAATACTTGGAAAGGTGTGTTTGAAGGAATGACAGCCCCTGATGCTGTATTCGAGTGTGTCTGCGGAAACCAACACTTTTATGTGTCCTACGACAATTCAGATTATTTTTATGCAATGTGCGCTAAGTGTGGCGTAAGGGAGGACGGATATGAATGACATTAAATTAGTGGGGGTGAAGTGATGGACGAATTAAAAGAAAAGGTAACAAGTGGCTCAGTCTATCTAGACCCTGCGGAGATATGCAGTTTAACACTGCATGAGTATTCCGATTGGAAGTGTTACCTGTTTGGCGGGTCGGGCACGAGTCTGACTTGGACTCCACATAAGGGAAAAGAGCCTAATTGGTTTTGGCGAAAGATGCAGTATTTGATACTTGGCAATCGCTGGGTAAAGGGGGTGAAATGATGGACATGAAAGCAATTCAATATTATTGGGATAGTCTGCTAGTCGGGCTTTACGGCAAACATACTAAGGCAGGATTTATGCCTATCAGGTTGGTTAGTCACTTCCGTCCTGACTTGATGAATGGTTCATCAGTGTCAGACGATGGGTGGGATTGGTTTAACTCACTAGAATTAAGAAGGTGCAGAGATATAACCTCGAAAAACAAACTCAAGTTCTGCATGGTTAAGTCTAGGGTGGATGATTTTATCGGCTCACACTCTATGCCTTTACTGCTGGCGTTGATGGATAAGAAAACTAGCGACTCTGACATATTAGAAAACATTAGGTTTTTTAAATGGACGCGCAGGAACCACTACAAAAACGCCAAGATTAGATCAAAGGTGAAAACAGTTAACCTTAAAAAGCACAGGGAAGAACATGGCGATGGGATGCTGTTTCGGCTAAGAACTAGAGAGAACGATAAGCGAAGAGATTGGAATACAGTGAAATGAGCGGTGACGTTGTAACAATTCATTCAAGGCAGGACATCGAGCAACGCGTCAAACACGTTTTGTTGCGAATCAATGCTTGGGATTATGAGACACCTTTAGCGATTACATTGAAGCCGTATACTAATCCCAGGTCTTTAAGTCAGAACGCTCTTTCTCATAAGTGGTACAGAGAGTTATCAGAAAGCCTGATAATGGAACACACAAATGCCACCGAACAAAATATGAAGCTATTAATGAAGCGGCAATTCTTAGGCGTTGAAGATATAAGAGTACATGGCAGGATAATAACAGACCAAGTGAAACACACTAGTGGTCTCGATAAGGGCGAAATGTGTCATTATCTTGATCAAGTGTATAATTGGGCGTGGGAGCATAACATCTTGTTAACCGTTCCTGAAAACAGTGAATACCAACAACTTAAAAACAGACAGGTGGAGTGATGGATAGCCTGACGTTTGAAAAATTACTTAGGAGCGTCAAACAGATGGATAATATTCTTCAATTTCCGACAGGCGTGACGGCAACAAAGATATTTTGTGAGTGCGGCCATGCTTTAGAATATTGGGTTGGTACTGATAACTCTGCTTATGGAATATGTACGCATTGTGATTTAGATCAGCCTAAAGTAATTCAAATAGATGAGGGGAAGGCAGAATGAGCGCATTAGACAATCAGGTAGGCGGCAACCATTACAGGAACAAGGGTATTCAGCCAATAGAATACATTATGTCAAACAAGCTGGAATTTGCAGAGGGGTCGATCGTTAAATACATTACCCGCTGGAGAGAGAAAGGCGGCATTCAAGACCTTGAAAAGATCAAGCATTACTGTGACTTTCTAATTGAAGAGGCCGAGACTAATGGCGAAGCGTAAACAACGAACCATAGCGCAGGAAGTAGAAGAGGCGGCAAAGCTACTACAGAGACTTGTAAGGCTCAAGCATTCCGATGATAACGGATACTGCCAATGTGTGACTTGCGGCAAGGTAGACCACTACAAGAATATGCAGGGAGGCCATTTTATCCCTAGAGGCAGGACAGTTTTTAAGTTATTCGAGGAAAACATTCACCCCCAATGCCCTCATTGTAATTGCTGGGGCATGAAGCAAGCCCATTATGTTTTAAGGTATAGACAATACATGGTTGATACTTATGGAATACATAGGGTAAAGGGAATGGAAAGGCTCGCATGGAGAGCGTCGCCTAAGTTTAATAGAGAGGAAGTTATAGAATTTCAACGCGGTCTAAAAGAGCAGATAAAAACACAACTCAATAGAATAGGTGAAATATAATGGCTAATCGACTAACTGAAATAGAGATTAACGAAAGAATAGAACACTGGAGAGAGTGCGATAAAAGCAGTCAGGAAGCATCTAAGAGGTTCGGCATTGACAGAAGGTCGTTTGATCGGTTCTTAGATAAGTACAACAAAGAAGTTAAAGAAGGTGCAATCAGTCGTGGTGAGTTTGACCAGACAAAGATTAAGGTCATGCCAAAGCCAAAAGCAGGGGAGGTTAAACGCTTTATTCTAACGTGCGCTCAAAATAATACTAAGGTCCACGCTGGGTTTATGAAGAACTTGGAAGCGTATGCTGTTGACATAGACGCAGAGATTAAAGTTTCACGATTTACCTATAACAAGACAGCCTTTGTTCAGAACAGAAAGCAGGGTGATAACGATGTGACAGAAGAGATTTATTATGACCCAGCGATTACAAGGTATGTTTCTGACGAAATTGAAAGCCTTGCGCCTAGTTTAGTATGGTGTGCTAACCTTCAAATCCTACCGACAGCGGTTAACCCCACCAGTGGGTTTGATGATTACACTAAAACGGCCAGTTCTATCATTCCCCACACACGCGTTTCGATGCGCCCAGTGCCTACCCCTAGAAAGTTTCAAGCCAAACACTTGTACACGACAGGCTGTTGTACTTTAAAAAACTACATCATGGCCAAGGCTGGTCAAAAGGCAGAATTCCATCATACCTATGGCGCGTTACTGGTCGAGGTAATGGCTGACCATTCTTGGTTTGTGCGACAACTAGTAGGCGACAAGAACGGCACGTTCCATGATCTCACTGTTCAGGTTAAAGATGGGGTGGTTTCGGACTTTGATTGTGTTGAGGCTCTACAGTGGGGTGATATTCATTATGACAACATAGACAAAGACGTTGAGAGGATGTTCTGGTTCGGCAAGGATTCGGTTATTGATACACTTAAACCAGCCGTTCAATTGTTCCATGATCTAGTAGACGGCATATCGCATAACCCGCATGAAACCAAACATTATCTAAACCACTACCGAAAGCATAAGAAAGGCACTCGCAACGTGCAAGATGAATATGACAACGCCAGAAGGTTTATTGATGAGATAACCTACCGCCCCTGGTGTAAAAGTTATGTCGTGTGGTCAAATCACGATGAGTTTTTAAGGCGATTCCTAGAGGATTCAAACTATAAAACTGACTATGAAAACAGGCGCTTTATTCTTGAGACTGAATTAGCTGTCACGAAGCAAATAGATGATAACCCAAACCAATCTCCATCGTATTTCACCCACGCTCTAGCAAGCAAGAAAGCAATCGTATTGAACAAAGACGTAGGGGCGTTAAATATCAAAGGTGTACTCTGTGACTTTCATGGCCACAACGGTTCAGGAGGGGCTAGAGGTTCGGCTACAGGCTTTAGTAAGTCAGGGCATAAAACCATGACAGGACACTCTCACGCGGCTTGGTGGGTAGCAGGGGCGACTTCAGCGGGTACTTGTTCTAATCTCTATCTAGGGTACAACAACGGCCTCTCTTCGTGGTCGCATACCTTCACTGTGTTATATAAATCAGGTAAGCGATGCCAAGTCACAGCAAACGCTAAAACAGGTAAGTGGAGGGCTGAATAATAAACCTTTACATTCCTGATAATAGGGTATATTATTTAATCTCAATCAATTAAGGGGAATACCATGACAGATTACAACGGTTGGACAAATAGAAATACTTGGCTTATTAACTTGCATTTTGAAGGGCTGTTAATTGGGTATCAAGAAGATGGTGAAGTGACAGCAGACCTTATTCAAGAAATATTCCTAGACCACTACGAGCTAGAAACAAAGCATTTAGATGCCTCTATTTTAGATTTTATTGATATTTCAGATATTAACTGGGAAGAAATTGCTAGTCATTATTCCAATGAGGCGGCCGCATGAACTACTCATTAAGTTATTCACAGATCAAAAAGCTAGACAAGCCGAGCAGTAAGTTTGAGAAAATAGGGGTGCTGATTATGTTCTTAGCCTACTGTTTGGTTTCTAATATGGATTACCAAGACTGCCTAAAAGGGGTGTGTTAAGATGCAAAACATCAATGATTTCAATGACGTAGTCGAATGGGTAGGCGTTTATAACCTTTGGTCGGGTGATCTGCTGGAGCTAGAGGATGAGTTCAAAGATCAACTTTGCTACCAATGGTTGCGGCTTAATCCTGAATGGCTCGATGATATATTCCCGCATACAGTTAGCAGAGACTTCGGGATAGTATTAGACCTGACTTATAGGGTTGGGATATTTGCTGATTGCGATGGTGATGAACTAGCCACCCTGTTTAAACTATATGCAATCGTGGGTGACGACCAATCGTACTGGTCAGAAGCACTAGAGGATTTTCGGCCTTATTTGGACAAGAAAGGCTTTGTCGAAGGTGTGAAAGAGCAGATTTACCTCTACTTGGAAACCAGGCTTCGAGAAGAGGTTCAGGAGGCATTTGACTGCAACTTGCTATCGGCCAGTGCTGGCGCAAACTTACACTAGGGGAAGAGTATGGAATGGTTTATTGTAGGGGTATTTGTAGGCGTTATAGTGATGATGGTATGGGGTGCGGCTCTAGTGGTAGGGGACAAAGAGCGAAACTATAAACAGAGAATGAAGCAAAGAAAAAAGGAAGAAAGAAAATGATCACACAAAGAGAAAGGTTTTTGATTGTTCAGTGCTTAGAGTTGCATACAGACGGCGGGGGGCTGTTAGATTATAAAGAGCTTGATGATTGGCTGTTAGAAGAAGAGTATAACGGCAGGACAGCGGAAGAGTTATTAAGCGCAGATGCTGATCAATACTCAAAGGAAAGGCTTAAATTGATGGAGTCGTCAGACTACCGCGCCCAGCTAGCGACAGAGGGGAAACTGTAATGAAAGACTATAAATCATTTGTCAAAGAGGCTAACGCAAGCGCAGACCAAGCTATAAAAGATTCATTGCTGGAGGTATCGGCTTTGAATGATCTGGGCGAGTGGTTGCTTAAAGACATTACATTAAAAAGGGCTTGGGTGGTTGGATTGATTATTGCCGTATTGATCGCTTGGGTGATGTAATGTCAATGAAAAACTATTATGCAAAAGGGGTAAATGAAAGGTCAAAAGTTCATGGTTTTTCTGACATAAGGCGCAAGAAAATGTAGTTGCGTCACACTTTCATGTCCATTAAAATGTAAATAGATCGAGGCTCCCTCTTGCCTTTTGAGCCAGCCTAGTCCACTGGTGATCGAGAACGGACTATTATTTATTAAAGAAAGCCTTTATAATACAACGAGTTAACACTTGAAGGTGGATATTATGAATGATTTAAACATAGTAGATAGGCTAGATGAGTGCAGAGAATATGGCTTCGATGATCTAATTGTAGACTTTAATGGTATTATGCAGTCGGTATTAGAGGTTGATGTTCCGATGTTTCAGGTCAAAGCAGAGCTGATTCACTGGTGTTACAATGTCGATAAAGGCGTAGATGATCACCGCAAAGAAAGAGAAACCACCAATCAATTAACCGCTGATTACATGCTTCATCAAACAAGGGAAGTATTCGGCACTGAGGTATAATGAATATTCAATTAATGCAGGGCGATTGCCTAGAAAGAATGAAAGACATACCTGATGATTCTGTTGATATGGTTCTTACCTCTCCCCCATATAATATGAACCTTCGCATAAGAAACGGCAAGTATTGTAGCCGCCAAATTGTCAGAGAGATTACAACAAAATATAAAGACTTTGACTATAACCTTTCTATGGATGAATATTACAACTTCAATAAAAGTGTCATTGGTGAATGTTTGCGGGTGTCGGACTTGGTTTTTTATAACGTGCAGATTTTAACAGGTAACAAGCCAGCACTATTTAGGCTGATGGGCGAGTTCCACACCAAGATTAAAGAGTTTATAATTTGGGATAAAGTGAACGCACAGCCAGCTATCGGAGCGGGTGTTTTAAATTCACAGTTTGAGGTGTTGTTGGTGCTACAAAATAGCAAACCTGAAAGCCGAAGTTTCGAATCAGCGCAATTCCCTAGAGGGACGATCAGCAACCACTGGACAATTAGGCGTGGGAGCAAAGAACACGAGTCGCATGGCGCGATATTTCCACTGGGCTTGGCCTCTCATGTTGTTAGGAATTTTACCAGCAAGGGCGCAACAGTCCTAGACCCATTCATGGGAACAGGCACGACAGGGAGCGCTTGCCTCTCTTTGGGGCGCAAGTTTATCGGTATAGAGTTAGATCAAGATTATTTCAATGCGGCCAAAGCAAGAATAAACGAAGAGACAAAGCAAGTTGATATGTTTGCGGAGGCGTAATGAAGATAGGTAATCAAGGCGATGGTGGAGGCCGCCCTTTAGCCGTGTTAACCCCTAAGCAAGTAAAGAAACTGCAATCATTAGCCTCTACTCTCACCAAAGGTCAGTTAGCCGATTATTTCAGCATGTCTGAAACCACCTTTAGGGCCATAGAAGCTAGACAGCCAGAAGTTTCTGACGCTTATAAAAAAGGGAGAGCAACGCAACAGGCCAAAATGGGTAAGAATTTGCTTAAATTAGCGATGGAGGGGAACGTGGCAGCGAACATCTTCTGGTTGAAATGTCAGGCTGGATGGAAAGAGACTACAGCAGAAGCACCCCCAGCCCACAACATCACTTCGTTTGAGGTCATGGAAGATGAAGATAATAGCTAGAGCCACTCCACCACAGACAATGCTCGTTAATAGTAAGGCTCAATACCCTGCTATGGTCGCTGGTTTCGGAGCGGGTAAGAGTCATGCGCTGATACTAAAGGGCGTTAAAATGATACTGGATGAAGGCCATGCTGATGTTGGGTTTTATCTTCCTGATTACCAGTTAATGAAAACCATCGCCTATCCTCGTTTTACGGCGATATTCGCCGATCTTGGAATACCTTTTAAACTGAATCAATCTGATCACATCATGCAAGTGAATGGCAGGCGGATTATATTCAGGACGATGAACAATGTCGAGAGCATCATCGGTTATGAGGTAGGTGACAGCCTTGCCGATGAATTAGACACGTTACCCTCGGCCAAAGCACGAAAGGTCTGGGAAGCTATCATTGCCCGAAACAGGCAGAAAAAGCCCAATGGAGAACCAAATACAGCGGCAGTAGGAACAACCCCAGAAGGGTTCCGCTTTGTATACGAACAATGGGAGCGAGACAAGACAGCCAACTATGAGTTAATACGCGCCCCCAGCTATTCTAATCCCTATCTTCCAGAGGGGTACATTGACAGCCTCAGAGAGATATACCCAGACCACCTGTTAGAAGCGTACATTGAAGGGCAGTTTGTTAACCTTACCACTGGGTCGGTTTATCCATCGTTCAGCAGGGAGCGTAACCATTGCCCTGTTGAATTCGTTAAGAATGAACCTCTGCACATAGGGATAGATTTCAACGTCAATAATATGGCATGTGTTATCCATGCTATGAGATTCGGGAAAGCATACGCTGGAGGCGAGATAAGCAAAGGCAGAGATACGCCTACAGTTATTGAAATGATCAAAGATACATACCCCCACCACCCGATTATCGTCTACCCTGATGCAAGTGGAGCCGCTACCAGTTCAACAAACGCCTCAAGTAGTGATATAATCTTACTCAAGAACGCGGGGTTTGAGATAAACGCACCTAGAGCGAACGGCTTAATCAAAGACAGGGTGGCGGCATCTAATATGGCTTTCTGCAATAACGAAGGTCAAACATCATATTACATAGATTGTGATAAGTGTCCTGATACAGCAA
>Ga0208770_1000726_pt1 | contig 19050 bp, 15 predicted proteins | sample AntAceMetag02UK9_FD_184771 | JGI IMG/M metagenome (GOLD analysis project Ga0208770, IMG submission 184771) | Saline lake microbial communities from Ace Lake, Antarctica - Antarctic Ace Lake Metagenome 02UK9 (SPAdes) (version 2) | ecosystem: Environmental > Aquatic > Non-marine Saline and... | reverse complement strand
CGATTTACCAGTTTTGAATTGCTCAAGTGCTTTACGCTGCAATTCCTCTAATTCTAATTGTTCCATGTTATGTCTAAATTAATCGTTAAAAATTATTTAGACAGACTTTAATTTACACTCTCGCAAAAAACTCAACTTGATAAAGGTAAAATTCATACCTACATAGTTAAAAATTTTTCAAACGAATACTTTGACATAGTTGCATCCGATTACGATTTCAAAGATTCTCAACTCGATGGATTTTTGCTACTTAAGTGGCTTAAAAACGAAAGTCAGTCGAAAAGATATAGGTTTAGGAAAGCTAAGTTTTGTTTATATTCAGCGGAGCAAGATAAAGTTGTCAACTTATTTGATACACCAGAGAAAGTTAAAGCGCTAATTAAATTAAGAATTGACGACTTTATTGATCGAGATAGAATCCCTGAAGAGCTTATCCAAATTTTCACAAAGGATAATGATGTATTCTCTTTTCAAGAGCACATTATAAAGTATCTATACAAGTTTCCAGACCTCAAATTCAATAGTGTTTACCCGAAGTTTAAGGACAAAACTCTATCCGAAATTGCTAATGAAATTGACAAAGATTTGCCAAATGGAATTGCTTTTCAAAAAGCGCTTACGGAATTAACAATAGCACATTTGATCGATTTAAATGATTTTGAGAAATCATGAATTATATTATAATTTCAATTGACCCATCAACTCAGTTTTTATTTGGGATAGTAGAAGCTTTTAAAGTTGAATCTGTGCCTTTTAATTTGATTGAGGTACATCCAAATGAAGATTCATATGACGAGGCAATTGAAATAATTTCAAATATGGAACAGGGCTCTAATATCATTTTTTTAGGTCATGGAACTGATGATCGACTTTATGGAGGCGAGAGTCTTTTGGATTTCCCAAAGAAAGACCTGATCGTCAAAGAACAGATGAAATTTTTTCAAAGTCAATTCCTATTCCTTTTGTCTTGTAATTCTTCTGGTTTAATAAAAAAATCATTTCGAATATCCAAAACTGCCAAATCAATTGGTTTTGGTGCTTTACCAACATCAAAGGAAGAAATTCAAGAGGACAAAAAATTAGCACTCCAAGGAATTACAGAAGAAACGATCGAGCTTTTCAAAACAGCAATTGTAGAAACCATTTCAGTGGCATTGCTAAAATATTTCAAAAGCTCAAATATAGATTTTGTCGGCTTGAATGATTTGCTTCAACTTCTAATTGATAAGAGAATTAACAAAGCGATTCTTGAAGAAAAGAATAGATCCTTGGCAGACTTACTTTATAAGATGAGGGATGAAATGGTTATTTACTAATAAATACCGCATAAGAACCACTAAAATCAGCCAATGTCCATTTTAGGTACCATAGTCAAGTCAACAATTGAAATCGGTCAAAAACTACAGTTTTCAACCAAGTCTGATTTAGAAAAACAATATTTAGCGTTAGAAAAACTACTTTCTAAGGCAAGTCAGACTGCTTTTGGTAAGTACTATGGGTTTGAACAGATACTTGAGTCTGATGACATCATCTCAGCATATAAGCGCATAGTTCCTATTCGCGATTATCATCAAATGGACAATGATTGGTGGCAGCAGCAGCGGCAATTTCCAGATATAACTTGGCCGGGCAAGCCGGATTTTTTTGCACTTAGTAGTGGCACAACGGGCAAATCGAGTAAGCGAATTCCAATTACACAGGATTTTACACAAAGCATGCACGATGTTGGAACTTCTATGATCAAAGAATTACCCAATTATGATTTCCCAGAATCATTGTTTGAAAGTGAAATTTTAATGCTGAGTAGTTCTGCGAACTTGAGTGAAGGGAGCCAAGGCCATCTAGAAGGAGAGATAAGCGGCATTAATGTAAGTAATTTTCCGAATTGGTATGACGTTTTTTACCGACCAGGTAAAGACATAGCAAAAATGGATGATTGGGAGGAGCGTATAGCAAAAATGGTAGAAGAGGCACCTTCTTGGGATATTGGAGCAATTGCAGGAATACCATCGTGGGTGTTGATCATGCTCAAGGAAATAGTGCAAAAGCATGAGCTGAAAAACTTACATGAGATATGGCCAAACCTTGCAGTTTATGCCAGTGGTGGAGTCGCCTTTGAAACATATCGAAAGGATTTTAATAAGTTAATGGGTCGTGAAATTCAATACATGGACACTTATCTCGCTTCTGAAGGCTTTTTTAGTTATTCCACGCAACCTAAGAGCATGAATATGCGACTGGCTTTGGATCATGGTTATTTTTACGAGTTTATTCCATTTGATTCCCGTGGTGTAGACGAACAAGGAGGGTTGTTAGATAATCCTGAGTCTCATACCTTGGAGGAAGTAGTATTAGGGCAGGACTATGCGCTGGTTATCTCGACATGCGCTGGGGCTTGGCGGTATATTATTGGAGATGTAATCAAGTTTACAAGTCTTGACCCATTCGATATAAAAATCACAGGTAGGACCAAATTTTTTCTAAATGTAGTTGGGTCGCAGCTATCCGAAGAAAAAATGGATGCCGCGATAATGGAAGTGAGTCATCAATTGGACTGTTCTGTTAATGAGTACGCGGTGGCTGCAGTAAAAAGAGGGGAGGAATATATCCATCAGTGGGTGATTGTTACAGAAAATCAGGTTGACACCAGCGATTTTATGGATTCCCTAGATACTTCTTTGAAAAACGCTAATAAGAATTATCAAGTTGCAAGATCAAAGGCCTTGAAAGGCTTGGAAGTTTTGAGCATATCTAAAAAAACGTATTATGATTATTTAGGTACAATCAAGAAGAAAGGTGGCCAGATAAAGACCCCAAAAGTAATGTCAGAAGAAACAATGAAGGTCTTTTTAAAATTTATAAATCAAGAGGCTTAAAGGTTCCTAAAGGGGGGATATTTTTCACATATATACGCACCTCTTAAATAGACAGAGCGTATTTTATAATCTGATCTCGGTAGTCCTTCCTGAAAAATTATTTCCCAGTATATATACTTAGGCTGCAATGATTTCCTTGTCAAAACCTTTATTGCTCGCGATCATAGCCGAGGCATGTTCCGTTTCGCGTTTGAAATTTTCATTTAAAACATGTCCTATACTTCACCCAATCATTCTAAAATCACTGTATCCTTCATAATCCACCAAATGTCCAAGCTCATGGGCAAACCATCCGTTAAGTACTTCTTTAGGTATATCAGCCATTTGAATCTTGTTAGAATCTCGCACATACTTTGATCATTTAATTTCGTAACTACGAATTCCCCCAACGCGTGCATTAAAGCTAAATACTGGTTGTGCTTGCATGGTTGAGGTTTCCAGCCGCTTTCTTGTCAACGTAATATTATAAGGGTGGAGCGTTTCGTATCTTTCCGTTATCTCCAATAAACAGGTTCTTATTTTATCAATGTCTACCCCATTAAAAAATACTTTCCTTTTTGAATCCGCTCTGATTATTTTCTCTGAGAAAAACTAGCAACGACAATATATGACAGACATAGTATTTTGCATAAAATGGTCATTTGAAATTAAGAAGTAAAGTCTCATGTTATTTTCGACGATCAACTTTAGTGAATGTTCTCATGCTTTTCAATTAACTACGATGAGTTGAAGCTTTAAGGTACATTCTCCTAAACAGAACAAAAGTGGCGCTTCATGGAATATTGTGGTAAGCTTATTGTTGAGGTAAGTATATTTTCTTGCAGTAAGTAAATCCCAACTATTGAGTACTATTGTCTGATACTTGTATTGAATAAAAGACCATTATCTAACTTCATACCGGATGTGCTTGCTCTGAGGTTATTGGTTAGGCTATGAGTTCCTTTTTAGATCTCTACTGATGCATCAAAACAGAATGTTGTGTTAGATTAGATGCTACTTGTTTTAAGAGTTCCAGCGTTTTTTCAGAGACACTATTCCGAATGACTTTGAAGCATATATAGGACTTTTATAGGGTTATTATTTACAACTAGTTAGCGCTTGTCCATAAAGTTAGCGCCTAATCTAGAATTTTTACAATCAAGACATGTGAGAGAGAGAAAAGCCGAGATGCCTTGTGGCAATCGGTCTGCCGAAGCAGAACATTTTTTCGACGAACATAACGCACTGTGTGGACATTATAAACAGATGCTAGTTAATCCAAAATACATTATCCCATATTCCGATATGGATTATATTGGTGTAATTGGCTTTCTAAGCATGATCATCATCAATTTAAACTGGATTCAATACAACACAGGAGCTTCAATGAAGGCAATAGCATAGAACATTACCTTATCCATCTCATTCCATTTGGCCTTACCCAATATCACGATGCGCAAATCGACTTAATAACTAGACTATTAATTTCAGATGATCGCATATTGGGATAAGCGATATTAAGAAATGAAAACCTAGAATTATCAGTTAAAACATCCTTTTGCATAAGCAATAGTCTATAACGCTCATTGAAAGTGATTTTTTTGGATGGAAAATACTCCGAAATGGTCATTTTATTCAGCGGTGCAGCAGCTAAGGCTTCATTTCTTTCCCTTGTTTTTCAATCACTTCATCTACTTCCTTAATCATTTTATCTAAAGCAAATATGTATTCTACAGGGCTCACAGCCTCATTTTCCAATAGACTATCCATTTCCCGAAAGATATGTTTTTCTATAGCCAGCTGTTCAGTATCCTTTCCCCAAAAGTCATTGTGAAAAAGAATGGCATTCTTAACATGTAGCTGTGCATATTTAAGCGCTAAATTGGCCTTATCCAGATGGTTTGTTTCGGCATACATTTCGGACACTTCCAGCTCAGCATGAGTCAAGCTATTGAGTACATATTCAAATATGGATCTCATTTCCTGCGTATTTAGAGAACTTTTCAGAATAGCTTGATGTAGGTTTTGGAGTCGAGTAATCGCTTGTTCAAGCTTTTCAAAACTTTCATTGTCTACATCACTTTCAATTTCTCGAATAGCCGCCACGGCTTTTTCTAAGCTATTAGCGCTGTTTTCATGGCGTTTGCTCTGTTCGTAGTAGGCCACATTTTTAAGGTATTCATCTGGAAGTCTTGCAGATTCATTGAGTGTCGGATGTTTAGGACTGCCTTGGTCACCCAGAGAAATATAAATGATGGCAAATACTGCTGCCACGCCAATGATTAATATTGTTCGCTTTTTCATAATCAGTTCATTTTAAGGAGATAGGTTTATCGTTTAATTTATTTACGTTGAGCATTTCATAAAGCTCATCATGGTCTTGAAGGTAGATGACTTTGGATTTGATTGTTATCAGGCCTTTTTCTTTAAATTCCTTGAGCGATCTTCCAAGGCTTTCGCGAGTAACGCCTATGAGGTTGGAGAGGTCTAGACGAGACATGGTAATACCTGATTGATCTGTTTTAAAATTTTGATATCGAGATTCCAAAATCAACAGATACAGCGCCAAGCGTACATTTTGTGTTTTTTGTGCGAGAACAGAAATAATATTGGCGAGAACACCAAACTCATGGGCAAGATTTTGGATAAGATCGGATTTGAAAGTGGGTAATTCTTCTATCAGGCGAAGGAAATTATCCTTACTAATAAATTGTGCTTGCATATCTTCGATGGCTTCACAGGAGTCTTGATATCTCTCATCAGACAGTAGGGCATGGTAACCCAATAAGTCGCCCTTCGCATAGACATAGAAGATTTGCTCTTGTTGTCCAATGACTACTTTATATTTTTTGGCAAGTCCGCTTTCCAACATAAAGACGCCTGTCGGTATGCCATCCTCGTAAAACAGTTTACTTCCTTTTTTGAATAGGATAGGCTCAAAGAACGAACGTACAAAGTCCTCATGCTCCTGTGATAAACCAGACAGCAAAAAGTTGCTTTTAAAGTCAAACTGATTCCTGAGTTTATCGATCTCTTCCTGATACTTCATAGGTACAAATGTAATATATATTACATTTAATAGTGCTTAATATTTTTTTATAAGTGATATATATTTATATATTTGCTCAACAATTACATGAAAAAGCGCAATATTTATATCATATCCATCATACTTCTAATCTCTATTGGGGTTAGTTGCACCTCTAATAGTGCGCTTATTGGTGAAAAAGAATGTTCGGAGTTAGAAAATAGCTTCGAAGAATTCAAAGAAGGAAAATCTATTTTTGGGTTTACTTTGGAGACCAATCTCTTTGGCCTTTCCAGAAATCCTTTCTTGGTATTCCGTTCATTTACGCATTCGAATTATTCATTTAATAGTGCAAGTATCTACTCGGGTACTATAGAAAAATACCTCCTTCATTGCAGTTTGAAGCTCTACGCATAAAGTAACAGTCTAGTACTTATACCTCCAGCTGTGAGGTTAAAATCTTCATTTAGACTGTTTATAAAAGCTTAAAATCAGATCGACATGTCATTATCAAATGATTTTTTGGAACATGATGTTCTAGAAAAACTCAAACATTATTTGCCGGCGCAAGCTCCGCTAAAAGACTTTGTGCATCACAATACCCTACATGCTTTTCAGCATCACAATTTCGAAAAAGCTATAAGAAATGCCTCAAAAATGTTTGGCTTTAAAACCTCTTTATCACTCACGGAATATCGTGAACTCTACGAAAAAGGACTCATCAATAATGATGTCCTTGAAAATGTGATTACCCGGAGGCAGGGGCACGGCCAACTTATCAATTGGAAACATAAACTCTTAGAAGAAGGCTTTGATGAATCTAATGATGGTAAAATTGGCAAATTAAGATCCTTGTGGAAAGATTATTTTCATTTGGATCTGAATACGATCGTTCATACCAACCTTTTCAGGATACTTAATAGCTATTTGGATCAAGGCATTGCCATTACAAAATTCCCGGTCAATCAGGAGAGTTTCCTTTCTTCTCTTATCGAGATCGAACGCACCAGTTTCATAAGCTTCTTCAAGACTAAAGAGGCTAAGCGCCTATTATTTGATCCTAAAGTTAGTATTGAGCAGTTGTTGAAGCGATTGGTTGGTCAAGAGGCACTTTATGAGCAATACTTGTTTGATCAGCAGTTTGCACACCCAGGATGGTCGGGGCTCATTGCGGTAATAGAAGATCAGCCAATGTCATTGCTAGACGGTAGAAAAATAACGCTAAAAGAGTTGATACTGCTCGAATGCTTGTTGGAAATTGATAACCTCAACCATACGCTTGGGAATAGTTGGAAACCACTCTGTGAAGTGGCAGGGGAAGATAATATCCTTGATATTCTTGAGGAGAATGAGTCAAATGAGCTAGACGAACTTTTGAACACTTGGCAAGAGGCTTATGAGTGGAGCTATTATGATCAGGTATTGGCAGGTGTCATGTTCGGTGAGCAGCTAGAACCGAAGAAGGAAACACCGTCATTTGAGGCTTTCTTTTGTATTGACGATAGAGAGTGCTCCATCCGAAGATACATAGAGCATTATGATCCTGATTGTGAAACCTACGGTACACCCGGTCACTTTGCTATTGACATGTACTACCAACCCAAAAATGGAAAGTATTACTCCAAGGTATGCCCAGTTCCGGTACAGCCAAAACATTTGATTCAGGAAATTTATGTTGATCGTAGCAATGAATCAGACGTCCATTTTACCAAGTCATCTCATTCCTTGTTTAGCGGTTGGCTGATCAGTCAGACATTAGGTTTTTGGTCAGCGATTCGCTTGATGTTTAATATTTTCCGACCGAGCATTAGCCCAGCTACATCTTATTCTTTTTCCCACATGGATAGTTTTTCTGCGCTTACGGTGGAAAACAGGAGTGAGCATCACCACAAAGATGGACTGCAAATTGGCTACACGCCATTGGAGATGGCCGACAGGGTAGAAATTGTATTGAAGAGTACAGGAGCGATTGAGCGTTTTGCCAACATCATCTATATCATTGGTCATGGTGCTAGTAGTACCAACAATACGCATTATGCGGGCTATGATTGTGGTGCGTGTTCTGGCAGACCGGGATCAGCCAACGCTCGGGCATTTAGCTATATGGCCAATCACCGCGAAGTGAGATCATTGCTGAGAATGCGAGGAGTTGACATTCCCGATACTACCGAATTTTTGGGTGGCTTGCATGATACTACAAGGGATGAATTTAGATTTTTTGATGAAGAGCTTTTATCTCCAAAAACCAAGGAGTTGCACCAAGCAAACCTTCCTGTATTCGAGAAGGCGCTAGAGGCCAACGCTAAGGAGCGGTCTCGTCGTTTTATGTCTATTAACACAAAACAGTCAAGTAAGGTCATTCACAAAAAGGTGAAAGAAAGATCGGTCTCTCTTTTTGAGCCAAGACCAGAGCTAAACCATGCGACAAATACCTTGTGTATTATTGGCAGAAAGCAGATCAACGATCATTTATTTTTAGATCGAAGATCCTTTCTCAACTCATACAACTATGAACTGGATCCAAAGGGGACTTTTCTACTAAGTATTATCAATGCGGCGGCACCAGTTTGTGGTGGCATCAATTTGGAATATTACTTCTCAAGGGTAGATAATGAAAAACTTGGGGCTGGATCCAAATTGCCACATAATGTGATGGGATTGATAGGGGTGGCCAATGGATTTGAAGGAGACCTGCGACCTGGTTTGCCAATACAAATGGTAGAAGTTCATGATCCGCTTAGGCTAATGATGGTCATAGAACATGATCCGGAGGTGGTCTTAAAAACCATACAAATCAATGCAGGTACTTACGAATGGTTTATCAAAGAGTGGGTAATTCTGTGTGTCATCAATCCTCTCGACGGGAAAGTATATCGCTTCCAAAATGGTGAATTCACACTTTATGCGCCTTTGACGAAAAAACTACAATCAGTGGTCATCGAAGATCTGAATGAGGCCATAGAGTCTACGCATGAGAACCTACCTGTCTACCTATTAAAATGAAAGAAATGATGATCACAATATTGCCATTATTTTTAATCATCCCATTTCTGGGATTCATCTTGAGTGTATTTATTCCTAAAAAAAATGAAATAGCCCATTCAGGATTGGCTTTTGGTACTGCAGGCTTACAGAACCTCATTGCCATTTTATTCACAGGTTATTGGATTTATGCGGGTCATGAGACTTTAAATATCAAAGAGTTCGTGATTTATAGTACTACAGGTTACGAATATTTTGTTGACTTATATTTCGATAGAGTCACTGCCGTTTTCCTTGTTGTAGGATCTACGCTCACTTTTTTGATAACGTTGTATAGTCGATATTATCTACATCGGGAAGAGGGTTACAAGCGGTTCTTCAACACGATCCTTTTCTTTTATTTAGGGTACAATATTATTATCCTTTCTGGGAATTTTGAGACTTTATTCATTGGATGGGAGGTTTTGGGACTGTCTTCGTTCTTGTTGATTGCTTTTTACCGGGATCGATATCTGCCAGTTAGAAATGCTTTTAAAGTATTTTCTATCTATCGCATCAGTGATATTGCTTTGATTCTGGCCATGTGGATGAGTCATCATTTATGGCATCATAATGTCACCTTTCTTGAGTTGAATAATTATGAGGTCGTCGATGCTGGACTGAATAATCACTTCAGTATGGGACTATTTATTTCTTTAATGATTTTGATTTCGGCGAGTGTAAAGTCTGCACAGTTTCCATTTTCTTCATGGTTACCTCGGGCGATGGAAGGACCCACTCCATCCAGTGCAATTTTTTATAGCTCTTTATCGGTTCACATTGGTGTATTTATGCTGCTCCGCACCTTTCCTTTTTGGGAACACATGGAAGTATTTAGGTGGGTTGTAGGTAGTGCAGGATTTATCACGAGTGTTATCGCAACTTTTATAGGGAATGTGCAGTCAACAGTCAAATCTCAAATTGCTTATTCTTCGATCGCTCAAATTGGGTTGATCTTCATCGAAGTAGCCTTGGGTTTTGAGGTTTTGGCGCTTATACACTTTGCAGGAAATGCCTTTTTGCGTACCTATCAGTTGTTGGTGTCTCCATCTACGGTGACTTATTTGATTCGAGAGCAGTTTTATACCGCTCTTCCGAAAGCAGAGCGGAGAATGGGATTTTTCCAGAGACTGTTTAATTCTATCTACGTCCTGAGTGTGAAGGAGTGGAATCTTGATACTTATCAATTTCGAATACTCTGGAGTCCTTTTAAGAAAATAGGAAGTGTCTTCAGCTTTTTAACTGGAAAGGTGGCGGTTTTTATTCTCGTCCCAACTTACTTGATCGGCGGCTACTTGGTTTTTGGGGAGCAATTGCCTGAAGATATTTTACACCTTTTTCCCAATGCAATCGCCTTGGTGGCGCTGGTTCTTTCGCTCAGATCATTTGTGGAAAAGAAGCGTCCAATACTCAGCTTTCTTCTTGTGGGTTTTAGTCACTTCTGGATTGCACTTTCGGTCTCTTTTAATGAGCACTTCAGTTATTCGCATATATTGATCTACCTGTCAGGCGTCATTATTTCTGGGTTTATAGGGTTGTGGATATTGCTTACGCTGCGCAAAAAAGAGGGAACATTTGATCTAAATGGTTTTTACGGTCATGTGTTTGAGCATAAGTGGATGGCTTTTCTCTTCTTAATGACATGTTTAGGAATGGCAGGATTTCCGGTAACACCCACCTTTCTAGGGGAAGACTTGATCTACAGCCACATCCATGAATATCAGATTTGGTTGACGCTTTTGGTTTCCGTTACACTCATATTTAGTGGACTTTCAGTCATTCGTATTTACACCAGACTATTCTTAGGTCCACATGTGAAGACCTATCATCATGTCGCGCATAGATCTTCTTAACCTACTATTAAAATGAAAAAACAAGTAATAATCATATTGTTGATAGGTGCTTTTTGCAGTAACGTGCTGGCACAAGACAGAGAAGTGGCCAGAAATAACGACCTGTGGTTTCTGCAACTTTCTAAATTCTATTTTGAAAATGGATTTGGGTTAGAAAATGAACTACATCTTAGATTGGCTAATTGGGGTGGGGAAAAACAACAGATCCTAATCAGACCATCGGTTTTCTACACGCTTAATGATGCGGTAACCTTTCATTTGGGGTATACGCATATAGAAACTTATCCTTACGGGGAACAAGCGATCGCGATTAGAACACCGGAAAATAACCTCTGGGCGCAAGTCACTTTAAACCACGAAGTGGTCGGTCTACAGGTTGCTCATCGGTACAGATTAGAGGAGCGATGTACAGGAAAGGCCATTCACACGGCTGGTCAACCGGAGATTGATGGTAGCCTTCATCGCAATAGATTTCGGTATCGGTTCACACTGAAAAAGTCATTGTCCGACAAAACGTATCTGGCTGCATTTAATGAAGTCTGGATAAATTTTGGTGAAAACACAGGGCTTAATCGATTAGACCAAAACTGGATATATATAGGAGCAGGACATAAGATTAATAAATCTCTGGCCATAGAGCTTGGCTATTTGCATCAATGGATCGCAAAAGCTGATGGAAATCACTTTGAATCTAACAATACCATCCAGCTCACCGCTCATTTAAAAATTTCTCAAGCAAAAACGAACATACAATGAATGCACTATTTGATAAAAAACCTTCAACCGGCTTAGCTGGACTGAAGGCTCACTGGAAAGATGATCTTCTTTCAGGTTTTATGGTTTCGCTGATTGCGCTACCATTATGTTTGGGAATCGCACTTGCTTCCGGCGTACCGCCAATGGCAGGTCTTCTTGCCGCTATTGTTGGGGGTTTGCTCATGTCGCGAATTACGGGATCCTTTGTTACTATTAGTGGACCAGCCGCTGGTCTTATCGTTGTTACCCTTGGTGCAGTGGAATCTATGGGTGGTGGTGATCCACTGACTGGTTATAAGTTTGCCCTTGCAGCAATAGTTGTCGCTGGATTAATTCAGGTTGGCTTTGGACTGCTCAAAGTAGGAAAACTGGGTGACTTTTTCCCGTCTGCGGCTGTTCATGGTATGTTAGCAGCTATTGGAATTATCATCATCGTCAAGCAACTATTTGTTGCTTTGGGAACAGAGGCAGAAGGACATGAGCTGATCGAGGTGATTGGAGAAATACCTCATGCAATACTCAATATGAATCCTGAAATTGCATTGATAGCCATGGTAAGTCTTTTTATTCTGGTAGGTCACTCAAAGGTGAAGTTCAAGCCTATCAAAATGATACCGGCTCCAATGTGGGTTATTGTAGTCGCCATTCCTATGGCACATTTATTCGATCTTTTTCATGAGCATCATTATCGTTTGGTAGGGGTAGATTATGTGTTGGGGCCAAAATATCTGGTTCATCTTCCAGAAAGTATCATGGATGGTATTGTATTTCCTGATTTTGGTATGATGGGTACTGGAGCTTTCTGGATAGCTGTATTGAGCATTTCCCTTGTCTCCAGTATTGAATCATTATTGAGCGCTTCCGCTGTGGACACATTGGATCCTTACAAAAGAAAATCCGACTTAAACAGAGACATGGCATCCATGGGGGGCGGTTCTGCTATTTCTGGATTCATAGGAGGTTTACCAATGATTTCTGAGATTGTAAGAAGCTCTGCGAATATTAGCAATGGAGGCAAAACACAATGGGCCAATTTCTTCCACGGTGGATTTCTGTTGATATTCTTAGTTTTTGGCAAACCCCTCATCGAACAAATACCCCTGGCTGCTTTGGCAGCAATGCTGATACATGTTGGTTTTAAGTTGGCGTCACCAACGGAGTTTAAACATGCATGGGAAATAGGTAAGTCACAGTTGATTATTTTTCTAACAACGATCATCATGGTGCTTCTGACAGACCTGATCATTGGAATTGCTGCCGGAATATTGATGAAGTTGATCATCCATTTGATTTATGGCGCTCCTTTAAGATACCTTTTCAGAACCAAATTCAATTATGAAGAAGCAGATAACGGAACGAAAGGAGTGATTGTATTACATCATTCCGCGATTTTCTCCAATTACCTTTCCTTGAAAAAGGAAATAACGAGCCATTCCAATAAAAGTCACTTGGTGATTGATTTCAATGATGTGAATCTTATTGATCACACTTTTAGATCACATATATACGAGATTCAAAAGGAATGGGAAAAGGAGGGAAAGAAGTTTGAGCTAATTAACGAAGACCATTTGGTGCCTGTTTCCGATCATCCACTTGCGACACGAATAGCCAAAGGAAGTACTATTCCCACAGTACAGAAGCTTACTCATCGACAGGAAGACTTATTGGAGATAGCCAATGATTCCAAATGGTATTTTGAACCAAGCAAAACGATCTCACACAAGGACTTCAACGATTTCACATTTAGTAAAGGGCATAAGATTGCCTTTGCAGAAAATTTGATTTCAGGAGATTTTGAAGGCTTCCGCTTCTTGTACGCAGAAATAGTATATGACACTGATGTTCATGCCAGATCTTCTGATTCACTGCTTCCAGCATTGATTATTAAGACGGAAAATCCGGATAAGAAATTTCCAATATTCACGATGGAAAGAGAAGGTTTTTTCGAAAAGATGGAAGATATGGCTTCCAACAAGGACATAGACTTTGAGAATCACCCAATTTTTTCTAAAAAGTTTTTATTGCGTGGTTCAGAGGAAACTTCGGTCAGGAGTTTTTTCAATTCTGAAGTGCTTAGTCTAGTAGAATCTGAGCCTATCTATCACTTGGAAAGCAATGGCTCAGCACTCATTATTTATAGGTTTGATCGAAAGAAAAAAGAAAAAGAAGTAGAACAGCTTATCCTATTTGGAAAAAAATTGGTTTTAAGCATCTAAAAAAAAAGCATAAAACCTGTCCTGCCAAATGGGAGAGGTTTCATGCTTTAATTCTTTTTGGGTCTATATATCTAGGAATGTTAGTTCTTGATTTTCAAAATCACTTTTTCATAGATTTATATTAAGAACGCTTATGATTTAGGCTGCTTCTTCTTTGATTAAAGACTCAATCACAATCTGAGAATGGATAGAAACATCATTTCCAGCTAATGCGCTTTTTGCTAATACTTCAATAATACGTTCCCTTGTTTTTCTCAACTCTGAAATTCTATTGACCGATTCGGTACAATCAAAGCCAAATCGCTCTTTGTCACTAAATATCTTTTCGTTATGAAACTTGATTTTATTGTCAATCAAGCAAAGAAGTATGTCTTTGGCTTCAGCCGAAGTGAAAACGCCTTTGATTAAATCTAATTCTTCTTGGTTCATGCCTCAATGTGTTTTTTGTAAAACCCAAATGTGAACAGAAAAATCCATTTTTTATTATTTATATTTTTTATGATTTACATAAATAAAACTTATGTTGAAAAAATATAGACTCGTTTTAATCAATACTTAGTAGCCATATTTAGATATTCAAATTCATCTGATGTTCGATCAAAAATGAGATCCTGTTGGCTTTCTAACTATTTGGAGTTGGTATATTGATACACCTTCATGAGGTCGGCGTTAGAATTTCCAGACACACCAAGATCCTTGATTAATCCATCTTTTAGGCTGTAGACCCATCCGTGGACATGTGGGAATTCTCCTTTGTCCCATTCTTCTTGGATAAAGGAAACTTTCATCAAATCATGAACTTGCTCCATCACGTTAAGTTCCACGAACCGATCAAACCTGTCCGTTTCATCTTCGATGGCATTTAGTTCTCTCTCATACATGCGATAGACATCTTTAATATGAAGCAACCAGTTGTTTAGAAAGCCAAAGTCCTCATTACTCATAGCCGCTTTCACTCCACCGCATCCGTAATGGCCACACACGATGATATGCTTTACCTTCAACACTTTCACTGCATAGTGAACGACGCTAAGCAGATTGGTGTCCGTATGAACCACCATATTTGCGATGTTCCTCTGAACAAAGATGGAGCCTGGCATAGCATTGGTTATCTCTGTAGCAGGAACTCTACTGTCAGAACAACCAATCCATAAAAACTGAGGAGTCTGCCCTTGAGCGAGCCTGTCAAAAAATTCGGGATCAACCTTGAGCGTGTTTTTAACCCACTGTGCATTTCCTCTAAGAAGATCATTAATCGTTTCTGCCATTTTTTTATTTTTTAATTCCGCTATTCGAACCCAAAATACCCTTAAGCTAGGGCAATTACAAGTTTTGAGAATGTCAAATGGAGATGAAGTCTTTAAGATTCAATTAACATGCAGAATACGAGGCGCCCGACATCATTTATGGCATTTTTCTTGGGTGTATTGGCAAGATCGGGAATCTCTTTTTTTGGTGTTCGTATGTGTTACTTTTTTTACAAATACTTAGCTCAACAAGTCGCTGTGTGTGGTAACTCTATATGGAGCTTGTTGTCAACATGGGAAATATCCTGTAAGACATGAAGGCCGTCTAGAACGTAGTTAGGATAAATATTTTTCCGCGATTTTATTAAATAATTTGTTTTCCGCTACTTATTTCTATCCACAAATCTTGATCAGATTCTCTACTTTTCGGATATTCAATTGTTGCCCTCGTTCCAAAACGGCCATCCCGTACTCGGTTAGAAACTGATGATTTTGTAAGAATTCAAGGTTAAGTTGGTGCCACTCCATATCCGTGTAGAATTTGTTGAATTCATTTTCCCATTCCTTGCGAAGTAATTGCTTTCGATAAAAGAAATTGGGTGTACTTACATGAAATAAATCGGCATCACACAACACTTTGGCTATTTCATTTTCAGGGATTTGAGGTAGTTTGGTTGATTGAATACACTGAGTAATTGCTTGTATATCACTCGTCTTGTAATGTTCGTGCTCTAGGAATTCGCAAGCCAATTTGATACTTATTTCTTCATGACCTTTATAGGCCTCACAAAAACCAATATCATGAAACCATGCAGCAATAATAGCCATTTCGGTTTCAAGGGGAGAAACAGTCATTTTAGCCAAGATCTTTTTCGTGTTGGCAACCACTTCTTGGGTATGCTCCATATTATGAAAAGGTAGCTTACTGCACTTTGAGTTTTCTAAAATACCTGTGCAATATTGTTTTACTTTCGATAATAATCCTGCTTCTTTCATGATCAAAATTTGTAATTGTATCTGAGCCTGATGATTTGCGTTTCGTAATAATTTCTGCTACTATATCGAAAAGTGTGACCATCGATCTCTTTGCGGATGATCATCGTATTTAGCAGATTGGTCGCATTTAAAAACAGTTCTCCATTCCCTTTTTGACTACCTTTTTTGCCCCCCAAATCAAGGGAAAACCTTGAGTCAATCGTTCTTTGTGGGATGATGTTAGGAGCCAGATAGATGGCCGTTAATTGTGCGTCAAAGTTTTTGGCAAAGCTAAAATTGGTATTGAGCTTCACATTTCCTGAAAAAACAGTTTGTTCCTCAGCGGGAAACGTATTTTCAAAAGGATATTCATTGATGGTCGTAAAAGCATCCATTTTGTTAAAATAACCATTAATATTCAAGTTCATAGAAACGTTATTCGATGGGTCTTGAGTAACGACCATTTCGATTCCGGTATTGTAGTTTTTCCCAGCGTTTTGAGAAGTATTATAGATCCAATTGTTGTTGTTAACCGATGTGGCAATCCGTGTGATTGTCCCATCTGAAACACGGTGATAAACTGCGCCGTAGAAATAGCCTTTTTTCCAAACGTTTCGATAGGTTAGATCAAATGAATTGGTGAACTGCGGCCTTAAAGCAGGGTTACCGACTTTGATGATTTCAGCATCATCATATTTCGGAAAGATGCGAATGACTACTTCATCCGGTCTGTCTACTCTGCAATTATAAAACACAGAGAATTTATTTTTCTCATTCAAATTGTAAGTTATTCTTGCATTGGTAAATAGCAGAAAATAATCATAACCATCACTTGAATACGTGTCGTGGTTTGGATCCACCTCATAGATTAAATCGACAGACTCTACCCGTAAGCCAAATTCAGCTTCTAGCTGCTTTACCTCATATATATTGTTCCCATAAATGGCTGGAATGGTTTCCGTGTAGGTCACCTTTCCATCTGCCCCCGCATCTAGAGTAGAGTTTTCGGTAGCAGCATGAAACTGCATGTCTGTGGGTATGGTTCTTCTGCGAAACTTGATTCCCGTTTCTAAAACGCCATGCTTCAATGGTCGCGTATAATCTACTTTGAAGTCAGCTACTTTCTGATCTGCAATAAGGAAAAAGAATTCTTCACTGGTAAATGTGGGCATGGTGTTGTCAAAAAAGTACTTTTCATCTTCTCTATCAAAGGTATAATTGAAGCCAACATCCAATTGATGACCGGGTTGTTGGAATTTGTGCTGGTAAGCAACAGCCACCATAGCTGCTGTCAGCACTTCATCTTTTAGAAACTGCCATAGTCTTAATTGGTTATCGCTTTTTTCATTAAAGAATGGCTGGTCGCCATAGTCTTTGATTGATTTTTGACTAAAATATCCTGAAAAAGTCAGACTATTATACTCATCTATGTAACAATCTATGCCTGCTTTGGAAGTAAAGAAATTGGTATTTCGATTTCTTTTTTGCTGCTGGTTAATGATTGTGCCATTGTCATACCTAGGGATGACAAACTCATTTTTATTAATTGTCTCTGTGTACAGATTGTCTGCTTGTAAAAAGAAGTTGACCTTTTTAATGCGGTAGTTCAAGGAGATGGAAGTACTGACTCTTGGGGTAGCCTGGCATTGTGGACGGATGTCAGGTAAGTTTTACTGAAGAACTCATAAAGCTCCTAATCCGGTAGTCAAACCAACCATTCCATTAAAGTCTTTCTGCTCTTGCTTTTTCATGATAATGTTGATGATGCCCATATTTCCATTGGCATCATATTTTGCATAGGGATTATTGATAATTTAAATTTTATCAACCGCTGAAGAAGGGATGTTTTCTAGTCCATTTTGGTTTCCAAAACCAATAATAGCCGTTTGTTTTCCATCGATGAGAATCATGACTTGATTATTGCCTCGCAGCGCCACTCGACCATCTTGCGTAGTAATTCCGGACAAATTCTGCATAGGTTGTAGCACATTGCTGCCCCCTTGACTTACATTGTCTCCCACCGTAAAGGTCTTTTTGTCCATTTACCACATCTTGCTGACCAGTAATTATCACTTTGCTGAGCTGCAGAATGTTTTCTTCAATTGCAATGACGCCAAGGTATAGATATTCCAAATTGGCGCCTACAAAAAGAGGACTTTCGTAGGTATAAAACCAATAAAGGAGACTTCAAGTAAGTACTCACCTGATTTAACACTTGTAATGGTGAAGAGACCATTTTCATTTGAAATAGTGCTAGTGACAAGCGTGGAATCGCTTGCTCTCATTAGTAAGACGGTCACAAAAGATAGTTCTTCATTTGAAGCCTTGTCTTTTGTGAATTCAGAGAGCGTCATATATGATTTCTGCGCAATCAGTCCTGCAGGAATCAGGGTTAAAAAAAAAGAGGACAAAAGGGTTAATCTTTGTGATGCTTTTCCTCTCTACTTTTCTTTTTCTTGGTTAGGTTTCCTTGGGAATTGATGAGCACTTTAAATTCTTCTTTGCCCTGTTCAATCTCAAATTCGTACGATTTACCGGATATGGTTTCGGCTATTTCGGCACCTTCAAGTGCATAATCTGTGAAGTTACTGTTGAGTATGATTAAAATATTTTTAGGGATCTGTGATTCCTTGATTTCATATTCGGTCACCGCCCAATTACCATCATTAGAAAATTTGCCGAGTATTTTTTATCATTTATTTTGAACTCTGCTTCCCATTCTGCTGCATTTTCTTTTTCCCATACTACTTTTTCAACACTAGTAAATTTCTGAATGAACGCTTTTTTTGCTTGAGTAGGAACGTTATTTTCGTCATTTTTTTGAGCGCATGATTACAGCGCAATTGCAGCCATGACATCTATTATCAATACTATATTTTTCATTGTTATTATTTCAAGCTTGAATTCAAGTAATAAGTGCGAGACATAAGTATTTCTCTTGGAGGCTAGCCTCCAAGAGAAAAATCTAACCTATAGATTTGTCTTGCATGAAAAAATACAACCAATTAGATCTTGAACAAAGGTATAATATTGATCGCTTAGTTCTACTTGGAGTAGACAAGAAGGACATAGCCTTAGAAGTGGGCGTTCACGTATCGA
>Ga0208770_1000720_pt1 | contig 19161 bp, 26 predicted proteins | sample AntAceMetag02UK9_FD_184771 | JGI IMG/M metagenome (GOLD analysis project Ga0208770, IMG submission 184771) | Saline lake microbial communities from Ace Lake, Antarctica - Antarctic Ace Lake Metagenome 02UK9 (SPAdes) (version 2) | ecosystem: Environmental > Aquatic > Non-marine Saline and... | reverse complement strand
TGGTAACGGCAGGTATGGCTATCTATGATACCATGCAGTATGTCAGATCAGACATACAAACAATAGTAGTGGGCCAGGCTTGTTCTATGGGCTCACTCCTAGCAAGTGCGGGTGCCAAAGGCAAACGACTCATGCTACCCCACGCAAGGCACATGATACACCAACCACTGGGCGGAGCGAGTGGCCAGGCCACAGACGTTGAGATAAGGGCAAACGAATTACTGAGATGGAAGAGAGAGCTCACAGAGATCTACGAGAAGAACACAGGACAACCCCTACAGAAGCTGAAGGACGACATGGAACGAGACAAGTTCATGAACGCAGAAGAGGCCGTCGCATACGGATTGGTGGACAAGATAATCACCAGCAGGGATGACGACAATAAAGACTAGCATGTTCTACATCTGGCACACACTCCTAGTATCACTATTCATAGCGACAGCATACCTGTTTGGCTACAAGCACGGGATGAAGACAGCCAAGAAGACCTCACCCAAAGACAGGCGACCACTTTCTAATTAGATTACCAAACACTCCTATAAGTAGTTGCGAATAGTTACTATTAGCATTACAATAAAAACATGACAGCATTAATAAGAAAGATAGGCAGTTACCACGCAAGGTTCTTCGCGTTTGTATCGCACAAGGCCAAGACGTCCAAGATGTGGGCGGTGCTACTGACTGTGTTCGTTATCTATGAGATCATAGAACACACAGTGTGGCCCATCCTGGTACCTTACCTGGCCTACCAACACTGGTTCGCCAACTAACATTATTTCTCGAGATTTACTTTTTTGATTGTGGAGTTCGGATCCTCTTGGCACGGACGTACCTCTTGTCGCCTATCTTGTATACGACGGGTCGTTGGGGCACTTCGACTGTGAACATCTTTTCGTAAGACTTGACGATATGTTTGATCCACTTGTACACGAGGCACCCTCCTTCATACGATTACTTCTTGAACCACTTGATTGGATTGATCTTCTCACCAAGGTCTTCTACTTTCTCATTGATCCACCAACCTGCGATGAAACCAACCACGAATCCTAATGTTAAAAACATAGTGTCTCCTTATTGTTGTGACTGTATTTATTTTGTTTTCGCTTGTTAGACGGGGGTCTTCTTGAGACGGATAGGCTTGAGCCCGGTCTCCCTGTTCAGGAACTTGTAGTCTATCTTGACCAGGTCGAAGTCCTGCTTGAGCTTGTCTGCGATCCTGTAGGGGTCGAACTCGGCACAACTGTACACGTCCAACTGCATCATGGCCGGCACTGGCTCGTCCCACACGTGCATGGCTATGTGGCTGGTCTCTATCACGGCGATGCCGGTGATTCCCCTGTTGCCCTCATTCTCACAGTAGGCCACGTACGGTCCCATCATGATCTTCATGTCGATGAACCCTATGAAGTCCCTCAGCCATTGTTCCAATATTTTAGTGTCTGTTGGTGGGTCGTTGACCTCAGCCCTGATTATTAGGTGCTTGTGTATGTTGATGCTATTCTTCATCACTGCACTCGCGACATCCACAGTCGGGGCAGTCCCGGCATTCACCGCACGATCTCCGGCAGTGCTGTTCACAACCACACAGCTCGCATATGAATTCGATCATTGTTTGTTCTCCTCGGTCTCTCCCAGCTCTCTCTTTCTTTGACATCCCGCGGGATCAAACATGCAAGACAGCGCCTCCACGATGTTTGGTATGTTCTGTACGCCACTCGTTACGTCTTGCTCACTGTTCTCTTCGGTGACTGTACCGGCAACCGGTTTCTCTTTTGGTGTTACTCTCGTCTCGTCCATTGCACCAGGGGTGTTGCCTGAAGGGCTGACACAACTGGTCACACCGATCATGACCAAAACCAATGTCAGTAATATAATAATTTTCTTTTCCATGTCCTTGCTCACGACAGTATTTACTACCGATCGTTGTATGTATCTAGGGTGTGTTTATGATGATGTTTTTTGGAAGCCTTCGGCTACTTTGCCGGCATTGGGGCCTGACTTGATCACATACTTCTGTGTACCACTCGCACCGGTGTTCACTTCTGTACGAAGATGCCTTTGCAGTAGTTTCTCTCTGGATGCCCTCTGCTGTTTGGCTATTGCTTCTGTTATTGCTTTTGAATCTCTCATAGTAATATTGTATACGATATTTATGCGTTGTCAACAGGGCAGATATGCGTACTGAACATAGGAGCATTTAAACACCGTTAAGTGTGTATATTATGCTAGCTGTACAACGGATCCGTCGTGTGCTTTACCATGCGTGTGTGTGCTTGTGTGTGCGTTTAACAGGTAGACATACAGGAGTTTGTAGTGTAATATTATATTGTTACTGAGGCCCCTTTAGCTCATCTGGTAGAGCAACTGATTTGTAATCAGTAGGTGGTCTGTTCGACTCGGACAAGGGGCACCACTAACACAACCGTCAAGACAAACGCTATGCTGATTTTTTTGGTAATAATGGTTGTTTTGGTAAGTTTGGTATATTTGGGGGATTAGCTCATCTGGGAGAGCGCCTGATTTGCATTCAGGAGGTAGCAGGTTCGATCCCTGTATCCTCCACCAAATACACAGTGGGGGCCGCCACTAACGAGTGCCCGTAGTTCAGTTGGATAGAATGTTGGTTTCCTAAACCGAAGGTCGCATGTTCGAATCATGCCGGGCACACCAGATGGACCTGTAGCTCAGTTGGATTAGAGCGTGGGTTTGCGGAATCCAAGGCCACAGGTTCGAATCCTGTCAGGTCCACCAAAAACACAATAATTACTTGTGCGATGAAATACGGTTTCTATTCAGACAACGAGCTGACCACATTCGAGCAGTACCCGTTTAGGTGTCCCCCCTGGGATCCAATGCCCTCGGGCAAGAAGAACGCGGTCATCCTGGGTTGTTCACACACTTGGGGGGTGGGACTAGAACCACACGAGACGTGGGCACACCACGTCAGTCAACACAACACCAACAGGATAAGATACTGGAACCTGGGACAGCCCGGTGCGGGTGCGGACTCGGTGGTACGTATACTGTACTCCTGTGAGAAGGTGCTACACCCCAACATCATTATAGTGATGTGGCCGGGCTTGGCACGTAGGGAACGACTGGAAACATACACAAAAAATTTATTGGGCACACACGAGACCTTGAGGTACGAGAATGCCAAGACCGACATGAACAACTTCTTGAAGAACGTATTCATGTTGGAGAAGTTCGCGGAGAAGAACAACTGCAAGACTTTCCACTGCTTCAGCGACCTATACACCGACTTTCGCACTCCTGGTAACTCACCGGCATTGATGGAGGACTACACACTGCGTAACTGTTGGCCACACTGGGACAAGTTTGAAGCTAGGGACAGATATCACACGCCCAGCCTAGCTCGGGATGGCATACATTACGGTATCGAGCACCACGAACGTTTCGCCAAACTGTTCTTGCAAAAATTTGGCAACAAGTTAAAGTAATTACGTGGCAGTCTCTGAGGATAACTATTGCAATATGCCCAATTTTGAAACATTAGAGCCACACCCGAGCCCAAAAAATAAGATGGCTTTTCTCATGGACTGGTTAGTAACACTCAAATGCAACTACGACTGTGGATACTGTGGCCCAGCGATTAACGGATATCAAGCAGGGCATGACAACAGCATACCACACCCCGAGACAGATGTGTGCGAAAAGATGCTCGCACAAGGATTTGAATACGTTGATGCTTACATGGAAAAGAAACGGCCTAACATGCGTGCCTTGAATCTCAACATATACGGAGGAGAAGCTCTGTACAGGAAAGACATAGAATACCTCATGGACAAGAGTTCGGAACTGTATGCAAAGTACAAAGACAGATGGAGTCTCCAAAGAATGCTTACTACCAATGCCTCTAGTGATCTAAATAAATGGAAGAATGTCACAGATCATGTGGAATATGTTCAATTTAGTTATCACACCGAAGGTCCACCAAAACTGCAGGACAACTTCTTCCGTAACATTGAATATCATCACGCGAATAAGAAACCCTATAGTGCTATAGTGTTAATGTATCCAAAACAGTGGAGCAGATCAATTTATGCTCTTGAGTACATGCAGAAAAAAGGATACAACGTAAGACCGAGGATACTCGATGGCAATCAAGGCACCTACACTAAGGAGCAATTACAACAGTGTTTTGACGCAATGAAAGAGAAGGATCACGGCCTACTAGATATGATAGAAGAAAAACCAGTCATAGAGAAGATGCGGGCCTGCTGTGGGGGACGCTCGTTATGTGTTAATAGGAACTTTAAGGATCCAAAAAAAGTGATCCCCAGGGACAGTTGGCAAGGGTGGAAGTGCAGTGCAAACCAATTCTTCTTGTTTATGGATTGCGTGTCACGTAAGTTTCACACAACCAAGGATTGCTGGGTAAGACCCGATGGCACACGAGGAGCTCTTGCTACGATCGAAACAATGGATAAGTTCATAGAGGAAACCAAAGCAAAATTAAAGATTTCTCCAGAGTACTTTTTAACCTGTGTGCAGAAAACATGTATGTGTGGAACCTGTGCACCAAAGTCGAGCACGTCAGCAGGACTTGCCAAAGTGATGAAGTCTTACAACATTTAATTTACTTTAAGATCTAACCCAAGTGTTACCGATGGATGACTTGGTGCACCTGTCCAACATCTCCTTGAATGTAAGATCATCTAGTGGAGGTAGTTTGGATTTGAAGTCCGGAAACACTCCCCAATCCTCTATGAGTGAGAAGTTCACTCTGTCAGCACCGTAGCGTTCTCCCAAGGACAACATGTCGTCCATCTCGTGATGATTTGCCTTCTGCACAACAAAATACAACATGAATTTGAATCCGTGTTTCTGTTTAGCATCTGCGATGCTTTGCAAGTTTTCGTGCACCTTGTCCCAACGACCACCCAGTCTCAGTTTCTCGTATGTGCCTTTGCTGGCGCCGTCTATGCTGACACCCAACTCGTTGAGATTCTTCATTACGTAAGGAACCCTGGCATGGAACTCCTTGAACATCAGTCCATTGGTCAGTATGCTGTACTTGATGTTGTCTCTTTCGGGTGTCTGCTCCATGAAGTGTCTGTACACGTGTGAAGCGAAGGGATCACCGTCGGATCCTATGTGTACCTGTATGGGGTGTTTGTAGTCGTGCAACCATTCGTTTATTTTGTCCGCGAGTCGTACGCCCAAGTTATATGCTGAACCCTCCTTGTGAAATATTAGGTCCTTCCTGCAACTGGGACACCTCAGGTTGCAACTGTCGTCTATAGCCAACCTCAGATGTCTGATGCCATCCCCGGCCTGCTCGAACATATTCTTCTTAATGTAGGTGCACTGGTTGTTGTTGCAGTATCTATATGTGCCGTCAGCAACGGAGTCCTGAAGATGTTTATGCATTTTGGAACCCACTATTTCAGACAGGCTCATGACCTGTAGATTGCCTATGCTCTGTGGCAACCACGACTGGCACTCGCAGGCATAACACGATCCCTGTTTGTCAATCAGCACGGTGTCGAAAGGCCTCGCACATCTTGTCTGTACCTTGAGGTCCTTTTTGGTATCTATGCCGTAGTGATCGAACAGCCTCAGGTTTATCATTTGTTGGGATCGGTGATCATGTCAAGTGTTAGCGGTTTGTTTTCCTGAACCGTTTCCTCCTGTACATCTGCGGTCTGTGTTGGCTTCTTGTTCAATCTACGCTGTTCCCGTTCGTGTTGTTTCTGTAATTTCTTTGCACCCCTGGTGTTCTTGTAGTCATAGTGTATGCCCATGATTGTACCTCCTGTTGCTGTGAATAATTATACACTACCATGGCGTGCGTGTCAATGGTCTGGTAATTTATCTACATGTTAAGGTTGCATTTGTCATAAATATGTCTTACAATCCAGAGCGGACACAAGGCCAGCGTCCGCATTATCAATCTAAATCATAACCAAAAGGAAAAAACAAAGATATGATTAAGAAAAACAAAAAGAAAATCGCAGTAGGTGTAGCGATAGTGGTGGCGATCGTAGCATGGTCACTGTTTAAACCAGCACCAGCCGAAGCGGCTGAGATTAACGCTTACGGTTCCCTGAACTACAGAATGGGGAATGACGAGGACGTTAATGGAAAATCAGTGCTGAAGGCCGAGGACAACGGTTCTAGCATTGGTGTTGACATCAGTGAAGAACTAGTTGACGGGATATCAGGTTTCGCTAAGATAGAACTTGGTGTGGACACAGACGACACAGGATCTAATCCTTTAGATTCAAAACTTGCATACGCAGGTCTTGACATGGGAACTTTAGGTAAAGTGTCAGCTGGAAGACAGACTCTGTCTTCAAGAAAGTAACTGCAACAACAGACGTGTTCCCAGAATACGGAAACAAAGCTGTGCAGAAACTTTTCTCTAGAGACAGCCACACTGTGGTTTACTCTACTGAGATCGGTGGTCTTACTTTTGACTCACTGGCTAAAGTGGATGGTTCAACAGGCAAATCAGGAGCAGACGTTTTAGAATCAACTGTATCATTTGATATGGGAAGTCTATCGCTTGTTGCGGGTATGTCAGATGACAAAGTTAACAATGTCGACTACAGAGGTCTAGGTGCGACTTACAGCCTGTCAGAAGCGACGACTGTTGCATTTAACCACACTATCAAAGAAACCGACGCAAACCTAACAACAAAAGCAAACGACTTCGCTGTAACTCACGTTATTGGCGATACTAAATTTGCTGTAGGTTACGGCGAGATCAAAGATGGTACTGCGTACACCACACTAGGTGCTACGAAGTCTATCACAGATAGCTTCTCTCTATATGCGGGATACGAAGCACAAGACAAAACTGCAGGTAACAAAGATATCTCAGGTATGTCAGCTGGAATCAAGTTAACATTCTAGTTACTAAATTGAAAAGAGGGCAGTAGAAATATTGCCCTTTTTTGTGACTGTGGTTCCGGAACTTAAATACCCTTATGCGAGTCGCAGTAATAGAAGATACAGCAAATCACCAACAATACAGAGATGTCTTACATTCCTTTGCAAAGGGAAGTGGTGCAGAGATTACCACTAGTGATCGGGCAGAACAGTACGACTGTGCTGTTATATTTGGCAGTTACAAGAAAGAAAGAGGCAGAGCCGCACACCAAGGCAAGGGCAAGATAATAGAGAGTGGCATGCCTTACGTACAGTTGGAAACACAGTTGATTGGTAGACCCATAGACACAGCATTCCACACAGAGTTTAGAGTTGGTGTAAATGGTTTCCTCTGGGACGACGCCAGATGGGGATTCGAACACATAACGCAGGATAGAGCAAAGAAAGTTTTTGAACGTAATGGTTACGATCCAACAGTTGCATGGAAAGATGATGGCGAATACATTTTACTTTGTATGCAGAAAGTAGGAGATGCAAGTCTACGAGGGGCAGATGTATTTGAATGGACACAGGATACTGTAGAACAAATAAGAAAGTATACTGATAGGAAAATGATTATTAGGCCACATCCTTTGTATAGAAAGTCCAGTCTGCACAACACATTAAAAGAAAAAATTTTAGCAACAGCAGATGTCCATTGGCAGGAAGCAGATGTTACAAAGTCTGACTTTGTCCCCATAGCAGAACAATTAAAGCAAGCCTGGTGTACAGTTACATACAGTTCAGGTACAGGCATTGATGCTGTGATAAACGGAGTACCAAATGTTGCTTGTGACACAGGCAGTATGGTTTATGATGTGAGCAGTACAGACATAGCAGAAATCGAAAACCCATACAGAGGTGAGAAGGGTGTGTGGTCGAACAAGATAGCACACTGCCAGTGGAGCATAGAAGAGTTTGAGTCAGGAGAGTGCTGGCAACACGTAAGTAAGAGCATATGAAATATCATTTAAGCAACGGTTGTAGTTTCAGCACAAGGAAGAAGTTTGACAGTTGTCATCAGCAACTAGGAAAACTGCTGAACACAGACGAGCCTACTATAAGCATGGCCAAAGGAGGTAGGGGCAATGACCGGATAGTAAACACTACCATGCATTGGTTCTTCAAGAATCCAGAAAAAATGAAAGACACTTTTGTGAGTGTGGGATGGACTACAGGATACAGGTGGGACTACGTGAGTAACTACGTGACCCCAAAAGAAAAACAAGGTGGCATCAAAGGTGAACTGTTGAAGTTTGATTATCAATGGAGTACCTGGCAACTATGGCAACATGATTTCTTCATGAGAGACAAGGACATGGATCTCGAATTATCCAGTGCTGTGAAACTGTACACCAACATATTATCATTACAGTATTTTTTAAAGTATCATAATATCCCTTATGTTTTCTATCATGCACTCACGAACGATCTGCCTGAAACAGAAGTAAACGGAAAACAGAGAGAAGATTTAAAATTACTCAAAGACCAAATAGATCGTAAACACTTCTACAATTTTGAAACTAGCGATTACGTTAAAGAAAATGTACAGATGCAAATGGATAACAGATCATCTGCACAACACAAGGTGCAAGTAAAGAACAAGGATTATGTGCAAAGCCATTTTGAATTCTGTGCAAAGAATGGGTGGACCAAGTCTGCAAATGACGGACACCCCAGTGAACAAGGACACCACAGATGGGCCGACTGTCTTCTTAATTTTGTAAAGGAAAATAATTTATGTCCATAAGAGATCATTCACTTGAACACAACAACAGGGGTCACAAGTGCGACTTTACATTGGACTATTTCAAACGAGAACATAATTGTAAGACTTTGTTAGACATAGGAGCAGGAAAGGGGTTGAACTGTGCCTGGGCCACAAAACATCATGGATACAAAGCAACAGGCATAGAAATAGACAGTGAATGTACAAAAGTGCATGATGATATTGTTATACATAATTTTGTTACGGACGGTGTGTGCGAATTTGATAGAACCTTCGATCTAGGATGGAGTGTGGCAACCAGTGAACACATAGACGAAACGGGAGCAGACGATTATGTCAAAACTTTCTTGGCATGTAAATGGATAGTGTTCACGTGGTGCACACCGGGTTATGGTGGATTCCATCATGTTAATGAACAACCACAATCATATTGGATTGAAAAATTTCACACGAATGGGTTTGAATTTGACAGCAGTGCCAGTGAGTTGATTAGTCAAAAAAGTCAATTAAGAATGATGAAAGAAGGATCCCCTAAACAAGTGTCAAAAGGATATCTCAGAGAGTGGGCGACAATCTTTAAAAATCCCAATCTTATTTGATTATTTTAATAGCACCCTGATACATACAAGATCTTGCTACAGGTTCTATGACACGGTCGTGTTTTTCTATCCATTCAAACATTGCACACCATTCGTGGATGGGCCAATTGTTCAATTTTCCAGACAGTCTAAAGTTCGCTAGCTCGTCAAACACGATAATGGTTCCTGGCACGATCCTTTCATTTAACGTGTTTAATATATAGATCGCACTAGAATAAAGATCAGAGTCAATGTGTAGGTATGCTATCTTTCCGAGGTTATTGTTGCACCATGGTTCCACTGTTTTGTTGAACCATCCCTTATGTAATTTTACGTTAGCACCGAAGATAGGCATCGGCACAGCCATGGCACCTGCTTGATAATCTTTACCACCGGTTTTCCATTCTTCTGGCAACCCTTCCCAGCTGTCGAACCCATGCATTTCCTGTCCGGGTCTCTCATCGAGTAGCCACCTTATTGTATCGCCACCCCTGACTCCAAACTCTAACCAGTGTCCGTCTATCGTGACATTTCCAATTACTTCCTTCTGCCATTTTATTCTAGTACCGACCACAGCAAATTTTTCTAACTTACCTTCATACACGGGAGATAACTTCATAAATTTATTCAATATCTCTTTTTCTAATTCGTTGCTTTCTCTATGTTTGTCTAACTGTTTGGGTAGTTCGTCTATTAATCTTTCTAGACTCTTAACTTTTCTAATGTCTTTAGGCATTACTGTTCTTCATCGGAATGCAGTTCGTTCAGCAGTTGTCTCAGTTTGCCACCTTCCACTGTGGCTTTGACCTTAACCCCTAGTGTGTCGCCCTTACGAGGATCCGGCACTCCCGGTCTAGCATCGGCTGATGTATCTGCAGTCACCTTGGAAGTCTGTTTCAATGAATCGTATATCTTGTTCTTGCCCTGCTGGTTGTAGCTCTGTGACTCTTCCTCGTCCAGGCTTCTGATTCTCAGACTATCAACGTCAAACTCTAAGTCCACTTTTTGTCCAACTCCAGAACTTGATCTTGTCTTCATGAACTGTATCTGATACCTTCCACGTTCTTTCATTGCCCTCGATGTGAAGATACCTATCACGTTGTCTGCTGTCTGTATCTTGGACAGTCCACCTGATATGTGGCTGTGATCGAACTCGATCTCTTCCACACTTGCCCTGTTCAACTGTGATGCTGTGGCCAACACACACTGTTTCTCAACGACCAAGTTCCTCAGTTCCTCTGAAACATACTTGTCCTTGATGAACAAGTCCGCCGGACTTATCCTTTTGCTCTTGGGCATCATGAGATCCAGGTAGTCAACCAGTATGCAATCTATTTTTACTTTGTTTTTGAGTTCCAGTTCTTTGAGATATGTTCTTATGTCTAGTACATTACTACCACTTGGCAAGTACTTGATCTGTAGGTTACCTGACTTCTTGGCCAGCATCTTGACTTTTATTTCAACGTCATCGAGTTGTTTCATCACAGACCTAGTTGGGATATTGGTCATCATTGCATCAAGCCTCATGGCTGTCAGTGCCTCTGATAATTCAAAAGATATGTAACACACGTTCAACCCGGCTTGTGCCCAGTTGACTGCGAGATTCTGCAAGAACAAACTCTTACCTGCTCCTGAACCTCCTGCGAAGATGTTCAGCTCTCCTCGGTTGAAGCCACCAAACAGTTTCTTGTCCAGGTTGTCCCATCCTGTGCTTATCTGTCCGTTATTGTCTTTTAGTGCTTGTAGTCTGCCTTTTGGATCGTCAAAGTAGTCCGTACCTAGGTCTCTTGTGAGTCCAACGCTGACTGCTTCCTTAACCATGTCCTCCACTGGACCGTAGTCACCTTTCTCTAGGAGATCAGCAGATGACAGTATCGCACTTTCAAGTGCTTTGTGTCTGGCGAATGTCTCGAACTCATCCAGCAACCAGTTGAAGTGTGCAGGATCTAGATCCTTGGCCTGCTTCAGTTGTATCTCGTGTGATGCGTTGATCTGTTCAACCTCCGGCATCACCTTGTACTCGTCCATGTAGTCCTTGACGAACTTGGCGATTGGTTGTAACTTACGATCAAATGCTTCAGGTTTGAATATGTTCTGTGCCCTAGCAAATGATTCGGCGTCGGCCAACAACATCTCAATGTACAATTTCTGTACATCAAACGAATAGTTCTTAGCCTGGTGTTGCGGTTCGTTGTTATTGTAATCAGCCATTTTTTACTCCACACTGTATTTTACAACATTCATGAGCAGAAGTAAATTGTTTTGTTGAGTAAAAGAACTCTTTTATGCTGTTGTTTTCCAGTATTTGATTTAATGTGTTGTCTTTTATGTTGAATTGTTTTTGTTTTGGAGAGAACACTGACTTATATTTGTATCTATATGTGCCCATCCAACAACACGGATAGAAGTCTCCCTCTGCATCAATATATAAATTATTGGTTGGTAAATTATTCTGTATACAGTCAGGCTTCATGTCTGTTTTATAATTTGTATCTATCAAGACTGCTTTTTGATGTTTGTGGTAATCATCAACATATTCACTGTCTGGCATCAGATTCTTATTGCCTAGCCATCTATCACTTTTTTCTAATCTAAAATGATCAAACCCGAGACCGATAGATAGTTCCTTAGCTTCCTTTATCTGATGTTGGTTGTGTTTAAACACTATGTATTTCCATACCATTTTGCATTTTCTATTTTTGAGAACCTCTACAGCATCCATTATAGATTTCCACTTTGCATTTTTTCTATACAAATGATTCGTGTCTTCCAGGCCATCTATACTAAATGTCACTGTGTCATTGTTGTCCAGTATTGCATTTAGTTCGTTCCACCATTTTTTAGTTTTCGCTGAACCGTTTGTCGTTATGCTTAATTTACAATTATTATTTTTAAGTCTTTGACATAGGGTGTGAAAGTCAGAATGATAGATCGGGTCGCCGTTGTTGCCACACATGCTAACATCTGCATTTGGTCCTACAAAGTTTACTAGATGTTCTATGTTTATTTCGTGTAGTTCTCTTTTTTTAAATGTTTCGTAGAACCAAGTCCTATCGCATAGTGGACATTCCAAGGTACATTTACTAGTTGGTTCAATGTGAAAACTAACCATACATCTTTCTCTTTAAATCTATTTTCAATTTGCTTGTCTCTGTTGTTTTCAATATTGATTGTATAGTAAACAGCCTACCATATTTTAACACAGCATCGGCCACATCTCCAACCGTTTTGTCCCATTCAGGAAAAGCAACTCCCCAACCAAACTCCGTCGCTTGGTCCACTAATTTCTGTCCAGGAGCATCTCTGTCTGGTACTACTATGATCTGTCTGCCCAGTCCTTCTATGAGCTCTCGCTGTGTGTCATTTATCTCGGATCCCAGTATGCTTACTCCAGAAACGGTGATAGCATCAAACGGTCCTTCTGTTACCAGCACGAACTTCCTCGACCAGTCCTGGGCATCCATGTTGAACACGTAGCCAGGCTGTACGTCTGTGTAGTATTTGACTTTGTCAGACTGTTCAAACATCCTGCCTGTGAATCCCACCACGTCTCCTCGCCAGTAGAAAGGTATCAACAATCTCTTGAACACGTCCCACCCCTTGTCGGGAGAGTACATGAAGTCATACCAATCGGGACCTATGCCCCTGCCTTCTAGATACTTCAATAAGTGGTCTATCTTGTTCCATTGTGGTTCCGTTAGATCTTCGCCAACGTATTTCTCCAACCACACATCCAACTTGTGTGCATCCTTTGGTAGTTCTCTTTTATTGAATGTGACAAATTTCTTCCTCTCGTATTTTGTATCACCTTCTTCCTCACGCATGGCTTCTATGGCCATCTTCCTTATGGTGTCTTCGGCTATGCCAATGTAGCTCATGAACTGTCTCATCTTCTGATTCAGTTTACGTCCCACCACGTAGTTTGCCTTGAACCCACAGTTGAAACAATGGAAAGATATGGTTCCATCAGCACTGGTCATCACGCCCCCACGCTTCTTCTTGTCAGCTGACTCTCCGTTGTGTACACAACAAGGTGCATTGAAACTTATCCAACCACTGGGTGTTTTCTTTCGACCCGCAGGTAACGAAGTCAGAACTATATTCTGTATTAAGTTCATATTATATTGTCCAGGTGCCTTCTTTGTTTATAGGAATAGATGATACATCAAACGAGTCAGTAGCATTTGGAACTATTTTTATTAACATTCTCCATCTCTGATTTCCCGGTTCGTATACTCTCCATTTCTCATATCTACGAACAACAAGTTGAACACTTGCACCAAAACATTTTACAGCTTGGGCAATCCACATCATATTTGGTGTACCGTGCATCGCCATTTCTTCGGAGTCGCTGTAGGCATTCATTTGATCTTGTGTGTTTTCCAATCCCCACGCCATTGTTGGATTGGGACTATCCAATCCGCACAATGTCTCAATAAAAAAATATTGCAAATCCGAATAGCACAATGTTTTTAAAATATTCCAATGAGATTGTAAATGGTAAAATAAACCAAAACTAGTTAACACATCTTTATTTTTAATAATGTCAGTGAGCTGTTTGATATCTTCAACATCTAATTTTGAAAAAGGTATATCTTTTGGTTTGAATATTCCTGTCCTTATGTCTGTGGCATGGATTGATTTACAATATTCTTTTAAAAATTTTGTAGTCTCACCAATGTTTACAGAAATATCTATAACATTTTTATTTGTAAGATTTTGTAGTTCTGCGAGTGGCATTATGCTACCTCTTGTTTTAAATGTAGGAGTCATTAACTATATTTTACTGCCTATATAGTATTTTGTCAACTAGGCTGTCGGTGTTTACTGTCTATATAGGATTTTGTCAACTCGGCCGGTATTACCTGCATTGTTTTCCCACGTGAACCTCACGTTGTGGTAGACGCCTGTGAAGTTGTAAGAGGTAACACCTGTTGAACTCAGTGCGTCACCGGTTAGGGCAACGTCAAACCAGTCAGTGACCTGTGATGGGCTCGATACCATTGTGGCCTGCACCTTGAAGTTTCCTGAAAAATTTTTAGTATATACTGCGATCGAATGTAGTGCCTTGTTGTTGTTGATGCCTGGTCTTGCGTCAACAACACTTGATAATTTTGCCAATGATTTGCTGTCGGCAGTCACGGTGAAGTTGGTCACTGATGTACTTGCTACGAATTCTGGATAAGCACTGTCTAGCACTTCGATTGTGCCTGCGGCCGCATAGGCTGTGTCTGCGTATGTTACTTCTCTGCTACCGTCGGACTTCACTTCACGCACTGCAAAATTGTAGAATCCAGCATCCAAAGGAAGTAGATCCCCTTCGGTTATTGTGCAACTGGCATCACCCTTTGTGCTGACAGTAGATCCGTCGTCTAGTGTAGTCAGCGTCTTTGTTATAACTGACATCTTGCTCTCTGTGTCAATAACATTTAATTCGTAGGTCTTTGCTGTGATATCCTGTTCCTTCTGGTCCTCGTTCTTGAACGTGAATGTGATGGGGTTTGATACGCCCCTGTGCAGTGTTAAACGTCTATCGTACACTTTTGAGTTCCTTCCGTGATAACCACTTATGTAGGCGATTACCAAGTTGTTTATTAAATACCTTGAGACTGTTTGCATAATACATATTTAACAGTATTTATAGATATAGAATGAACGAAATTTTTAACACACTAAAGGACAAATTCCCATTCCTAAGCCTCATAAGGAAGGGCGAGCTGGAGTACGTGGGCATAGTGCAGAACGAAGACATTAACGTGATCAGCTTCTATGATTACGGCAGGCTGATGATGCCGCAGGACAAGATGCATTTCTTGAAGTGTGGAGAGATTTGGTGGCACGAATCCAATCGTAAATTACCAATAAACATATTCCTCAAGGGAGATTTCCGATACTTCCGTACAACACTGATCACATTGAACGTCAAGGATGTAGAGATAGTGCATGGCCCAACAGTCAAGCTGTCAGACATCTCAAAGAAACGGGTGAAGAGAAGAACCATACAGCTGGTTAGACGTCCCGTCTAACTTCTATCTTTTTCAATATACTTTTTGTAATACACAGTCAGCGGACTGTCTGGTTGATAAGAACGATCACACTCGCTTGGGTAAATTATTTGGGTTGGCTTCTTAAGTTTCTTTGGGAGTTTTTTAGTGAGTTTTTTAATCTTGTGTTGCACTAAAGCTATATTTAGCCCTGCTTATCAAATTCATCTGAACCACTATGGCCTGTGCGTAAGCGACTGCGTGTGACTTCTTGAAGAAGTATGACCCATCTGTTGGCTTGATCCACACATCTTTCATTATGTCTATCCAGTCTTTGTACATCAACTGTCTCTTAGCCGGACGTATTATGGCCAACACCGCCGCAAGTTGTTCTATGGTCTTTGGTTCTAATTTGGACACTATGTTGAAATGACCATTCAGGTGGAAGAGGTTCTCAACTGTCTTTGGATCCTTCAGCATGTCCCACTCCGGTTCCTGTATCATCAGCTCTACTAGTTCCTGTTCTGATTTGACTTCCTTGTATATGTTCACATTCAGACAGTCTATCTTGAAGTAGCCCCTGTCTTCTGCATTCTTGTAATCTAACGATGCATGGCCTGTGACAGGATGTTCCGGCACGGCATGGAAGTACACTCCGGTCTTGTGTTTCTCTGTCTTATCACCCTTGATCATCGAGGCCGGAGTGTGTTTGAACAGTTTCAGTGTTCCGTCCCTGTCAAAAAAATCTATGTCTACGTCAGGCATTAGTGTACACTTCCTTTGTCTTTCTCGTTGTGCTTGATGAACTCTTCTCTAGACCCAGGTTGCAATACATCTATCACATCAAGTAATGCTCTGTATCCTGCACTGTTTCTCATTGCTGTGTCCATCTTTGGTACTATGACTTTCCTTATCTCTCCACTCTTGCTTATGATGACGCAACTGTCTCCATCAACAAACTCTAATTCGTCTGTCTCATCCACTTCTATCCTAGACAATCTTGGCCTCCCTTGCTGTGTCCTGGACCAACATTTGATCGGCCGGGTAGCTCTTCAACTTGCTTGGCCAGAAACTGGTGTTTATAAATCTTTCTATCATTTGTAATTGTTCGTCGTTAAATGATTTTAACATCCTTTTCCCTGCACTGCAACCTAGCAACAACCAAGGACTTATCTTTCCTTGCTGTATGTGTTGCACTGCCCTGTTGGTGTTGACCAATCTGAAGTAGTCAGGCCATTGTGCATTCTGCTCTGTGGCCCAGTCCATCATGGTCGCGATGCTCCTCTGTAGTGCGGCTTCCACCGGTTCTGACTTCAGTGCCTCTATCAGGTACGCTTCGTACAGATCATCTCTGGCCCAGTGATCCAACTTGATCTGGGAGTGTAGCACGTAGTCTATGTACTTGTCTGGATACAATGGATTGATATGCATTATGAATCTCCCAAACTTGACAAACGCATTGTAGTAAGCACTGTCAACGAAGTCGTCGTATGTTCTGGGTTTTGAATTGTGTTGATGTATCTCGTAAAATCTTTGGAACACCATGAAAGCGTTGACAACCCATTTTTCATCTCGCTGTAGGTGTCTTCTCTTTGGTTCACACAGGTGAACTTGTAGTGTACGTTCCTTTGCGAACTCCTTGTCACAGTATGTACATTTATTTGTCAATGCCATGCGCCTCTACTAATTCCTCTAGTTCTCTGTCTGTTATTACTTTGTCTAGTGTTTCCAGGTCTGCCTCTTTCCATGTTGGGTATATCTGTTGCAGTTTCTTGAGACTCTTGTTTGCTACACGTTTCATTGGTTTGATCCATGGATGGAATTGTTGTGTCTCTGCTCCACACATGGCGGTCAGTATCCATAACAGTTTCTTGTGTTTGCCTAATGTGAAACAGTGTTTGTTCACACACTCGTTGACCATCTCTATGTAATGTTCCACGTAGAAAGGATCTTTAGAAGACACGCTGGAAACATATCTCATCAGCATGTAAGGAGAATACAAGGACTTTTCCTTGTCATCAATCCTATCAAAGTAGTCCTTGTTCCTATAGTCAACGGCTTTGAGCCCGTTCCTTAGATCGAAGAATTTTCTATTTTTTTCTGCTGGCATATTTTAATCCAAACATTGTACAGTCTTTTGGAGTTGTAAATGTCAATTGTAATTTATTATCCATATGTTTCACACCTGAAATTTTTAATTTAGATTTGCCTAACCAGTCAAAAAAGTCAACGGCCCATTCTTTGTTCATCCATACAGGAGTCCCATCACTGGTGATGATTATGGGTGCTTCTATTTTGATTGTTTTCCTACCAGACTGAGCCATAGTCCACCTGTTCACACTGCCTAGAGATCTCTTTGACGAAGTAGGCACATATTGGTTTTGGCCCGTTGCTCAACGGAACAGCCAACATCTGTCCTGACTTGATCTTTGGGAAGTACCATTTGACTTCCGTGTATATGTCCACAACGTCTATGGGATAGAAATCCGGTTTTGGACTGGATAGTGGATTGAATGTGAATGCATCAAATCCCCGGTCGTTCAAACTTGTTATTGGTAACACATGCATCTCCGATTGTCCGGCCTCGCCTATTAGCATCTTCCAGTCAAGCGGCATCTTGATCCTGTGTTCTCCAATTTGTAGGACTGCCGCGGGAGCATTGAAGCTCTCTAGGAATATCAACGGTATATAAAAGAAATCCGGTTCATTGGGATCTGAATTATCAAGTACAGCAAACCTCAAGTTCTCATCAACCCATTCTGGAATCTTCTCTAGTCTGTATGTTCTGTTGTCAAGTGTAAGGATTTTCATAATTTATCTTTTCTATATTATACGGGTAATTGGCCTCTTTGTAAAACTTTTTCCTTGCTCCCAAGTGTCTTTTCGCAAACTTGCAACTGCTGGTAATGTCCCATATCTGCACGTTGTCTTTGTCTTCTGCCTTCCTAATTCCACGACCTATGCTCTGTATCACACGGACGAACGACTTGCCCGGCTCTATGAGAACAAGATAGAAAATACGAGGAATGTTAATACCAACACTGGCAACTCCATATGTGGCGATAATAATCTTATTTGTTGCAGTAGATACTTCATCATATTGTTCCTTCCTGTCTACGTTTTTAGTTGATCCAGATACAAACACCGAACCCTCTAGTTGTTCTTGTAATATCTCTCCCGCCGATATCCTGTCAACGAGTACCAAGGTGTTGCCTGATGTTGAGACATCTTTTATAGTTTTCGCAACCCATGCCATCCTAACTTTGTCCGTTGTGAGCCATTTAAGTTCTTCTGCATATGTTTTGAACATCGGATGGTCTTGAGTCTGTAAGACATTCACGTGACAGTTTGCGAGTACTCCTTTGTCTTGCAGTTCACTTGCTTGTATTCGGTGAGTGACGTCACCTATGCTACATTTCAAACCCATGAACTCGTAGTCTGCTTTGGGCACTGTTCCTGTAAGTCCCCAACGTATGCCACAGTGTGCGAAAGGTCCAGTCAACAATCTTTTAAGCACGTCGGCCTTGGCCATGTGTACTTCGTCAATTATCACTGTGTTGATTCCTTTTATCGCTTCTGCAAATGCTTCCGAGTGTTCGTCTTTGCTTTTCTTTTCTAGTATGTTTAGTGATTGCCACGTTGCGATAGTGTTGAACCTTCCAAGTTCTTTCCTGTCTCCGTAGTACACACCAACATCTAAATTACAGGCAACAAAGTCTTCTTCTGTCTGTGTCACTAGACTTTTGTTTGGCACTATTGTCAGTGTACGTCCATAGGGCTCGACCAGTTGACACAACGCCGCGGTGATGATAGTCTTACCTGCTCCTGTGGCGATCTCCTGTATGCACTGGGGATTTTCTATGAACTTGTTTATTGTCTCTACTTGATAATCTCTTAACTCTATTGCCTGCCCGGCCATTGGGTGATTGGTGGGCCATGTGATGTGCGATAGATACCCTTTATCTATTGTTTT